>OLRV01001074.1_pt1 | contig 24306 bp, 20 predicted proteins | sample 1672421 | NCBI WGS metagenome assembly OLRV01 (sample SAMEA3136684, study PRJEB25190) | human gut metagenome | biome: human gut; feature: human-associated habitat; material: faeces | place: Austria | collected 2013
TTTTATTTTCATTTAACTCCCCCTAATTATTTTATACATTAATAAAAATAATAGGGTAGTCCAAAACTACCCTATTGCAACATGCATTTTTTATTTATTTACTTATTAATAAAAAATTTTAACTCCTTTTCCGGCTTCAAATAACAAAGAGAGCAAAATGTTCTTCATTAACAATCATCGTAAATAAAGCTGCTAAATGTCAAATAATTCCATGTTATTACTAATCCGCTTCATACGATACCATCTACTGGCCATAGCACGGGTCAGTTCCACCTGGAGCATAAGCATTGCACTGGCTCCATAAGCTTTTTCATACTCTAACTTAATTCTTCCAAGATCATTATCATAAGAAAATCCATGCTTAGCTTCTCCATCCAAAAATTGTTCATAAAGAGTCATCAACTCATTGTCACTCTTTAACTCAAACACATTTATATGTCCCACATCTAACCTCCTAGTCAGCTTTAAAAAGAAATGAGGTAGCCACACAGCTACCTCATATAAATATTTCCATTAACTTATTTTTATTCTAAGCAAATCCTAGCACAGTATATAGTTGATCTCTGTACTCACTCTGTTCCTTTTGAAACAATCCACGTAACTGAGTTGTATCTCCCTGTTGTGCTATTTCTATAGCCTTTATGTAGCACTCTTTACTTGCACCAAATATAATAAATGGGCATATATCATTACGCAAAGCTTCCCGGAACAAAATTAATCTGCCAATTACTCCATTACCATCATGGAATGCATGAATCATTTCAAATTCAGTATGAAAATCTACTAATGAATCTAGATCTACTTTTTCTTTGGAATATCTTTCTAACAGCTCTTTCACTTCAGTTGACACTTCTACAGGAGATACTGTCTGCATTTCGCCAACTATATTGACAAACTTTTTATACTCACCAACAGGAAATTTATTCAAATGGTTTTCATAAACTCTAGTCTTCAGACAATAATGAAAAGCTTTGATAATCTCTTCTGATAATGGTTCATCTAATGTTCCAACCAAATAATTAAAAGCTGAAAAATGTCCTTGGATTTCTGCTAAAGACTTTGCCTGTATAGATCCCTCTCTTGTACTTATGCTACCGGTATTATAGAGAGATTCCACCTGTTCAAAGGTAAGAAAATTTCCATCTATAAAATTTGAGTTGTATGCCATAGTTTTCTGAACATAGTCATAGGCTTCTTTCTCATTGAGTAAAGACTCTTTTAGCAATGCACAAAGTTTTGCATCATCTGAGTTAGATCTATCCAGTTTTTTCATAAAATTCCTCCTTTATAAAATAATGGAGTAACCTTTACAGTTACCCCATACTATTAGCTTAATAACCAGGTTGCTTCTGGTTTTGCAATGAGTCTAGCATTATTATAAGCCATGTCTAATGATAAACATGTGTGACCTTGATAACAAGTATCCTTCTTTGTTACTACGATAGCAACATCCGGCTTTTTATCTGACAGCAAGCACAATGGCAGTAATAATTGTATTCTGCCTTTGTAAAATTGTGGTACAGCTAAACGATAATTTGCTGATACTTTTTTCTTCATAGTCTCAATTGATCCGCTTAAATTACTTACAACATTACCTCTCTTAAAAAATTCTGCTGGCAATCTACTCCTATTTTCTTCATCTCCCAAAATATGTTGATACTGAATGTCAATTGGATAATGCCAATCAAATAAAAGCAGCTCAGGTTTCTTGAAATAATCAGCCCGTTCTGGTCTCTCTTTTACTCCCAGCAAATTCAAGTCATATCCGTTATAAAACTGTATAGTGCTGTTTTTCTGATAGGCATAAATAACCTCATCATATTCAGTAAAAAGACCCGTATTAAAGACTGCATAATTTTTACCGATTGCTAACTTTTTCTCTGCTACTATCCTCTCATGAGTCTTTGCAATATAATTTTTTAATATACCATCATTAGTATATGTGGAATTGGACCACTTCTCTGAAGCAGCTTTTTCTTTTAACTTCTGTACATATGGTTCCCAATCAACTTGAAAATATGACATATATTCAGCTCCTCTTGTGTTTTTTAATGCTTTTGTAAGTATATCATATTTCTTTGAACTATGAAACGGAAAAGTAGCAGTATCATCTGGTTTGTATAACTGAAATGGATATGATTCATAAGACAATAATTCTTGTGGTATGTATTCTCCTTGTAATTTAGTACGTGCTTTTATGTAAGCTTCATGTGGTGTATTGGCATAAACAAGATAAATATAATCATATGGCTCATAACAATATGCTGCTGTTGTTGGTACTAAATAGGTATTCATAATCTATTCTCCTCCTAAAAATAATGAGATAACCTTTTACAGTCATCTCACCTTATTGATCTATCTCATATTTGACTCTCTGATTTCATCTCGTATCTTCATCAAGATAATTCCAAGCTGATTTGCTCCAACGCCATTTACTGTTCCCCAAACTCTGTCACCCCAGGTGTTGCCTTCTTCTAAGTAAGTATCACCTGTAGCAAGTAGTTTGTCTGCAAGTTCTGTGTTTTGCGTGAACTTTGCACGCACGATTTCTTCCATAATGGATACTTTGACATCTTCCCAGTCTCTCCGTAAACTTACTTGTCTACCTAATCTCTTGGCTTCACTTGGACTTAGCTTCGTAAACTGAATTCTCTCAGTATCACTTACACATTTCTGTGCCTGAAAAGCTGCCTCATTATTAGTATAAGTAAGCTGCTTGTATGCTACTGGACAATTATAAAAATTGCTCAAAAAGAAAAAATCTCCACGAAACTGTCTGATTGCTTTTTCCATAAAATTCCCTCCAATTTATTAAAATTAAACATAAAATAATGATTCTGTATCAAATGTTTTTTCTATTAAACTCCATACTCTTTTATTATTAGTCATGCATTTATATCTACTTATTAATTCCCTAGCATCAGGCTCATAACCAAAACAGGAAGTTAAAACCTGATATTGCACTCCCGTATCTTCATAGAATGTTTTGGTTTCAAATAAACCATTCCTCAAATAAAAATTTCTTCTTCTCATGGTAATCTCATCAACCGGTTTTTCTATACTTAATAGCACATTATCACTAGTAATCACTAGATTTTGTAATGCATTTGAACCTATACCTAGGTTTCGATATGTCTCATCAATTGCAAAATACATTAAGTATGTAGTATCATTTGGTAGTACTACCGTAAATTGCATCCCAACAAGAAGATCATCAAGCAGTATGCCACTTAAATGTACATTGGTTTCTTTATCACATCTTACTAGAATTGAAAAATCAAATTTTTCATCTATCGGGAAGCTTTCTTCATAAATCTGTCTAAGTCTTTCTCTATCTTTACTACCCAGATATCGATAATGCTGAATCCGAATCATAAAATTCCCTCCAATTTCTAAAATTAAACATAAAAACAGAGCAACCTTTTACAATTGCTCTGCCTAATTTACTAAAATGTTATCTTTTCATAACGACCATTTCTGGCAACATACACCGGTAACTCTGCATACTCGCTGTAAGCCTTAACACCGCGCTTATCATTCAGATCCATAGTACTGTAATAACGTTCAGACACTACAATACCGATCTGTCTAGCTTTCTGTGATAACAGAACTTCATTCTCCCTTTTTAGGACATCCAGTGTAATTGCAGGGTATGCACCACACAGATTCATAACAATCTCCATATCTGTTGGTATTGGAATACCAAGTAGTAAATGACTCTCAACAAAAGAATCTGAAAAGCATAGACCTTTTCCTGTTACATAAGTTGCACAGGTACTTCCATTATCTGTACATAAATCCGAGGCACTCATATAAATTAAATGCTCGTAATCAAGATCATAGATTAATGCGATCTCGCGCATATTATTCTGATACCAATCTGTTGTACCATCAAGAGTGTTTACAACTCTCGTGGAAATTGTATAAGGTTTGCACATTTCTTCTAAGTAAGATTTCTTCAGACTTAACACAGTTTTTATCAACACAGGGCCTATCAAATTATCATCCACTGCTTTATTTATTGTAATAATATTACAATAAAACTTTTTTAACACTTTTTGCAATGTCTGTAATGACTCAAGCAGACTGAATAGAAGGCTTTTAAATTTACAGTATTCCCTTTCTTCCACAGTCTGAATCTTATCCTGGAAAAAGGTCTTTAGAGCTGCTAAAAAGGCTGCTTTCGTCTTACCATCTAAAAGAAAATCCTCTTCTGTTAATTCATAATTTTCCTTAGAATCTGTTAAAAAGCTATACAGGTTTCGCATATCGCTTATAAAATTCGTCATGAAAATATCAACATCGTCTGAAATATCATGAGATTTAGCTAACTTGTAACTACTTAGAAGCGATTTCAAATAAATAGAATAATTAACAAAATTACATAAATACCGAGCATCTAAACCGTTCTTTCTGATTGAATCCATAATAATACCTAGCATTATAACTACCTCCTTTAGATAGTCATAACGCATTTTCCTTTCTTTGTAAATAATTTAAAAAACAACTACCAGTATCTGAGCAGGCATTGAGTAAGAGACTACAAAATCAAAAGAAAATGTCTATTGAGCTGTAAAGCTTTGGTAGACATTTTTTATTGTGCGCTGACCGCACATGCTTTTAAAGTCCAAATTCACCCAATAGTGAAAAAGCTGAATCTGGGAACAGAAATTCTTCTTCTTTTGTAAGTAATTATTCAACAAAACTACTTATATGATAGGCCGTAACACCTTTTTCTTCTGCGTATTTTAAATAAGGTAACACATCATCAATAAATACAGTTTTTTCTAGCTCAGTAAAATTATGACTTACAATCCAGTCCCATATGCGAGTTTTAGAACCTTTCATAATTGCGCCATATTCAGTTTCAATACAGGTATCATCCTTAGATACCTTGTAAATTAAATTATTATAGTGATCAAAATAATTAAGAAACGAATCCCAATATTCTTCTGGCACAAACCAAAACTTACCGTTGAACTCAATGTCCTTGCAGTTTTCTTTAAGCCATACAATTTTGTCTTGTAATTCCACAGTTGATATGATAGCACCACATATCCAAATCCCATCATGTTTTGCTCTTTTAAGTGTTTTAATTATAGATTTTAATGGTCTACTATGCAAAAAAATATGATTCTCTATCTCTTCTCTAGTTTGCCCGTTAGTAGTCCCATCTTTTGCACTTACATGATTATTAAAGCGGTATTCAGCTAAAGTGCCGTCTATATCTACATAAACATATTTATTCCTCAAAGCTTTTATCATTCTTTTACTCATACGTTTCCTTTCCCTAAAAACACCTCCCTTTCTTTTTCAAAAAAGAGAAGAATGTAATTTTTAGCTTAACTTAACAACACCTAGCATTATAACTACCTCCTTTAGATAGTCATAATGCATTTTCCTTTCCTTGTATATAATTAAAATTAAACATAAAACAATGAGGTAACCTTTTACAGTTACCTCATTATAAAATATTTATAGTATTATATCATGCTTTCCGCTTTTATCAGCGTCATGTAATTTTTCACCAGTATATGAATATTCACCTAAATGCTTTCCTCTCTGATTATAAACCTCAAAACATCCAGATTCAAAATCTACTGAAATATAAATCTTCTGCAAATATGAATAAATATCCCGTCTGCAACCTTTTCTATTTTTTGTACTTATTGCAGATTCAAAAGAATAACCATTTCTTTTTGCTACTTCCTTAGCAATACTTGAAAACAGACTTTTCTTATCTACTCCTATGCTCAAAAGAGATTCTTGTACTTGCTGATAATCACAGCATAAATCGCTATTCGGTAATGGATTCTTATTTGTTGGAGTTACCATAGAAATTAGCTCATGCTTCTCTCCTAATATTCCAATAAAAGAATCAAGTTCTTTTGTGATATTATTTATTACATAAATGCTGTCCGTTAACTGCTTTATATCCAAAGAATGCTTAGAATTTACTGTAGGAACAATTACATCGCCTTGCTTCAATAAAAAAGATAGCTGTTTACTAAATTCAGACGAAAATTCTAATTCTAATGACATATTCAATTCTTCATTTAATTGTGCTGAATCAAATATGCAGAGACGTTTTCTCCTATGAATCTTATTCATATAAATTGTAAATTGATTCTTTATATTTAAGAACTTACCAAGATTCAAGTTAGGATAAAATGCTGCAAAATTACAATCAAAATATTTACAAAGAATATTAATCAATTTATCTAAATAAATTGGGTTACTATTTTCTGTTTTGAAAGCTTCATCTAATAAAATATACATAATCTATTTCCTTGAGTTATTATACCCAGTAAACATGATCCGCTCAGTTTCACTCGCAAATTGTGTGAAAAAATTCTTATTATCATAAATAACACCATAAAATGGATCCACTTTAATAGATTCTATATTAGATGTCCCAGTATTATCCTGATCAACAAAATAGATTTTAGTATTTTTAGCAATTTGTGGATCTTCCATCATGCGTCGCACTATTCGATTTATTACATGATCACTATGTGTCTCAACTATAACTCCTCTACCAGAAACTGCCATAGCAATCAAAAAATCTGCAATAGCCATTTGCGCTTTTGGATGTAAATGAATCTCTGGCTGCTCTAAGCAAAGAAGCTCATTAGGATTTAACAATATTCCTTCTGTGATAATTGGAAGTACCTGACTTGCACCAAATCCAACATTTGAGATCTTATAATCCCCAACCGTTACCTGTACAGCATCAAATTCCTTTCTTACTGCACAATTTTTAAATCCTAAATATTCCATCCAATTTTGCACATGTTGCTCTAACGTTAAAACATCATAAGATTTTAAAGATTCCTCTTCATCAGTCATCTTAAAAAATGCTAACTTTTTATCTTTCTGATCACTTGCCAAAATTGATGGAGTATTTTCTCCACTAATGCCAACCTCATTTACATAATTTTCTGCAGAATAATTTCCTTGAGGGTAAACTCTCAAAGGTGTTAAGTAATGCAAATTACTAAACTGCATTGAAATTACTTTATAAATTGTATAAAGATTTCCTAACAATTCTGCAATCTTTGTTCCACTAGGTTCTATATTGCTGGAATAGATAGTACTAATGAAAGCATTCTCAAAATAACAGGAAGCATTTTTCAGAACAACCTCGATATCATCATAATTAGGAAAATTAGTGAAAGTAATATCATATTTAGAATTACTTCGGCCTTTATTTGAGTGATTTTTCAAATAGATAACTGTGGTCATTACACTTTTTGATTTTTTTGTAACATTAATAGTAATCTTCTGCTCTTTTAAATAGTTATCCGGAAACCCCATATTGGCAGCATATACATTTTCAAAATTAATTAAAAATCCATCATTTTCATAGTTTTCAAAGACCTTATTAAGATTCTTATAACCGATAATATCTCTTTTACTCAATGATCTATTAGTAGATCTATTACTAGATTTACTATTCTTAGTATAGTTTTTAACTTTTGGTAAGAAAAAGGAGTAATTAAACGACATATCTTTTTCACAATCATGCCTAATAATTAAATCATGATATGATCCACCTTTTACATACTCGCCAGATAAACATAAAAAATTAGAAGCATTTCTATCTTCAAAACTTTGCTTCTGCAACAATAAACTATCGATGATTGAGCTTTTTCCACTAGAATTAGTGCCACACAATACTGTCAATGGAGCAAGTTCCAGAGAACCTATATCACTAAAACATTTATAATTCTTGAATCCAACAGACTTGAACATAGCCATACCTCCACCTCCTATTTTAGCATGAAGTATTTTTCATTACAATATGTAATTTATGCGTATACAATTAAAATTAAACATAAAACAATGAGGTAACCTTTTACAGTTACCTCACCGAAATTAAAATAAACTTAGATTTTCGCACAAACTGAAAATCTCGAAGATTTTAAATCTCCAAAAAGATTTTCAGTTTGCGGGAATAATCTAAGTTTATTTAAGAACAATATCCTTATTAACAAGAACAATAGAACACTGACCAATCTTCCAATCATCACTTGAATAAACGACATCCGGAATTTTTCCAGTATCATTTAAATGAGTTAACTCTTTTGGTAATGAAGTATCAAGGCACTCAGTTCCACCTACATTCCAGTATTGCTTATATTCTGTACCAGTCCATCTGTACTCTCTGCCACTAGAAGCAGTTACCCAGTAGGTCTTGCCATTATTAGTGTACTTGTATACTGGACCACCGTTGAAGCTCTGATGATCAAACTGTGGATGATCATGTTCCTCATGTTTGTCTAACCGAATACCACCATCAGGATCTCTATCTGGAGATAAGCACACATCAGCACCACAACTATTGCACCAAGCATGATCTTCCATTCCCTCATATACATAGTACTGTTTTACAACACCATTCTCTACATATAACAGATTAGGATACTGCTTCTCGTTGATTGCATGAATCCACTTTGCGTATTCCCAATTGCTTGGATTGTAAAGTCTGCACCAACCAGTGTATAACTTACCATCTGCACCATACAACTTATAGTCTACATGCTTACCAGCTTCATAGAACTTGCTCTCATACTCACCAGTGTAATCTCTCCACGCTAATGTGTAGTATTTGCCATCTCTTTCAAAGTAATCGCCGTCTAAAGAACCAGAATACAATTCAGCAACACACTTCTGTAACTTTCCAGAATTAGTTCTGAATTCTCCTTCAGTAAGCTTTTCTTCATCCTTGTCACCGCTGTCATCACTCTGTGCTACACCATCTACATATTTCACGCCGTCATAAGTACCATTCGCAAGCACGCCATCTACATAGTACTTGCCATTAGACTTACGTATACCAGTGTAAAGTTCACCATTCTTGTAGAACTTGCCATTGCAAGTGCCAGTGCCTAAAATGCCATCCTTGTAGTATTTACTCTTGTAAATACCAGTGTAAAGTTCGCCATCCTTGTAGTATTTATTCTTGTAGCTTCCGGTAGCAAGTTCACCATTTACATAGTATTTACCATTGGATTTACGCATACCAGTGTAAAGTTCACCATTCTTGTAGAACTTGCTCTTGTAATCACCAGTAAGTAAACTGCCCTCAGAGTATCGCTTGCCATTGTAGCTTCCAGCACCTAAAACGCCATCCTTGTAGTATTTATTCTCGCAGATACCGGTAGCAAGCTTACCACTTCTGTAGTATTTGCCATCAACAATGCCACTGGCATAATCGCCATTTACATAGTACAGCTTTTTGTAAGTCCCAGTAAATTTCTTCCAATTCTTACCATTCCACTTTACACGCAAGCCAGACTGGTCAGTAGTAATAGTGTCCTTTTCAGGGGTAGTGTCAACCTTTCCATTAACATAATAATCTCTACCAACAACACCACTATACTTCTTCCAAGTACCATTTAAATCCAGATTATCTGTAGACTGCTCGCCAATTTTAGCTATGAAAACATAGCACACATCCTTTTCAATCTTAAAAGATGCTACTGCAGCATTATTAAAGTAATACTGTACACCTTTGACCTGCTTCCAACCAGTTACATTTTCAGGGTTACCCTTTGCATTTCTGTAAACAGCTGTTGTATTTTTGCTACCCGCAGTAACTGATGACTTAATCGTTCCTCTCTTACCAATACTAAATCGGTAAGTTTTACCATCGCTTAAAGTAAATACTCCAGTATACTTTTGGTAAGACTTCTTGGTCTTATTCCATTTTTTAAGTATCTTTTTATCTGAATAGTACACATATGTTGCAGATTTATTACCCTTTCCGAAGTAATACTGTGTTTTACCAGTTTTCCATTTATCACAGCTTTTTGAATAAACAGTTTGCTTACCGCCTTTGTAATAATAGTATTTTCCACTCACTTTTACTACTCCGGAAGCTTTCTTGCCCTTATTAAAGTAGTAAGACTTGTCATTGCTTAATCGTTTGGTACCAGTATACTTCTTAAAGCTTCCATTTTGCCATTTGTAAAGAGTCTTGTTCTGCCACTTGTAAGAAGCTATTTTCTTATTTTTTCCAAAATAGTACTGAACACCAGATTTCTTATACCAGCCAGCTTTGTGACTTGTATCCTTTGTTGTGACTTTTCCACTTTTCTTATTAATGGTAATTTCTTCTATTGCATTACCATTTTTAATACTAATTGTCTTTGCGTCTACAACGCTTCCACTTACTGGACAACTTGCAATAATAACACAGGCTACAATTAATGCAATAATGATTCTTTTGAAATTTTTCATAGAAATTCCTCCTTCAACATACACATTTATTTGGTTATCTGCTGTACTGGAAATCTTCTTCCCTCATTACAACATTAATTATTAATAAAGATTTAAAATTATCTTTAAGGTCTGTAAATTCAATAATTGTAAAAGAATTTATCTTATTACACTAACTTTTATAAATAATTCTTAAAACTTATCAAGATGTAACATCGCTGTCATATCAAGTTCTTTTGTATCAATGATAAAACTTTTACTATAACCCGTCAGATTTTCTATTTCCTCTATAGATTTTCCTTATGATAATAATCTGGTCACTATACTTACACGTTCCTGATCAATGCCTGTGCTTCTCCTCTTTCATATACACCTTCACCTAAATTATACATGATATTCACTTCCTTTAGTTGAAAGCATCTAGATGCTTTACACCATTATCTATATGAAATTTATATCTCAGCTCTTGTATGATTGTAATATCATCATTGAACCTACCTCTTGCATAATCTTGTTCAAATAACTCTTCAGTATAAGGTTTTCCATTGTTCAATCTGTCTAAAGACTCAGAATTAAATTGCTTTGCATTTACTACTTGTAATGATTTATTCAATAAGAGTTTCTTTCTAGCATTTAACATAATCTTATAAAAATTCTTTCTTGACTTAGAAATTATTGGAGCTTCATCAATTATTGAATTGATTCTTTCCATATCAATTCTCGGGACAATTCTTTTTATAGCATCACTACAATTAGTATCATAGCCGGAAGTTAGAATATCATAATAGTTGGCTTTAATGTTATTAATCAATAAAGCAGCATTAGGAAATACATAAATTCGCTTTAAAATCTCTTTATCATCATTAAGAATGTTAACTACGCCATCGTCACCAATTGCAGGGTATAAAGTACTACCATAATCATAAGTAGGCGCAAGTGAAACTTCACCGGAACTTTTATTTACTAAAAAAGCCCAATTACCCTTATGTCTGTCAAAGTTAGCTAGTAGCACATCCACAATAAAAGTATCCCAATATCTTTGAATAGCACTATTTTTTAAATTTGATAAGATAGGGTTATTATTGTATACTTCGTATATTTGTTCTAACTTCGGTAATTTACCTATATCTGCTGAATCATATTGCATTCTCATGAATTGCGAAAATTCCTGACATAAGTACTCAAACCCACAAAAATCTTTGCAGGCTACAACTAATTCTCCAGCATAATAGCCTAATAAAGTTTCATGAACTGGAATATTAATGCTTGCAGCTATAGAGCTACCTAAATATTCGGAAATACAATTATTTATGCTGCTTGTTGCCAATTCATTTAACTTATGACTCTTTTCAGCAAACTTAATCATATAAGGTTGTCCCTGATATAAAATTCCGAATTTACGATCAGAACCACCATAACTTGACAGCACATTTATAGGACAATTACTAAAATTTATTAATTGAGACATTAACTCACTTCCTTCATTCTATCAGAAAGAATCCAATTTATTAAGATTTTTCTTCTTTGATTTATTTACTTTTGACTGCCAGGTCTTATTTAATTCTTCTTCTAAAAACAGCTTCAAACCACTTAATTCTTCAGTGTGATCATATACTTCTAAGGCCAAATAGTAAACATTCTTATCTTCTGAATTTATTATTAATGGTGGATAATTCTGTAAAAGAAGATAATAATTTAATAATAATCTTCCTGTTCTACCATTACCATCAGCAAATGGATGTATATTTTCAAATCTTGCATGAAAATATGCTGCGGCAAGTAATACATCTCCATCCCAAGAATTTATTTCATTCAAGAGATCTTTAATTTCATCCTCTACTTCATCTGGAAAAACACCAACTTCCTGCATTCCAACAGCATAATCATTTTTCTTAAAATGACCAGGTCTTTCTCCTTTATCCCATCTAACGGAGTCATAGCATCCGGACATAAGTATTCGATGAAATTCTAACATAATTTCGATACTTAAAGGTTCTTTTTTCTCAAAATATTCTAAAAACCTCTCAAAAGCAAATTTCTGATTCTGTGCTTCAAAAATTTCTCTTGCATTAACTTCATTAATAGATAAGTCTTTACCTTCAAAAATATCACGGGTTTCATGATAAGTTAATCGATTTCCTTCAATACTATTGCTATTTGTAGCAAAAACTATACTAAAATTCTCCAGAACAACTCTTAAATCATCCTTTGTTTGTATATTTTGAGTTCTCCACCAATTAATTACAGCAGCATTAATCATAGTAGTTTCTAAAACTCCTTTAACGGTTTTATTGTATTTACTCTTTCATCAACAGGAAGAATCAGTTCATTGAATCTTAATAACAATTGTTTTTGATAAAAAATCTTTCTAGCACTGCTACATACTTCATAAATTTTATCATTCAAAGTAATAGATTCAGGTAAAGAATTGATGAAATCCATAATTTCATCAAAATGAGCAGCAATCCTATTGGTAACACTGACTAAAGCCTTTTGAAATTCTATACAATCTTGAAATTCTTGTATAAATTTCTTAGCAGATAATAAATGCCCATTTCTTCCATAAGCTGTTAAAACATTTAAACAATTATTTCTCAACTCATCTGAAGATAATAACCTTGTTATTTTATCCTCTCCCATTTTAGGCGAAAAACTTGCCCCATTATCAAAAATAGGAGCAATTCTATCATTCTGACCTTTAATTCTTAAAATTCCCCAATTACCATTATTTCTATCATTGTTATTGATAAAAATATCAACCAACGCTTGTTCAAAAAAATGTTGCTTAATTCCATCAATTACATATAATACGGGATTTTTCTCCAGATGAAATATGAGTTCATCGATATCCACAACATGAGTAGATGTAGAATGTACACTAGAATAGCTCCCAGATTTATCAAGTAAATCTCCACTTAAATGGTTTTTTATTGTCCGTATTTCAAGCAAAAATCCATCAACCGCGAAGTCTTTACAAGCAACAATTAACTTATTATTGCGTACACCAAGTATTGTTTTATGAACATCATATCCTAAAATTCTATATATTTCACTGCCTAAAAATTCTGATAATGGAGACGAAGAATAAGAAGCATTTTCTCCTTCCATTTGTGATAAACTTCTTGGATATTTAACAATCCATTCAGTATTATCAATTAATATACCATCCTTATTACTAGCTACTCCGCCGTAAAATCCATTTTTTAAACTTAATGGATTATTTGATAAGTCATAAACCTTTATAGTGTTCATATGGCATTCTCCTACATACTACCGTTTAAAAAAATAATTATTGAGCAATTGCACTAACAGAGACTATATAACGTAGGTGGGAGAATTATAATTCTCCCACCTACGCTTATTTATGTATTTGATCTTTTGGCTCTTCAACTTTTGCAAGAGGTTCTGAGTCATCTTCAACATCTTTTGTTGCGATATTTCCAGTATTACAAGCATCATGTGATGCTTGTGGAACATCTACTTGCTCCATATCATTAAGTTCTCGAAAGAATGTACTACAAACCAACTTTAAATCGTATTTCTGGAGCTGGTGAAGGAACTCTATGGTATCTGGTATCTCTTTAGGATTGAATGCATAACGCACAGCAATAGAAGGAAGTACCAAGATGGATGAAATAAATGCCCCAACTGCTGATATCAATCCTGTAGTAATGACAATTAAATCAGTACGATCATTTGAGGAGTTCTTTAACAAATCAGGCAACACTTTCATGATAATGAAAAATAAAGCGATCGTCGAGATGACCAATATACCCAGGATTACTATTAAAAATAGTATCTTAGCAATGCTGGTAATGGCATTGTTTAGCTTCAGTGTATTGCTTATAGTATGAACAATATCTGCATAACCTTCATCACGTTTGCGCCAGTGCTCGTAAACATTGTGGTCTTGAGCATCTTTTTCTGATTTGTTATCTCTCTTCCTACACATTTTTTAGTAACCTCCATCTTCTAAGATCTCTTTCAACCTCCTCTCGATGGTAGTTACTTTCACCTGAAAATACTGTGCTAGTTGATTTACTACATAATCTCTACCAAATATTTGACCATCAGAGCTCTTTGCTATTGCTATATAACTTTCTTTTACTCTAGCAATTGGCAGAAGCAGTTCAGCTGCAAATCGGTCTGCACGTCTCTCTTTCAGTTCTTCATGAGAATCGGCTGAATGTATATAAGTTTCACAAAATACTTTAGATTCATCTTGATATTGTGGATCACCAATGCAATCAAATAAATAATGTCCTAGCTCATGAGCAATAACAAACCGTCTATGCTCAAATTGCTCATTACTATTACTTATTATAACTGCATCATGTTTATAAATATCTTTTGTAGTTCCGTAAGCAAAAATTTTACCAGAAACTTTTTGCTTTAAATCTGCAGATTTATATACCTTTATTCCGAACTTATCACATAGTTTTTCCATTGAAAGATTTCTAGTCTGATTTAACTCAGGATCACTATTTGCAATCTGTAGAATTTTATCTGCAAATGCTGCAGCATCTCTACTAGTAAAAGCACTAGCAATTTTTTCCCTAAGCAATTTTTGAAGCAAATCTTTATATCTGCCTTCTGCTCTCTCAAAAGAAATATTAATAGCAGGATTATTTGCACTCTCACTTGATTCCGTATTTAAACTATTCTGCCCTCCTGCAGAAGCAAAATTAGTAGCCTTAATACCCTCTTGGGTATCTGGATTATTTACAGTATACTGCATCGAATTCCCTCCATTGAATGACTTAGCATACAAAAAATTAACTAGTTACTTAAAACTATGTTATAAGCAATAAGAAGTGTACCACGATTAAATATAATTTGCAATAAATTTTAACAATTTTTCGAAAAGAATTTATGCAAATATAACAAATCACCATACACAATGCTATCATAGTTCTTTATGAAATCTCTTTATTAACTGACTCAGCATTTCTTCAATTATCATAATGTATTATTAGCCACATTTCTCTTTTATACACCTCCATTCATAGCAAATTATTGATGTGCATGTATTAAATTTATTCAACGCTTCCACGTGTTTTCCAAAGTATTTCTACTACAAAGAATTGTATCTTATAAGTATTGTTACTTTTAAATTAAGCTTGAATTATATTAGAATATATACACATAAATATTTAACATATGACTCATAAAGAAATATCACTGAGCCTTTAAGGATCAAAGTTCTCTGTCCTTAGCTATATTTAATTCAATATATCACAAACAACAAAAAATAGCCATACCTTATTCAGAAAATACTGAATTGACAACATTTTCTGCAATTTCCTCTGCAGCTTGATCAATGACATCATCACACTCTTGAACCGCCTTGTCTACTACCTTATCAATCAACTGATCCATAGCTGTCTCTGTTGTATCAAATTCAGTTTTCTGCTCTTTATTTAATTTACTAAATTTTATAATACGTCTAATCATAAGACTTTACCTCCTAAATAGTAAAAAGATGGGATACTCAGTGAGTATCCCATTACATTACAATGTTGAATCATTTAACTGTATTTCAGATAAAACACCATCAGTAAAAATAAATTCAACTTCCTGATCATAATTTTTATTTAAATAATACGATAATGTTGAATAGCTATCTGTAGCTACACCATAAGAGTAATCTGCATCTCCCATAATAGCAATAACATCATCATGAGTCATTTCATAAGTTACTCCATTTGACATTGTTACATTTAAATTAGGGTTACAGTACTCTTCTCTGATAAAGTCAATAGTAGCTAATTCACATTCCGATAATTTCTTTGCTTCATTAGACTTATTTTTAAATCTAAAGTATACATAATTTGAAGTTGATTCCTGAGCATAAGCTATTTCTATCTCGCCTAAACTTGATGCATTAATCACAGTATCTTTATAAGGTTCAAGATCGAAACCAAATTCTAGTGCAGTTTCATAACTAATAGGCCAAGTATAACTCTTTCCATTTACAGAAAAGCCAAGTAGATCCAAACTGCCTGTAGAATTTTTGTTTTCTGTAATTAATTCAGTAGATGACTCCACATACTCAGTGGTATCTGTATTTATTTCAGATGTTTCTTCTGAAGTTAATATAGATGTATCTTCAGTATCACCAACCACGTTGCCATAATCCGGATTTGGATCTGTATTATTAATTGTGTCAGTAGCTTGAGTTAATTCCCCTTCTTCAGAAGAAATAAAATAATAGCTACCTCCCATTTCGACAACAACAACTTTAGCTTGCTGTACATAATAACTTAAATTTGTACCATCATTAACAGACAATGTTATACTAACATCAACATCCCAAGCATCTTTTACAAATAGCTTTGCAACACCTTTAGCACTCTTATCTTTTAATGATCTTAAGTCAGATTTAGAATAACTCTTTGTATCTTCTACTGTAATCTTTACAATTTCTATACCACTTGCTGCTCTTGTAGCAGCCATCTCATCTAAATCTCCGACAACATCTTTTACTGTATCAGACCCTTTAGGAAGTAACTGCTGTAATGCTTCCTCATCTTTATCTTTTATTGTGCTAAAGTATCCTTTAGCTACAGATTCCGGTGAATCTCCACCGGCACTGCCAAAATAAGCATGCAAACCTAGCATAGCTACTCCCAGCAACAATACTGCACAACATATAGCAATAATTACTACTTTTAATGCTTTAGAAGAATGTGTCTTCTGTGGTGGTACTGGTGACATAGGTCCAGGTGCAAATTGATAATTCATATTACTTGTATAATTTGCATTATTGTGTGAATCTCCTCCACTACTCCAATTCTGTTGCATTTGCTGAGAGTTATTACCCCAATTCTGATTTTCCATAAATTTCCTCCTATTTCTTCTTATTAATTGTAACTACTTGCTAATTGCTCAACACATTAGCAAATATATCTTCACAAGCCAACAACTCAATGTTACTCAAGTCTTCTTTATTACATTTTGTGCAAATAAACATATCGCAATCTTTCCTTTCAATTTAATTAATTTCTCAGAGCTGTGCTAATTATACTTACTCACATCAACATAAATAACAAGGGTAGCTTTTACACTACCCTTGCTGAAGTACTAACCTCCTGACAATAATAAAAACACCTGGTAATCTAATAGTGGATTTTCATACAGATTGGAGGTGTTTATATGGAAAAGATCACATTAAAAGATTTAATACTACTTTACGTAAAATTTTTTATTTTCGTATTAGTATTTATTGCTGTTGTTGCAATAATTTTCAAGCTTGCATTTTAAGCTTGCACTGGTGTAATGTGTAAAAGCACTACACTGGTTTTAAGAGGTTAATACTCCAAATAACAAGGGTAGCTTTTACACTACCCCTGCCTACTTTTTACTTAAATTCTACTCTGCAAGGATCTCTTCTGCAGAACGAACCTTTTTGTCAACACCATACTGTTTAACGAAATTCAGATACTGTTCTTTTGTAAGATCAGCTACTTTAAGCATCTCCTCAAAATCTTTGGACGTTACCTCAGAAATTACAAAAAGATACTTCTCGTTTACACAAATAGTAGTGTTGCTAAAGTCATAGGACTTCCACTCAGACTGCTTACCGTTTAATTCACCAAGTTTGACTAATGCGGTAATTACATCTTTCTCAGAATCTGCATACGTAATCACCTTTGCATCCTCTAAATCTTCTTTGTTACTTCTTGTGCAAATAAACATTTGACATTACTCCTTTCATTTGTTATAATTTCATTTGGTTAAGTTTATAACTTAACAAATACACCTAGACATAATGTGTCAGAAAGGAGGTACTGCCACATGAAAGAACATTGTCCATACATAGGACAGAGAACTGCCCTATCCATAGGATTAGGTTTCCTTGGGGGAACACATAGTGGTCATTGGTATTGTGAAGCACACAATCGTGATAGCATTACTAATGAATATCACTTCCAGGTGTGCGAGGATAATAATGCTACAAATTGTATGCATTGCTCGTTTCACCCAGTAAGATAGTCAGATTCTCTACCTTACAAACCACTGGTGTAGCTTTTAAAAGGGTTACATCGGTTTCACTCATGTAGCAGTATGAGTTTTAAAGCAGTTGTAATCACTGCCAACCTTTCAATTTGAACTACTTTATTTTCTTTCTAGTAAAGAAAATAATCCCTGCTGAAAGTAAGACAGCAGCACAAATCAACCAAATAATTGGTCTAGAATCTCCAGTCTTAACATCTGCTCTTACAAATACAGTCTGATCTTTCGAAGATAAATCATAATGCTCGGCAATAAGATGGTCCTTATCAATAGTATCACCCTCATAGACTCTTTCTACAAAAACAATACTGTGATCTTCATAACCAGTTGTATCAATCTTTACCTTTGCTTCAAAAGTACCAGAAGTAAACTTCTTATCCTTTAAAGTAAATGTATCAACGACTTCTGTCTTACCGCCTTCAAAAGTTACAAGTTCTTTTGTATCTTTATCTACAGCACTAGTTACTACTGTGTATTTACCCTTAGGAAGCTTACTATAAGATAATGTATCCTTAACATCTACTACAGATTCCTTAGGTAATTCTTTCTCACCATTACAATCAGCATAGGTATTTAATGATGGGTATGATACAGTCTGGGAGTCATCCTCTAAATCACAATGTAACCAAACTTCAATATCATTGTGGTATAAATTCTCAAAAACAACTACCTCATCACCGGCTAATGCTGTTGCATCAAACTCATATCTTAAAGTTACAGTTGAGTCAGCAGACTTAGCAACAAATGTCTTTTCAGCGGTTACTTTCTTACCATCAACTAAAAATGGTTTCTTGGTTCCCTTGACCATTAAGTATCCCTTAGCTACATAAGTTTCACCCGGAATAAGACCTTTATTAACTACTTTATCAAGAATAACTCTCTTCTTAGTGGCTAATCCTACATGTGCTCCAGTCTTTGAATCAGTTGCTGTTGTGTGACCTGTAACAGGAGTTACAGTCTGATCAACATCCTTCCAATTCTCATGCTTAGCAATAACTTTTCCATCATGCTTTAAGTATTCAAAGCACACAATAGTGTCATATGAACCATCCTTGTTTGCTAAACCAGCTTTATTTCCATTGAAATTATAAGGAACCTTTATATCCATTTCTTCTGCAGTTGCAGTGAATTCCTGAGAATTCTTGACTTCCTTACCATCAACTTTAAGCTGTGTCTTCTTAGTCTGATTCTTTAAGAAACCATCAAGTTCATATTTTTCACCAACAGTTAAACCAGTTAAGTGGACTAAATCTGTCAAATTAACATCGTCATCAATAACGGTATTGTGTGACTTAGTGTCATCATCAGTTAATGAAGTTGTAATATCTGAAACTCTGACAGTCTGCCAATCATCACTAAGATCTGCATGAGTAGCTACTAGTTTATCCTTCCAGTATACATCCTCAAATACAGTAATTTCTTTACTTCTCAAGTATTTTGTATTTACTTTAAAATAAACATAAACTACGTCATTAGCGGTCTTAGCTGTGAAGGTAGTACTTGAAATTTGCTCCTTACCATCAATTAAAAATGGCTTTCCAGTCTCTCTATCCATAAGAATACCTTTAGCTGTGTACTTTTCTCCAGGAATAAGATTATTTACAACAACTTTATCCTGAATAGTTACATCTTCACCTGCAGGTAAAGAATGAGATCCTGTCTTCTTATCAGTAGCTGTAGTTCCGATAGTTGGAACGTATACTGTCTGATTAGCATCCTCAATGTCCTCATGCTTTGCTACAATCTTATCTTCAAACTTCAAATATTCATAACAAACAATAGGTGCATACTCTCCACTTTTTTTACAAAGTCCTGATTTAGCTAAATCAAAGCTAAACTTAACCTCTGTCTTTCCAGTTTCATCTGCTGTAAAACTATTTGTACCAGTAACCTTTTCTCCATCAACAGTGATAAATTCTTTTGTTTCATAGTTCATAAGAAAACCTTCAACATCAAACTTGTCACCAAGATTTACATTACCATAGTCTATAGTATCAACAAGATTAACAGTATCTCCAATGCAAACATTCTTCATTAAAGTTTCTGCATCAACTAATGATGTATGAATTACCGGGATCTTAATTGTCTGCTTAACATCTGTTACATCAGTATGTTCAGCAACTAAAGTATCTCCTGAGTATAATTCCTCAACAAAGACTAAATCACAGCCAAGCAAATCGTCTGTTAAAGGAATTGTTCTATCTACATCAACAGTACCATCAACCTTATCGAGTTTTGTATTAATACTCCACTCATCAATAACACTTGAATCAGATGCTTTGAGTAACTTACCTTTAATAGTATAGTCACCCGGAAGTGCATTAGAATAACTGAGCGTATCTTTAAGTGCAATATTACCATCCTCATCTACTACTGCGTAATGATTATCGGAAGTAATACAAATAGCCTCTGTAGTAAGCTGCATTACATGAACTGTCTGTCTTGCATCATTCAAATCGCAGTGTTCCATAATCTTCTGATCACCACACCACAATTCCTCATAAACTACAATATCTTTACCAGCTAATTCTGATAATTTTAATCCTGTAAACAGAACTGATTGTGTTTCAACACCTTTATCTCCAGAAGTAAATGGAGTTTCACCTGTTCCTAATACTTCTTCATCTTTAGTAACGATTTTGCCCTTAAGAGTAAATGCTGTATTAGGTTCAAGTCCCTGCATATTAACAGTATCTTTTACATCCTCATTATCTGTTGCATTAATAAGCTGATTTCCTGACTTTACATTTATTGCATCAGTTTCCATCATTCTGTATGAAGTTGTCTGATCGGCATTGTTAACATCAGCATCTTCTGCTAAAGTTGGTACTGTAATAGTGCCATCATCAGCAATACTCAAATCTCCTGTGCCATCAAGTAAGTATACAAATACATGGGTCTTCTTACCACCTAAGTTACTTGCATCTACTGTATAAGACATTTCAAGATTCTGTACTGCCTCATGAATGCTCTTGTAATTAGCTGGTGCTGCTCCAGTAGTAAATGTCTTAGTTGCTGTAATCCACTTGCCATCTGAATTCTTAATAGCTTTTGCATCATCACCAACAATAACTCCAGTTACAGTGTATGATTTTCTGTATGTTAAGTATGAACATGTAACTTTATCCTTAATTACCTGATCTTTGCCAGCATTTAAGAATTCAGTTGCATCTGACACAATTTTAGGATTTGGTGCATTGTATACTGTTCCATTATTCTTATTGTAAGCAATGGTTGCACCATTCTCACTCTTAGAAGATACATTAATTGTAAATGCCGGCTCTAACTGATAGCCCTCATTTGCATCACATCTAATCTCCTCAATCGTGTATGTACCAGCAGGAACTGATCCTAAAGTAGAATCGACTGATGCATCCTCACTAATCTTGTCATTTGCTGCTCCATAGAACCACAGATTCTCAGCAGTGTATGAAGTCTTCTTAGCGTCGTAATTTGAAGCTTTTGTACTCCACTTATTACCAGAGCGAGCTGCTGAATCAAATACACCATTAGCATCTGTAACTACAACATGCTCTTCGCCCTTATCTGAAGTGATCTTAAAAGCAACATTTGCCATAGCTTCTCCGGATTCCAGATCTCTCTTAGTAAATTTAAGATTGTATCTCTTTGGAGTTTCATATAACGTAATTGCTTCAGCACTTGCCTCAAATGAGTCACTAATAGTATTTCCGTTTGACTTATTACCAATATAGAATCTGCCTTTTGTTGTATCATTACTAGGCTTAAACCATCCAATAAGCTTAACACCTTTGATCGACATGTCTCCATACTGGAAATTACCACTTGTTACATAGTTTGCAGGTGCCTTTGTTTCTTCAATAGAAACAGTTGTGTATGCTGGGAACTTATAAATCTGCATATCTGTATCCCAGTACTTTGTATAATTACCTGAATGACTAATTACATGTGCACTCTTTGTTACTCCAGTTGTAGCATCCTTATCTAATTCAGCCTTACCGCTAGAATCTGATTCAACTACAAATGTAGCATCTGGATTTACTCCTGCTAATTCAGCTTCAGTGTAGTATTTACCATCTTCAGTAGTTGCATTTTTCTTCTGAGTGTATACCTTTATGGTAAACTGTGCTCCAGAAAGATCATTTTCACTACTTAATGTACTACCATTCTTCTTATTGATTTCAAGTCTTAATGGGTCAGTTGCCATTGTTTCAGTACAAGTATAATCTGCTGTATAAAGAGCACTTGCTCCCGTCTTATCCTCTTTGTATGAAATGCCTGTTCCGGATTTACTTATAAAGTCAATCGTCACAGGATCTACTGCTGTCCAACCTGGCATTACCTTAGTCTCTTTAAGTACATACTTACCGATTGGCAGCTTGGATACGTATTTACTTCCCTTATTTGGTGTAATCTTTCCATATCCTGTAACAGTTTTCTCAGTTACTGATACTGGCTGTGTATTGCCATCATTATCAATTACCCTAAATACTGCAATTGCATTTGCATCACTTGCTTTATCTGCTGAAGCTGTTGCATAAAGTGTAAACTCAGTACCAATAATTGGGTAATCTTTGGTGAAATCCTTGTACTTAGAATTTACATTTTTCTTTACAGAAATTCTGCACTCGTCTGCCTTATCGCCATGAACACCTGCATCGTTAGTTCCTTTAAAGCTAAAGGTGAGGCTCTGATTTCCTACAGTAACTGTACTGCCCTCTGTAGTGCAACTTCCCTCGGTTACATAGTTTGCATAAAGTGCTGGCATTGCTTTCTTAGCACCCTCATAAATGGTTTCACCACAAGTCCATCCAGTATTTGCCCATCCATAATGTCCTGAAACATTTTTCTGTATTGCAACGTATGTTCCGTATGGGAGTCCTGTAATTCGATTACCAGAAATCTTAATTTCAGTAGCTGTAGAATAGTAACTGCCAGTGGAAGTTGACTTGCCAATCTTGTAAGTAGGATCATCTTCCTCACGTTCGTATGATGTGTTTGCAGCATAATTCAAGAAATACTGATTGTCTACCTTTACAACGCCATTCACACTGCTTTTTCCAGTCGTTGTAGCCGCCACACTCAATGTAGGCTTTGCTGTACCACTTGCATCTGTATTAAAGGTTGCAATCTTTGCGCAGTGACCATTGCTAATAGCGTCTGCAGCACCCTCACCATTTTCCTTAGCAACATAGTACAAATCAAAAGTATCTCCGGCCTTGGAATAATTTGAGTTACCAGTTACATCAATTCCATAGTAACTCTTTTCAAGTCCAATCGAGATATACTTTGGAGTATTTCTGAGTGTCTTTTCTGCCAATGCCACATCTTCATCTTCATCACCCGTTACATGTACCCATTTCTCAGGTAAATTACTTGCACTTGTATTAGTTGTTGCAGCCTGCTCTCTAACATAATACCAACCAGGCTGCTTTAAAAGTAAATAACCATCAGTATTCATTCCGGTAGTGTGCTTACTATTAATAGCTAATGACTTAGTAGCAGTAATTGCACCATAAGCATTATTTTCTACTTGCACAGTAGCTACCCAGTTACTAGCATCTGCTAACGCATCCTTATTATTGTCACCACTTACTTTCCAAATCTCAAACTGTGCACTATTTCTTGGATAGTAATTTGTACTCACAAGATTATTTCCGGTTGCTACAAGCTTATTCACACGTAATTTGTAGTCAATGGATTTATCTTCAACCTGAAATGTGGCATAGCTGACGTAAGCAGCATCATTTTTTACAGTGCCTCCAGCAACATAATTTGCTCCAGAATTGGTATTCGTTGCACCACGATAAATTCCTATCTTATCCCAATTACTGCCATTCTTTCTAAAGAAATAAATACTTGAACTCGTCTTTGTCGAAGTACTTGTATCAACTGCATAAACAGCATAAATATTCTTATCCTTTGTAAGACCTGCATCTCCAAGAGTCTTTGCACCATCTGCTCGTAAAGCATGACCACCTGCAGAGCAATTACCACCTTGTAACTTAGACTGTTCGCTAAAGAAGTATACATAAAGAAGCTTATCTCACCTACATCACTTGGCGTTGCTACAAGCTCCTCTTCTGT
>OLRV01001081.1_pt1 | contig 24232 bp, 18 predicted proteins | sample 1672421 | NCBI WGS metagenome assembly OLRV01 (sample SAMEA3136684, study PRJEB25190) | human gut metagenome | biome: human gut; feature: human-associated habitat; material: faeces | place: Austria | collected 2013
TGGCATCGGCATCGCGGAAATACTCCCGCGCCCACTGGTAGCAGAGTTCGTCCGGTACATCGCCGCCGAAACCGCCGCCCATCGGGGGACGCGGGCCGCGCGGTGGACGACGGTGATTGCCGCGGCCGAAGAGCCAGCCCATGAAGAAATAGCTCAGGCAGCCGCCGCGATTCGGCGCCAGCGCGTTAAACAGCACGCAGATGACGATGTAGACAAAGATCACGCCAAGGATGAATTCGAACAAATCAAAGCCCCCTTCGTCGTAACCGCCGTAGCTGCCCGAACCGCCGTAGGCGCTGTCGTAGCCGCTGCCATAGCTGCTGCCGGAAGCGCCCTGCGAGAGGGAGAGCGTCTTGCCCTTTGCGCGGGCGAGATACCGGCATACGTCCTCGTAGAGATTCAGCATGCCCTTGTCGAATTTGTTGTCGGCAAAGTAGTCGATGTTGTCGTCGATCAGATCGCCGCACTTGGAGCCGCTCAGCACGCGGTCAAGCCCCTTGCCCGTGCCGATCTGGATTTTGCGGTCGCCGCGCGCAAGCAACACGACCACGCCGTTGTTTTCGCCCTTCTGGCCGATGCCCCATGTGTTGATGAGGTCGGTGGCGTAATCCGCCGGGTCCTGCCCGTCGAGGAAATCCACGACGACGGCGACGGCCTGAATGCCGGTTGCGTCTTCGAGCGCCGCGCCATACTGCGCGATGGTATCGAGGGTCGAGCCGGAAAGCACCGAACCGTCGTAATCATACGCATAGGCAAATTCGCTCGGCTTTTTCGGTACGGCGGCCGAAGCGCCGACGGCCAGCGCCAGCATCAAGGCCAGCGTCGTTATGAGTGCCCAAACTTTTTTCATTGCGTTTCCCCTTTCTGGTGATTCTCTTCTTGGGCGGCGTTCTTCGCCGCCTGTTCTTCTTCCATGCGGGCGCGCTCGTCTTCTTCCTCGATGCGCGCGTAGAACCCGCCGACATGGTGCGCGATCATGTGGCCGGCAAAGCCGACCGCCGCGACCGCGACCACCGCGACGATGGCCAGCGCGGCGAGCGCCTTGGGGGAGCGCTTCGCCGCTTCCATCGCGATTTGCAGGTTTTCAAGGCTCAGGCCGGAAAAAATGCTCACTTAAATGCCCTCGTACATGTCCGGTTGAGCCAGCAGGAACTTGGTCGGCAGCTTTTCATAGAGCTTTTCCGCCTTTTCGGCCTTCTGGTTGTACGACCGCGCCTCCTGACGCAGGAAGCTGCCCTGTTCGGCGAAGGTATCCGCTGCGCGGGTGAGCATCCGCTCGTCCTCGGCGCTGGTCAGGTTCGCGTCGTCCACAAGCTGGCTGACGGCGACGGTGAGCTGCTGATCCGCGCGGCTGATGTCGCGGGCAGTCTTGGCGCTCTGCATGGCCTTGATGGCGCTGCTCACGTCGTCGAGCGTCGTCTGGCTGACGCTGCCGCGCTGGGCGACGGTTACGGCGTTCTGCGCGGCGCTGATGCGATCCTCCACGATGGATTTCACATCGCCCTGACGGATGAACGCCTGCGGCGTTGCGTTTTGCAGCGCGCGGAAATTGCCGATGGGCAGCGCCAGCGCGAGCATCACGACCAGCGCGGCGACGCCCGCGCCCTGCGGCAGGGCGGCCAGCCCCTTGGGCGCTTCCTGCTTCGGCTGCTTTTGCTGCTGCGGGTTGCCCTGCGCCTGTTTCGGCGCGGATTGGGTCGCGTAAGCGGGCATAATCAAACACCTCTTTCTGCGCTTTGCTCAGCGCGGCGGATTTTTTCCTGTTCGGAAAGCGATTGCTCGATGTCGGCCAGCTCGGCCAGCAGGGATTCGGCGGTCTGCTGCGCGCGCTGCCGGTCGCTGTCCGCGTCGGCGGCGGCATAGGCCTTCGTCTGTTCGGCCAGCTCCCGCGCGCCGCGCCTGACGTCGCGCGCGGCCTGCTCGCCGACGCGCCTTTGCATCGTCAGCGAATCGGTGGCACGGGCGAGGCCGAGCGCCGCGGCCATCTGGCTCTTCCAGAGCGGGATGGTCACTTCCAGCGCGGCCTGCAAGCGGGAGCAGGTCGTCTCGTCGCTGGCCTGAACGGCGCGAATCTGCGCGGCGAGCTGGGTGGAGGCGACCTGCGTGACGCGCAGATCCTGCACGCGCCGCTCCATTCGGGCGACGTTCTGCGGGTTTTCGCCCCGCACCCTTGCCTGCGCAACGGCTTCGTCGCCGACGACGATCAGCGAGCACAGCTCGCGATAAAGCCCCTCGTTGCGCTCGTACAGGCGATCCAGCAGCGCGCTGTCGCGCATGAGCGCGACGCGGCGGTCGGTCATCTCGTCCGCGCAGGCGTTGATTTTGGGGATGGCCTTTTCATAAGCGGCCTGCACCTCGGCGAGCGGCGCCGCGCCGCCGAACACCCGGCGGAAAAGTCCCTTGGCCTGCGCCGTGAACGAGCAGGTCTTGATCTGCTCGGCCAGCGTCTGCATCACGCTTTCCAGCGGCTGGATATCCTGCCGGAGCATCTGCTGGAGCGCGATATCCGAAAACGCGCCCATTTCCTTCTGCGCCCGCGCGCCGAAGCCCATCACGGCGGCGTTGTCGCTCAGGTCGATGCGCGCGGCCATCGCCTCGATGCGCCGCTGCATATCGGGATCGAGCTGCCCCTTCTGCGGGATTGCGCCCTGCTCGGGCACGAGCGCGAATCCGGAAAATTCACCCATTTACTTCTTTTCCCCCTTGGCGAAGAGCGAGGCGAAGGGGTCGTCCTCCTGCGGCGCTTCCGCTTCCTTGGCGGCGGGCGCGTCCGGCTCGGCGGTCAGACCGTCGGATTTGAGCATGTCCGCCAGCACGTCCATTTCGCTTTCCAGATTGATGAAGCGGAACTCGTTGAGCGCGTCAAGCTGCTTGTGAAACGCGGATTGCACCTGCTCGACGGCCTTGGCGATGCGCGCGGCGATGGCCGCGCTCTGCCCGGCGCTGACCTCCGCTTCCAGCGCGGCGCGGGCGTTTAAGAGCTTGAGCGTCGCGGGGAGATAGTAGCGCAGGAACGTGCGAAGCTGGGAGAGCATGTTCGGCTGTTCCTCGAGCCGCTGCAAAATCAGGCGGCAGGTCGCCTCGATATCCTCGATCTGGCGGGAAAGCGCCGGGTCGGCAATCGCGTCGTTGGCGGCGGCAATCTGATCCAGTTGGCCGCGCGCCTCGCGGATGAGCGCGTCCACCTCGGCGTTGCCGGATTTCGGCGCGGTTTCCACCTCGATCACGCGATCCGGGTATTTTTTCCGCCCCAGCGCGTAGCCCGCCGCGCCGACGGCCAGCGCGACCGGGTAGCTGATCAAGGAGCCGATGCCCATCGTCAGCGCGACAGCCATCACGCCCGCGCCCGCGAAGACAAACGGCGCGCCGGAGCGAATCGTCTTTTTTTCCATCCCCCAAAAACCTCCCTTTATCGTCCGCCTCCGCCCGATGCATCGAGGGGGAGGCGCTTGTCATCTTTTCTTTAATCCTCGTCGTGCCGGAACGAGGCGTTGGTGTGCACCTGCGTCGGCATCGCGCCGTAGCTCTGCCACTGGGCGACAAAGGCCTCGTCCACGTCGAAACGAACCAGCACCGTGCCGCCCGCCGGAATACCCACGTCCTGGAGCGTCGTGCCGTCCGAATAGAGCATCGCGCCGCTGTCCGTATACAGGCCGATGGCCACGGTCGGGTTATAGGCGTCCATTTCCGTCGAATTGGTCAGGCGGCAGATCACGCTCATGTCGCCGGAGGCGTCCTGAACGATTTCCGAAACCGCCGAAAGGTCGTAATTGGCAAACGCCGCATCCACCGGCAGATAGGTCAGGTTGTAGGAAATGCCCGTGATGGAGGGAACGACGGGGTTGCCGTTTTCATCCGGCTCGAAGGAAACGATGTCAAACAGATAGCCGTCCTCGCCGGGGTTGAGGAAGTACGGCCAAATCTGCGCGACTTCGCTGGTAGAGAGCAGCGTTTCGCCGCTTTGCAGGTCGAACGTGCCCCGATCCAGACAGATCACCGTCGAGGCGTTGTTGTGCACCTGCGCGAAGCAATACGCCAGATAGTAATTCCCGCTCTGCACGATGTTGCAGGAGGATTGAACGATGACGCCCTCGCTGTCGCCGAGCGCACAGGCGGGCAGAAGCAGCGCCAGCAGCAGCGCGGCAAGCCATTTTTTCATCAGGAAGACCTCCGTTTTCATAGTGGGTTTTGGCCAAGGCGCAGGCGGCGTCAGGCCGCTTGTTTGTAGAAAGTATATCATGTTTTGGGTGGGTCTGCAAGTTGACCGCGCCCACAATGTCGCCGGAAACGCACGAAAACCTCGTCAGGCGATGTATTGCGTCAGAGAAAATAGAAAAATGCAAAAAACCAATGATGAGTGAAGCCAGATAAGGACAAAACTTCAAAACAGTGAGTTTAAGGACAGCGAAACGGATTTTGAAGTAAAATCTACATTTGGAGGAACATATGATGGATAAATTCATCTATAACGAGACAAACGGACTTTGGTATGAATTACAAGGCGACTACTATCTTCCCTGCCTGAAACTGCCCGAAGAAGAATGGCGCATATCGGCGTATGGGGACAGTGGCTTTTCCTTTTTCATGTTTTTCATAGAGCTTGTATTATTTTCGAGCCGGTACTTGATTCTTCGGGGGGGGGTATGCTATACTTTGCTACGATACGATATATTCGGCAGAAAAGGAATATTTGAGATTGAATTAAATTGATAAACAACAGAAGCAAAAGGAGAAATAATTAATGAAAAAGGGTGGAAAATTTTTAGGCGTTTTGCTTGCGGTATGCATGGTCATCACAATGAACGTCGTTAGTGCGTATGCCGACAGCAGCGTGCCGGTTACTAGATGGGATAACTATGCAGCAACGAAATTTGCAGGCGGCACCGGTACCAAGGATGACCCATATCGAATTGAAAATGGCGAGCAGCTTGCCAAGCTTGCCAAGGATGTGTCGGCAAGAAATACCCATAAAGGCGAATATTTCCGTTTGGAGAAGAACGTCGATCTGAGCGCGCACCGTTGGATTCCTATCGGTGACTTCGGCGGAAGCTCCTACAAATCCTTCGAGGGATTTCTGGACGGCAACTGTAAGACGATATCAGGTATGGTGGTTGATCAGAGCAAGGATCAACAATCTGCCGGTTTGTTTGGTTATATATCCAATGCAACGAATGGCAACGAAGTAGGCGTAAAGGATCTTACCATTGCCAACGCGGCGCTCTATGTTGACGAATCCATACTGGCTGATCCTAAAGGTTTTGTATCTGCGGGCATACTTGTAGCCGGTGCTATGGTGAACGACGGTTATAAGGGTACTGGCGTTTTTGAGAATATCTCCGTTTCCGGAACCATTACAGTCAAAGCAACCAACGGTTCTAACAAAATCGGTGGACTGATCGGTGACGACAACCGGTGCATCGTGCGAAATTGTGCAACTGATGTTACAATTACAGGAGCAAGTAATACCGGCGGTATGACCGGCACTAGCTGCACTACCACATTTGAAAACTGCACTGCAAAGGGAAGAATCTCCGGTTTGTGGGGTTTGGGCGGCTTTGTCGGATATGCCACCGCTTCTAATGGAAATGATAAAACCACCGAGTCCACCTTCACAAATTGTATCGCAGATGTAGCCGTTAAGGCTTCCGACTGGAATGTCGGAGGATTTGTGGGTTTGGCGGAATTTGGAACGTTTAAAAACTCCGCTTCCTTTGGAACCGTGACCAGCACCGTCACCGGCTGGGAGCCAAGAGCCGGCGGATTCGTTGGATGTGCAGGAAACGTAACCTTTGTCAAATGCCATTCCGCAAGCCTTGTTACTTGTGATAGAAAAGACACTTGTGGCGGATTCGCCGGAAAGTTTGAGGCCGGCACCACTGACGGATGTTCCTTCGACAACCAGAAAAACACCAACTTGAACAGTATAGGCACAAACAAAACCGAGCAGCAGGTGGAAGCATGCATCACGCAGAAGAACCTTTCTAACATCTGTGAAGATGTATATGGAGACCATCACTACGCTGAAGAACTCACGGTGGATCAAGAAGCTACATGTTCCGAAGAAGGCAGCAAGTCATACCACTGTATCCGTTGCGATGCAAAAGGCAAGAGTTTTGTGATTCCCAAAATAAACCTGACGCACGTGGACGCAAAAGCGGCGACGGCGGAGAGCGCAGGCAATATCGAATACTGGCACTGCGAAAAGTGCGGCAAGTATTACAGCGACGCGAAAGCCGCGCACGAAATCACGCTTGAGCAGACGGTGATCGAAAAACTGCCCGGTAAAGAGGCGGTCAATAACCTCCCGAAGACGGGCGATGACAGCCGTGTGGCGCTCTGGCTGCTGCTGCTGGCCGTCAGTGGCGGCGTGCTGCTGAAAAACCTTGCCGACCGCAGGAAGAACGCGGACTGATGGCCGTACACATTTGAAAAACAGACTGTCGCCTCTCTTTAAGAGAGGCGCTTTTTCTGTTCGGCACGATAAGCGCTATAGGCTGAATGAAAACACTTTAATTAATAAATGAAAGGCAATTTTTGATATTAAATGATAAACGAAAATTGTCAAAAAGATAGAAATGAATTTGGAGGCTATATACATAATTGTTATGGATTCTATAAGAAAAGAAATATTTGACACAAAAGTAGTGCTTGAATATAATGATTTTAAAAGAGGGAAGAAGCTCGCAGGGCAGTCCGGAATACCCTGTTTGGCGTAGTAGGAAGAGCACAAAATAAGAAAAATGAATTAAAGGAGGAATACGAGTGAAAAAACTGGTGGTTTCTGTTCTCGTGATGATCGCGATACTGGCTACGATGAATTCAGCAATGGCATACACGTATGAGAAACCGGTTAAAAGTTCAAAATTACCGCGAACCACGCCGCTTGAAAAGGGCGTCGATCCTTCTTATCTATACGATATGCTTGACCAGCTTGAACAGGCGGGAATCGAAATGCACAGCCTGTTGGTGTCGGTCGATAATGAAGTGATTTTTGAAGGATTTTGGAATCCCTACGGCCCGGATACGCCGCATATTGTTCATTCGCTGACCAAGCTGTTTACAAACGCTGCGGCAGGCGTGGCTGTGACGAACGGAGATTTGAGCCTGGATGATCGGCTGATTGACATGTTCCCAGAGCTTGCGCCGGAAAATCCGAGTGAAAATCTGCAAAAGGTGACGCTGCGCTATCTGATTACGATGAACGGCGGATATGGCCGCATGATTAGCGGCAGCGAGTGGCGTCCGCTGAAGACCAGCTGGCTGGAAGCGTTCTTTGCCGAGCCTGTGCCGTATGAACCGGGTACGCATTATCAGTATTCCAGCGGCAACGCCTACGCGGTTTCGGCGATGGTGCAAAAGGCGACGGGCAAGACCTGTCTGGAGCTGTTGCTTGAAAGCGGATTCAGCGAGCTTGGCATGGAGCATTTCACGTGGGATCTCAGCCCCGAGGGAATTTGTTCTGGCGGCAACGGCGTGTCCTGCACGACGGAGGACATGCTGAAGGTGGGTAATCTGTTCCTGAATATGGGTCAGTGGAACGGAAAGCAGATTCTCACGGAAGAATGGTGCCGGATGGCGATCGGCATTGACAAAGTTTATGAAGGTCAGGGAGACTATGCGTTCCACTGGACGGATAAGCATGATGGAAATTACACCGCAGGAGGCGCATACGGCCAGATCGTCATTCTTGTGCCGGAACTCAACATGGTCGTCGCGGGAACGGCGGGTACCAAGAAGACAGATGAAGAATACGATATCATCAATTCTGCGATGATCGCGCCCGCCAAGGCGGATAAGGCCATGCAGAAGACGGTCGCCGCCAAGGGACAGACGCTGAACCTGCTGCAAAACCCGATTTTGACGGATTCCCCGATTGCGGAAAAAGTGGATGAAAAGGTCTTCAAGGCTGAAGAAAACGAGGACGGGATCACCAGCATCAAGCTGGACGTGGAAAAAGGCTACATCGATTTCATCATGGTTGACCAGCGCGGCGAACACACGATTCGCAACGGCATTGGCGAATGGATGGATGGCGGCACGACCATGACGGGCAATTATCTGCATCATCAGTATCAAAATGAAATCGAACCGTACACGGCGTATGGCGAATGGAAGGATGACACGACGCTGCAGCTGACGTGGAGATATCCGTCGATGGCGTTTGTAGATACTGTCGAGATTACGTTCTCCGAGGATGGGTCTCAGATGACAATGGTGCGTTCTGTTAACGTCAATTCTGGCGCGCTGGTTCGTCCGGCTGTAACGCTCAAAGCAGAATAAGCGCATAATGGACGTTGAGCCAAGGCGCTAAACGAGGCCGCCCCTCTTGAGAGAGGCGGCCTTTTTCGTGCGTAAAAAACGATGAGGGCGCAGGTGGCCTTTTGTGTTATAATGACAATGAGCTACATCTTGAATGCCGGGGGAGGAAATCACCATGCCGAAATGGACAGAGCAGCAGCGCGACGCCATCGCCGACCGGGGGCACAGCCTGATCGTCTGCGCGGCGGCGGGCTCGGGCAAGACGGCCGTGCTGGTGGAGCGCATCGTGCAGCTCGTGCGCGAGGGCTGCCCGATTGAAAACATGCTGGTCGTCACGTTTACCAATGCGGCGGCGGGCGAAATGCGCCAGCGCATCGGCGAGGCGCTCGGCAAGGCCGCGCGGGAGGATCCGGCGCTGGGCGAACAGGTGATGGCGCTCTCCCGCGCGAGCATCTCCACGCTGCACAGGTTCTGCGGCAACCTGCTGCGCGAGCACTTTCAGGCGCTTTCCATCGACCCCGGCTTTCGCATCGGCGACGAGCAGGAGTGCGGCGTGCTCAGCCATCAGGCGATGGAGGACGCGATATATAGCTGCTACGAGGTGGGCAGCGACGCTTTCCTCGCGGCGGACAGGTGCTATACGCAGGAGGAATTGAGCGAATTGGCGTTCGCGCTGCATCGGTTTATGATGACGCGCCCCGATCCGTGGGCGTTCCTTGCGCGCGCGCAGGAGACGGTGCGCCTGACGGGCGAGGCGTTTGAACAAAGCCCCGCCGCGCGGCTGCTGGCGGATTTTGCGGGGCGCAGGCTGGAGCGCCTCTGCGCCAACGCGCGGGAGACGCTGGCGCTCTGCGAGGGGGAAAACGGCCCGCTGCATTACGCGGCGGCCTGCGGCATGGATGTGCAGCTCACGGCGGATCTGGCCGCGGCGGCGGCGGACGGCTATGCCGCGCTGCATGACGCGCTGCACGGCGTGACGTTCGCGGCGCTGGGGCGAAAGAAAAAGACGGATCTGTTCGACGAGGATATCGCCGACCGGGTGAAGGCGCGGCGCGACGCGCTCAAAAAGGCCGTCGCGGATGTGCAGACGGCCTTTGCGCTGACGCTGGAGGACGCGGCGGCGGATATCCGCATGACGGCCGCGCCGCTGGACGGGCTGGCCGAGCTGGCCAGGACATACGACGCGCTCTACACGGCGGCCAAGCGCCAGCGCGGCATGATGGATTTTAACGACCTCGAACACAACGCGCTCGCGGCGCTGGCGCTGCCCGAGGTGCGCGCGTCGCTCCGCGCGCAATACCGCTATGTGTTCATCGACGAATATCAGGATTCCAGCGCGATTCAGGAGGCCATCGTCGGCAGCTTTGCGCGGGAGGACGGGCTGTTCCTCGTCGGCGACGTGAAGCAGAGCATCTATCGCTTCCGGCAGGCCGAGCCGTCGCTGTTTCTGCAAAAGGCGGCGCGGTTTGATTTGCCGGAGCGCGAAAAAGAGCGGCGCATTGATTTGCAGAAAAACTTTCGCTCCCGCGCGAACGTGCTGGAGGCGGCAAACGCGGTTTTCGGCCGCATCATGCGCGCGGAGGAGACGGAAATCGAATACGACGAGCGGGAAAAGCTCTTCTGCGGCCTGCCCGCGCGGGAGGACGACCCGCCCGTGGAGCTGCACGTGCTCTATCAGCCCGGCGAGGACGGCGCGGAGGAGGACGAGAACGCGGAGCGGGAACTGGCCGCCGTCGAGCGGGAGGCGAAGGTTGTCGCCGCGCGCATCCGCGAACTGGTCGGCACGCCGTTTTACGACGCGAAAACCGAGACGGAAAGGCCGCTGCGCTATCGCGACATGACGGTGCTGATGCGCGCGGTGCGCGGGAGCGCGCCGCTGGCCGCGCAGATGCTGGAATCGGAGGGGATTCCGGTGTTCTGCGACGCGGGAGAGGGGTATTTCGATATTCCGGAGATTCGCGCCATGACGGCGCTGTTGCAGACCATCGAGAACGGCGCGCGGGACGAGCCGCTGCTCGCCGCCCTGCGCGGTCCGGCGCTGGGGCTTGAGGAGAGCGAGCTGGCGCAGATTCGGATTTATACGCCGGACGTCAAAATGCCCTACCATGAGGCGGTGCGCCGCTATCGCGAGGAGATGGACGACGCGCTGGCTGAGAAGCTGCGTGCGTTTGAGGCAAAGCGCGCGCGCTGGCGGCTCTGCGCGCGCAATCAGGGCGTGGATCGGCTGATCGAGCGCATCTATGCCGAAACGGGCTTTCTGGCACGGGCGGGCGCGCTGCCGGGCGGCGCGGCGCGGCAGGCGAATCTGCACCTGCTGACCGCGCGGGCGCGGACGTTCGCCAGCACGCAGGGCGGATCGCTCCATGCGTTTTTGCGCTATGCCGAGCGGCTGCGCGCGGGCGGCGACAGCATGAGCGCCAGCGCCATCGGCGAGAGCGAGGACGTGGTGCGCATCATGACGACGCACAAGAGCAAGGGCCTTGAATTTCCGGTCGTCTTTGTGCTGGCGCTGGGGCGGCGGATGAGCGGGCAATCCCTGCGCGCGCGGGTGCTGATGGATGCGGAGCTGGGCGTGGGTCTGCCGTGCGTGGACACGGAGATGAACAGCGAACGCGACACGCTGCTGCGCCGCGCGATTCGCGTCAAAGCGCAGCGGGAGCAGCTCGCCGAGGAGGTGCGCGTGCTCTACGTCGCGCTGACGCGCGCGCGGGAGCGGCTGATTCTGGTCGGCAGCGTCGCCGGGGATAAGCCGCCCGAAGCATGGCGGGGCGCGGACATTTCGCAGATGCATACCGGCCTTGACATGATCGCGCCCGCGCTGATCGAAGCCGGGGCGAGTCTGACCATCCGGGAAGAAGCCGTTCGGCTGGGGAATTCCGCATGGCGCGTGTTCGCCCATGTCGGCGGCGCGGCGGGCGAACTGCCCCGGCGCACGGAAGACGTGGTGCTGCGCCTGCTGGCCGAGCTGGCCGCCGCGCCGAAGGACGAGGCGCTGACCCGCCTGATGAATTTCAAACCGGGAGTCAGAACCGCCGTGCGAAAAACGACGGTCAGCGCCGTATTGCGCGATGAAAAGCGCGCCGCGCAGGAGGACGAGCCCCTGCCGGACGCGCCGCTGATGCGCCTGCCGCGCTTCATGGAGGAGCAGCAGATGACCGGCGCGCAGATCGGCACCGCGTTCCACCGCATGATGCGCATGCTCGATTTTGACGCGCTGCGGGCGACGCGCGACCTCGCGGCGGAGATCGACCGCCAGCGCGCGGCGCTGCTGGAAAAGGGCGTCGTCAGCGAAAACGAGCTGGCCGCCGTGCATCCGCGCCTGCTCGTGCGGCTGTTCGCCTCGCCGCTGGGCGTGCGCATGCTGGCCGCCGGGGAGCTGCACCGCGAATGGGCGTTCACCTATCGCCGGGAGACCGAGGACGGCGCGCAGCTTTTGCAGGGCGTGATCGACTGCTGCTTTATCGAGCGCGGCGCGTGGGTGCTGGTGGATTATAAGACCGACGCGGACGCGGCCGGGGCGATTGAGCGCCATCGGCCTCAGTTGGAGCTGTACGCGCAGGCGCTCGCGGGCATCACGGGCAGGCCGGTGCGGGAGCGCGTGCTGTATCTGGTTCGGGCGGGGATGGGGTATCAGGTGTAAACATGATCTGCCAAATTCCCGACCGCTCGCGAAGGGCGGCCGTTTGAATGGGGTTAATATTAAATCTTTCTTAAATCCCGTTTCATTCCCCGTTTTTGCCTTGACATTGCCGCGAAATCGCGGTATTGTAATCATGGCTCAAAAGGGATGCGGAAACGCAAACCATCGGATCGGCATGATCCAGCATATCATCGGAGGTGAACGACGTGGACGACTATCCCAGTAGCCTTGCGGGCAAACCCCGAGAACGACGGAAACAGGCTGCGTCGCTCCTTCCGATTCACGCATAAAGCGGATTTGTAAAACGGAAGCGCGCGGTCTGTTGCCGCGCGCATTTTTATGCCGTTTTTGGGGCAAACCTGCATTTTTCGCAAAGCAGAACGACGAAAAATGAATAGGAGGAATCCCCCATGGAAGAAGAAATCCGCAAGGAATTTATGGAAATGATCAAGCTGCTGGACGAAGGCAGGCTCCAGGAGTTTAAGCAGAAGGCGACGGAATGTCCGCCGGTGGATATCGCCGAAGGGCTGGAGGAAATCGAAGACGAGGGGCGCGTGCTGCGCGTGTTCCGCATGCTGCCCAAGGATATCTCCTCCGACGTGTTCTCCTACATGACCAGCGAGCAGCAGCAGCTCATCGCCGAAAGCGCGACCAACGCCGAACTGAAGGCGCTGGTGGACGATATGTTCATGGATGATACGGTGGACTTTCTGGAAGAAATGCCCGCCAACGTCGTCAAAAAGGTTTTGCAGAACGCCGACGAGGGCACGCGCAAGACCATCAACCAGTTCCTCAATTATCCGGAAAACAGCGCCGGAAGCCTGATGACCATTGAATATGTCGATCTGCACGACTATTTCACCGTGCGCAAGGCGATGGATTACATCCGCCGCACGGGCATCGACAAGGAGACCGTCTACACCTGCTACGTCATCGACGACCAGCGCAGGCTCGTCGGTCAGGTTTCCCTGCGCAAGCTGATTATCGCGCCGGAAAGCGCCTGCATCCGCGATATCATGGATACCAATATCGTCAGCGCCGCCACCACGGACGATCAGGAAGCCGTTGCCGACGATTTCCGCCGTTACGACCTGACCTCCATCGCTGTCTGCGATAAAGAAGGCCGCCTCGTCGGCATCATCACCATCGACGATATCGTTGACGTCATTCAGGATGAGAACACCGAGGACATCAAGAAGATGGCCGCTATCATCCCGAGCGACGAGGATTATATGAAAACCAGCGTCTGGAGTCTGGTGGCGCATCGCCTGCCGTGGCTGATGCTGCTGATGATCTCCGCGACGTTCACCTCGACCATCATCACCCATTTTGAAACGCTGCTTTCCGGCGCGGTGCTGCTCACCGCGTTCATCCCGATGCTGATGGACAGCGCGGGCAACTCCGGCAGCCAGACCTCCGTTACCGTCATCCGCAACCTTGCGCTGGGCGAAATCGAGCTGCGCGACTGGCCGCACGTGCTGGCCAAGGAAATCGGCGTGGCCGTTGTCTCCGGCGCGGCGCTGGCGCTGGTCAACTTCCTGCGCATCATCATCTTCACCAGCACGAGCATGATGATCGCCGCTGTGGTGTCTGTGACGCTGTTCTGCACCGTCATCATCGCGATGATTGTCGGCTGTCTGCTGCCGATCGGCGCGAAGAAGCTCGGCTTTGACCCGGCGGTGATGGCCAGCCCGATGATTACCACCATCGTGGACGCCTGCTCGCTGATGATCTATTTCCTCATCGCCACCTCGATGCTGGGGCTGTGAAAAAAATATTCCCCGCAGACAGAAGACAAGGCCTCCCGTTGCCGCGCTTGCAGCGCCGCAGCAGGAGGCCTTTTTTGTGTATGAAAAATGGCGTAAAGTCGCCCGCGTGTGCAGGACTTTGACGCTTTGCAGACGCGGGCGGCGGTGAATGAACCCGTTTATACCCCGAAGCAGGTGAACATGACGGCCAGATAGGCGATGTACAGCCCGCCGATGAGGAAGCCCGTCCAGCGCTTGAACCGGCCGCTGATCAGCGCGGGCACAAGCGCCGCCGCCGTGACGATCAGGCAGGCCGGAATATCCAGCAGCATGCCCTGACGCTCAACCAGCATCGCGCGCCCCTGAATCAGCGAGCACAGGGGCATAATCAGCGTCAAATCCATGATGTTGGCGCCGATGATGTTGCCCACGGAGAGCGAGGATTCCTTTTTGCGGATGGCGGTGAGGGTCGTCACCAGCTCCGGCAGGGAGGTGCCGATGGCGATCATCGTCGCGGCGATGATGGAATCCGGCACGCCGATCATCTTCGCCAGCGCGGAGCCGTTGTCGATCAGGAGCTGCGCGCCGAGCACGATGGTCGCCGCGCCGAGCACAAAGCCGAGCAGGTTGCACGCCAGCGCCTTGCCGGTCATCTGCGGACGGTTTTCCGCGTTCTCCGCGCCGTGCTCGCGCTTGCCTGCCATCAGGTTTTCCGCGAGGAACGCGGCGAAGAAGAGCAGGATGACGAAGCTCTGCGCGACGGAGAGCTGGCCGTTGCGCGTGAACGCGAACAGCACGGCGATCGTCGCCAGCAGCAGCGAGGCCTTGAAGCCGAACTGCCTGCGCGTCATCAGGCAGGGCATGCAGACCAGCGACAGGCACATAATCAGGCCAGTGTTCGCCGTCACAGAGCCGACCGCATTGCCCACGGCGATATCCGCGTTGCCCTCAAGCGCCGCAAAGACGGAGACGAGCATCTCCGGCAGCGTGGTGGCGAAGCTGACGACCGTTGCGCCGACAATAAATTTCGGGATGCCGAAGGCCTCCGCGATCCACGTTGCGGCATCCACAAACCAGTCGCCGCCCTTGATGATAAAGACCAGCCCGGCCGCAAAGAGCAGCAGGACGGTGAAGAGGTTGGAGCCCGTAAAATTGATGGCCATGACGATTCTCCCTTTCCCTAAACGAGCGTTACAGGCATTTGATCGTACAAAAAAAGACTTTCCGCACCATCAGCCTATGTGATGTGCTAAAAGTCTCATTACCTATTTTTGATAGGCGCATGACCACCGGCGGACGAGCCGGGGCTTGTTGACCATGCCTTTTCAACTACTCCCTTTTAACGGGGATCAGCATAGCACAGGCAGTGCGCGTTTGTCAATCCGTTTGCGCTTTTTTTGTGGGGAATAACGGTTAGTGCGTTATAACAAAAAACGGGCAGAGCCTTTCCGCAAATCGTCAAAAAGGAGCGGGATTTGCGCTTGACAGATGGAATCAATCTGTCTATAATTGAAATGTTCAATTTTGAAATATCGTTTTGAAGGGAAGGGGACGACGGAAGCATGATGACCGCGTCGCAGTTTTATGTGATGGTGCGCCGTCTGGAGGACGCTTACGCCGCGCAGATGCGCTCGCTCTGCAAGGAAACCGGCGTCGCGCAGACCGCGATGGATATCCTGCTGTTTCTGCACAACAACCCCGGCTACGATACCGCGCGGGATATCTGCACCTATCGCCAGCTCAAGCCCGCGCTGGTTTCGCTCTACATCGAGAATCTGGTGCAGCTCGGCTTTCTGGCGCGCGAGGGCGTGCCGGAGGATCGGCGCAAATGCCGGCTGGTGCTGACGGAGGCGGCCGCACCTGTGGTGGAAAAGGGGCTGGCGCGTCAGGCGGCGTTCACCGCGCGCATGCTGGAGGGGCTGTCGCCCGAGGAGCTGGCGGCGGGGCAGCACTGCCTGAGCGTCATCACGGAAAACATTCGAAACATCAACGAGAAAGGATCTGTTTGATATGCAAACCAGAGATCAGGCGTTTTTGGGCACGGAGCCGGTCGGCAGGCTGCTGATGCGGCTGGCCATTCCGACGGTCATCGCCCAGTTGGTCAACATGCTCTACAACATCGTGGATCGCATCTACATCGGCCACATCGCGGGCATCGGCAGCCTCGCGCTGACCGGCGTGGGCGTGTGCATGCCGATCATTATGATCGTGACGGCATTCGCGGCGCTGGTCGCCTCCGGCAGCGCGCCGCGGGCTTCCATCGCGATGGGGCGCGGCGACCGCGACACGGCCGAAAAGCTGCTGGGCGGCAGCTTTTCGCTGCAAATCGCGATTTCGCTGACGCTGACGGCGGTGCTGCTGCTGTTCGGCCACGAATTTCTGCTGGCCTTCGGCGCGAGCGAAAACACGATTGAATACGCGGACAATTATCTGAATATCTACGCCTTCGGCACGCTGTTCGTGGAGCTGACGCTTGGCATGAATGCGTTCATCACCGCGCAGGGCTTCGCGACGACGGGCATGATGACCGTGCTCATCGGCGCGGTGTGCAACATCGTGCTCGACCCGATCTTCATTTTCGGCCTGAACATGGGCGTTCGCGGCGCGGCGCTGGCGACGGTGATTTCGCAGGGCGTTTCCTGCGCGTGGGTCGTCAGCTTCCTGATGGGCAAAAAGACGAGCCTGCGCCTCAAGGCGCAGAATATGCGCATCGACATGAAGCTCCTCGCTCCGTGCATCGCGCTCGGCCTGTCCGCGTTCATCATGCAGAGCACGGAGAGCATCATCTCCGTCTGCTTCAATTCCTCGCTGCTCAAATACGGCGGCGATATCGCCGTCGGCGCGATGACGATTCTCACCAGCGTGATGCAGTTCGCGATGCTTCCGCTGCAGGGGCTGGCGCAGGGCGCGCAGCCGATTTCCAGCTACAACTTCGGCGCGAGAAACGCCGCGCGCGTCCGGCAGACGTTCTTCGCGCTGCTCAAGGCCAGCCTGACGTATTCGGTCATCCTCTGGGGCGGCATCATGCTCTTCCCGAAGGCGTTCGCGGGGATTTTCACGCCGGACGCCGAGCTGCTGGCCTTCACCGCCAAGGCGCTGCGCATCTATTGCGGCGCGCTGTTCATCTTCGGTATTCAGATTGCCTGCCAGATGACGTTTGTTTCCATCGGCAACGCGCCGTGCTCCATCATCGTGGCCATCCTGCGCAAGTTCGTGCTGCTGATTCCGCTGATCTTCATTCTGCCGCACATCCTGCCCGACCGGACGATGGCCGTCTATACCGCCGAGCCTGTCGCCGATACGCTCGCCGTGATCTTCACCATGGTGATGTTTGGCACGCAGTTCAGAAAAGCGCTCAAAAAGCTGGAAGAAGCGTAAACAAAGAAAGCAAAAGCGTCGCGAAAAATGCGGCGCTTTTTTTCGTCTGAGCAATCCGCTGCGCCTGTTATCGGAATGTGTGCAAAATTCCGGATTTGCTCATTTATCGTAATGGTAGAAATGCTTCTTGCGATCAATCAGCCACAGCGACAACAGGCAGGCCAGTCCCTCGGCAACCAGCGTCGCATACCAGATGCCGTCCACGCCGAACATTGCGGGCAGGAGCAGAACGCAGGCCGCCTGAAACACCAGCGTGCGCGCGAACGAGATGACCGCGGAAATCAGGCCGTTGTTCAGCGCGGTGAAGAAGCCGGAGGCGAAGATATTGAGGCCGGAAAGCAGGAAGGAGAAGGAGAAGATCGAGAACGCATGGCGCGTCAGGCTAAGCAGCCCTTCGTCGTAGCCGACAAAGATTTTCGCCAGCGGCGCGGCCAAACCGAGCGCAAGCATCGTCAGCGCGACGCCGGCTATGCCCATCAGCGTCAGGCTTTTTTTCAGCATGTTCTTCAGCTCGTCGTGGTGACCCGCGCCGTAGTGATAGCTGACAATCGGCGCGCAGCCGATGCTGTAGCCGATGGCTGTACCGATGAAGATGAGCTGCACATACATCAGCACGCCGTAGGCGGAAACGCCGTCCTCGCCCAGCATGCGCAAAAGCTGCATGTTATAGAGCATGGAGACGAACGACGTGGAAATGTTGCTCATAAACTCGGAAGAACCGTTTGCGCAGGCTTGGAGGATGGGAGACGCCTCAAATTTGAAGGGAGCGAAGCGAAGCGGAAGATCCTTTTGGCGGAGAATATACACTGCCGGAACGACGCCGCCGATGCATTGGCCGATGCCCGTCGCCAGCGCCGCGCCCGCCAGCCCCCAGCGGAAAACCGCGATGAACAGCGCGTCGAGCACCATGTTCGCCACGCCCGCCGCGACAACGACCAGCAGCCCCACGCGCGGCCGCTCAGCCACGACCAGGAAGCTCTGGAACACGCTTTGCAGCATGAACGCCGTTGTGAACGCAATGGTGATGCGGCCGTAAAGCACGCAATCCGCCATGATGCTCTCGCTTGCGCCCATCAGCCGGGCGATTGGGCGGATGAAGGCGACGCCCAGCGCGGTCAGGATCAGGCCGGTGACGACCACAAAAGCAATCATCATGGTGAAAATGCGGTTGGCTCTCTCCGTGTGGCCGCAGCCCATCTCCTTGGCAACCAGCGCGCTGCCGCCCGTGCCGAGCATGAAGCCCGTGCCGCCGAGCACCATGATGAACGGCATGATGAAATTCAGCGCCGCGAACGGCGTTTTGCCGACGTAATTTGAGACGAAGAACCCGTCCACCACGCCGTAAATGGATGTGAAAATCATCATGGTGATGGAGGGCGCGACGAAGCGCAGCAGGCGCGGATAGGTAAAGTGATCGGAAAGCTGAATGCGCGGTTTACTCATGGCTTTTCTCCTTGCCGATGGCGCCAAAATGCAGGGAAAGCGCTTCGTTGTAGCGGCGCGTGAGGGTTAGGAGCTGCGCTTGCTCCTCGACGGAAAAATCGAGCAGTGCTTTTTGCTCGCCCTCGATGACAAGATCGACGGTCTGCTCCGCCAACTTTACGCCCGCTTCCGTCAGGCGGATGGGTTTGCCGCCGCGCCCGCGCTCGCCGAAGAGCGTGAGCAGCCCTTCCTGCTCCAGCTTCTTGAGCGCGGAATTGACCGTTTGCTTGGGGTAAGCCAAAATGGCGCACATGTCGCTCTGCGTGACGGGCGATTCCTCGATGCGCAGGGTATAGAGAATCCAGAACGTGCTTTCGTTCAGCCCCAGACGGATGCTCAGATCGCGATAGATGGCGGTATTTTCTTTATATACGTGGTTATATTCGGAAAGCTGCCTTTCTGCGCCGATGTTTTTCATGCGTTCACCTCAGAATATCCGAAATCGGATTTTGTGTGGAGATATTATAGTCCGATTTCGGATATTTGTCAAGCGGGACGAACCGGCGTGTTTTTCCTCAAAACAACCATTGAGCAAAAAGCGAATGTTGCACAAAGCGCGGGCGCGCAATGCGCGCCCCTACGGGCACGGCGGCGTAATGCGCAGTTCCTTTTTTCCGCAACATTGTAGGGGCGCGCATCGCGCGCCCGTTATTGGAGTTTTTGTAAAATTTCGGATTTGCTCATTTACTGTTTATAAATAAAAGATCGACATTTCATGGGTTCGGCGGAGGCATTATACGACAAAATTGTTGAGCTGTCAACAAAATGAACGCAAAAAGGCGGAAGACAGCCGACGAAAAGCGCGGCAAAATCCAAAGTGGCTTTAGATATGGAGAAGGGGAAAAGAACGGCGAAAAAGCGAAAAACGCGCCAAAAAGACCGAGACGCGGGGCAAATATGCGATTTGGAAGACAAAAAACGCAAAAAAAAGGCTGTAAAATGCCCGAAAAAGAATTTGTTTGTTTTTTCGCAAACACTCTTGTGTCTCAAGCCGTTTGAGGATGTACAATAAAGCCATAGACGGGAGAATGTGACGTCATTGTGGCAACGCTGTGACGAAGCTGCGCGTCCCGTCCGGTGTTTCGCTTCACCATCAGATGTAAGAAGGGAAGGACAAACGAAATGAAAAAAGGATTGACGCTGCTGCTGAGCCTCGTGCTCGTGCTGGCCATGTCCGTCACCGCGTTTGCGGCTGAGGACTGGGTAACGCCGGTTCAGAACATCGAAAAGTGGGACGAAGAGGTTGATTTCCTCGTCGTCGGCTACGGTCTGGCGGGCGCTGCGGCGGCCGTTGAGGCTTACGACATCGACCCGACCGCCAAGATCCTCGTGCTCGAAAAGATGCCGGAGACGCTGGCGGGCGGCAACTCCATCGCCTCCGGCCAGACGTTCCTGGTTCCGGCGGAGAGCGCGGTGGAAACCGTGAAGACCTACCTCTACAACTGCAACAAGCCCAACCCGATCCCGGATGAGTACCTCACCTGGCTGTGCGAGGGCTTTGCGACCCAGCTCCCGTGGATCGAGTACGTCGCGGACGGCGTTGACTACGAGGCCGGCTACGTCGGCGGCGGCGAGCTCAAGTGGGGCAGCATGGTCGTCGAGTTCAGCAACTTCGAAGGCTCCACCTTCGACGGCTGCTCCGCTCACCTGCGCGCCAAGGGCTCTACCTTCGAGAACGGCGGCGTGTGGCGCTGCTTCGCCAAGGCGGTTGAAAAGCGCGGCATCGACGTGCGCTTTGAGAACCCGGCCGTCTCCCTCGTGCAGGATCCGTTCACGAAGGAAGTTTCCGGCGTGATCGCCCGCCGCGCGGACGGCACCGAGTACTCCATCAAGTCTGCCAAGGGCGTTCTGCTCGCTTGCGGCGGCTACGAGAACAACCTGACCATGCAGCGTGACTTCCACGGCATGGAGACCGTGTACACCGCCGGCACCCCGGGCAACACCGGCGACGGCATCAAGATGCTGATGGAAGCGGGCGCGCAGATCTGGCACATGAAGAACCAGACCCAGAGCGGCGGCTTCTGGCTGGGCATCAAGGTTCCGGAGTATGACTCTACCTTCATGCGCAACTTCACCATGGCTGGCAACAGCTGGATCGAGATCGACTCCGAGAGCAAGCGCTTCTACGACGAGGCGGGCAGCTACCATCGTCAGCACATGAAGTACATGGAGTATGGCCGCTATGTTGACCTGCCGCACGAGCGTGCGCTGCCGGTTTCCCTGATCTTTGACGAGAAGACCCGCGAGGCCGGTTCCATCGGCAGCCAGTGGCTGAGCTGGCCGACGACCACCGAAGGCTACACCTGGTCCAACGACAACCTGGCCGAGATCGAAAAGGGCTGGATCATCAAGGCTGACACCATCGAAGAACTGGCTGAGAAGATCGACCGTGACCCGGCCGAGCTGAAGGCCACCATCGACGCTTGGAACGCCGCCTGCGACGCGGGCGTTGACGCCGAGTTCGGCCGCGATCCGGAGAAGATGGCGAAGATCGACACCGCTCCGTACTACGCTGTTTCCATCACCCCGACCCTCGTTGCCACCACCGGCGGCGCGAAGCGCGACACGGCCGGCCGCGTCCTCAACTGGAACGACGAGCCGATCGCGGGCCTCTACGAGGCTGGCGAGCTGGGCAGCTACGTGGCGAACCTCTACCAGAACGGCGTGTTCCTCTCCGAGGCGATGCTCTCCGGCCGTACCGCCGCGCAGACCGCGTTCGGCGCTGTGAGCGAGTTCGAGGCCGTCGTGAAGGGCGAGAGCAACGGCCCGGCTTGGGCGGATGCTGCTGACGGCGTGTACACCGCGACCGTGGACGGCCTGCACGACAAGATCGAGGTCTCCATCACTGTTGCGGGCGGCAAGCTCGAGAACATCGAGATCACCGGCGGCAAGGTGTCGTCGGAATTCCCGGCCAGCGAGCGGCTCAACGTCAACATATACAGCGACAACCGGCTGATGGATCACGCGCGGCTTTCCGAGGGCACTAAGGAAACCGTATCCCTGGCGTTCCGTCTGGCGGTGCTGGATCATCTGTTCCCGGAGGGTGGCGGAGTTATCGTGCTGGACGACCCGTTCACGGAAATGGACGCCGAACGCGCGGCGCAGTCCTGCGAACTGCTGAAAGCGTGCGCCACAAGGCACCAGGTAATATTCCTGACCTGCCACGAAAAGTACATCGGCATGCTGAATGCGGAGCCTATCAGGGTCTGAGGGCGCGACCGGAGAATATAAAAATTAAGGGGCTGAATAACAGCCCCTTTCAGCTTGTTGAAAAAGTTTCTATCCCAGGCTGCCGAGAAAGGTGCAGATGCTAGGAACCCGTATGACGGCTAGGCTTATTGCATGTTGCCCTTAGTTGCCCGACATCGTGTCGGGCTGTGGGCAACAGCACAAACATCGTGTTTGTGCCTGCCAAACTGTAGCGTTTTTCGCGAAGCGAATAATGCGGTGATAGACGCAGATGTGCCTTTATCGACAGTCTGAAAGGGGCTGAATTACAGCCCCTTTGTTTTGTTATGTAAGTTCGCTCATTACAATGTTCTTTATCCTGCGGACAAGGCTGCCGGTTCTGCCTACGCCTGCCTGCTGTGTCCCGAACAGCAGCGTGATACCGTGGGAAGGCTCGTTTGAGAAGAAAGTGCCGAGCCAGCCGTCCCAACCGTATTCTCCCCGGGAAGAGAACAGCGTCGTAAGGCTCTCGTCAACGCATACGCGCATGAGATTCCCATAGGTGTAACCGCGCATCCAGTCCCAGCCCTCCCAGAGCTGTGCAGTCTGCTGTGGCAGGATCCCACCGTGGGTGAGGAATCTGACCCCGGCATGGGACATGATCCTCCTGCCGTTATAGCTGCCGCCGTTCATCAGCATTCCGGCGAATTTCGCGTAGTCGTCCAGGGTAGAGCACAGTCCTGCGCCTCCGGACTGGAACGCCGGGATAATGTCGCGCTCATAAGCCAGCGCGAGGTGATTCGTTTGCAGCTCGTGGAGTCCGCTGTCGGAATAGTCGTACACCTTCGCCAGCCGGTGGGATTTTTCCCGGGGTACCCAAAAATCCGTGTCCTGCATTCCCAGCGGCTCAAAGAAGGTCTGCCGGAGGTAATCCCGGAAGGACATTCCGCTGACTACCTCAATTACCGCGCCGAGAATATCCGCCGAAGCGCCGTACATGAATCTTTCCCCCGGCTCATAGCAAAGCTCCGCTTCGGACATTCGCCGCGCCAATTCCCGGGTAGTTATGGGGGAATCCGTGCGCATTGCCTGCTCCGTTTCCCAGAACACCTTTCCGCTGGTCTTTCCGCCGGCGCTGTCCTCGGCAGGATATGGTATTCCCGAGGTCATATTCAGCAGGTCGGATACCTTTATGTGGTTCTTCGCCGGAGTGCGCACTCCGTTCCGGCTGACGTACATCTCAGCATATTCCGGGAGGTAATCCGACAGCCACGCGCCGGCGTTCAGCCTGCCCTGCTCCATCAGAGTGACCGCAGCAGCGGCAGTCACCGGCTTTGTCTGGGAATACAGCCGGAATATCGTGTCACGCTCCATCGGCAGGGAGTTCTCAATATCGCGCATTCCGTATCCGCAGTAAACCGCTTCTTTTCCATTGTGTATGACAAGCACGTTTGCTCCGGCGGCGTCGCCGTTCTCCACTGCCTGCTCAAGTACCGCCATTATTTTGTCCTTCATATTCAGCACCTCTTCCGGAAAATTTTCCTTTGTTATTATAGCGTATTATGCGGTGTTCGTCAAGTAGGCGGCGGAAAGTTACCGGGCGGCTCGACACTTGACAGCAGATTTCAATTGTGATATACTTATCACGAAGCAAATATTCAGACAGAAGAAAGGAAGCATATACAATGAAAAAAGCAACATTCGCAATTATCCTTGCAGGAATGATAGCGCTCACCGGCTGCACCGGCGGTAATTCCGGAAGCGAGGAGAGCGCCTCCTCTTCCACCGAGAGCGCAACCACTTCCGCACCGGAGGAAACTTCCGCTCCCGAGGAAACCTCAGCACCGGAAGCCGCAGCCCCGACCGCAGAATCCACAGCGCCCACGGCAGAAAGCGCCGAGCCCACCTCTGAGCCTGAGCAGTCCGCTCAGCCGCAGATCGCCGAGCTTATCGGTATGACCATCGGCGACATAGAATCCATCTACAACACCGAGCTTGCTCCCAGCGACGTTGGGTATTTAGGCTCCCACACATTTGATGTAATAGGCGCTGAACTTGCGTTCAAACCTCTCGCAGAGGTTATCGCCGCCGACTACAAGGACACAGTTGTGACCGGGATTTTTGTCAACACCCCCTGCCCTATCCTGGACGGAATCACCGGCGAGATGACCTACAACCAGCTGTCGGAATTTATTGACGACCCTGCCGCGTACGCTCCCGAGCCTAACGCCATCGACGGCTCCACCTCCACGATGTTCTTCTACAAGGGATACAAGTTCATGGTTATGTGGGCTGAGTACACGGACTTTGACAGCCCGTGCTACTCCATCACAGTAACCGCTGACGCACAGTAAAAGCAAATCCACTGGCTTGGAATAGCAAAAACCGCACCGGATTCCGGTGCGGTCAGCTTGTCGAAAAAATCGACTTTGCTCGCGAAGCGAGCTTTTATTATCCGGTTTTTGCCCTGGGTCTCCCGGGGCAAAAACACTTCTATCTCAGCAAGTGTATTGGAAACGGCTTCGCCTTATTCCTTACGCGCGCAGCGTGCATTTTA
>OLRV01001083.1_pt1 | contig 24208 bp, 21 predicted proteins | sample 1672421 | NCBI WGS metagenome assembly OLRV01 (sample SAMEA3136684, study PRJEB25190) | human gut metagenome | biome: human gut; feature: human-associated habitat; material: faeces | place: Austria | collected 2013
AGAATCGACGTGGCAGCTCATGGAACTGGCCGAAACCATGGGTTTCAAAGCCTATATCGGCAAAGTAAACATGGACCGCAACGCCCCGGACTACCTCCTGGAAGATACGGACCGCTCCCTGGCCGATACGGAAGAGCTGGCCGTCCGCTGCCGCGAAGCATTGCACAAGGTCCGCTTCATCGCGACGCCGCGCTTCGTCCCGTCGACGACAGAAAAACTGATGACCGGCCTGGGTCGCCTCTGTGAAACCTACGACTTGCCCGTCCAATCCCATCTGTCGGAAAACCGGAATGAAGTCGCCTGGGTCAAAGAGCTCCATCCCGACTTGCCGTCTTATACGGCCGTCTATGATACCTTTGGCCTCTTGCGGCCCGAAAAGACTATCATGGCCCATGCCATCTATTTATCAGACGAAGAAAAACGTTTACTTCGCGATAAAGGCGTTTACTTAGCACACTGCGCCCAGTCCAATGCCAACCTGACCAGTGGCATCATGCCCTTGCGGCGCAACCTGGAAAACGGCCTGACCTGCACGATTGCCAGCGACGTCGCTGCCGGCCATACACCGGCCATGAACAAACAGATTGCCCTGACCATCGAGGTTTCCAAGCTCTATGCCCTGGAACACGAAAAAGAAAAAGCCCTCACCATCGGTGAAGGCTTGTATCTGGCCACCAAAGGACCGGGCCGCTTCTACGGCTGTACAGGCAGCTTCGAAAAAGGCTATGCCTTCGACGCCCTGGTCATCCATCTGGAAGACATCGAAGGACTGGAACGGACACCTTTCGAAAAACTGCAACAGTACATCTACGACGGCGATGACCGCAATATCGTCGCGAGATATGTAAATGGAAAGCGCCTGTAGGCGCTTTTTTCGTTCATCGTAGCTCGTAGGTCGTTCATCGAATATTCCCACAACTGCCTGAAGAGTGCATGTACAATATTCAGGCGGGCGCCCCACGTGGGCGCCCCTACCCTGGCGGACTGCGGACTGCGGTTATTTCGACGAACGATGAACGGCCTACGATGAACGAAAAAAAGCTGTCGCCTTAAGCGACAGCCTTTTTATTATTCAGCCGTGTACGGCAGAAGTGCGATAGCACGTGCGCGTTTGATAGCAACAGTGAGTTTACGCTGATGTTTAGCGCAAACGCCGGAAATACGGCGCGGCAGGATCTTGCCGCGTTCTGTTGTGAAACGGCGAAGTTTTGCAACGTCTTTGTAATCGATCTGTTCAGCATGATCTACGCAGAAGCTGCATACTTTTCTTCTCGGTTTTCTCGAGCGATCTCTTCTCATGTATATATCCTCCTTCAAGAATTAGAAGGGGTTTGTTGACTCTTTAGAATGGGATTTCTTCATCTGAGCTGGAACCCATGCTGTCAAAGCCGGTCCCCGGTGCAGCCGGTTTCGGCTGCGGTGCACTGGCCTGCGGAGCCGGTGCAGACTGACGATGTTCGGATCCCATCGTCTGGGCAACAAAGTCGCAGACGACTTCCGTGCGATAGCGTTTCTGACCGTCCTGCGTTTCGTAAGAACGAACGGAGATACGGCCCTGAACGAAGACACGGCTGCCTTTGGACAAGTTATTGCCACAGTTTTCCGCCAAATTACCCCAAGCAACACAAGGAATAAAATCAGTTAATTCCCGCGGTTCTGAACTGCCGGCCGGAATATACGACCGCGTGCAGGCCACGGTAAACATAGCGACAGCCCGGCCGGTCTTCGTAAAGCGGATTTCCGGATCACGAGCTAAATTCCCTAATAACTGGACTGAGTTCATACCTTTGCGCCTCCGGTTATTCGTCGATCTTGACGATCAAGTGTTTCAGAATAGTATCGTGGATCTTGATGACACGGTCGATTTCTTTGATGACGTCAGGTTCGCCTTCAAAGTTGATCAGAACGTAGTAGCCATCAGCCTGTTTTTTAACAGGGTATGCGAGATGACGTTTACCCCAGCGATCTACCTTTTCGATTTTGCAGCCGTTCTTTGTGAGAAGGTTGGAAACCAATTCAACGATCGGATCTACTTCTGCTTCTTCGAGCGGTTTTGCAATAAACATGACTTCGTACTTGTTCACGAAATCACCTCCTCTTTTGGACATATGACCCTTCCCGCAGAAGGGTTAGGAGCTTGACACAAATCAAGCTTTATAAGTATAGCATAAGTTGTGGAGAAAAGCAAGAAAAAAGTGATGCTGCTTCCGCAGCATCACTTTTGTGGTTCGTTTGGCGTTTGGCATTTGCCGAAAAATTCACGCATTCAACGGCAAACGATGAACGACCCACGGCAAACGGCTTTTACTTAAAATATTCCACGCCCGATTTGAAGATCGGCTGGAGTTTGTTGCCGGCGATGTTCTGGAAGACATCTTCGGCGCTGAAACGTTCTGTATGTGCCATCTTGCCGAGGACACGGCCGTCCGGGCTGGTAATACCTTCGACAGCCAGTACGGACTGGTTCGGGTTGTATTCGCTGTCATACGTAGCGTTGCCGGAGAGGTCGACGTACTGCGTGGCAATCTGGCCTTTGGCAGCCAGTTCGCGAATCTGTTCCGGCGTGGCGACGAAGCGGCCTTCACCGTGGGAAATAGCAACGGTGTGGACGTCACCGGCCTTGCAGTTGCTGAACCACGGGCTCATGACGGAGACGACTTTCGTTTCGACCATGCGCGAAAGATGGCGGCCGATCGTGTTGTACGTCAGGGTCGGGCTGTCGGCTCTCAAAGGCTGTACGTGGCCGTAGGGCAGGAGGCCGAGTTTAATCAGGGCCTGGAAGCCGTTGCAGATGCCGAGAGCCAGGCCGTCGCGCTGGTAGAGGAGGTTTTCCAGGGCTTCTGCAAGCGCCGGGTTGCGGAAGAGGGTAGCGATGAACTTGCCCGAACCTTCCGGTTCGTCGCCGGCACTGAAGCCGCCCGGGAACATGATGATCTGGGCTTTGGCAATGCGTTTGGCCATTTCGTCGATAGATTCGGCCAGATCCTGCGGCGTATTGTTGCGCAGGACCATGACGTCCGTCGTGGCGCCGGTCCGTTCAAAGGCAGCGGCCGAATCGTATTCGCAGTTCGTGCCCGGGCAGACCGGGATGAAGACGCGCGGCGTGCCGAATTTTTCACTGCGGCGCGGACCGTAGGTCGTGAAGAGCGGCAGTTCTGCATCGCCCTTGGCGCTTTCGCTCTTGATGGGGAAGACGTGGCTGAGCGGTTTTTCCCAAGCATCCTGGAGGTCTTTGAGAGAAATCGTTTCGCCGGCGACACGGATTTCCGGTGCTTCTACCGTCTTACCGACGAGGCAGACGTGAGCGCGTTTCGCCCATTCTGCTGCCGTGGCAGCGTCTGTTTCTACGAGAATCGAACCGTAACGGAGATTGAAGAGTTCCTGTACGTCGAAAGCTGCATCGACGTCGAAGCCGATGCCGTTGCCGAAGGCCATCTGAGCGACGGCAGCAGCGATACCGCCCTGACCGACAGCGTGCATAGCTTTGACTTTGCCGTCGAGGACTGCCTGATGGAGGAAGTCGCAGTGAGCTTTGAAGGTATCGAAGTCCGGCATGCTTTCCGCATCACGGGGCAAATCGAAGAGGAGCAGCGCATCGCCGGCGGCTTTGAATTCCGGCGAAATGATATGATTCGTATGTTCCGGAGCGATAGCAAAGGAAACGAGTGTCGGCGGAACCGTCAGATTTTCGAAGGTACCGCTCATGCTGTCCTTGCCGCCGATGGCCGCGACTTCCATGACCTGCTGGGCCGTGAAGGCGCCGAGGAGGGCGCTGACCGGCTGACCCCAGGCTTTTTCGTTCGTGCCAAGGCTCTGGAAGAATTCCTGCATCGTCAGGTATACCTTTTTGCGGTCCCCGCCGAGGGCGACGAGCTTGGCAATGGACTGGATGACGGCATAAAGGGCACCGTGGAACGGGCTCCAGATAGCCAGGTCCGGATCATAGCCGTGCGTGAAGATGCTGGCTGTCGTCGTATTGCCGTGTTCGACAGGAATCTTGGCAACCATGCCTTCGACCGGCGTCTTCTGGTATTTGCCGCCGAAAGGCATGAGGACCGTGCGGGCACCGATGGTGCTGTCGAAGCGTTCGGCCAGGCCTTGTTCAGAAGCAATATTCAGGGTACCCATCGTATCGAGCCAGGTCTTGGCGGCATCTTTGACGGTCGGAGCCTTGAAGAAATCTTTTTCTTCCGGAGCGACGACGACGGCTTTGCGGTGCTGCGTAACGCCGTTCGTATCGAGGAAAGCACGCGTAATGTTGACGACATTCTGATCGCGCCAGTGCATGACCAGGCGTTTCGTATCCGTAGCGACGGCGACAATCGTGGCTTCCAGGTTTTCTTCAGCCGCATACTTCATGAATTCAGCGACGTGTTCCGGAGCGACGACGACGGCCATGCGTTCCTGCGATTCGGAGATAGCCAGTTCCGTGCCGTCCAGGCCTTCGTATTTCTTCGGTACTTTATCGAGGTTGATGTCCAGGCCGTCCGTCAGTTCGCCGATGGCAACGGAAACGCCGCCGGCACCAAAGTCGTTGCAACGCTTGATGAGCGTCGTGACTTCATGGCGGCGGAAAAGGCGCTGGATCTTGCGTTCTGTCAGAGCATTGCCCTTCTGGACTTCGGCGCCGCATGTTTCCAGGGATTCGACAGTGTGTTTCTTCGACGAACCCGTCGCACCGCCGCAGCCGTCACGGCCGGTCTTGCCGCCGAGGAGGATGATGATATCGCCGGGCAGCGGTTCTTCACGGACGACATTGCAGCGCGGTGCCGCACCGAGGACGGCGCCGATTTCCATGCGTTTGGCAATGAAGCCCGGGTTGTAGTATTCTTTGACTTCGCCCGTAGCCAGGCCGATCTGGTTGCCGTAGGAGCTGTAACCTTTGGCAGCACCGGTGGTCAGTTTGCGCTGGGGCAGCTTGCCGACGAGCGTATCTTTGACGGACTGACGCGGATCGCCGGCACCGGTGACGCGCATGGCCTGATAAACATAAGCACGGCCGCTCAAGGGGTCGCGGATACAGCCGCCCAGGCAGGTGGCTGCGCCGCCGAACGGTTCGATTTCCGTCGGATGGTTATGGGTTTCATTCTTAAAGAGGAGGAGCCATTCTTCTTCGACGCCGTCGACATCGACAGGGATGATAATCGTGCAGGCGTTGATTTCTTCCGATTCATCGAGGTTGTCGAGCTTGCCGGCAGCCTTCAGTTCCTTGACGGCAATGGTAGCCATATCCATCAGGGTCTGCGGTTTCTTGCGTTTCAGGTTTTCCCGCGTCGTCTTATACGATTCATAAGCGCGCTGGATTGGCGCTGTGAAGGTCCCGTTTTCAAAGGAAATATCCGTCAGTTCCGTCATGAACGTCGTGTGGCGGCAGTGGTCCGACCAGTACGTATCGATGACGCGGATTTCCGTGACCGTCGGGTCGCGTTTTTCTTCATCCCGGAAGTAAGCCTGGACGAATTTCAAATCATCGAAGCTCATGGCCAGGCCCATGTGCGCAGACAGTTCCTGCAGGGCTGCGTCATCCATGGCATCGAAACCTTCGATGGAAGGAACGTCTGCCGGTTTTTCCCAAGCCATTTCCAAGGTCGAAACAGGGTCGAGCGAAGCTTCGCGGGCTTCGACGGGGTTGATGCAGTAATGCTTGATAGCAGCAACATCGTCTGCGGACAAGTCGCCCGAAAGGACGAGGATCTGCGCCGTGCGGACGAGGCTGTCGTTCTTCATGGTCAGCATCTGCAGGCACTGCATGGCCGAATCGGCGCGCTGGTCATACTGGCCCGGCAGGTATTCGACGGCCAGGACCGTATCGCCGTCATGGACGGGCAGTTCATCGTAAACGGCATCAACAGGCGGTTCGGAGAAAATCATATTTTTAGCCGCTTCAAAGGCCGCATCGTCGAGACCGGATACGTCATAGCGGTGGTAAATGTGAATATCTGTCAGCCCTTTGATCAGCAGGTTTTCCTGTAAATCTGTGAGCAATCGTTTTGCTTCATCAGCAAAAACGCCTTTCTTGGCAACATACAAACGTCGAATAGACTGCATGTCATGACCTCCCTCAAAGATAGATAACTTATCATTAGACAACTTTAGTATACCCGTTTTAAAACCATAAGTAAACGAGAATTTTATTGACTTGCCTATAAAATCGTATTAGACTAGTACTATTATAGTAGACAAAGTTTACCATTTTTCATCATCAGGGAGGACACGGAAGTAATGGAAGAATTGAAACAGCGAATTTTAGAAGATGGCCTGGTCATCGACAATCGGATTTTGAAGATCGACAACTTTTTGAACCAGCAAATCGATACAACCCTCATCAATCACGTAGGTCAGGAGTTCGCCCGCCGTTTCAAAGACGTTCACATCGACCGCATCGTCACTATCGAAACGTCGGGTATCGCCGTCGCCTATGCCGCTTCCCTGGCCATGAATAACATCCCCATCGTCTTTGCGCGCAAGAAGAAATCCCTCCTCACCAAAGGCGAACAGTACACGGCAAAAATCTATTCGTATACGAAAGAAGAAGAATACACAGCCAGCATCAGCAAGGCCTATCTCCATGCCGGCGAATCGGTCCTGATCATCGATGACTTCCTGGCCAGCGGCGCTGCTGCGGTCGGCCTGACGGAAATCGCTGCCCAGGCAGGCTGCAAAGTCGCCGGCATCGGCATCGTCGTCGAAAAGACCTTCCAGTGCGGCCGCAAGACCCTGGAAGACAAGGGCTTCCGCGTCGAATCCCTGGCCCGTATCGACCGCTTTGAAAACAACAAGCCCGTCTTTTTTGAATAAGGAGAAGTATCATGCGCGCTCAATTCTTTGACGGCTTCGATTTTGCCACCTATAAATTCAGTATCGTCGCCATTGAACACGTCGACGACTTCTTCAATATCGAAGAATACGATCTCCATCCGGCTATGTACAATGAAGCCTGCCTGCGCGGCTACACGGCAATCTTCGGTTTCAACGACGAAAAGATGCTGACCCTCCATAAGCTGCTGACCAACAACAACGGTATGGACGCACCGGCTATCGACGGCATCCATCCCGTCCCCTTCCATTCGCCGGCAGGGGATTTGAAATACGAACTCAACCACGTCATGGACTATACGGGTTCCATCCTTATCGCCAACAGCTTTATCGACAAATACTTCGTCCCCTTCGGCTTCCAGCTGCCCCACGCCTTCCGCAAAGTCTTCGAGCTGACCTTCGACAAGGGCCTCTTCGTCCAAGTCCGGGATCATTCTCAGGAAGCCCAAGACCTGCGCATCGAATACGAAGAACCGTTGACATCAAAAAAGAAGCTCCAGATCAAATGGGGCAGCCTGACAAAGAAATCCGAAGAATACGGCTTCGATGACGACACCATCGCCCAGTACATGGACCTCAGCTACGATACGAAATATCTCTTTGAAAAGTAAAAAAAGCTGTCGCTTTCGCGGCAGCTTTTTTCGTGGTTCGTTTGGCGTTTGTCGTTCGTCGAAAAATTCACCCAAATCCAGCAAGCGGATATCCCCATAATCTTATAACGGCTTATACTGCGGGTTCATACTTTTTTTGGGGACTATAGTAGCACTTGTAAATTTCACAGGCGTCGATACAGCGGTTGCAGCGCAGGCACTTGGTCATATCGACCCGCGGCCGCATGATGCCGTCAGCACAGGCCTGCATGGACAGGGCATCGTACGGGCAGATGCTGATACAGCAGCCGCAGCCTTCACATTCCTTGCGGTTAAAGTAATCCGGTGTCACTAATTCATCAATATGTGTTTTCCGCATTTCTATCCCCCCTTTTCACATCGTACTTATACTATAGCAAAAACATCCGATTAAAACCGTTGCAAAAACAACAGGACAGAAAAAAAGCTGCCGCTTTCGCGACAGCTTTTTTCGTGGTTCGTTTGCCGTGGCTCGTTTGTCGAAATCGGCGGGTCGCCGATTATGGCGGCCCCTACGCGGGCTGCGGTCGTTTCGACCTACGATGAACGATCTACGATGAACGTTTACTATTTACTTACTAAGTTTACCCAAGGTCTTAGCTACGATGCGGGTCAGGAGGGCGACCGTATCGAGTTCGACGCTTTCGTCGGCGCTATGGATGTCATGTGTCGTCGGGCCGACGGAGATGATGTCCAGTTTCGGATTCATGGAGAAGAAGTAGCCCGTTTCCAGACCGCCGTGCATGGCTTCGACGCGGGCTTCTTTGCCGGCTTCTTCTTTGTAAACTTCTGCGACGAGAGGTACGAGTTTGCTGTGCGGATTTTCCGTCCAGGCCGGTTCCGGCGTGGCCAGTTCGACGGCGCAGCCTGTCAATTCAGCGTAAACGGGCAGGACGGCCATGAATTCACGCAGGCGGGCGTCCGCCGAAGCGCGCGGGAAGTACTGGATGGCAACGGCATCGTCTTCTGTGCGGATCGTACCGATATTGGCCGACAGGTCCGGCAGTTTCGGCAGGAGCTGGTTCATGGCGAAGACGCCGCAGTGGAGGATGTTGAGCAGGCTGACAATGGCTTTCGTATCTTCTGCGGAGAAGGTCTTCGCCGGTACAGCCGCACTTTCAACGAGGAAATGGGCGTTCTTTTCAACTTCACCGTAAACTTCGGCGATTTCCGCCTGTTCTTCACCGACGGCTTTCTTGATCGTTTCCGCAGCGTTTACATCGTCCGTGACGATAACAGCCGACGCTGCCGACGGAATGGCATTGGCAGCGACGCCGCCGTCAATGGAAGCAAGCGTGTAGTTTACACCGGCCTGCGCGATGCGGCGCAGGGCCATGGAAAGAGCTTTGATGGCATTGCTCTTGCCGTCGTTGATGGTTTCGCCGGAATGGCCGCCGGCAAAGTCTTTCGCCGTAATGGTAAAGGCCTGTTTACATTTCGTTTCCTGCCAATGGAGAGAACGCGTGAAGTGCGTATGGACGCTGCCGGCCGAACCGACGCAGAGGACGTCCATATATTCCGAATCGCAGTTGATGATGTACTGGACATCCTGGACGTATTTCGGGTCGAGATGAGTAGCGCCGGTCATGCCTGTTTCTTCATCGACCGTAAAGATGAGGCGCAGCGGACCGTGCTGGATATCCTGCTGGATGAGATAGAGCGAAAGGGCTACGGCAATGCCATCATCAGCACCGAGGCTCGTGCCGTCAGCGCGCAGGATATTGCCTTCGCGGACGAGTTTGATTTCGCTGGTCAGGGGATCGAAGTCGACACCGGGTTTCGCAACGCAGACCATGTCCATGTGGCCCTGGAGGACCGTCAGGGGCCAGTCTTCGCAGCCCTTACTGGCCGGTACATTGGCGATGACGTTGTAGACTTCGTCCTGAGTAACGTCGGCAACGCCCAGTTCGTGCAGGCGGCTGACGATGTAGTCGCTGACGCCTTTTTCATGATGGGACGGACGCGGATGCTTAGCCAGCCCTTTAAATTCATTCAAGATACCTTCAATGATTTCATTATCGTTCATAAATAACTCCCCTTTCAAAAGGTATGCTATGTATAGCCAACTTAATCGTTTTGCTTTTCTATTATACCACGGCCGTAAAAGCAAGGCTATTATTTCCCAGCTGCATACTTTTACTTGCGAAAAAGTAATTATACAAGAGTATTTCCGCGTCCAGTGTACAAATTGATATATGACGAATGAGAAAAAATTGAGTATAATATAATTATCAGTGAAGTAGTACGTTTTAGTACACTTAATTTTTATTTGGGAGGTTTTCTTATGAAACCACAATCAAACCTGACTGTGAACTACCCAAGTATGCCGGAATTAACGGCCCGCGGCATGATCCTCGGCGCCCTGATTACCGTCATCTTCACGGCATCCAACGTATACCTGGGCTTAAAAGTCGGCTTGACGTTCTCGTCGTCCATTCCGGCTGCAGTCATCTCCATGGCAATCCTGCGCATGTTCAAGCATTCCAACATCCTGGAAAACAACATGGTACAGACGCAGGCATCTGCTGCCGGCACCTTATCTGCAATCATCTTCATCCTGCCGGGTCTCTTAATGCTCGGCTACTGGCAGGGATTCCCCTTCTGGCAGACGCTGCTGCTCTGCGCCTGCGGCGGTTCCCTCGGCGTCCTCTTCACGATTCCGCTGCGCCGGGCCATGGTCGTCAACAGCGACCTGCCCTATCCGGAAGGCCGGGCAGCTGCTGAAATCCTGAAAGTCGGCAGTGAAATCCGCCGCGAAGAAGCTGCCGGTGAAGACACGAGCAAAAAGGAAACAGGCATGAAAGACATCGTCGGCGGCACAGCCCTGGCCGGCATCTTCAGCCTCTGTGCCAACGGCTTCCATGTCGTCTCTTCGGAATTCAGCTACTGGATCCACCTCGGCAAAGCGGTCACGCAGATCCCGCTGGGCTTCTCGACGGCCCTCCTCGGCGCGGGCTACCTGATCGGCATCGCCAGCGGCATGGCTATCCTCGTCGGCACGCTCCTCGCCTGGTACGTCTTCGTACCGTATCTGACGACGGTCCTCTCGCCGGCTGACGGCCAGACAGCTGCGGCTTTCGCCAAAGCCATCTGGGCGCAGAAAGTCCGCTTCATCGGTGCCGGCTGTATCGGTATCGCCGCTATCTGGACTTTGATCCGCCTGGCCAAACCGGTCGTCGACGGCATCAAGATGTCCATCAGTGCCCTGCGCGCCAATGATACAGAAGAAAAGAGAGAACTCCATCATACGGATATCGACATGAGCCCGAAATCGGTCGGCCTCGTCTTCCTGGCCATCCTCATCGGCCTCTTCATCACCTTCTATGCCTTCGTCAGCAACGCCGGCCTCTCCATGTCGGTGACCATCATGTTCATCGTCGTCGGCATCCTCGTCGCCATCCTCATGGGCTTCTTCGTCGCCGCTGCCTGCGGCTACATGGCCGGCCTCATCGGTACGTCGGCCAGCCCGATTTCCGGTATCGGCATCCTGGGCATCATCGTTTCGTCCCTGGTCGTCCTCGGTATCGGTTCTTCTGCCGGTGTCTTCGCTACCATGGAAGGTACGCAGTTCGCTACGGCCTTTGCGATCTTCATCACCAGCGTCATCGTCAGCATCGCTTCGATTTCCAACGATAACCTGCAGGACTTGAAGACAGGCTACATCGTCGGTGCTACACCGTGGAAGCAGCAGGTCGCCCTCATCCTGGGCTCGATCATCGGCTCTTTCGCCATCGCACCGGTCCTCAACCTGCTCTATCAGGCCTACGGCTTCACGGGCGCCCTGCCGCGTGCCGGCATGGATCCGACCCAGGCCCTGGCAGCTCCGCAGGCAACCCTGATGACTACAATCGCTCAGGGCATCTTCAGTGCCAGCCTTGACTGGAACTACATCCTCTTCGGCGTCGCCGTCGGCGTCGTCGCCATCATCGTCGACCTTCTCCTGACGAAAAATACGAAATCCCTGGCCCTGCCGCCGCTGGCTGTCGGCATGGGCATTTACCTGCCGCCGACACTGGAAATTCCTCTGGTCATCGGCTCTGTCATGGGCTATTTCGTCCACAGATCCCTGAAAGCCCGCGCCGCCCGCCGCAGCCCGGGTCACGAAGACGAAGATGTCGAAGCCTGCAATCACCGCGGCGTCCTCTTCGCTTCCGGTCTGATTGTCGGTGAAAGCCTGATGGGCGTCATCATCGCCCTCCTGATCGTCGTCTCCGTCACTTCCGGCGGCAGCGAAAATCCGCTGGCCCTGGTCGGCAAAGACTTCCAGTCGACGGCGGACATTATCGGTCTGCTCTGCTTCATCGCCATGATTGTTATCTTCATCCGTCACATCATGATCACGAAATTCTCGCCTGAAGACAGCAGCAATAAATAAACAAAATGTTAGCTAGATTAAAATTTCATTAGAAATTTTGCTAAAATTCGACAAAAGTCCTCATCCACGATACAATAGTCGTGATGAGGACTTTTGCTTTGTATATTTAAAGGAGGTCTTACTTTTGTTTTTTCCCAAACTCGATAAAAAATCCCTGACCGACGGCATCGTCCTGCCGCAGATGGTCAAAGTCCATCAGACGTTTCCCAACCACGATCTCAAGGATCCCGTAGCCAGCCTGAAACAGCAGCTGGCCGCCGTCGACGAAAAAACCGTCGCTTCTCTTCCAGGCAAGCGCATCGGCATTACCGCCGGCAGCCGCGGCCTGCCGCACTACAAGGAAATCATGAAGGCCCTCTGCGACCAGCTCAAAGACTGGGGTGCCAAGCCTTTCGTCTTTCCGGCCATGGGCAGCCACGCCGGCGCGACGGCAGAAGGCCAGAAAGAACACCTGGCCCAGTTCGGCATCAATGAAGAATACCTCGGCGTCCCCGTCCTCTCGACGATGGATGTCGTCGAAGTCGCGACCCTGGACGACGGTTTCCCCGTGTACTGCGACAAAAATGCCTATGAAGCCGACGGCATCATCCTCTTCAACAAAATCAAGCCGCATACGCATTTTAAATACAAACACGAATCAGGCCTCTTGAAGATGATCTGCATCGGCGTAGGCAAACACAAAGGCGCCGCCACCTTCCACGCCTGGGGCTATGACAACTTCGGGCCCAATCTTGTCCGCGTCTCAGAAGCTTTCCTGCAGCATGTAAACGTCGTTTTCTCCGTCGGCATGGTCCAGACGCCGAGCGACGATATCGCCTGCCTGGAAGTCATACCGACGGATAAATTCTTTGAACGCGACGCCGCCCTGCAGGCCCGGGCCAAAGAAGAAATGCCGCGCCTCAAGCTGCCCCGCATCGACGTCTTGATCATCGATGAAATCGGCAAGGAAATCAGCGGTACCGGTATGGACCCGAATATCACGGGACGGACGGAACGCTACAGCCAGGAAGGCGCTTTCCGTGCCTTAGCACCGTATATCGAACGCATCGTCCTCCTCGATATTACAGAAGCGTCCCACGGCAACGGCGCCGGCTGCGGCACAGCAGACATCGTCAGCTACCGCTTCGTCAATAAACTCGATTTCGCTTCCGTTTACACGAACTGCCTGACCGCCAAAGCTTTCCGCATGGCCTGCCTGCCCCTCTATGCCAACAGCGACAAAGATGCCATCGAAATGGCCATGGCCCACGCCTTCTTGAAAGACCCGAACCAGGCCAAGGTCGTACGCATCAAGAACACGCTGAAGCTGGAAGATATCGAATGCTCTGTCTCGTGCCTGCCGGACATCGAAGGCCGCGACGATATGCAGGTGACCTCCCAGCCGTTTACCTGGACGTTTAACGAAGAAGACAACCTCTGGTAAACTTTACTTATGGCCGACTTCGTCCATCCATTGGAAGAGTTCTGTCAGGTCATAATCGCCGCCGTGACCTTGTCCCCAGGGAGAGGCAAAGTCGACGTCATAACCGGCCTGCTGCAGCTTAAGAGCAACGACAGCCGGAACGGCGATAGTCGTATCGCGGTCGGCTTCACCGTGACGGATACGCCAGTATTTCGCCGTGCGGACGTCGGATTTGCCGATATAGTTCAAGGGGTTCAAAAGTTTGACAATGCCTTTATCTGCCAACGTGGCTCCGGCCGTCAGGGAATGAGCTTCACCGTATTCTGTGAAGTGCTGCTTATCGACGGTGGCCGTGCCGAATTCCTGGTTTTCACCGGTACTCAGGTCGAGACCGTCAAAAGCCGGTGCGGCCTTGAGTCGGTTGACATCGGCAGCATAACCGGCCAGATCCATGTCCGTGACTTTGCCGTCTTGAATGGTCAGCCATTTCTTGTCGGACAAATCCTTGCCGCTGTCGATGGCTTTCTGTGCGGACGCCATGTAAATCGATTTAATATAATCTGCGAAAGAGCCTTGGCCTTTTTCATCGAGGGTCAGGGCTTTTCCCTTTTTGTCAACGAGATGTAAACTATTGATATAAGCCGGATACATGGCTTTCAAGTCTTTCGAAGCCTGCTTCTGAACGGCTGTCATTTCCGTACCTGCCGTGGCTTCCGCCGGAGCATTGGCCGGACGGTTCGTGACAACACCGCCGGCTTTCGCTGCACCTTTAGCGTCTTTGCCCATCATCGCAGGCGGCATCATGCCGCCCATTTTTCCCTGGTGATAGACGTCAACGCCGTTAAACATCCATTCATAAGCCATATCGGCATGGTCGAGATCCGTAATCGGGCAGTAGACGCTGGAAGCATAAATGTCATCGCGTTCGTCCGCAGCGCCGAGGGCCTGCAGATACGGTTCATAATCGCGGCTGTCGCCAGTCGCCCCGATGAGCGTCGACAGGGCGCCGCCGGCACTGGTCCCGTTGGAAATGATCCGTTCCGTATTGCCCGGCAGCTTACCTGCGTTGTGGCGCAGATAACGGACGGCCGCCTTCATATCGACGATGAGAGCCGGTGCCTTGCCAGTATAGGTTCCGTCTGCGGCCTGATTGGTACGGCCCCGGGCACCCGCCTCCGCGACGACATAGCCCTTGGACAGCGCGACGAGGGCCGCATTAGGACCGCCGCCGCTCATCCGATCCGTTTCAGAGGGCTGCCCGGCGGCACCGGGCATGTAGCCGCCGACTGTATTGGGCAGGAAAATCGGCGCTGTCTTGGCCGTATAACCGTTGATGGTCTTGCCTTTAAAATAGCCTTCCGGAACGTAAATGTTCATCGACTGATACGTCGTATCGACGGGATGGGCTACATAAACTCTGTTTTCATAAGCCCTGAAAGCAACCTTTTTGCCGTCGACAGTCATGGTCTTCTTTTCATATTTTGACGTGTCGAGATCAAGGCTGTACGTCTTCTGGGCCGTTGCCGTCCTGGCCGTGCCTGCTGTCTGAGACGTCTTCGCCTGCTGTGTCGCCGCAGCCACTGCCTGGACCGGAACGGCTGCTGTCGTATCAGCGGCCATGACCAGTCCGCCAGTCATCATCAAAAAGAGCGCTGCTGCGCACATCTTATTCGTACTACTCATCTTCATGAAATCACCTGTCCTTAAATTGGTTGGAATTAAAACTATTGTTTTCTGCTTCAGTATAGCATAAAAATGTGACGGCCGTATTACAGGAATAAGTAAAAAAGGGGCTGTCGCATGAAGCGGCGAGCCCCTTTTGTGGTTCGTTTGGCGTGGTTCGTTTGACGAAATTCCTTACAACTACAAGAAACATCTATGTACAGAATTCACGCGAGCGCCCGATTATGGTCGCCCCTACAAAAATCCCTCCGCCACGGCAAACGGCAAACGATTTGTAGTACATTTTTATGCCTGATGCCACCAAACTCTTACGGTATAAACCACAACATGCCAACCATATAAAACCCGGTCAGCCAAGTGTGAACAGCGTTTACTATGGTAAACGGCGTGGCTGGCAGCAGCGCCGATGCAGAAACCGCCGACGACGTCGCTGACGTAGTGGAGACCGCTTAGGACCCGCGAGGCGGCCAGGACGCCGGTCCAAATAAGGGCCGGCAGCCCCCAGCGGTTGCCCCGGGCGAGGAGCATCAGGGAAATGGCCAGGCTGTTCATGGAATGGTTGCTGGGAAAAGACGCATTTGCCTTATGCGGCACCAGGGCCGCTGCATCGCCCTGTACAAAAGGGCGCGGACGATGCCATATCTTACCGATGACCCAAGACAGGGATGAGCCGGCGATAACGGAAAAGAGACAGTACACTAATGTTTTCCGCTGTTGAATCTGCTCTGTCAGGGGACGGGGCCGGAACCATTCGACGAGGCCGTACAAGATGAAAAGCCAATAACCGAAGCGGGTAATCCAAGAGAGGAGACGCAGCCACGTGCGGCGGCGGGCAATGAGCCATTGGGCAAATAAAAGCAGCGTACGTGCCATAAACTTCGCTCCCTTCGCCGTTTACTTAACCGGTACCGTATCCCACATCGGCAGGGCTACATCAGCTAGCGAAATGCTGCGCATCTTGTCTTCCATGGCATCCTGGATCTGGTGCAGTTTATCGTCCAGGCCGATGTGGATTTTCCTGCCGACCGGGCACTGCGGACAGGGATGTTCATGGAAGTGGAAAAGCAAATCGCCGCCGACACAGTCAACGGCATGGTAAACGTCGTATAAACTGATATCGGACAAGGGCTTTTCCAGTGCCGTGCCGCCTGTACCACGCTTGACCTGGATAAGACCAGCCGCTTTCAGCTGGATCAAGAGCTTGCGGATAATGACAGGATTCGTACCGACACTGGCAGCAATGAAATCGCTCGTCACTTTTTCGGTCTTGCCGAAGTACTCGATACAGAGCAAGGTATGGACAGCCATGGTAAATCTGCTTGAAATCTGCATAGGTATTAGACTTCTTTCAGTTCCTTAAGGATAGCGAGGTCCGCCGTGCAGGCTGGGCAGTCGCAGAATTTAGCGCCTTTGGCTTTAATATCTTTGGCATGGGCCAGAAGCTGTGCCGCACCGTCTTTGCCCATGAGCTGGACAGCATGATCCGAACCGGCAAAGGCCAATAGTTCGTCGATTGTCGATATCCCCTTCTTCAAAGCTTCGATATAAGCCGGCGTAGCTGCTTCTTTATCAGCGGCATCGAGCCAAGCCTGAGCAGCCGTTTTCAGCGTCGCATTGCAGCTGGGAGCTGCCATCAAATCATGTGTTTTAGCCGTAACGAAATCTACTGTTTTTGCATCCATTTAAAAAAACCTCCTATAAAAACGAAGTAAAACATCCAGTATAGAACTATCCTGATTACATCTCTATCATACGACATTTTAATTGTAAAGTCAATGGTTACAAATGTTGGCATTTCGTTGAACTGTTTTAAACTAATTTATTTTAATTTAAACTTCGATTTTTAGCTTGGTTGTCACATTTTCATACTGGACGTTTCCTTCATTTAAACATTTTTATCTGTGAGTAAACAGAGGGGATCCATACAAATACAAAAGGAACTATCGCACATTTTAATCCCATACGACAAACGATGAACGATCTACGATCAATGTAAAAAGAGCCGTCACGATGTGACAGCTCCTTTTTTCTATAAACGGCAAACTCTGTAACTATACACTTTTATTTTCGGGCAGCCTGGACAGCGGCGATGAATTTCTTAGCTGTAGCCGTAATTTCATCGGCTGTCTTGCCGCCACCCGTGAGGGCACCGCCGGCACCGACGGCAACGCAGCCGGCTTTAATCCAATCACCGGCATTTTCGACGTTGACGCCGCCTGTCGGCATGAGCGGAGCCTGCGGCAGCGGGCCGTGGATGGCTTTGATGGCCTTCATGCCGAGGATTTCACCCGGGAAGATCTTGACAACGTCTGCGCCGTATTCCAGGGCCGTGATGACGCCGTTCAACGTCGTCGTGCCCGGCATGACGGCGATGCGGTAGCGGTTGCAGAGCTTGATCGTTTCCACGTCGAGAGCCGGCGAGACGACGAACTGGGCGCCGCTGAGGATGGCAATGCGCGCCGTGATGGCGTCGAGGCAGGTGCCGGCGCCGATGATGACGTCCGGATTGTCGGCATATTTCTTAGAAAGCGTTTCGATCGCTTCATGGGCCCGCGGCGTCGTGAAAGCTAATTCAATAGCCGTTACGCCGCCGGCGATGCAGGCATCGGACATAGCGACGGCTTCTTCCGGGCTCTTGCCGCGGATGACCGCGATGACGCCGATTTCTTTAATTTTATTGACAACATCAAGTTTATCCATTATTCAGAACTCCTTTTTCACACACTTCAGGCGGGCGCCCCACATGGGCGCCCCTACGCATTTAACAGGCTAGTGCTGCGCATCCATGAACGCTTCAAGCTTCTCTCTCGTCGGCAGTCCTTCGTTGTCGCCGGCGACCTGGATGGCCATGGCGCCGATGGCGGCACCGCGGCGGGCCGCGTCTTCCAGTTCCAGGCCGTCCAGGAGAGCGCTGGTGAAGCCGACGGCAAAGCCGTCGCCGGCACCGACGGTATCGATGATATGGTCGACATGGAAGCTCGGTACGCGGTATTCATTACCGTCTGACGTGCGGATATACGTCCCATTGCTGCCGCCCATCTTGATGACAACAATCTGGACACCGCGCTGCAGGTAGTAGCCGGCAATGTCCTTTTCATTTTCCATGCCCGTCAGGATACGGCCTTCATTGAGACCGGGCATGACGATGTCTGCGTACTGGGCGGCATCGTTGATGACGCGGGCCATGATTTCCTGCGATTTCCAGAGCATAGGACGCAGGTTCGGGTCAAAGGAAATGCGCACGCCTTTGCTGTGGGCCCGCATCATAAGCGTATAAATCGTTTCCCGGCACGATTCCGACAACGCCAGGGGGATCCCCGTGACATGCAGGTGATCGACGCCGTTCCAGTTGATGCCGGCGAGGTCTGCCGGCTGGAAATGGGAAAAGGCCGTATGCTTGCGGATATTGGCGACCGTCGGGTCCCCTTCGAGGACCTTTTCCTTCATCTGGAAGCCCGTCATATGATCGTCATCGGTCCAGACGTAGTCGTCGTGAATGCCATTGGCCTTCAGGAAATTGCAGATACACTTCCCAAAGGGATCGACGCCGACCTTGGAAATGTATGACACGTCATTGCCCAGGCGAGCCATGCCGACGGCATAATTCAATTCGGCTCCGCAGACATGGCGGGAAAAGTGTTCCACCTTTTCCAAAGGACCCACTTCTTCAGCAATCAGCAAACCCATAGCTTCGCCGATAGTAAGCACTTTTTTCATAGTAAGCATCCTCATTTCGTTGTGAATAAAACAAATGAGTATAACGCCATCGCATCATACCCATTTATTTTTCCATTCATAAACTACATAGCATCATCCAATTCATTGAGATCCCGGCCAGTCGTATCTTCAGAAACATAGGCTCCAAAGAAACTAGAGAGAGAGAAAACAATAATCATGATAGCCAAAGGAATCCAGCTGCCCATCGTGGCAGCAACAGCAGCAGCGGCAATGATAGGGCCGAAACCGGTAGCAACTAATCCAGCAATTTCTTTTGCCAAGGATACGGCCGTAACACGATGACGGGCACCAAACAATTCAGCCATCGTAACATTTTCTAAAGCAAATAACCCTTGTACGCCTACATTCAATCCAATAACCATGGCAATCGTTAAAACAACAGGGTCCTTCGTTTCAAACAGCAGCATCATAGGAACTGCATAGATAGCCGTAGCTAACGACAAAATCATATACATTTTGCGACGACCAATCTTATCGCCAAGCCATCCCACAAAAGGTATCGTCAAAAACGAAACAAAAGAAGAAATGATATTCGCTTCTGTTGCAACCGTTTTCTGCATTGCCAATACAGTAACAATAAAACCAGCCAAATAAGTCTGCATAAGACCACTATTGCCGGCCTGACCAAAACGCAAGGCCAAAGCAACGATAAAGCTCTTCTTGCCTTTCTTCTGTACTTTCGTCGGAATATCTCCAGCAAGTTGTTTTTCGCGTTCTTCTTCCAACAATTTCTTTTTAGCGGCCATAACGGGGCTTTCTTTAACAAACATCCGAATTAAAATAGCCGCAATCATGACTACAAAGGACGCATAGAACGGAATTCTCCAGCCCCAAGCAATAACTTCCTGTTTATCCATCATAGTCAAAATAATGGTCCAAATTAAATTAGCACATAAAGTACCCGACGATGTACCTAAGCAAACCAAACTAGCGATAAGGCCTCGATTTTTCTTTTCACAGAACTCAGTTACCATAACACCAGCACCACTAATTTCAGCGCCTGCGCCCAACCCTTGGACAATGCGTAAAATGACCAAGCCAATAGGTGCTAAAACGCCAACTTCTTGATACGTCGGTAAGAAGCCAATCATCGTTGAGGCTAACCCCATTAAAGTAATCGTAACAAACAAGACCGTCCGACGTCCCATTTTATCCCCGATATGTCCGAAGATAAATGCACCAACTAGTCGAGCTACATACCCAGCACCATAAGTCCCCATGGCCATGATTAACCCCATTGATGGATCAGTATTCGGGAAAAAGATTTCATTAAAGACAATGGCTGCTGCTAAAGAATATAGCTGGAAATCCATAAATTCCATAGCCGTTCCCAACCATCCACTGGCTGCGACTTTTATCATTTCCTTAGTTTCAATTTGATAAGAATTAGTTTGGCTCACTTGGCATCCCGCCTTTCTGGAATACTAACATACTAGTATGTCTAAAGACTTAAAAAGTAAGTACAATCTTCAAAACCTTGTCAGGGTTTTCATCATTATATTTAAAAGCTTTATCGGCTTCCGTGAAATGGAAGGTATTAGTAACAATAGATTTAGGATCAACTTTTTTATCCTTAAACCAGCTGATAACTTCCGGGAAGCGATGATTATTAAGACGTGTGCCAATAATTTCTAATTCTTTACTCATGATATCCACTTGCCGAAGTGGGAATTCAACAGTAGAGAAGCCTAATACAACAATGCGGCCAGCCTGGCTGGGCAGTTTCTGAATACAAGTCTGAAGAATATTAACATTTCCTGTAGCTTCATAAATCAAGTTAAACCCTTCGCCATTCGTGAATTCTTTCATGGCATCTACAATATCAGTTTCTTTACCATTGACTACCATATCCGCGCCCATTTTCTTTGCATCTTCTAAACGGCTTTCAACGATATCCAAGATAGCAACTTTAGCACCTTTCATTTTAGCGACTTGCAAAATAATCAAGCCAATAGGCCCTGCACCGCAGATGAGAACGGTATCATCTCCCGTCAAACGACCTCTATGTGCTACTTGTGCCCCAATGGAATACGGTTCTACCGTTGCTGCAATTTCCCAAGGGATATCTTTAGGCAGCTGATTCAATTGTTCCTGATCAACAGCTACGTATTCCTGATAGCCCCCATCACGATGTACACCCATAACTTGTAAAGATTTGCAGACATTATGTCGATTAATGTTGCAAGCATAGCAATGACCGCAAGAAACAACGGGATCTACAGCAATGTGATCTCCTACGGATGCGTTCGTTACTTTACTGCCAACCTTAACGACTTCACCGACAAATTCATGTCCGACGACACGAGGATAGGTAGCAAAAGCATTTTTCCCATGGTAAATTCCTACATCAGAACCACAAATCCCAGCAGCTTTAACTTTTAGCAAAACTTGGTTATCCGTAATTTCAGGTATAGCTCGTTCGACAACAGTAATCTTTTCTGGTTTTTCTACAACAACGGCTTTCATCATACATTCCTCCTAAAAAATTATATAAGTCTAGGTGAAGATTCAATTTATTCCACGTACTTAACCAATGTATTTCGCACAGCATGGGGACCAGCAATGAGTTCATCGAAATACCCTTCGATTTTTTCGCCCAAGCCGACTTCATAGAGGTCACTGCCAAAGATGTCCTTATTAGCCAATATGGATTTCAACTTGCCTTTTGCCGAAGCGGGATTCCCCAAGGTAATTCCTTGCAGTGCAGCCTGTAAATCTTTCAGCAAGGGATCCGGGCTCAATTCAAAGGGTTTGCCTTCGTCATCGACAGCCAGTAAATAGCGGCACCAACCAGCAATGGCTAAGGGGATATATTCCAAATCTTTAGCTTTATCGCCATAAGCTTTGATGGTTTCGCCAAAGCGGATACCGACTTTCTGTGATGTATCCGAAGCAATACGCTGAGGCGTATCAGGCAGATTGCCATTGGTCAGACGCTGTTCGAGGACTTCTTGAATGAAGTCTTTCGGATTGAGGACGCCCGGATTCGTTACGACGGGCAAGCCTTCTTGATAACCGATTTTTTCGATGAGCCCCTTGATCTGCAAGTCTTTCATTTCATCTGCAATCAGCGTATAACCTAACAAGCAGCCATATACGGCCATAGCCGTGTGCAAGGGGTTGAGGCAGGTGCAGACTTTCATGCGTTCTACTTTGTCAACAGTATCGCGATCGGTAAAGATGACGCCAGCCTGTTCCAGTGCCGGACGGCCATTGGGGAAGGTATCTTCAATGACAAGATACTGTGCGTTTTCAGCATTGACGAAGGCGGCATAAGTTCCTTTTTCTGTATGGATCAGTTCCGTATCGCCAAAGTCCAGTTCTTTAAGATAACGCTGGACTTTTTCCGAAGACCGCGGCGTGATTTTATCAATCATGCTCCATGGGAAAGTAACCTTCTGCGTATCGTTGACATAATCAACGAAGCCTTTGTCAACAACGCCATTAGCTGCCCATTCATCGGCAAATGTCAAAATAGCTTCTTTGATTTTGTCACCATTATGAGAGCAATTGTCGAGGCTCAAAAAAGCGAAGGGATAAGCACCAGCCTGATAGCGGGCATAGGCCAAGGCAGCAATGCAACCCATGGAACTAGTTGCCTGTTCCGGCCCTTTCTTCATATCTTCAGCCACAGCCGGGAAAAATTTGCCTGCATAATCTTTCAATTTATAACCTTTTTCAGTAATCGTGAAGCTGGCAACCTGTAAGGAAGGATTGGTAAAGATATCTTTCAGGCGCTTCCAGTCTGCCTTGAAATCAGGGCGGCAGACGACAGATTCCATAACCGAACCGATGACTTCTTTTTCAAAACGGCCATCGGCATACATGGTAACGGCTAAGCTCAAGTTATCGAAAGGACGATAGACTTTTTCGATGACTTCTTCATCATACGTTTCAGCCGTAATGATGCCGGTCTTAGCCATACCTTTATTTAACAGCTGCTGTTGGAGAGCTGCAATAAAAGCGCGGAAAATATTGCCGCCACCAAAATGTACCCACTGTGGAGTCTGCTGGGTAGCTTCCTGTACCGCTTTATCATCGTAAGAATAAAGAGTAATACCGGCTTTTTCCCATTCAGCACGATTCTCTTTCAAGCTTTGCCGATTCAAATGCAACATCGTAAGTTCCTCCTTTTTTATAACTGACCGCACGTGCGGTTAATAGCATCCCATAAGCCACAAATGTAGTTAGCTCCGAGGGCCCGGTCGTAGAGTCCATAGCCTGGACGGCCTGTTTCGCCCCAGATCATACGGCCGTGATCGGGACGGATAGGTCCATCGAAGCCGATATCGTAAGCAGCTTTGACGATTTCATACATATCGAGATTGCCGATTTGCGATTTATGAGCCACTTCGTTGAAGACCCACGGTTCATGGACCTGGATATTGCGGATATGCAGGAAGTTCACGCGGCCCATTTTCCCGAACTTGCGGATGATATGCGGAATATCGTTCTGACGATTCGAGCCAAGAGAACCAGTGCAGATGGTGAAACCGTTGCTCGGGCTGTCGACCATGGCCGCGATTTTATCGAGGTCGTCTTCGTTCTTGACGATGCGCGGCAGGCCAAAGACGGAAATCGGCGGATCATCGGGATGGATAGCCATCTTGATGCCTACTTCTTCGGCGACAGGAACGATAGCTTTGAGGAAGTATTCCAAATTCTTGCGCAAGCCGTCTTCGTCCATGCCTTCATACTGTTCGAAAAGGTGGGACAATTCTTTCAGCCGTTCCGGTTCCCACCCGGGAAGGGCGAAGCCGTTGCTGTTGTCAAGGATTTCCCGGGCCATATCCTGCGGCGTCTTGTTGGCGATGAGATGGTAATCATAAGCCAGGACCGTCGAGCCATCATAAAGAGGTTTTGCTAAATCCGTACGCGTCCAGTCGAAGACGGGCATGAAATTGTAGCAGACCATCTGGATGCCGGCTTTCGCAGCATTGCGCAGGGACGTAATGTAGTTTTCGATATATTTATCGCGGCTCGGCAAGCCCAGTTTAATGTCTTCGTGGACGTTGATGCTTTCCAAATCTTTGAAGACGAGGTTATTCTTTTCTGCTTCTTCTTTGATGTGGAGCAGCGGTTCTACCGGCCATACTTCACCGACAGGAATATCGAACAAGGCACCGACGATGCCGTCCATCCCAGGGATCTGGTCGATCTGCTGCAGTGTAATTTTGTCATCCTTTTCTCCGTACCAACGGAATGTCATTCTCATAAGGTAATCCTCCAATTATAAATTAAAAATAAAATTCAGCGATTATTTGTGTTTTTCTTTATTTCCTCTCGCAGTTACATACTACCATACTAGTATTTTTAATGCAATATGAACCTGTTAATTTGAATAAGTGGAATAATTAAAATTTCAAGATGATTTTTAGACATAAATCAGGGATATTCCCAGGAGTCCGGCGGGCGCCCCACGTAGGCGCCCCTACGCTGAAAACGTTCACACTGAACGCAAAAAGGGATTGCCGCACGAAGGCTTCTGCCAACATGTGCAATCCCTTGTTTCATGTCGTTTGCCGTGGGTCACCCGCGTGAATCCTGTATATAGCCTAAACATGT
>OLRV01001089.1_pt1 | contig 24083 bp, 18 predicted proteins | sample 1672421 | NCBI WGS metagenome assembly OLRV01 (sample SAMEA3136684, study PRJEB25190) | human gut metagenome | biome: human gut; feature: human-associated habitat; material: faeces | place: Austria | collected 2013
CGGCGGCGAATATCCGGCTGGTCACCGGGAACAGCCGCAGCCGGGAGGAGATAGAATCCGCCCTCGCCGCCGTGGGACTTGCGGACTGCTCCGGGAAGCCGGTGCGTGAATTCTCCGGCGGAATGAAGCGGCGCGCGGCGCTCGTGAGGGCGCTTCTTGCGGAGTACTCCGTGCTGGTGCTGGACGAGCCTTTCAAGGGGCTGGACGAATCCACCCGGGAAAAGACCGCCGGGTGGTGCAGGAAGATGACCGCCGGGAAAACGGTCATTCTGGTCACCCACGACCATCGGGACTGCGAGCTGCTTTCGGCGGCTGAGATAATCACGATGTAACGTAACAGGGCGAAGCTGAACTGCTTCGCCCTGAGTTTATTTAATGTTGAATCTTTTCTTTAATTCGGATTCCGTGACTGGTATCGTGATGAAGATCGGGATAATCTGAACCGCCATGACGATACAGAATATAAGCAGCCCGGTGTTTTCGTCAGCATTGATCCGTATCTGGATCACGCCTGCGACCGCAGAAATCGCGATCACCGGAATGCTGATGAACGTCATGAGCCGCCCCCAGAATACCTGGGAGAAGTCCCAGGCTTCTGCGCCGGAGCAGGACCGCCGCGTCCTGTAGCCCATGGAAGAGCCGTAGGGCGCAGGCGCCCTCCACATTACCAGCCCGGCTATCATCAGGATCACCGGCGTGGGAATATAGCAGATCAGAAAGAGAATGTTGTCGTTCATTCCTCGTCCTCCTTTTTGTCGGAGTGCTTCCTGCGGTACTTCACGCACTCCGTCAGCAGGTATTCTATCTGTCCGTTCACCGAGCGGAAGTCGTCCTCAGCCCATTTCATAAGTTCGTTGTAAAGGGTTGCCGATAACCGCAGAGGTATCTGCTTTTTATCCTTCTTTTCGCTGTCTGCCATGCAGCTTACCTCCTGTCATGTTATTTTGCCCGGAGCGCCTTGTAGTGCCGTATCGCCACGAATACCCACACGGCGGTGAACGCTGTCATAATCGCTTCACAGACCAACAGGGGAATCTTTCCCGACTGATACAGCAGGGCAGGTACGTCCATCAGCGCGTGTATCGCTATCGCCGCAGGATACAGCCACGCCTTTCCCTTTACCATGACGGATTCCATCACCAGCACCGAAAGGGAAACGTGCAGCGCCATCGCCACGATACGCTCAAAAACCGAGATGAGCGCCGTCGGTATTGTCATCTGGGAGAATCCCAAAAGCTGCGCTCTCAGCTGTTCTGCGACAGCTTCGTTGTCGCCGGTGAAGTTCTGGATCATCTGGGAGGTGCCGGAGGATCTTATTTCAGCAGCCATCATCAGCACGCTTATAGAGGTTATCCCGGCGAGGTAGATCGCCTCGAATCCGCCGTGACCAAGCCCGTAGGATACGGCGTTCTCGGCGCTCCGGCTGTATTTCATCAGGAACCGGAAGCTGATATACCGCGCGGTTTCCTCAAATATTCCGGCTGCAAGCGCGCCGTAGAGAGTGTACAGCAGTACATTCCCACTCACCAGTGGCAGCATTGCCTGGTGCAGCAGCCGCTCCAGGATTATCGCAAACAGGAAGAACATTCCCGCCCCGATGAAGGTGTATCTCATGGAGCCTTTCTTCAGGCAGAACCGCCATACCAGCGCCGCCCCGACCGGGATAAGGATACACAGCACCGCGATAACCACATGTGCCGCTATCGCTTCCCCGGAGAATACTATCTCGTTCATATCCGCCTCAATAGATGGAGCCGCTGTTCACGATGGGCTGCGCGTCCTTGTTGCCGCAGAGTACTACCAGCAGGTTGGATACCATCTGTGCCTTGCGCTCCTCGTCCAGTTCGCAGACATTGCTCTCGCTCAGCTTGTTCAGCGCCATTTCTACCATTCCGACTGCGCCGTCAACTATCTTCTGGCGCGCTTCAATTATTGCGGTCGCCTGCTGGCGCTGGAGCATTGCTGCTGCGATCTCCGGAGCGTATGCGAGGTGAGTTATACGGGTTTCGATTATCTCCAGACCGGCGTTGTCAACGCGCTCCTGGAGCGTCGCCTTGAGCTTCTCGCAGACCTCCTGGGAGGAGCCGCGCAGGGACATCTCGTCGGAATCCGTGGAATCATACGGATAGCAGCGCACTACGTCGCGCAGCGTGGAATCCGCCTGGATAGACAGGAAGTCCTCGTAATCGTCAACGTTGAACAGTGCCTTCGCGGTATTTGTGACGCGCCAGATGACTACAATTCCCACCTCTATGGGATTGCCCATCTGGTCGTTTATCTTCTGCTTGCGGTTGTCGTGGGTCATCGCCTTGAGGGAAACCTTGGGGCGCGGCATTCCGGGCTTTCCGCCGGACTGGGACTTTGTGGTCACGGGCACGCTGAATATGTTGACGAAGAAAAATCCCTCGTGCTTGATGGTGCCGATGTATTTTCCGAACAGGGTGAGTACCAGGGCCTCATTCGGCTTGATTATGCGCAGTCCGATAAGCGGAAACCAGCCGATACACAGCCAGATTATGCAAATTATCATTTCTATATCATACACTCCGAAGCTGTATTCGTTTGTGTGCGCGGAGCAGTATATGACCCCGAATATGGCGGCAATATACAGAATGATCGTGATGAACAGCACCGCCCAGCCGTTGGGGGCATTCAGTTCCTTTTCTTCGTAGTTCATTTTTTCTATGGTTTTCATAAGTCTGACCTCCCGGATAGATATTGTTGTGTGATATCAAAATGATATCTTAATGAGATTATAGCACACCGGGAATATTTTGTCAATAGGAAAAATAAATCCGCCCGGAAATTTTCTGGGCGGAGCGTATTTTATGCCTTTGCGCCGGACTTGTTCTTCCGGATCTTATCGGCGACCCTGTCGGTGACGATGAAAGCGGCGATACCAAGACCGATCCCGATGAGCGTGCCGACAAGCACGTCCGAGGGGAAGTGCACGAACAGGTACAGCCGCGAGAACGCGATGAGCGAGGCGACCACCAGCGCGGCGATACCAGCCTTCCTGTTGTAGTGGAATATTGCGACGGCAGCCGCGAACGAGATCATTGCGTGCGCGGAGGGGAAGGAGAAATCCTTCGGGACGTCCACGAGCATCGGGAACGCCGTGTCAATCCAGCAGGGACGCGAGCGCGCCACGAGGTGTTTCAGCAGGAGATTCCCCACAAGCAGTCCACCGGCCATTCCGCCGGCGATGGCAATACTTGCGCGGTATTTCCGGAATACCAGGAACAGCAGCGCCGCCAGAATCCATACCGCCCCCATTTCGGTGAGGTATGTTATCTTGGGCATGATGAAATCCATGAATCCGCAGGACAGGTTGTCGTGAATAAAATAGAGTATCTTGAAGTCGGCGTTGGTTATCCAGTCCATTTCTGTGCACTCCTTGATTTAATCAAAAAGACCGCCCATTTCTGAGCGGTCAGCAGAGCTTTGAATTAAGCCTTGACATTCAGGACAGTTCCCTTTCCGTCTGGGGAGGGCATATTGTTCAGCATATCGGTGATAGCTTCCATGCTCTGTTCGTTGGCTTCCATAGTCTTTTTCATCATGCCTACGGAAATACCATTCTGTAAGTTTGCCATTGCCATATTCATGGACAGGGCAGCAATATCCATTTCCATAAAAAGACCTCCTTTTCATGATACCACAGGATATCTCTGGATTCAGTATATCACATTATTATAGGTTTGTCAAGTGTTTTAGCCGCAGTCATCAAAGCAGTCTGCTGTGTAATGAAGTATAATATAATAAGCAAATTAATTTATTGCTTTACCAGAACAAAGAATGTGTGAGAACGAATGAAATGGAGTTTGTAAAAAATGAGCACACCTGTAAAGCCCCGTAAAATTACGGAAGATATCCTGTTGAATCTCAAAACACGCCGCTGTCGTGTCACCTGTTCCGAGGCGACGGCGCAGACGGACATAAGCTGGGACGACTATCTGGAACTATGCTTTGAAAAAGAGCTGATATATTATGTGGACCTTGAATCCTTCCGGCTGGAAATGCAGCTGGACAACATAATCGGGTACATGAAAAAGGACGGCGTGTTCGTATTTCAGTGCCGGGTGAATTCCGGCAGCGACTTCGAATGGATAACCGTTTCTGCCGTAGTTGCAGAGAAATCCGGCGATGAAATCACCCGGCTGCGTATCACGGCGGAAAGCCAGAATATATACAGCCTGAACGGCAGGGACACCGATGATGAGATAATCCGGGAAATGCTGTTCAAGGGATTCGGCAAAGGTGTATTCCAACACCATATGGATAGACGTGCTTGCGGACAGATACCTGGTTCAGAACCTGTACGGCGATGACTGCTACGAGGAAATGACCGCAAAGCCCACGGGATTCTACACCCACGACAACCTGTGCTATGCCGCGATGTCGATGAAGCGGTCGGGGTAGAAGTTGGATACGCCGATAGCACGCGCCTTACCTGTCTTGTATGCTTCCTCCATCGCGCGGTAGCTGCCGTAGTAATCCCCGAAAGGCTGGTGGATCAGCAGCAGGTCAACGTAGTCGCTCTTCAGCTTCCTGAGGGTTCGTCGATGGAAGCCTACGCCCTCTCGTATCCGGCATTGTTGATCCAGATCTTTGTGGTGATGAAAAGCTCCTCCCGGGGAGGTCCGCACTTGGCGATGGCGTTTCCGACGTCCTCCTCGTTGCCGTATGCCTGGGCAGTGTCTATGCTGCGGTATCCGTTCTTTATCGCTTCAAGTACGCAGCGTTCTGTTTCCTCCGGAGGTGTCTGGTATACTCCGTAGCCGAGCTGCGGCATTTTCACGCCGTTATTTAGTAACGAAATCCATGTTCTGTTCCTCATTCAGTATTCATTCCGTTCGGGAAAGAATCCCGGACTCCTCTTTACAATCCTAGGAGTCCTCGGCGTTGTTCGCCTTGAGGTCGCGCATGGTTTCAAGGCACTCCTGGATTCCGTCTGCGCACGCCATTTTCGCCGCCATGGACTTCTTGTGCATAGCGTGCTGAACGCGGTTGGTGCAGCCGACGATCAGGAAAGCCACCGGCAGCACCCACAGCGCCGCAAGCGCCATCTTCCAGTTAAAGAACCGACTTTCTGTAGTCGCTCCACATCTTCGCGAATATTCCGTCCCCGGAGGAAAGCTCCGCGCCGCTGCCGGATTCCGCGATCTTTCCGTCAGCAAGCACGAATATCCTGTCGGCGTTGATGACGGTGGACAGCCTGTGGGCTATCATGATAACTGTCCTGCCTTTGAGAAGTTCGGCGAATGCCTTCTGCACCCGTACCTCGTTGTCCGGGTCGGCGAATGCGGTCGCTTCGTCGAGGATAACCACGGGGGAATCCTTAAGGATCACCCGGGCTATTGCGACGCGCTGCTGCTCGCCGCCGGAAAGGTAGATACCGCCGGTGCCGATAACGGTGTTCACTGCGTCCGGCAGCTTTTCGAGAATATCGCCGCACTGCGCCGCTTCAAGCGCACGCAGCACCTCATCGTCCGAGGCTTCCGGACGAGCCATTCGCACGTTTTCGAGGATCGTTCCCTTAATAAGGCGGCTGTTCTGGAATACGAAGGAAACCATATCCATCAGCTGTTCCTTGGGGAAATCCCGGACGTTCACGCCGCCGATGAGCACTTCGCCGCTGTCCGCGTCGAAGAACCGGGAGATTATGTTCGCGAGTGTAGTTTTTCCGCCGCCGGAGGGCCCTACGAACGCGCAGGTCTGTCCGGAGACTATCTTCAGTGAGATACCGTCCAGCGCCTTATTGCTGCCGTCGTAGCTGTAGGATACGTTCCGCAGCTCCACGGAGTGATCCGCGGGCTTCACGGGAGCGCTGCCCTGGGAGAGCGGCTCCATGGACATCACGCTGTCGATACGGCTGATGGCGTCGGATACGACCATCTTGTTCTCGCTGTTGAACATGATCTTCGTGAGAGTAACAGTCAGCAGCGGAGTTATGATGATGTAGAACATGAGGTTCAGCAGGAACTCATTGGACACACCGTCCGCGGTGAACCATATCGCCGCAGCGATGAGCATTGCGAAAACGGCGTTCACGGCGGTGGTCAGGAACATCATCGGCAGCCGGAGCTGATTCGTGTATCTGATGGTCCATTCGCCGTAGCGGTCGATCGCGCCCTTGAATTTCCTGAAGGAGAACACGGTCTGCCCGAAGGTCTTTACGACGGGGATTCCGCGGACGTATTCCACCGCCTCGTTGGACATGTCGTTGAGCGCGTCCTGGTATTCAGTCATGCTCTTCTTGAGGGACTTACCGGTCATGAACACCATCATGATGACGAAAGCCAGCACCGCCGGTACAAGGCTGAGGAGTCCCAGGCGCCAGTCGAATACCATCATGAGCACCAGCAGGGCCACCGGCGTGATGTAGGCTGTCACCGTATCCGGGAGCATATGCGCGAGGTAGGTTTCGGTCGCGCCGCTGCATTCGTTGATTATCTTGCGGAGCTTACCGGTGCCGAAGTTCTCGGCGAATCCCAGCGGAAGCCCGGCGATGTGCCGCGTCATGGCGATACGCAGGTTGGTCGCAACGCGGAATGCCGCCAGGTGCGAGCAGAGCAGCGCGGCAATGTACACAAGGAAAGCCAGCGCCGAGAATCCCATGGCAGCCCAGCCCCATTCGCTGATGTGTACCGCCTGGCTGAAATCCGGACTGACGTCCAGGACCTCCCTGATTATCCTCCAGAGATACCAGAACGGAACCAGTGCGATCACAGCGCTTATTCCGGCGAGCACCCACGAAAGATAGGTGAGCACCCTGTGCTTTCCGGCGTATCCCATCAGCACAGAAAGATCTGATTTCTTCTTCAAGTTGATGTTCCTCCTTTTGTTAGCCCGAGCTAACTCTTTGGTTTATCTGTAGCCGCAGTTTGTAAGCTGCGGCTTGTTTACTTGTTTATGTGAACAGGTCGTCCGCTCCTGCAACGTCCGGGATTCCCATGAGCTTCGACCAGCCTGCCGCCTGGAAAATGTACATCTGCCGGACGTAATCCCGGCTCTTTTCCCGGGGGAGGTCGTGGATTATCAGCTCAAAGTAGGAAGCGAACATTCCGCTGACGATAACGTGCTCAAGATCCTGGTCAATATCCGGGACATTAATTCCCTGGGAGCGCAGCACCTCGTAGAATTTATGTGTGGCTTCCACCTCGATACGCACTATCTCGTCCATGAAGGCGGCGTATTTTGTCCCCTCGGAGCAGGTGAGCACCAGTCGGAATGCGGTCTTGTTCTCGTAGAGATAGTCTATCATGTCCATCATCCAGCTGCTGGAGGTCACTCCCAGGTGGCTCCGCTGGGATTCCGGCGGAAGGCTGGCGAACATGTTCTGCACCTTGCGGTATTCCTCCATGAAATGATCGACGGGGGCGGCGAGGGCGTTGAACAGCTCCACCTTGCTGGAAAAGTAGCCGTAGAAAGCCCCGGTGGTAACTCCGGCGTCCTTGACTATGTTCCGCAGTGAAGCGCGCTGGAATCCCTTGCTGAGGAATTCAGCCGCACCAGCGGAAATTATCCTTTCAAGGGTGTTGTTTTCGTCGGGCATGCTGACTCTCCTTCTTGTATAACACTGTTATATAACACTGTTATAATACCACATACTTCGACGGTTGTCAATGGGCGGAAGCACTTTTTGTGAATTCCGGCGAAAATATTTCAGCAGGAGAGTGTCGGTTAGTCAGAACTTACAAATGTCGCGTTTACTGTTGCAAGACAGGGGGATTTGTGATATAATGAGTTAGCGATAACTAACTGAAAGGAGAATTACAATGTTTACGCAGATAATATATGGCATACTGATACCGTTTATCGGGACTACCGCCGGGTCCGCCTGCGTGTTCTTCCTGCGCAGGGAGCCGCACTTCCTTGTGCAGAGGAGCCTGACCGGATTCGCGGCAGGCGTCATGACCGCCGCCTCGGTGTGGAGCCTGCTGCTGCCCGCTATCGACTGGGCGGACATGGGCCGCTGGTCCTTCCTTCCGGCGGCGGGCGGTTTCTGGCTGGGAGTGCTGTTCCTGCGGCTGTTGGAGCGACTGCTGCCGGAGGCTGTTACCGACCGTTCCACCACCATGACCCTTCTGGCGGTGACGCTGCACAACATCCCGGAGGGTATGGCGGTGGGCGCGGCCTATGCCGGATGTGTGGCGGCAGGAGCCGCCACGCCCGCTGCGGCGTTTACGCTGGCGCTGGCCATCGCCATCCAGAATGTGCCGGAGGGCGCCATCGTGGCCCTGCCCCTGCGTACCGCCGGCGCAGGAAAGGGAAGAGCCTTTCTGGGCGGCGTGCTCTCCGGCGCGGTGGAGCCCCTGGCCGCCGGCGTGACGGTGCTGGCGGCGGCGCTCATCGTTCCGGCGCTGCCCTGGCTGCTGGGCTTTGCCGCCGGGGCCATGCTCTATGTGGTGGCCGCCGAGCTGCTGCCCACGCGCGGCGACCCCGGCCCGGGGGCGCTGGCTTTTGCCGCGGGCTTTACCGTAATGATGATCCTGGACGTGGCGCTGGGGTAGGGAGGAGGGTTGACAACGGCCAATTCCTGTAATATAATGTCGCTGACAAGTAAATAAACAGTCTGTTGATCCAATGTCGCCGGCGGCCGTACAGCCCACCACGGGCCAGGCGTCGGCATAGAAGGAAAGGGGTAGCCAAACCCCGCACGACCGGTACTGTGAGCGCAAGGATGCACCGAAGCGGCGAGAGCCGCCGGGACGAAAGTCCGCCATTGTGGGTAAGCCCATGAGAAGGTAGGCTGCAAACGAGGAGGGATGTCTGTCCCCCGCGGCGCGAGCCAGGAGAATTGCATTGTGTAGGACAAAGTTGCAGCGGGCGCGCTCTCCGTGTGTGGGAATCTTGTACCACCATGTAGATGTACCACGCTGACCTCCTGAACGGGGGGTCGGTGTTTTTTGCGCCGCCTTTTTCGCGGCCGGCCCTTTTGGGCGGGCGGCGGGGGCGGCGACGTCTTTCCGTGGTGCAGGGGTCGTATCTATTGCGTTCGCTGTCCGGCTTTGCGCCGGGCAGCGTTTTATTTTCGTGGGACAGAGTGCACTCTGTCCCGTTTTTCATGCCCTGCATGAAAAATATTTCCCTTGCCAGGCTGACACGCTGCCATACACAGCGAAGCGGTGCGGAAAACTCGACTGTCAAGCTGAGGCGCCGTGCGCTTTCCATCTGCACCGTGAAACTGTGCAGACGAGTCCCCTTTGTCAAGCTGAGGCGGCCATTGGCCGCGTGCTTTTCCATAAGTGGGGCGGGGATGTTGCCGCATCCCCGCCCACCCCCTCACGTCGACAAAAAATTTACATAAAGGAGAAAGAGACATGAAGAAGAGAGTCATAAGCTGGCTGCTGACCGTCGTGATGGTTGTCAGCCTGCTGCCCACCTCCGTGTTGGCCGACATGCTGGCCGCGGATCAGGAGCAGCAGACCCAGCAGGAACAGATAGCTCCGGTGGACACGGAGAACACCGTCCCTGCCGGGAATGAGGAGACGCAGGAGCAGCAGGAGCCTGCTGAGGAAGTGCCTGTGTCCCGGTCTGCCCGCAGCGGCGGCGCGGACAGTGCGCCGACAGCCATCAACGATGCGGATGGCTTCAAGAATATGGTCGCCGGCGGCAGCTATACGCTGACGAAGGATATCATTGTCACCGAGCCCTATGCCAGCGACTTTTCCGGCACCTTTGACGGCAACGGCCACACCGTGACGCTGAATATTACCAGCGGCAGTGCCAACACCGGTTTGTTTAAGAAACTGGTCGGCGGGGCAACGGTAAAGAATGTTACCACTGCGGGTACTGTCTCTGGCGGAGCGAGTACGGGTGCAATTGCGGGAAACGCAGATGGAAAGGTCAGTATTTTTAATTGCAAGAATACTGCAACTGTGACAGGCACTGGAAAAGGTGTTGGAGGGATTCTGGGGTATAGTTATCCCGCCAATGGCTATGCCACAATCGAAAGCTGTGCAAATACTGGAGCGATTGTTGCGGAAGGTAAACAACAAACCGGCGGCATAGCAGGGAATCTTGAAGGAGCACATGTAATTAGGAATTGTTACAACACTGGGAGTGTAACGGCAACATCTGGATTCGCAGGAATAGTAGGGCGCGGAACTAAGGGAGTAACGGTTGAGAACTGTTATAGTACAGGAGCCATAGCGACCGGCGGTTTTGCTCTGGTTGGAGTCGCGACTAGTACGTCCCCAGCTGTATCTGTTAAAAACTCGTATGCGGTCGAAGGAACGGGAAAAGATATCATTTACATTTTTGAAGGGAGTACTCCAATAAGCAGAGACGAAAAAACGGGGTACAAATCCGCTGATGAAATGAAATCCCCCGCGTTTGCGGCTTTGTTAGGGGAGGCCTTCATGGCTAAGGCCGGCGACTATCCCGCCCTCAGCTGGGAGACCCCCACCGCGGCGGTATCCTTTACCATTGCTCCCGCGAATGCTACGCTCGAAATCAACGGCGGCACTTATACCGGCTCCACCACCGTGGCGCTGCCCGCCGCCGATGCACCGTATTCCTATACCGTGTCCTGTGACGGTTACACCACAAAAACCGGCACCGTGACCGTGACGGGCAACGACAACCCCGTGGCGAATCCTGCCAATGTTACTGTTACGCTGGCGGAGGATGCTGCACAGTGGGTCACCGTGACCTTTACCGTGACTCCCGCCGGTGCCGCGCTCACCCTCAAGGACGGCGAGACGCAGGTTGCGCCCACCGAGGGAACGACCTATCAGATGCTGAAGGGTCACGCCTATACTTACACCGCCGAGACGACCGAGGAGGGCTATGAGCCCGCCGCCGGCACCGTGACGCCCACCGAGAACAGCACCCAAACCGTGGCGCTGAAAAAGGTGCAGAGCATTGCGGTGACCAAGGCTCCCACAAAGACGGAGTACTACAAGGGCGATGCCGAACTTGACCTGACCGGCATGGTTCTCACGGTGAACTATGAGGGCACCGATGAACCCCGCACCATTGAAGGCGACTATGCCGCCGCCGGTGTGACCTGTGAGGGCTTTAGCACCGAAAATCCTACAGATAGCCAAATCGTCACTGTCAAGTACAGGGGCAAAACCGCCACCTTTACCATCAAGGTGAAGGACGCAATGCTCTTTGCTGACTTTTTCACGGGACTCAATGGCATTGCCACAGCGCAAAACAGCACCTCCTACAAATTTGAGCCGGTGCTGCTGGATGGCGGTTATGTCCTGAAATCCACCAATGAAAAGAAGGGCAACACCACCTCCAGTCTGACCCTGACCTTTGCCAAGGCTGCCCAGTTGACCTTTGACTGCAAAACCGACTCCGAAAAAAATTATGATGGCCTGCGCGTAGATATTAACAATCAACAGGGAAACCAATTTGGTTCAACCGGCGGCGGATACAGTGGTGAAAAGCAAGATTGGAAAGAGTTTTCCATCGCTGTAAATGCCGGGGATAAGGTCACCGTAAACTACCGAAAAGATAGCAGCGGGGACAAGGGGCAAGATTGCATTTGGCTGCGCAATTTCCGCGCCGAGGTGCTGCCCACCGTGCGCTTTGATGTCAAGGATGCGGCAGGAACGGCAATTGATGCCACTGTGACGCTGAAAAAGGGCTACACCGGCCTGACAGCGGGTACAGACGGAAGTTATGCCCTGACAGTTGGCGAAAAATACACCTATACGGTGGAAAAGAAAGGCTACGAAAAGGTAACGCAGGAGTTTACCGCCCAAGAGGGGAACAACACCATTACCGTTACCCTTGTCAAGCTGCCGGTCATTACCCTGAAGTTTACCCCCGATGATGCGGCGGTAACACTGAAACAGGGAAACACCACCGTTTACAAGGAGTCTGCGGACAGCGAAAAAGGCAAGAATGTCTATATCGCTGCCAAGAATACCGACTACACCTACACCGTCAGCAAGTTTGGCTATGAGACGGCCACCGGCACGATCAGTGTTGCGACCACCGATGTGAACAAGACCGTCAAGCTGACCGAGTTGGCAAAGCAGACGGTGACCTTCAACATCACCAAGCCGGAGGGCGTGAACGCCGAACCGACCATCACCGTCAAGTCCGGCAGTATCACCGCCTACACGGGCAGCGGCGCGAACTGCACTCTCCCCGCCGGGGACTATACCTACACGGCCAAGTTGGATGGCTGCGATACCTTGTCTGGGAGTTTTGTGGTCAAGGCTGCCAAGACCATAGGCCTGGAGTTCGTCAAGTCGCTGACCTTTAACGATTTCTTTGCCGGCCTGGACGGTATCACCGCCGAGAACGGCACACGATATGGCTTTGAACCGGTACGGGCTGCTGGTGGGAACTATTTGGAGAGCAATAGAAGGAGTTACGGTGCGACTTCCTTGACCCTGACGGCGACAGAGTCCCGCTTGGTGTCCTTCCGGTATCTTGCAAAGGGAAATAAAGCCGAATATTCATGGGAAGACGATTCTGCCTTTACCGTGAAAAAGGGTACTACTCTGCTGACAGCCTACGAGGAGAACGGTTGGAAAACCTTTAGCACGGTGTTGAATAAGGATGAAAAACTCACCTTGTCTTTCAGCGAAAGTGGCAGCAGTTACTATGTCCGGCTCAAGGATTTTGCCGCCGCCGCAGCCCACACCCTCACCCTTAACACTCCCGACGGTGCAACGGTGGTGCTGAAGGACCGTAGCGGCGCGGAGATCACCGGCAAAAACGGCGCATACACCGTTGCCGCCGGTACCTATGCCTACACCGTCAGCAAGTTCGGCTACGAGACCAAGACGGGGAACATCACCGTTAGCGCCGATGTGAACGAGACCATCACGCTGAGCGAACTTGCCACCCGTACCCTGACCTTTGCCGTAACTCCGGCGGACGCCACGGTGACCGTGACCCACCCCGTGGGCGACACGATCACAGCAGACGAGAACGGCGCATACATCGTCTACGCCGGCGAGACGTATGCCTATACCGTCGCCAAGGCGGACTATATCACGGTCAGCGGCAGCTTTACCGCTGCCAAAAACGACACCATCACGGTAACACTGACCTATGCCGGTGAGGGATGGGACGGCACGACCAAGACCGCGCCCACGCAGGACGAGAGCGGTGTCTACCTGATCGATACCGCCGCGAAGCTGGCCTGGTTTGCCGATGCCGTCCAAAACGGGCAGAGAGATATCAGCGCCAAACTCACCGCCAACATCAACCTCAACGGCAAGACCTGGACGGCCATCGGCACCAGTAGCAATAAGTTCGCCGGCACCCTGGACGGCGATAATTACACCGTTAGTGGACTCGTTACAACCGGCCTTGTGGGGGAACTTGCAGAGGGCGGCGTAGTTGAAAATCTGCGTGTGAATTGCGCGATTGTCAGTACTTCGTCGCTTTTGGGAGGTGTTGCCAATTCCAGTGCAGGAACGATACGGAACTGCATGGTCAGTGGTAGTATCACGTTCTCCAGCGGGGGATATAATGGTGCATCGGCAATCGGCGGCATTACTGGACGGAATACCGGCAACGGTGTGATTAGTGGTTGCGTTAGTAGGGCTGTCGTCAAGGATGCTTACGATAATAGTACATATGGTACATCCGCATCTTTGGGAGGCATTGCCGGATATGCATACGGTGTTGTCGAGAACTGCTATTTTACCGGTACTCTCGCGGTAAAAAAGACGCAGCCGAATAAGATTATCAATCAAAAACGCGGCGGCCTTGTAGGCGAACTGAACGCTAATGCAGAGCTCAAGGGTTCCTATGTGGCAGGAGAGTTCGCAATAGCAGATGAGAGTAAGTTCGGTGCGGTGGTAGGCAAGGTGAACTCCGGCGCCACCATCACCAACTGCGCTTATCTGGACACCGTCGCACCACAGGCCGCGGCGGATGGTACCACCAGCGGCATGACTGCCCATACCGCGGACTATATGCGCTCCGCGGAGTTCGCCGTGGACATGGGCATGAATCAGGATGACGGTACCCTCAACGGCGGTTTCCCCGTTCTGCCCTGGCAGGGCGGCACCGTGCTCTCCGCCGACGACCTGCGGGCCGTCAGCCAGGCCCAGCAGAGCCTGTCCCTGCGGGGTATGAGCGCCGCCGACGCCGCCAAGAAAGCCAAGGCCGACTGGTACGCCGAGAATGTGCTGGGACTCTATGACCTTACGGACTATAACGATAAGGCCGACCTCTGCAAGGAATACGGCATCGAAGAGCCCGGCGAAGCGGTCACGGACCTGCACGACTACTTCCTGACCGCCCTGCAAAAGCACTTCTATAAGGAACTGGGGCTCGATGCCGAGAATGCAGACCTTCTGAAGGCCGATGCCACCGGCGTCTACCAGATCAAGGGCATCGAGGCCGTCACAGTCATGCTGGACGATATGGAGAGCGACGAAAAGGTGCCTTGCGACTGCACCACCAGCCTGATACTGCCGTCCACCGTACAGGTAACGGTGAACGGCGCGGAAAAGACTGTTGCCATTGACTGGAAAAGCGACAACGGCCTGGTGACCGTGAAGGACGATGGGACTGCCGCCATCACCGCGCCTGCCGGCGGCAAGGCTACTGTCACCCTCAAGGCCACGCTGACCTCCGGCAGCGAGAGCAAGGTCAAGACCTTTACCCTCTGCCTGTGGTCCAAAGCGGCGGAGCAACAGCAGACACTGGACGACATCGTCGCCGTGATCACCGCACGCAATGCGGCGGTGCGGCCTTTGCAGGGGGTGGGCCTCTACAACGACACCACCGACGCCAACGGCAAGGGTGTTGAAAAAGCCTTCCGCCGCCTGCTGGAGGAGATGGGCTATGCGGATGTGGCAGACAAGGCTGTCATTACCTATACGGACGGCAGCGCTAAAGCCAGCGGTTTTGACGGTGCGGCACATGAGTACATCACCGCGAACGGCGATGTCAAGTTCTTTGACGGCGCTGTCCAGCTGAAGGAGGCGTATTACGCCGGCCTGGAGTTCAAAGTCGCCTACGGCGGTGTGGAGAAGACTATCACCACCCGCGCGATCGTGGGCCGCAGCTTTGACGATGTGCAGGCACAGCTGACGGAAGCTGCCAAAACGCTGACCTGGGAGATGATCCGCGGCGAGAACACCAACGAAGCGGAGACGAACACCACCGGCGCCTGGGATCGCCACGCCGTGGTTGGCGGCATTACCTCCAATTTGACGCTGCCCTACAGCATCTCCGGCCGCTACGATATGCAGGTCCAGTGGGCTGTTGTGGATGTCGCGGAAGACTCCAACTGCCTGTATATCAGCAGCGATAAAGACAGCGCCTCCGGCGTGGGCAACATTGTCCGCCCCGTGCGGCCTGCCGAGGGTGAGCTGCCCGAGGATGCCGGCAAGGAAACTTTGATCGCCCGCGTGACCTATACCGACTTTGACGACGATCCGTATATAAAGGAGCATATCACGGGGCAGAACGGTGTGGAGGTCTACGCCGACGTGTTCTTTGACATCACGGTAGCGCCCTTTGACATCGACGCCACCAACGAGATGCAGATGGCCCTGAAGGACAACTATCAGTCTCTGCTGGTGGACTTCGTGGACAAAACGACGAAGCCCGATCTCAGGAAAGTCGATGCCGATTTGCAGATGCCCCGGCCCTATCTGCTGCAGCAGGAGGGCATCATGACCGACAGCTATAACCAGAAGGTCACGATGGTGAGCCTCACCCCGGACGTGCTGGGTTTCAACGGTTATCACGCCATGGTCTACCGCCCGCTGCCCGGTGAGGAAGCGGCAGAGGCCAGATACGTGGTCACTATCACCACCCGCAGCTCCGGCCAGCTGCTGGCCCGTCAGGAGTTCAGCTTCACCATTCAGCCTTTTACCCAGCAGGAGTTGGATGGCGCTGCCGTCTTTATGACCAAGGCGCTGACCGGGGATGTCTACTGGAACGGTATCAAGAACGAGAATACGGATAAGACCAATGTCACCTCCGACCTGTACCCCTTCGCAGAGATCTGCAAAAACAAGGACGGCACGCTGGAATACGTCCGCGGCACGGTGAATATGACCTTCGACGGCATCGAGGCCGACGATATCCCCGGCTGGCTCGATACGGAGAAGTACCGCTGCTTCCGATCCTCCCGACCCTCCGTCATCGAGAATGAGCTCCTGCGTGTGCACCGGCCGGAGTACAATACGACAGTTACGCTGGACAGCGTCCTGACCTACACCAAGTACGCCCAGTACTGGGAGAAATTCGGCCTGAACGGCACTGAGGAGACAAAGGAGAAGTACAAGCTCTTCGAGCAGTTCTACAAGCAGCCGGTCAGCGTTGATCTGAGGGTCACGGGCCTGACGGGAAAAGATGATCCCAACGAGAACGCGATGATCACCGTCACCGTCCAGGTGGACGACTACAGCGAAAACGGCCACAGCTTTACCGGGACCAACTACACCTTTACCGGGAAGGCCAGCAATGACTGGACGGCCTGGGATGCCGTCAAGGCCTGCCTGGACAATGCCAAGTACGAATATACCGGCAGCGGTGCGTATCTCAAGAGCATTACGGACACAAAGGGCCAAACGCTGGGCGAGAAGGATGACGGCAAGTCCTCCGGCTGGATGTTCGGCGTCACGCCGGCCCAGGGCAAGGAGACGCTGCCCAACACCACGCTGGATGCGACCTTTATCCATGACGGCGACACGGTGCGCCTGTTCTTCACGAACAAGTATATCCCCGTGGACCCCGATGAGCCTGTGGATCCCGGCACGGAGGTCCCCAACTTTGACAAGGTGTACGCCGACACCAAGAAGTACATCCAGAACAACGTGCCCGCACCCGTTGTGGCCAGTGACCGCGGCGAGTGGGCGGTGCTGGGCTTGGCCCGCGCCGGCGTGGAGCTGTCCGATGCATACATCCAGGCCTACTACGGCAAGGTCGTGGCCTATGTGCAGAAGAATATGGGCGCGGACGGCGTTCTTGCCGATCCCGAGAGCCATAACCCCACCGTCACCGACAACGAGCGCATCATCCTGGCCCTTACCGCCATTGGTAAGGACCCCGCCAACGTGGGCGGCAAAAACCTGCTGGCGGCGCTGCAGGACCGGAATATCATGCAGGTCACCAATACCAGTGACACGGATATCAACGGTCTGGTATTCGGCCTGCTGGCCCTCAACAGCGGCAACTATACCCAGGACAGCTACTGGCTGGTACAGGCCATCCTGACCCAGCAGAATGAGAATGGCAGCTGGAGCGCCAGCGCCGACAGAAAACCCGTCGGCGACGTGGACATGACCGCCATGGCGCTGCAGGCGCTGGCACCCTACTACAACGAGGGCGGCGATACCACGGTGAACGCCGCCGTCGATAAAGCGCTGCAATGGCTGTCCGCTAAGTACAAGGGCACGGGCTATACCAGCGCGGAGAGCTGCGCTCAGGTGGTGGTGGCCCTGTCCGCTCTGCAGCTGAACGCCAACAGCGACAGCAGCTTTGTCAAGACCGTAGATGGTGCGCCCACCAGCGTGCTGGGCGATCTGCTGCGGTATTACCTCGGCGAGGGTCAGGGCTTTAAGCATACGGCCTCGGGCAAGACGGCTGACCAGAAGGCCACCGAGCAGGCCCTCTATGCCATGGCAGCCTATGAGCGCTATTGCCGGAGGACCAAAGCCCTCTACGATATGACCGACGCCGTCTGCGCCCACAGCTTCGGCGATTGGCAGGTAGTCTCCCCGGCCACCTGCACGGCGGACGGCTCCCGCCAGCGCGTCTGCACGCGCTGCGGCGCGGTGGAGGTTCAGACGCTTCCTGCCGCAGGCCACAAGTTCGGTGAGTGGACGACCACCAAGGAACCCACCTGCACCGAGACCGGCACGGAGAAGCGTACCTGCTCCGTCTGCTCCAAGGAGGAGACCCGCGTCATCGCTGCGTTGGGCCACACCCCCGGCACGAAGGTGTCTGTGGACAAAAATGACCATTGGAATATCTGCGAAGTCTGCCATCAGCCGGTGAACAAGACCGAACATACCTATGTAAACGGCATCCAGTGCGTCTGCGGCGTCCGTAAGGGCGCGGAAGGCGACGCGGATACCACCATAAAGCGTGTGGTGGTGTCCGACGAGATCACGTTTGCGCTGGAAGACAATGACAAGCTAAATACGCCGGACAAGGTCAAGGCCGAACTGCAGCTGCAGATCACATTGAAAAACAGCAAGAGCAATAAGGACAACACCGTTTTCATGGATGTGTCGCTGCTCGTATTCGAGAACAACGGGTGGCGTCCTGCCACCAAGGAGGACCTGACAGCCGGCAAGATCACAGTTTTGCTGCCCTACCCGGAGGCCGTGGCCGCCAAGTACGGCCAGTATAACTTCACCGTGGCGCACATGGTCGCCATGGCGGACTGCGGCCTGGATGTGGGCACCGTGGAGTTCCCCGCTGTCACCAAAACCGCCAGCGGCCTGCTGGTGACGCTGACCGGCCTGTCTCCTGTGGCCATCAGCTGGACGGAGTCCACCAACCACTATTACTACAACCCCACCGCGACGCCGGACAAGACCGACTCTGCCAACACGGCGGACGACAGTCAGATGGTGCTGTGGCTGGGCAGCGCGGTCCTGGCGGCGGCAGCCGTTGTGGTGCTGACCCGGAAGAAGCGCGTTTCCAAGTAACAACAGAACAGCCGACGCAGGGGCGCGAAAGCGCCTCTGCGTATGGCGCTTTTGTGAGGAATGAGAGATATGAAGAAAAACCACCGATTTTGGCTGTTGGCGCTGGCGCTGTCCCTGCTGCTGACCTGCGCCGCCTGCGGAAAAAAGACCGTATCGTACGCCCCCGGCAACATTCCCACGGCAAAGCAGGAGCAGACCGCGGACACCAGGAAGAACGACACAGCTGAAACGGGCACCACCAAGGCTGACGGCAAGCAGGACGCGGCAAAGACTGAGGATAAGACCGCGGACGATAAGAAGCCTGACAAGCAGAAGTCGGCTGATGATGCCAAAAAGGCCGAGGAGGACGCCAAAAAGCAGGAGGATACCAAAAAGCAGGAGGAAGCCAAGCGCCTGGAGGAGCAGAAGCGGCTGGAAGAAGAGAAGAAACAGCAGGAACAGAAGCAGCCTTCTGCGCCGGACCCGGACCCTGCGCCTGCACCTGACCCTGCGCCGGCGGCGTCCGTATCGCTGTACATTTCCTGTGCCACGGTGCTCAATAATATGGACAAGTGCTCCGACGGCGTGAAGGATATTATTCCCGCCGACGGCGTGATCTTGTCCACCACGGTGACCATCACCGAGGGGGAGTCTGTCATGTCCGTACTGAAGCGGGCCTGCGGTGACGCGGGTATCCCGGTGAGCTCCAGCAGCAACTATGTCAGGGGCATCAACGGCCTGTTCGAAAAAAATGTGGGCAGGAGCTCCGGCTGGATGTACTGCGTGGGGGGAACCTTCCCCAGCTATGGCGCGGACAGCTATACGCTCTCCGGCGGCGAGAACATCCAGTGGCTCTACACCTGTAATATGGGTGCAGACGTGGGCAATACCTACATGGGCTGACAAAAGGGCGGCTTTTGCCGCCCTTTTTCCGCACGCAGGATTGACGTATCCCCTGGCGGCAGGGTATAATCAAAAGGTTAAGACATCATGTATGCAGGAGGTGATCCCATGGACGATACGCTGCGCACTTGCCATCCGGCGGTGAGCTTTGCCTATTTCGCCCTGGTCATCGCCTGCGCGATGCTGCTGATGCACCCGGTGTGCCTGGTTCTGTCGACGCTGGGCGGCGGGTGGTATGTTGCCCGTCTGCTGGGCGGCAAGGGCCTGCGCCGCCACCTGCTGTGGCTGCTGCCCATGGCCCTCCTGGCGGCGGCCCTGAACCCGGCCTTTGTCCACCAGGGCGTCACCATTCTGGCTTATCTGCCCTCCGGCAATCCCCTGACGCTGGAGAGCCTGCTCTACGGTCTGGCTGCCGGCGCCATGCTCAGCGCCGTGGCGCTGTGGTTCGTCTGCGTCACCGATGTCATCACCTCGGACAAGGTGGTGTACCTCTTTGGCCGCGTCATCCCGGCGCTATCCCTGCTGCTGAGCATGATCCTCCGCTTTGTGCCCCGCTTTGTCCGGCGGCTCCGTGCCGTGGCCCAGGCCCAGCGGCATCTGGGCCGTGATACCCAGACCGGCGCCCCGGCCCGGCGCGTCAGAAGCGCCCTTCGTGTGTTCTCCATCGTTGTTACCTGGAGCCTGGAAAGCGGGCTCATTACCGCCGATAGTATGCGCTGCCGGGGCTATGGCCTGCCGGGGAGGACCTCCTTCTCCCTCTACCGCTTTGACCGGCGTGACGGTGCCGTCGCCCTCTGGCTGGCCTTCTGCGGCCTGTATCTGCTGGGCGGCGGTCTGGCCGGCGGCTTGCGCTTTCAGTATTACCCCATGCTGATCAGCGGCCCCGTCACACCGCTGACGGTCAGCTTTTTCGCTGTTTACGGCCTGCTGTGCTTTACGCCGGTGCTGCTGGACGCCCTGTCCCGGCGCCGCTATCTCGTCCGGAAAGGAGGGACTCCTCGTGCCTGAACTGCTGCGTTTGGAGCATTTTGGTTTTACCTATCCCCAACAGCCCTGCCCCGCGCTGGCGGATGTGTCCCTTACGGTCCGTCAGGGCGAGTTCTGGGTCCTCTGCGGCGCCTCCGGCTGCGGCAAGACCACGCTTCTCCGCCAGCTGAAGCCCGCCCTGCGCCCCCACGGTGCGGCCGAGGGCCGTATCCTCTTCGACGGTCAGCCGCTGGATGACCTGCCGCCCCATCGGCAGGCCGCTGATATCGGCTTCGTCCTCCAGTCTCCGGAGGAGCAGACCGTCACCGACAAGGTCTGGCATGAGCTGGCCTTCGGACTGGAGAGCCTTGGCTGCGACACGCCCTCCATCCGCCGCCGTGTGGCGGAGATGGCCGCCTTCTTCGGCATCCAGGACTGGTTCCATAGGAAAGTGGACGAGCTCTCCGGCGGCCAGAAGCAGCTGCTGGCCCTGGCCTCGGTCATGGTGCTCCAACCCCGTCTGCTGATACTGGACGAGCCCACCAGCCAGCTGGACCCCATTGCCGCCGCCGACTTTTTGCAGACTGTGGGCCGCCTGAACCGCGAGCTGGGCATCACCGTCCTCCTGACGGAGCACCGTCTCGAGGAGGCGTTGCCCCTGGCCACCCACGCCGCCGTGCTGGACGGCGGCCATCTCCTCTGTGCCGGCGCGCCGGAGGCGGTGTGCCGTTCCCTGCGGGGCCGCGGCCACGATATGTTCCTGGCCATGCCCGCCGCCGTCCGTATCTGGGCCGGGGTGGACAGCGACGCGCCCTGCCCCATCACCGTCCGCGAGGGCCGCGATTTCCTGTCCGGCTGGTGCGATGAACACCCCCTGTGCCCGCTGCCGCCGGAGCCGGTGTATCCCGCCGGGGATACCGCCCTTGCCGGCGCGGGTCTCTGGTTCCGCTATGAGCCGGACCAGCCGGACGTGGTCCGCGGTTTGGACCTTCAGGCCCGCCGGGGTGAGCTGCTGGCCCTGCTGGGCGGTAACGGCGCGGGCAAGTCCACCACCCTGGGCCTGCTGTCCGGTGCGCTGACGCCCCAGCGGGGCACCGTGACCCATACGGGCCGCATCGGCGTTCTGCCTCAGGACCCGCAGGCTCTGTTCGTGAAAAACACGGTCCGTCAGGACCTGTACGAATCCTTTGACGGCACGGACCTCCCCAAAGACCAACGTGACCGCCAGGTAGAACAGGTGACGGCCCTTTGCCGCCTGACCGAGCTGCTGGACCGTCATCCCTATGACCTCTCCGGCGGCGAGCAGCAGCGGGCCGCCCTGGGTAAGGTGCTGCTGCACCAGCCGGATATCCTGCTGCTGGACGAGCCTACCAAGGGCCTGGACGCCGCCTTCAAGCAGTCCTTTGCCGCTATTCTTTCCGCGCTGACCGCCGCCGGAACGACAGTGGTGATGGTCAGCCACGACGTGGCCTTCTGTGCCCGGTATGCCCACCGCTGCGCCCTGTTTTTCGACGGCAGCATCGTCGCGGAGGGCACACCCCGTGACTTCTTCTCCGGCAACAGCTTCTATACCACTTCCGCTAACCGTATGGCCCGGGACTTCTGCCCCTGTGCCGTCACGCCGGAGGACGTGATCGCGGTCATCGGCGGGACCGTCCCGCCCCAGCCGGAGGTGCCTGCCGCCTGGCAGCCTCTGCCTCCGGTGGCAGAGGAGTCCACCGCCTGGAAGCCGAAAAAGCTCCCTTGGTGGCGCAGGACCATCGCCGCCGTATGCGGTGCGGGTGCACTGGCGATCTTCTGGCTGGCGGCCAAGCACACTGACCTCACCGCCCTGGTGGGCGGCGGCACGCTCTCCCAGGCCGGCTGGCAGGCCCTGGGCCTTTACGGCCTGTTCATCGCCCTGCTCTTCGGCTGCATCGCCGCCATCGGTCGGCGCTCCAAGCCCCTGACGCTGCTCCAGACCCCGGTGCAGAAGCGAAAGCTCTCCCACCGTACCCGTCTGGCGGCGGTGCTGATATTGCTGTGCATCCCCGCCACGCTGTATCTGGGCTTTTTCTACCTGGGCAACACTGCCTACTACCCCATCGCCTTCGCCGTGCTGCTGGAATGCATGGTGCCCTTCTTCCTGGTGTTCGAGGGACGGAAGCCGCAGGCCCGTGAGCTGGTGCTGGTGGCCTCCCTCTGCGCCCTGGGCGTGGCGGGCCGCGCCGCCTTCTTCATGCTGCCCCAGTTCAAGCCCGTCCTGGCTCTGACCATCATCTCCGGCGTGGCCCTGGGCGGCGAGACCGGCTTCCTGGTGGGCGCCATGACCATGCTGGCCAGCAACGTTCTGTTCTCCCAGGGCCCCTGGACGCCCTTCCAGATGTTCGCCATGGGTATCATCGGCTTCCTGGCGGGGGTGTTGTTCCGCCGGGGCTGGCTGCGCCGCAGCCGCGCCGCCCTGTGCGTGTTCGGTGCAATCTCCGCCGTGCTCATCTACGGCGGCATCATGAACCCCGTCTCCGCCCTGCTCTATGCCCGCACGCTGGAGTGGAAGGTCATCGCCGCCTACTATGTCACCGGCTTTCCCATGGACTGCGTCCACGCCGCGGCCACAGTTTTCTTCCTGCTGGTGCTGGCGGAGCCCATGCTGGAGAAGCTGGACCGCATCAAGATCAAATACGGCCTAGTGGAATAAGCAGACGCGCCCATCCCGACGGGGTGGGCACGTCCGCGCGGTGCAACTTCAGGTTTCCCACCTTTTTTTTTCGCCGCAACCCAAGGCTGATAGACAATCTGCCCGATCTGCTGTATAATAGATCCAAACACACAGAAGGGAGGACCGCCTATGCCTGCCATCCGCTGCAAGGCCTGCGGCAAGACCTATGATTCCCGTGAGGGCTTCTGCCCCAAGTGCGGCGCCTATAACCGCCCGCCCCGCCGGGAGTGGGTGGACGCCGGCGGCGACGTCCACTACGCCGAACAGGAGAAGGTCTGCTACGAGCAGAAGGAGTGCCACGAAGAGAAGGTTTGCTATGAAAACCAGACCCGCCGTCCCCGGCCCCATATCCAGTGGCACGTACCGAAGAAGAATGCCGCCTCCGGCGTGATAGGCGCCGTGATCGCCGTGTCCATTGTCATCGTGCTCATCAACACGCTGCGCGGCGTGTCCGGTGACATCTTTGACCGCAATGAGCCGATGCCCGACTACGACTGGAGCTCTCCGGAGTACGTCGGTGAGGCGGTAGCGTCGGCGCGGGAGTCCGCGGCGGTGGGGGAGACGTTCTATCTGGAGGATTCCGCCTTCACCGTGGAGCACCTGGAGGTGGACTGGGAAAGCGACACACTCACGGTGTACATCGCCGAGGGCGATACATACCAGTCGTTTCCCCTTCTGGTGACGCTGCGGGAGGACGGTCTTGAGGACTGGATCTATCCCGACGATGTCAGCGTCACCGCCGATAATGGAAACCTGTTCCTCTGCACGTATGACCTGTCGATGCTGGAGGACGCCGCAGCGGGCACATCCCTGCTCTTCTCCGGCATGGATAAAGAGGTCGTCGTTCCCGTTGACCTTGCACAATGGTGATACAAAAGCCTCCCCCGTCCGGGGGAGGCTCAGTCTGTCAAAAAAGCCTGTCATTGCGA
>OLRV01001090.1_pt1 | contig 24078 bp, 10 predicted proteins | sample 1672421 | NCBI WGS metagenome assembly OLRV01 (sample SAMEA3136684, study PRJEB25190) | human gut metagenome | biome: human gut; feature: human-associated habitat; material: faeces | place: Austria | collected 2013
GTCCTGTTCACGACACACTCAAGGCCGTTCGGCCAGGCTTACGGTCGCGAACAGGACGCCCGCCCTCCCACTCGTTTTTTTGTTATGTTGCGTTGGGGTGTTATCCACTTTTCGCAATAAGAAAAAAGGGGGAAGGAAAGGAGGGTCAGCGGAAGGCGCCGCGGAGGTATGGCGGCTGGTAGGGGGCTTCCTCGACCGGCACGTCCAGTTTGTGGGCGGCGCGGAGCGGCCAATACGGGTCGCGCAGTGCAGCGCGGCCGATTTCCACGGCGTCGGCGGCGCCCGACTTCAGAATCTTCTTCGCCTGCTTCGGCTTGGTGATGAGCCCGACTGCGGTGGTGGGAATGCCCGCGCGACTGCGCACCTGTTCGGCGAACGGCACTTGGTAGTCGGGCTTCACCGGAATGGTCACGTCGGGAATCAATCCGCCGGTGGACACGTCGATCAGGTCCACGCCGTGGGCCTTCAGAATCTTAGCCAGTTCGACGGTCTGGTCAAGGTCCCAACCGCCTGCGGCCCAATCGGTGGCGGAGACGCGCACCAGCACCGGCATGGTGTCGGGCACGACGGAACGAATCGCATCCACGACTTCGACCAGCATGCGGACGCGATTGTCGAACGATCCGCCGTACTCGTCGTCACGCTCGTTGATGAGCGGGTCGAGGAACTGCGACAGCAGGTAGCCATGCGCGGCATGGACTTCCACCGCGTCGAAGCCGATGTTCATGGCACGCCAGGCGGCGTCGCGGAACTGGTCCACGATGGTGTGGATCTCATCGACGCTCAGCGCGCGCGGACGAGCCAGGGAACCGTATGCGTTGGCGCTTGGGCAAACCGTCCGCCATCCGCCTTGCTCTTCCGGCACGCTCTGTCCATCGAAACCGATCGCGTGGCAGCCGGTGGAACCCTTGCGTCCGGCGTGGTTGAGCTGCACCGCCATCGTGGCACCCACTGCCTTCGCGTCGGCCACGATCCAACGCCATGCGTCCATCTGTCCGTCATCCCACAATCCCAGATCGCACGGCGAAATGCGGCCTCCCGGCGCGACGGCGGTCGCTTCCATGATGATCATGCCGAAGCCGCCCATCGCACGCGAAACGTAATGCTGGTAGTGGAATGGCGTGGGCTTGCCGTCCTGCGCCAATGCGGAATACGTGTCCATTGGCGGCAGCCAGATGCGGTTGCGCACGGTGACGCCACGCAACGTCATCGGATCGAACGGTTTGACCGTCTTGTTCTGCTTGCCGTTCTTCTTGTCTTCGCTCATTGTCATCTCTCTTATGAATCGTTGGTATCGCCTGAATCGTCGATATCCGCACCGCGTTCCCACGCGACGGGCATGGTACCGATTGCATTGTAAGCAGAACGCCCGCCGGTTGGGGCGGGCGTTCATGGACTGTTCACTTTGCCATGCGATTTACGCTCCAGCGGCGTAAACAGTCAGCGCAGGCAGCCAGTGCGGCCAGTCGGCACGTATAGCCGACAATCGCAACTATTGATGCTGCTGGTCACTTTGCTGCTCGGCAGGCTGTTGCTGCGATTGCTGCTGCTGGCCTTGGTTGGTCTGCTGCTGGCTTTGCTGCTGGCTTTGCTGCTGACTGTTCTGCTGGCGCTGGTATTGGTACTGGTTGTATGTTCTGGTGGCGCCCTTCGAAACCGTGTACTTGTCGGCACCCTTTCCGTAATCGTTGTCGATCGGCGCATTGATGGCGGCAAGATACGTGTTCATGAACTGCTTCCACGCCGGCGTTGCGATGTACATGCCGTACCAAGACGGACGGTACACGCCGTTGATGGTCTTGTTGTCGAAGGTGTTGTTGATCGGGTCCTGCGCGTCGGCGACCGCGACGAACGCCGCGACCTGGTTCGGCACGAAGCCTGCGGTGGTCATCACCGTGTTCTCGTTGGTACCGGTCTTGGCGAAGGTCTTGCGATTGTTGTCGAGCTGCGTGGTCGACGCTTCGCCGCCAGGCTGCACGACACCTTGGTTCAGCGCGTAGGACACGGTCTGCGCGATGTCCGGGTCGATGGCCTGATGGCAGTTCGCGGACGGCACTTTCACCTTGCTGCCACTGCGGTCGGTCACCTTGGTGATGGCGATCGGCGTGCATTCCACGCCGTTGGCGCCCATGGTGGCGTACACGTTGGCCATGGTCAACGGCGACGCCTGCACCGTACCGATGGTCATTGGCGGCTGGAACGAGTTAGCGGAGTAGATGTCGGACGCGTTGGAGATGGCGTTGTGGTAGCCCATCTCCTTGGCCGCGTCGGCGATCGCGCACAGACCGATGTTCGACGCCATCGAGGCCTGCGTGGTGTTGTGCGACTTGATCAGACCCTGCAGCGGGCTTTCCGGAGAGGTGGTGCCGCCGCCGGAATTCTGCACCCTCCACGGGCCGACGAAACCGTAGCCGTTGCAGTTGAACTTCGACGTGTCGTAGACGGTGGATGTGACGAGCGACTCGTTGATGGAGTGGCCTTTCTGCATCCACGCCACCATGTTGATGGGCTTCCAGGTGGAGCCGACGTTGAAGCCCATGCCGCCGCCGTCCTCCTGATCGACCATGTAGTTCATGGAGGTCTTGGTCTCGTCCGTTCGGGCGTCATCCGTGGCGTCGTAGGTTCGGTTGATGCCGAACGACAGGATTTCGCCGGTGCCCGGCTTCACGGCCGCTATCATCACTTCGAATCCGGACGGGTCGGTGGCCGGCACGGTGCTGTTCGCCGCCTGCATGGCCGCGTTGTTGGCGTTGCGGTCGAGCGTGGTGACGATCTTCAGACCGCCTTCCTTCAGCAGCTTCTCACGTGCCTCGTCATCCTTGCCGAACGCCTTGTTCTTCAGGATCTGGTTGACCACGTACGAGCAGAAGAAGCCGGTGTTTTCAATGGCCGACTGGCATCCGGAGCTCACGTCCTGCAGGTTCAGCGTGTCCTTCAACGGCGTGTTGATGGCGTCTTTGAATTCCTTTTCGGAGGTGATGTAGCCCTGGTCGTGCATCAGCTGCAGCACGATGTTGCGCTGGTGTTCGGCTTCCTTCTGGTTGGCTTCCACGGAAGGATCGAAGTTCTGCGGATTCTTGGTGATTGCCGCGATGGTCGCCGCCTGGGTCACGTTCAGTTCCGAAGCGGAGACGTTGAAGTAGCGTTTGGCGGCCATTTCCACGCCGCACAGGTTGTTGCGGCCGAACTGCGCGATGTTGAGGTAGCCCTGCAGGATCTCGGCTTTGGAGTATTTCTTTTCGATCTGCACCGAGATCAGCATCTCGCGCAGCTTGCGTGCCACGGTGTCTTCCGTCGCATGGTATTCGGCGATCGGATCGTCGTCTTCACGGGCTTGGGTGGACAGCACGTTCTTGACGTACTGCTGCGTCAGCGTGGAACCGCCCTGCTGGTCGCCGCCTCTGACATAGGTTTGGAAGAACGCTCGGAACACGCCCTGCACGTCCACGCCGGTATGTTCGAAGAAGCGCTTGTCTTCACGGGCCACGACGGCCTGCTGCATGGCTTTGGAGATTTTCTTCAGCGGCACGACCTCGCGGTTCTGCGTATAGAATTCCGCGAAAGCGGTCTTGCCGTCGTTGAAATACATCGTCGAGCGTTGCGGAAGCGAGGTCACATCGAAATCGATGCCTTCGACCGCAAGGGACGGAATGACGGCTTTGGCCGCGTTATTGGCGGCGAACACAGCGGGCATAAAGAAAATACTCGTCACAACGCCGCCGCCCACGCATAACGTGATGTATGCGATTACCAATGCGAGCACACGTTGAACGGTAAGGGTCTTCTTCTTGGGCATGACGCCCATTCTAAAGTGGCGGGTCTACTAAACACATGCCCGCCAACGCATGTGCCGGAAGCCGTCACGGGTTTCTCACAAAACAGACAATTTCTTAGGAAAAGTTGGAAATCAGCCGAAAACCAGCCGAATGTCATCGTCTTGATCGGCGAATCAGCATGCCCGGCTGGTAGATGATGATGGACCGGCCTTCCCTGGCAATCCATCCGCGGTTAGCGAAATCCATCAACGCCTTGTTCACCGTTTCGCGTGAGGATCCGACGAGCTGCGCCATCTCCTCCTGTGTCAGATCGTGCGGCACCTTCAGGCCGGCTTCGACCGGTTCGCCGAATCGTGATGCCAGATTGAGCAGTGTTTTGGCGAGTCGTCCGGGAACGTCCATGAACACCAGATCGCATATGCGTTCGTTGTTGCTGCGCATGCGGTGCGCCAATACCTGCAGCATGTCCACGGCCACGCGCGGATGTTCGTCGAGCCAGTCGAACAGCGCGTCATGTTCCAGCCAGACCACACGCGTGCCGTTGGTCATCGCCACCGCCGAAGCGGTACGCGGTCCGCCATGCGGATCGAACACCGGAATCTCGCCCAGCACTTCGCCGTACGCGTGGATGCTCAGCAGCTGCACACGCTTGTCGGAGGATTGTCTGGTCAGTTTGACGCGGCCTTCCTCCAGCAGATACATGCGATGGTCGGTGTCTCCCTCGCGGAAGATGAAATCGCCCTTGTCGTATTCGGCATGCTGCAGATACGGCAGCAGTTCCCGGGCTTCTTCGGACGAAACCTGCTTGAACAGCGCGGTGTGCAGCAACGTCTCACGCTCATCGTCGAAACCACCAAAACCATTGATTCCGTTGGTTCCATTCGGGGTGACCATCGACGTGCCTCCGTTCCGACGTGCTTCTGCGTTTTCCGTTGTCGACATCCATGCCAACGCTCGTTAAGTCGGGCACCATCGACCATTCGGGCTACATTGTAACTCGAACGGCGGCGTCGACCAGTCGCGCCACTACCTCGTCTCGGCCCATGCCGGTTTGAGAGCGCATGGGATCGACATGTTTTGCCGCTGATTTCACCGCTTTGTCGGACATTTTCTCTCGTGAGATGTTCAACACGCGGGTCATCTTTTCCGCGTCGATGTCGTAGGCGAGCGTGACGTGGTGCAGAATCGCGCCGGGTCCGCCGTGGGTGGGCGCGAACCGGCGTTGCGCGGCGCCGCCGAGTTTGCCGTATTGTGTGGCGATGTCGTTGAGTCCGGCGAATCGTACGTTGAGGCCGCGGGCGCGTAACGCTTCGACGAGCCAGTAGTCGCAGAGTTCGTAGGATTCCTCGACGCTCATGCCGTGGGCGAAGTCGAGTGGCGCGTACAGCGAGTAGGTGATGGTGTTGCCTGGTTCGATGAACATCGCTCCCCCGCCGGTGCAGCGGCGGACTATGTGGAATCCTTCGTCTTGCGCGGTGTGCACGTTGACTTCGTCTTCGAGCGACTGGAATCTGCCGATGACCACGGCCGGCTCGGCCCATTCCCAGAAACGCAGGGTGGGTTCGCGGGTTCCGGCAGCCACTTCGCGTGCCCATTCGACGTCGAGGTCCATTTGTTCCTGCGGTTTGCGGGGGTCGTCGTGCACGATGTTCGGTTTGAGTGCGTGCCAGCGTCGCGCGTATTCCGCCCAATTGCCGGTTTCGGCGATTTCGCCGGTTCCAACGGTTCCAGCGTTTTCGTCGCTTTCCGCGGTTCCAGCGTTTTCAATGTTTTTTGCGATTTCCGCGGTTTCTGCGGTTTCCATTGGGCTGGTATGCCGCCGAATGCACAGGTCGTCGCGTGGTTCCACTTTCGTAACATCATTACCGCCGATACCGGCAATGCCATCGGCGCCATCGATGCCGTCAATCGCACGTTGAAAGGCGATGGCGATGCCACGCGCGCCCATGCCGACGATGCGCACGTCCGGATGGTGCAGCATCGTCCGTTCGACGGCGGCGGTCACGTCACGTTCGGAAACCATCGAACCGCTGAGGCAACGGGCCGCGCACTGTTCCAGCGCACATTCCATGGAATGCAAGAGATTCCGCGTTCCGGCATCGTCCCCGTCGAGGAAGAAATCGCCGTCGATATGGCATTCGATAACAGTCGATGATGCAGCCGGCCCAGCGTATGGAACCGTTTTCACGGCATTCGTATGAGCCGAATCAATATAGTCCGAATCGGCGTAATCCGAATCGGCATGAGAAAGCCGGACAGTCACTCCAACGAGTTTGCCGCCCGGCTGTTTGTAAAGTCCTCGAGTCATCAATCCTGCAGTTCGACGCCTTGAGCGTCACGGTGCCATTGCGAGCCGTAGTGGGAGCACAGAATCAGGATGCCTTCCACCAGTCCCCAGATGCCTGCGACGGCTGGGCCGATGATGAGAATCCAGCCGATGACGGTCAGCAGCAGCTGTGCCACGGCCTTGCCGGTGTTGCCCAAGTAGAAGTTGTGCACGCCGAAGCAGCCCAGGAAGATGCCAAGCAGACCGGCTGCCAGTTTCGACTTCTGGGCGTATCCGGCCGGTGCGACGGGCTGGCCGTATGCCGGCTGCTGCGCGTAGGCGGGCTGGGTGTAGGCGGATTGGTTGTAAGACAGGGCCGCGTAGCCTTGCTGTCCGTAGTTCGCTTGGTTGTAATCCGGCTGGGCGTAAGCGTTGTTGGGGTCATACGCCGGGGCTGCCGGCTGACCGTACGACGGCTGCGCAGATTGGGCAGGCTGGGACGGCTGGCCATACTGACCGTACTGGTTGTACGATGCGGCGTTCGGATCATATACCGGAGCAGCGGGCGTGGCCGGCTGAGCCGGCTGGGTATAGACGGGAGCCGTACCGTATGCCGGGGCCGGAGTCGCCGGCTGACCGTATGACGGCTGAGCGGTTTGGGCCGACTGTGCGGTCTGGCCATACTGGCTGTATGCGGAAGCGTTCGGATCGTACGCCGGAACGGCAGGCTCGGCCGGCTGAGCGGGCTGAGTGTATGCGGCGGAGTTCTGATCGTATGCGGGGGTTTCCGGCTGCGACTCCGGATGGTTCATCTGCGCATCGTTCTGTTGTGGAATGTACGGTTGGTTGTAGTCGGCCTGGGCTGCGTTATCCGACGTTGGATTGTTGACTTGACCGGCACCATTGAAATCGGCGTTGTTATCACTCATGCCTCAACAATATCCCAAAGTTTGCCCATTTCCACCCGATTCCACCTTAGGTGGCCCCTGAAAAATCCCCGAATATGCGAAGACGCCCGCCGATTCGGGAAAAACCCTTTTCGGTGGGCGTCTCAAAGGATGGGACGGAAGTCGGAATCAGCCGATTTCTCGGCTTTTCGAACCGTCACATGCCGTCACATATCTTTATATGTCGTCTCACATGCGCGCCAGAATGTCGCGACCGACCTCGTCGGTGGAACGCGTGGTGGAGCCGAGCTCCTCGATGTCGGCTTCCACGGCGGTATGGATCTTCTTGGCGGCATCGTCGAAACCGAGATGCTCGAGTAGCATGGCGGCGGACAGGATGGCCGCGGTCGGGTTGGCCTTGTTCTGGCCGGCGATGTCCGGAGCGGAACCGTGGATCGGCTCGAACATGGACGGATACTCGTTGGACGCGTTGATGCATCCCGAAGCGGAGTAGCCGACGCCACCGACCACGGCACCGGCCTCGTCGGTGATGATGTCGCCGAAGAGGTTGTCGGTCAGGATCACGTCGAAGCGGGACGGGTTGGACACCAGGAAGATGGTGGTCGCGTCGATGTGCAGGTAGTCGTGGGAGACCTTCGGGTATTCCTCGGCCACCTTGTCGACGATGCGCTGCCACATGTCGCCGGCGTTGACCAGCACGTTCTTCTTGTGCACAAGGGTCACATGCTTCCTGCGCTTCATGGCCAGTTGGAAGGCGTAACGCACCACGCGCTCCACACCGTAGGCGGTGTTGATGGAGACTTCGGTGGCCACCTCGTTCGGGGTGCCACGGCGCACCGCGCCGCCGGCACCGCAGTACAGGCCTTCGGTGCCTTCACGCACGACCACGAAGTCGATGTCACCCGGGTTGGCAAGCGGCGAGGTAACGCCCTTGTACAGCTTGGACGGACGCAGGTTCACGTACTGGTCCAGGTCGAAGCGGAGCTTGAGCAGCAGGCCGCGTTCCAGAATGCCCGCCTTGATGCGCGGATCGCCGACGGCACCCAGCAGGATGGCGTCGGTCTTCTTGATGCGCTCCTCTTCCTCTTCCGGAAGAATCGCGCCGTCGCGCAGGTAACGCTCGGCACCAAGATCGAAATTCTCGTAATCGAATTCGGCGACGCCCTCGGCCGCCTTCTCCAGAGCCTTCTGGGCCCACGGAGTCACTTCCTTGCCAATGCCATCGCCTGGAATGACGGCGATGGTGTACTTCTTTGCAGAATCACTCATAGCACGCGACTCTAGTCAACGGACCAGCACGTGGACACGTAACGCTCAACTAGTGGACACTCCTTGCCGCGTTCATGTGCGAATACGGTTTCACCCGGCTTCAAACGCCACGAACAACGAACGATCCAATGATCCGGACGCAACAATCCATACACCGTACATGAAAAAAAGGGGGCCGACCTGAAGGCCGACCCCACCCTTGGATTCCAACACTCAGCGAACGCTCTTGGGTTTCACATAATCCTCGGCGACGGAACCGAAATTCGTGCCCGAGAATTTGCCCGATTGTCTCACTATGGCATCGAACGCTGCCAACCCGTTCAATCCCGTGTAGGAATCGGAATACGCGCCGGAATAGCTCGCCGAAGATCCCGTCGAACCGGACGATTCCGGCTTCACTACCCTGTTCTCCCGCGACCACAACGCATACAGCGTGCCGTCGCGATCGATGAGCATCAACGATTTCCCGGACGAATCAAAGGAGACCACGCTGACTGCGAGCGCGTCGTCTTTCACCGTGCTCCACCCTTCGAAGGTGTAGCCGTCAAGCTGAGGCTCGTTGGCGATGTCCGCCGTGGGCGAGACCAGCGAATCACCGTCGTAGACTTTCCGCTCGGCGTACAGGGTCTTCGCATCCTTGCCGGCGGGCGCATGCCCTCCGTTCAGATCGAAGGTTATGGTCCACTGGTGCGCGGTGCGCACCCACTGCGCGGTCAGGGTGATGTCGCCGGTCACCTTCGAGCCGAAATCGTAGCTTTTGCCGTCATACTGCCAGCCGGTGAACCGGCAGTCGTCGCGTGTCGGCGACGGATCAGGCGCAACGGCCACTCCTCCATCGTCCACGGTCTGGCTGTTCACGGCACTGCCGCCGGCCGTGTCGAAGGTGACCGTCCATGTCTTGACCCACTTGGCATACAAGGTCATGTCGGCGGTTACGGCGGTGCCAGCATCATAGTCCGTCTTCCGCTGTTCGTCGCTGGTCAATCCTGCGAAACGATATCCACCGCGGGAAGGAGCGGAATCGGGGATCGTAAGCTTCTCCCCTTCCTTGACGAACAACGTCATATCCTGCGGCAGGTCCGACGAATAATCGTCGCCGTCATTCAAATGAATGGTGACGGTATGGTACGTCGCGCCCGCATCATCCCACTTGGCATACAGCGTGATACCGCCGGTGACGGGCATGCCGAAACCGTACGGCGTGGTGCCGGCCGCATCCGTGGTCCAGCCGACGAACGTGTATCCGTCACGGGTCGGTGTGGCAGGTTGCGTCGCGTAACCACCGTACGCAACCTGTTGCGCATCGACCGCGCTGCCGCCTTGCGAGTCGAAGGTCACGGCGTACATGTTCGGCGTCCACTTCGCATACAAGGTCACATCATCGTTCACCGCAGCCGTGAAATCGTATTCGCTACCCGAAGTGTCGGCGCTAGTATACCATCCCGCGAACGCGTATCCCACGCGCTCAGGATTTTCCGGTCGTACGGCCGATTTCCCTGTTTGCACCTGTTGTGCGGCGATCTCGCTGCCGCCTTGGACGTCGAAGGTCACGGTTTTCGCTTCCGTCCACTGCGCATACAACGTTATCGGCGCGCTCACCGTGGTGGCGAAATCATACTCATGTTCACCGGCCACGTCCGTGGTCCACTTCGAGAACACGTAGCCGTCGCGAGTAGGCGTTTCGGGAACGCTCGCAGTGCCTCCGATGGCGACCGCCTGTGCGGGAACGCTGCTGCCGCCTTGGGTGTCGAAGGTTATTCCGGCCACGTTCACCGGATGCGTGTACACGGTCGGATCCCCGCTGACGATCCAGAATTCCGCGACGCCGTTTTCCACGTTTCCCGCGGTCATGCTGATCACGGATTCCGGAATCTCGCGATCGTTGTCGTCGCAGTCCTTGCCGGTCCATGATGAGCCACCGTTGCGAATGATGAACCATGGGTTGCGCACGCCTTTGGCTGTCTGGCTCAGCGTGTATTCCGCGACCTCGCCGAATTCGTCATGGGAGGTGAATTCCTGGGATTCGCCGCTGGTGCTTTCCGCATACCAAGACCACAGATCCCAGCCTTTCCACGCGTCGGATTCCATGCTGTATTCCTGATAATTGCCGTCGGGACGGTAATAATGCAGTTTGATGGTCAGGTTTTTCGGATTTTTGATGTCATTCGGCTGCGGTGTCGCCGAGGGAGACGCTTTTTCCGAGGATCGGTCGGAAGCGGTATCGGGTTGCGCGCCGTCCACCCACGCTTCGATGGCACCGCTCACATGCGCGTCACCGAATTTGGCGAGTTTCCACACGCTCGCCTCATATTGTTCGACGGTTCCCGCGGACGCTCCAGTCGCATCGGCACCATCCACGATTCTGAAATGCACTGTTGCCAGATCGCCGTCCAGTTCGCCGCTGGCTTTCCTGCCGTATTGCGTTGGCGTGCTTTCGAATGGAATATACGTGGCGCTTTCCATGTCGTCGCCGTTCCACACCTTCACGCCGGATGCGTTCTCACCGACGCCGGAGACGGAACGGAAGTTGACGGTCACTTTGGTTTTCGCCGCATGGTTGCGCGTGTAGGGCACGCCCGTCTGCTGCCGGTGCCCGCTGACGTTGATCATAGTGGCGCCGACCTGTGCCGTATATTCCGTTCCCCGCTTGCCCCCGTTCCAGTCCGTGGAGTCAGATTCCCCGGATTGTGTGGATGCGAAATGGTATTTCACCGCGCTTAGGTTGGCCCCTTCCGGCAGATCGGCCTTATACCAGCCTGCCGCATTCGTGGAATCGGCTACATCGACCGCGCTCATCGCAATGCTACCGCTGCCGTTGTCGGACGTGTAACGCACATACACCTGCCCGTCCCACGATTCGTCGGGCTTGTAGTAGATGGTGAGGGTTTTGTCACCTATCAGCGAACTGTTCGGCGAATCCTTGTATTGCGGAGCGTAGGTGCCGCTAGGTTCCGTGGTTTCCGTCCACGCGCCCTTGACCGCACCGGCATAGATGGCAATGGCGCTTCGTTTGCCGATGGTCGCTTTGGCGTGACCGCCGCTGACGGTCACGGTTTGCGAGCAGGTGCGGGAAGCGTACACGTTGCAGTATTCCCCGTCCGGCAACGATGTCGTATAGTCGACGTCATGCTCCTGCAGGGTGTTGTTCAATGCGAGCAGACCCTTGCTTTTCCCGTTGGCGTCAACCCTTTCGAAGGCGATGTCGTTGGATCCGGATTCCTGCCAGTTGCTTACGCTGGTGCCGTTCACGGCATTATGGAATTTGATCATGCCTCGGATTGACGTCCACCGCTGTTGGCAGTTCCAATCGCCATACTCCATCTGCGTTGGGTCCTTTTGCGTGGAGCACACGTCGTCCATGCTGATTTTCGGCACGGTGGTGTCAGTCGAATCCTTGACGCCGTCATCATATTGGGTGCTTTCATTGAATGCGTAGTCTGAAAGGATCTTCGGATGCCCGTAGTCGTACCCGAGCATGAACGCGTTGGCGAGCTCGTATCGGGCGCCGGAAACGGGTTTGAGCGTTTCCGAACCGCGTGCGGTATCCCAGTTGGACACGAATACGGTGGCATTATCGGCGTCGTCGAGCAGATCGCTGGTGATGTTCTTCAAATTGGTGATGGATCCGTTGAAATCCTTCAACAATGAGTACGCGTACGAGAATTCGGTGACCTGTCCGTTCTTTTCGTATCGTTCCGGCGCGAATTTTTCGGATTCTCCATTATGGTAGATGACTTCCTGCGACCATGGGAAGCTTTGTTCGTCCGTAATGCCCGCTTTGGTCATGAACTTGCGTTTGATGGATGCGATGTCGTTGGGATCCATATGTTTTGCGGAGTCGATGCGGAATCCGCGTACGCCGTCTTCCCATAGGTGCGCCAAGTATTCGGCTTGGATGTTTTGCACGCGGTCGCTGCCGGTGTTGATGTCCCACATGGTCGACAGTCGGCAGTTCCACACTTCGTCGGCGTTGGTGTAGTCGGAGATGTTGTCTGACACGTTCGACTTGCAGGTGTGGAAGTCGCCGCTGGGAAGGCCGTATTGGTGGTTGTTGCCGCTTTCCTCATACTGGTAGATGCCGATTCCCGGGTATCGTCCGTATGATCCGTTGTATTCGGTTCCGGCCACGCCATACTGGTCGTCAACCCATGACACGTCATGTCCGGTGGTGTGGTTGAGCACCATGTCGGCCACGATTTGCACGCCAGCCGCGTCGCATTGGCTGATCATGGTTTTGAACTCGTCTTCCGTACCGAAACGCGAGTCGAGTTTGTAGCTGACCGGCTGGTAGACGGTCCACCATTGCGTGCCTTGGATGGATTCCTGCGGCGGGGAGACCTGCACGTATTTCACGCCTTCCGGACCATAGGTTTTCGTGCATTCGTCGCCAATCGTCTTCCATGATTGCTGGAATGCGATCATGGTCACGTCAGTGGCTGCCGGATTGGTCGGATCGTCATTGCCAAAAGCCACCGATTGCGCGCTGAGCCCCGCGAGGGAAAGCGCCAGGCCAAGTGCCGCGGCCGCGATGCGGCGCACCGAACGCATGCCGGTATGTCGTGCAGCCGCGTGACGGGCCATGCGGTAATCCATCCGATTCCCCTGTTTCGCTCCGTGACGCCTCATCGCGCGTCTCCTTCCTTGTTGGTCTTGTTACGTTTGGCGATGCCGTAGCCCATGCCGATCATGCCGAGCGCCACTACCGCGAGAAGTGTGCCGTAGCACCATCGTTGCCCGCCCGTGGAGGGAAGCACGATGGAGATGGTGTTGGTGATGGTGGAGATTCCGGTTTTTTGGTCATCGTTGATGACCGGCTGGCAGTAGCCGTCCACTCCGCTGATCGCTTCGCCCTTTTCGTTGGTTTCCTTCACCGTGTACACCTTGTTTTCATCTAGGTCGGTGAACGTGTATTGCCAGTTGTTGCCGTCGCTCAACGCCACCGTCTTGCCGGTGGATTGGCCGTTCGCATACAACGTCGCATATACCGCTTTCGGACGTTTGCTGCTGTCGCCGTAGTCCTTCCACACTTTATGCACGCTGTGGCTGGTATGCCCCGGCGTGTAGGTGTTGGTCAGCGTGTACGCCCAGGATTCCGCATTCTGACCGCTTTCGCTTGTTTCATCCGCCTTGTCGGATTCGCCCGACTCGTTGGCCTTGCCCTCGGCGCCGTCAGCCGCAGCGACTTTGCCTCCGGTGAGCGTCGGCGTGTAGTTCTTCACGGCCTCTTCGGTCACCGAATACTGAATTTCCTTGCCCTTGTAGTATTTGGGCAGGTTCGTGAAGGTGTAGGTCCACGTGTCCGCGCTCACCTCTTGCGAAGTGGTCGCTTCGCTTGTTCCGTCAGCCCCGTTGACGTTGGCCGTGGTGGCCTGCGTCGCTTTGGCGTTCTCCGAGGTCAGCACCATGCAGCTCACACCCCATGGATTCGTGCCATCCGTCGCGCCGGTGTTCTTGCACTCGCTGTTGTGTTGCGGTGAGGGCCATCCGGGCAGCGTCTGGTTCTTCGCATCGGTCCACACGCTGGAAAGCACCCAGATCGTGGCCTTGTCGCCCGGCCGTTTCACATTGCTGGGCGCATCAGTGTCATCCCACGTCTTGTCCACGCTCAATGTCGTGGTTTCGGGCGTATGCGTGTTGGTCACATCGAACGCGCAGGATTTGACCGTGCTCGTCACCGCACAGCGTGTTTCCGTACCGCCGGCGAGCGTCACGTCGCTTGCCGTATAGCCATCTACGGATTCCTCGGTTACCGTATACGTGTACGGATTGTTGTACAGGTTCTGCTTGGGAAGACCTTCGAACGTCCACGATTGCGTGTTGCTGCCGTTGGTTCGCACGGTTTGCACCACCAATTGTTCGGTCACGTCTTCCGTTTCGTCGGTACTGCCGCTCTTCGGCTGTTTGCTGGTTCCCCAAATATGGAAGGTCAGCGTCTTCGGCCGTTTGCCATCGTTGTCATCCTGATCGTTCCACGTTTTGTTCACCGTGATGCTTGCCGTTTCCGGCTCCCGAATGTTCAATACCGTGAATTCGGCGCCGTCGATGTACGGACGTTTGATCACGGAAACGCGGTATTCCTTACCTGTGAGCTCTTGGGTCAGTTCCTCGTCAACCGTGTAGTTGTACCTGTTGCCGTCCGCATCATATCGGGGCAGATCGGTCCACGTGTACGTCCAGTCGCTGGTGTTCTTGTTGTTCAACGTCACCGTGTACTTCGCATCTTGCAGCTGCTTGGAGTTGCGCAGCAGGTGGAATTTTACCGATGTCGGACGCTTCGAATAGTTGTGGTCGGACCAGATTTTGCGCACGCGCACCATGGTCGTATCCACGCGATCCTCGACGCGGATGGTGTTGTCATCCACCAGCTTGCCGTTCACATACGCTTCGCCGCGGGAAATGGTGAAGTTGACCGCACTCGCCTTTTCATACCCGACCGGCGCCTTGGTTTCGGTGAGCTTGTAGACGCCGTCCTGCAGCTGGAATTGTTTCGGCAGTCCGCCGCCGCTGGTCCAGGTGATCTCGTCGATCGTCTTGCCTTCGAAAGTTTTGCCGGTTATGGAGAATTCCGCTCCAGCCAGCTCGGCACCGCCGCCGACCTTGGTTTTGGAGAACAGGATGCCGCTTTTGCCCGGCTTGTCTTTCATGACGACGGTATTGGAATCCTGCTTCTTACCGTCGATGGTCACGCTGCCGTCGAGCCCGACGCTGAATACGATGTCATCCGCGGTTTCATAGCCGTCCGGCGCCACCTTTTCACGCAGGGTGTAGGTGCCGGGTAGCAGGGTGAGTTCGCCGGGTTCGCCGCCTTTGCTGGTCCAGGTGATCTCGTCGATCGCCTTGCCATCCAAGGTGGTGCCGGTGATGCTCATCTGCGCGCCGTCGATATTGGTGATGCCACTGGTGAGACTGTTTTTATTGACGGTCACCTGATGCGTCCGGTACTGGTCGGTCATCACGATGGTATTGTCCTGCACGTCGGCATATGTGTCATCGGTTTGCTTGATCTGCACGCTGAGCTTGCCGGTGACGGCGTCGCTCACGACTTTGAATTCGACCGGATCCGCTACCAGATAACCATCCGGCTCCTTGGTTTCGGTCAAGGTGTAGATGCCGGGCTTGAGCTTGATGCTCTTCGACTTATCCCGCTCACTTACCCAGAGCTGCGTTTCGAATTCGGTGCCATCATTCAGCTTACCGGTGAGGCGCATGGTGGCACCTGCGATCTCCGTACCCTTGAGGTCCTGCTTGGAGAACCACACCTCCTCGTTTTCGGGGTGGTGCGTGTTGGTGATGGCGAAACCTTGGGTTTGCGAGCCGGTGATGTGCGTGGTGTAGCCGCTCACCGTATCTTCGCGTATGGTATACACGATCTTCTTGCCATCCTCGTAGACGGGCAGCTTGGTGAACGCGCTGTCGTTCCGCCAGTTTCCAACCGCATCGAGTGTCACGCTTTGATCGGTTTCCTCTCCGTTTTTCAACAGATGCACGGTTACGCTGTCAGGGCGCTTCTGGTCCTGGTTGTCGGCGTCGTCCCATGCTTTTTCAACGCCGATCGACGTGGTTTCGGGCGTGTGCGTGTTGGTGCATTGTTCGGTGGCAGCCGAACCGTCGGTGTTGTATTGCACGTCAGCGCATTGCGAGTCGTACCCGCCCAGCGTCGTGGTTTCGACGGCCTTGTAGGCCGCGGTTTTGCCGTCGACTTTCACCGGCAGTCCCGTCCATTGCACGTTATCGTTCTTGTCGGGATTGAGTATGCGGCTTTGCCCGTCGACTTTCGTATAATCGGCATCGCCGTCGGTCTTGCGGTACAAATCGAAGATGACGGATGCGCGTTTGCCGTCCTGGTTGTTATTGTCGTTCCATGTTTTCGTAACAGTCAACGACGTGGTTTTCGGTGCGTCCTCCGCCTGCACGTGACCGATGCCGTCGCTACCGGTCACATTTTTGCCGTCGACGGTGATGGTGCCGTCTTCGCCGACCAGAATGATGATCGGATCCATGACTTGGTATCCGTCCGGTGCGTTGGCTTCGGTCAGCTTGTACCGTCCGGGCAGGAGTTCGAGCGTTTTCGTCTCGCTGCCGGAGGTGGTCCATGTCCAATCGGATTCCACCTGCGACGATCCGACACGAGTCAGCTGCATGGTGGCACCGTCGACGGGTACACCGGCATTCGCCGCATCCACCTTTGTGAATTGCACCTTGAACTTCGTTTTGTGGTCGTTGCTGCAGTTCCAACGGTAGTTGCCCAATGTGGTCGTCTTGCCGTCGCTGTCTTTGGCTACGGCGACGATCAATTTGCCGCTTTGCCCGTCTACGGTAACGGTTTTGTTGTCGTATCGTCCGTCGTATGCACCGGCAGCGGTCTGCGCGTCATGTCCGGGGAATATCACATAGAGCGGAGCGGATTTCTCGTATTGCGAATCAGTGCTGCCGGGCACTTTGCCGTCCGGACCTGTCAGCTCGGTGACCTTATATACGGTGTCGTAGTCCAGCTGCAGTCGGTCGGACAGTCCGTTGGATGCTCCTGTGGTCAGCTGCTTGGTGATTTCTTTGCCAACCGTACCATTGCAGGTGCCGTCGGCATCGGCCGTAGACGACACGAAGTTGCATCCGGTGACGCTTTCCACTTTGAAGGTGGCGCTGCCCGCCGGCTTGCCGAGATCGCCATCCGCGTACTTGTAGATCTGCAGTGTGCTCTGGTCGTATTTCATGCCGCCTTTGCTCTGCTGTACGGTTCCGGTGATTGTGTTCTGCGAGGTTCCGCCGTTGTTCTCATACCCGGCGAGCACGATTTTGTTGCCGCCCAGCGATCCGAAGCTTTCGCCTGGTTTGAGCTGCACCGCGGCCGTGTAGGTGATGGTGCATGCACGGGCGTCGGGAATGGAGAACACTAGTTCGCGGGTCTGCGGATTGTATGACCATGTTGCACCGTTGATGGCGGTTCCATTGTCGGAGTCCATGATCGACACGCTGTTGGCGTTGAGGTCGAGTGCCTGACCCATGGTGTCGGTCAGAGTGAGGTTGTTGCCTTTGTTAAGCGTGTCCGCATTCGGGTTGACTTTGACCGTGTAGTTCACGTTCGGCGCGGTCGTGGCATCGTATTTGCCGTTTTTGTCAAGAAGTTTCGGCTTGCTCGCGCCCACTGTGGCGGAAGCGTCGCCTCCGGCGCTGCCATCAATGTCGATGTGCGCCTTGTTCTCGTAATTTCCCCAATCAGGTGCGGTGATCGGGTCGATGCTCGTCTCATACACGATGAGCACACCAGCCGAGGTCTTCGCCTGGCTGAACGCCGGGGTACCCTTGGCTATGGTGAAGGTCACCGTGCCGTCGCCGTTGTCTTTGGCGCTCACTCCGGACAGCATTTTTGTGGTGCTGGAAGCGTCGAAGATCTTCAACGATTTCGCGTCGTACCGCGTGTGGACGGGCAACGTATCGGTCACCACGATGTTTTCGGCGTCCGACATCACGTCATGCACTTTGATGCGCCAGCGGATCACGCCTTTGGAGTTGGCGGTGTAGCCGTACCCGTATTGGTCCCAATACTGGTTGGCGTCTTCCTTGCCGAGCACGTCGCCGCGATGCTGGTGTTTCGCCGTGGAGGTTTTGTTCAATGCCGAAGCTCGGTTCCACACGGTTTCGTCGGTCACACCGTCGTTGACGGTGGACTGGTATTGCACGTACACCGTAGTGCCTTTGGGCAATGATGCGAACACGATGGTGAATCCCCTATCGGTGGCCTCTGTCGTGTATCCGCCCGCGTATTGCTGCGTCAGGGCGGCGTCGGTGTACACTTTAATGCTGTCTTTCACCAAGGTTTGCTTGGATCCCAGATCCTTGCCGCTGTCGTCCACATCCAGCTTGTCGGTCAGTTCGGCGTTGGTGAGGTCTTCCAAGGCTTTCATGCTGGTCACCCACGTCAGGTTCTTCGCTTCGGATGCCGGCGACGTGCATGTTTTCTTCAGTTCGACCGCGTCCGTGCCGAGTTGAGGTTCGGCCGTGGCTGTTTTGCCGGTTCCATCCTGAGGTTTTACGGTGACTTCGTTCTTGTATTTCTGGTGTTCGCCGCTTCCTTCGACCGGCACGTTTTTCGCTTCGGTCCAATACTGGATTTGGAAATGGTCGTAGCCGCCGGAGGGCAGGGTCACGGTGCCTGCTACGAGATCGCTCCAGCTAAGTTTGATGTAATGCTGCGGATTGTACGGGTCGTCGTCCGTATATGCGCCGGGCGAGCCGGTCGGACACACGGATTTCCAGTCGCCGCTGTTGTAGCAGCTGAGCACCAGATCTCCGGTCGGTTCCTTGAGGTTGTTCTTGTCGAGCAGATCTTTGACGGTGGCTCCGTCGACGGATTGGCCTTCGCCAGCGCCGATGGTGATGTTCCAAGTGAAGCCTTGCGTGCCATTTTCGTCTTTTGCTGCGGTTGCGCTTTTGTTCACATACCAGTCGCTGTAGTTGAACCAGATGGAGTTGCTGGTTTCCTTCTTGTTGACGTCTTCGTTGCTGGAATAGGTCACCTTGTTTTTGTTTTCGGTGGCATTGCTGCAATTGCCGGCCTCGCGGCATGCCTTGATGACGCTGTCTTTGTCGGCGTTCACCGAGTAGCGCACGTATAGTTTCTCACCGTCGCCCATGGAGCCGATGGTGACGTTGAAATTATGGTCGTCGGTTTTGGAGGATTGCCATGCGCCCGTGTATTCGTTCTTGCAGTCGGCGTCGGTGTAGATGTGCACGGATCCGTCCACGAAGGTCAGCAGGCCGCCCATGGTGTCGTCTATGGTCACGCCGGTGTTCGTGCCTGTAGAGGTCACTTCCAAAACGAAATCGTAGGTGGATGCGTCGGAAGTGGAGATTGCCGGGCGTTTGACCACGTTGACGCTGTGTTTGCCCTCCACGTTCACGGTGATGGTGCCATATCCGGGGAAGGTAAAGCTGGTATCGCCGCCAGCCGAACCACCGGTTTTGTTCGAGGTGATGGTTCCGTCAGTGGTCACGAACGCTTCGATGTTGGACCCCGCCGATTCGCCGCGGGTGTAGGTGGCCACCATTTTGTCGCCGTCGATGGTGTAGTAGCCGACCACGTCGCCACCGTTGTAGATCGGGTATTTCTCGTTCGATTTGTATTCCAGATTGCCGGGAAGGTCGTAGACGAAGGTGTCGCCCTCGTTGATTTTGACGTCGTTCGGCACTTTCCAATGCAGTTCGGTGCGGATCTGATCACCGTAGTTGACTTGCATGCCGGAAATGTACGGCTTCCACGTCTTGCCTCCGTCGGAACTGATTTCGAAGGAGGTGTCGTCCTTGTCAACCCAACCGAGATCGCTGATATTGTATTCCTCAGCATACGCGCGTTGCGGCGCTGCGATCACACTTGCGAAGATCATCGCAACGATTGCCACCAACGCGGCAATCGTTGTCATTCCATGCCGCTCACTTACGGCTTTATGCATGCCTGCCATTCTTCCCCCTGGTCGCAATGCAATCTAGTCGGTTTTACCCGTAAACCTACTATTTCTCTGGACCTTACGAGACCACCCCGCACAGACAATGAAACACTCTGAAAACGGGTGCAAGCATGACCTTATAAAAGGTTTAACATGCCGTCAAAAGTTGAAAAAAACGTTTGACGGAACACCCCTAAATCGGAGGATTCTGCAAGAAACGCCGAAAACAATCACCCGACCTGTTTCAATGTTTCATGAAACAAACTGCAAATGGAAGCGTTTGCAAAACGGGGTGCGCCATACGGTGCACCCCGTCACATAACAACAGACCGTTCCGAAACCGACCTCATCCGAACATGAAAGGTCCCACAAACCGGATCAATGCGTGATACCCATCATCGAAAGACACCAAGCATTCTCATAGGAGATCTCCTCCCACTGCTTGTACCTTCCAGACGTACCCCCATGACCAGCCTCAACCTCAATCTTCGCCACGGCATCCACGCCCGCACGCTGCAGTCGGGCCAACCATTTCATCGGCTCCACATACAGCACACGAGTGTCATTCATCGACGTGGTAATGAAAATCTTGGGAAAAACCGCAACCCGCGCATCATTTGCATCAGACGGCGCATTCTCATACGGCGTATATTCCTTCATATACCTGTACACGTCCGCATTATGCAGCGGATCGCCCCACTCATCCCACTCCGTAACCGTCAACGGCAACGACGGATCAAGAATCGACGTCAACGCATCCACAAAAGGCACATCCGCCTCAACGCCCGCGAAACATTCGGGAGCCATATTCGCCACGGCACCCATCAACAGGCCACCGGCGGAACCGCCATCGGCCACCGTGCGAGCAGGCGACGCCAAACCGGCACGCTGCAACGCACGCACGGCATCAACGAAATCCTCAAACGAATGCTTCTTATTGAGCAAATGCCCCTGCTCATACCAGGCACGACCCATCTCACCGCCGCCGCGAATGTGCGGCACCGCATAAAGCACACCACGATCAAGCATGCTGATGCGAGACACCGAGAATCCCGGATCCGAACTGATCTCATACGCGCCATACCCGGTAACGAACATCGCCGAATCACACGCGGGCACATCCCTGCGCCACACCAAGGAAACAGGAATGCGCTCGCCATCGCGGGCGGTAACCCACACCCTGCGCTCCATGTATTCGCGCGGTTCAAATCCACCAAGCACCGTGGCACGCTTCAACAGGCGATCCTCGCCGGTCGCCGGATCGATATCATGCAGTTCGCCGGGACGCGTGTAACTGGAGAACGAGTAGCGCATGCGGGGCGCATCATACGAAGGATTACCTCCCACACCAATCGAATACAAGCGCCGGGTCTCCCCCGGCATCGCATCGGCGGTCGCGCCATCCGATGAGGTCATCGCCTTGCGGGAAACCCCATGCACGGCCGACCCCTCGCCTTGCGCGGCGGCCAATTGGTCGAGCGCGCCCCACACTTCGGCACGTTCCTCGTTGATCTCGTCCACCGACTCGTCGACATCCCAATCGTCTTCCAACGCGTGGGGAACCAGCTCGGTGAACTTCCATGGACGCCCCGCAAGAAAATCCTCCGCAGCGGCATCCTTCGTCATCACCGCAATATGCGTCAGGCTTTCCGCCCGGTACTGCAGCGCCACATAATGCCGGTGAATCGAGATCCCCTCAATGCCAAGACCATGCGCACCCTGCAAAATGGCTGGATTGCAGGGATTGGAATACGGTGTGCCGATCGGCATCCCAGAAGCGCCCGGTTCGACCTCGTCGCCATACTCGCATCCGTACGGCGAACCGACGGCCACACGCACGCCCTCACCCAAACGGTACGGGGGCTCATGGGAGCGCATGTCGATCACATCGATTTCGAAATTCGGGTTCAACGCATTGTGATAGACCACGGCGAGCGGAATATCCTCACCGCGTTCGCCGGCACCTTCGAAACGGCTGAAACTCACGTCGTATTCCACGTCCTGCTCGCGCGGAATGAACGCGCGGAATTCACCTTCCGGATCGTCGGTGGAAAGCAGCAGCACTTCGGTAGTGGTTTTCGATCCGGTGCCGATCACCAGATTGCGTTCGTCGAACGACAGGCCGATGCCCACCCAGAATCGTTCGTCCTGTTCGTGATACACTTCCACATCGTCGGTGACGGGGGTGCCGACGCGGTGCCTCATCACCGCGTATGGACGCCACGCGTCGTCGAGCTTCACATAGAACACCCATTGCGCGTCCGGTGTGAAGCAGGCGCCACCGATGCCCTTGAACACTTCCGGCAGTTCCTTGCCGGTTTCCAAGCTGCGGATGCGGAAATCGTAACGTTCGTCGCCGCTGGTGTCGGTGCCGTACAGCATCCAACGTCCGTCTTTGGAAATATCCATGCCGCCGATACGGAAGAAATCATGGCCTTGCGCTTCGGCATTGGTGTCGAACACCACTTGTTCGCCGTCGATAGGCACGCCGATTTCAATGGTTGGCGGATCCCAATCGTCTGCGCTTCGAATCGGCACACGGCATTGCACCGCATACTGCTGGCCCTCCTGGGTGCGTACGAAATACCAGTAGCCATCCATGCGTGTCGGCACGGACATGTCGTTTTCCTGAACGTGCGACTTGAGCTCGTCGAACAGTGTGGAGCGTAGGGTTTTCAACGGTTCCATGCGCTGCTCGCAATACCGGTTCTGCGCGGCGACGTAATCCTGCACGTCATGCGATTCCTTGTCGCGCAGCCATTCGTACTCGTCGATGAAGGTGTCGCCGTGGAATACGCGCTCCTTCGGCACACGCTTCGCGATCGGCATCCCGCATTTGTCTTGCACGCTTTCGTCGCTTTCTCGCGCGCCCGTTGCGCCCTGTTCACCCCGAAAATCAGTCATGCACGCGATTATACCGGCATTGCATTCCCAATCCCACGCGGCACGCAACCCCTGCTCTGGGCGTACGAAAAAGTCAGACGCCCATCTGTTGTTTCAGGAACGGCAGCATGGTTTTCATGATGTTCGATCCGGTCGTTCCCGTGAATACCGGCACGTCGGTGACCGGCATCGGCTGCGTGGCCACGCGCCCGGCGACGGAACCGAAATTGCCGGTCACTTCGCGCGGTGACAGCTGCCGGATGCCGATCGCCAGCACACGCCCCGGGTAGCGGCGTGCGATCGTGGCGTATGTGGTCGGATCCTTCTGCCCGTCGTCGCCGATCAGAATGAACTTCATATCGGGAAAATCCGCCATCAGCTGCTCGGCGTATTCAAGCTTGTGCTGCACGCCCGACGGAATGAAGGTTTTCGGCCTCGGGTCAAGGTCGCGCAGCAGCAGCGGCCCTTCCGGAAAACCGTGGTTCGTAATGAAATGGCGGATCGAGCTTTCCACATTCCATGGCGAAGTGGACAGGTAGAAGAACGGCGCGTCCGGGAACATGTCCGCGATGCGGTTGAACAGCAGGTTCATGCTGGCCACCGGCACTTTTTTGCGCGGATTAAGCAGCAGCAGATTGTAGGCGGCCTTCATCAGACGCGGCGCCTGCGTGACCATGATGGTGTCGTCCACGTCGGAGATCACGCCCACTTTGGTGCCGCTGGGAATGGTGAAAAGATTGGCGTTGACCGGCTTGCGGCTGCGCACTTTGTACGAGACGTTGTGGATGCCCGGTTCGAGCGAATGCTCGGCCACGAGGTCGAGGTAGCCGGCATCGTCGGATGCCGCGAATTCGCTGGAAATATCAGGATTGCTGTCGATCGCGTCGTATACTTCCGACGCACCCACCTGCACTGTTTCGATGGGCACGTCATCGATGGCGATCCGCACTTTGGTATGCGGGGACGGCACCATCAGCATGCCACGGATGCCGCGAATCAGGCGGCCGGCCTGCCGTTTGAACGGGCCGTATACGGTACGGCAGATCAGTCGGGAGTAGTGTTCGGTGCCGTAGCCGACGTAGGGTTCTACGCGTGGATACCAGTCGAGCGACCGTACCAATGCGGTCGAGAATTTCAGCCAGACGCTGAATGCTTTGGTGATCGTGCGGCGGAACAGCCTGGTCAGCGGCGGTTTGACTTCAAGACGCTCATGTCTGGAGGCCGCGTCGAAGGTGGTGACCACCTTGCGTGCCGGAATCGGCACGGTGGGCATGTCATCGCAAGAATCGTCCATCCGCTCCCCCATACGCTGCTGTTCGCGCTGCTGGTCATGCTGCGGCGCACGCTGCGGCGGGAACTGCGGCAACGGCTGAATTTCACTCATATGCCCACTATAGGGGTCGCGTTCGAACAAACAGTAACGCCACCGAGAAAATCAGGGAACTTTCAGGGCCCCGCAAGGCACTTCCCATAAAAAGGCTGCGGCCGGCGGGTACGATGCGCGACCGTAAGCCCGGCCGAACGGCCTTGAGTGT
>OLRV01001092.1_pt1 | contig 24068 bp, 18 predicted proteins | sample 1672421 | NCBI WGS metagenome assembly OLRV01 (sample SAMEA3136684, study PRJEB25190) | human gut metagenome | biome: human gut; feature: human-associated habitat; material: faeces | place: Austria | collected 2013
CTAAAAAAGCCGCTGACCGGTTTCGTCTTGTCATGAAACAGAGATCCTGCAAACAACGCCGGACCGATGCCGCGCCGCTGAAATTGAGGACGCACCAGAATATCCTGCACAAAAACGATTGTATGTCCATCCTCTACCACGCGGATCAGTCCTGCAAGCGCTGCCTCCTCATGGGCCGCCAGCGTCAGAAGCGAATTTGCACAGCCGTATACACTTTTTTTCACATTGCGTTATATCGTAACATTATGTGACGCACTTTGCAAGACACGCCTATTCGGCAAATGCGTGCCTGTTTGACTCCTGATCCATACGCAGAAGTGTTCAGAACGCGGGGGGCTTTGAAAAGCTGACGGGGCTGCAGCGATTTCTCGCTGCAGCCCCGTTTAAATTTGTTCAGCGTCCCTGATAGTATCTGTACAGGAAGGTCACGATCTGGGCGCGGGTGCAGTAGGCGTCCGGGCTGAAGGTCGTGTCGCTGGTGCCGGTGGTGATGCGGTTATCATAGGCCCAGAGGATGGCGTTGTAGTTGTACGCTGTGGTCTTGACATCCGTGAAGGGGTTGAACGTGCTGGGCTTGGCGGCGGAGGCGGCGCGGTAGAGGAACGTTGCGACCTGGCCGCGGGTGACCGTTACGTCAGGCCCGAAGGTGGTGGCATTGAGGCCGGTGGTGATGCCCTGCTCAACAGCCCAGAGGACTGCGTTGTAGTAATAATCGCTGGGCTTCACGTCCGTGAACGGGCAGACACGATATCTGGGCAGCGGGGAACCGGCTGCGCGCCAGAGGAAGGTGACGGTCTGTGCGCGGGTGCAGACGGCGTTGGGCGAGAAGGTGTAGCGGCCCGTGCCGGAGGCGATGCCGTTTTCTGCGGCCCACTTGACAGCGTCGTAGAAGTAGTCAAGGCGGCTCACGTCATGGAAGTTGAAGCTGCCCGTATTGCCGCCGATCACGCCGGGGATGTAATCCATGCCGTCGTCGACATAGGGAACGAGCGTGCCGGTGAGGATGGTGTAGTTGTGCGTGTCAGCCGGGGTGAAGGTCCACGCGTATGCCTTGCCGTCCTCAAGAACGGTCGTGAGGGGCAGATCCCATGCGATGGTGCCGGCCGGGCGGATGGTGCCGACGGTAAGCTTGGCGTCGGCAAGGGTCTTGCCGCTCGTTTCGAGCTTTGTGTAGCCGGGCGTGCCGGTCGGGGTCGCCTTGGTGATGGTGAAGGTCGCGGTCTTGTAGCCGAAGCTGGCGTCGCTGTTGAAGGTCACGGCGACGGTGTAGGTGCCGACGGTCAGCGGGAGGCCGGAGGCGTCAAGCGAAGCGCCGGTCGAGGCGTTGGGCGTGTAGCCGTAGCGCAGCGTGCCGGAATAGCCGGAAATGGTCGCATTCTCGTACTTGATGCCAGTACCGGTGTAGACAGCGGAGCCATCCGGGAAGGAGATGCTGCCGGAGACGTCGGTTCTGTCGTGGGTCGAGATCGTCAGCGCATAGCTGCCGCCGTTGTAGTTGCCGGAGACCGGGGTGACAGTGACCGTGAAGGTCGCCGCGCCGACTTCGTTCTTCAGCCGGAAGGTGATCTTGTTTTCGCCTTCGACAACCGCAGGTGCCACAGCGAAGATGTCGTCTCCGCCCTCAACAGCGGTGAGCTTGATGGAGAAGCCGGTTTCGGTCTCGCCTGCGAGGAAGAAGTCGGACGGGAGCGTTCTGATCTTCAGGTCGGTCTCGGTGCAGAGCTCGGAGATCGTGCAGGGGTTCAGGGTCAGACCGGCCTTGTTGATGGTGAAGGTCTTGCTGGCCGTGCCGGTGAAGTTGCCCTTGCCGGTGACGGTAACTGTGGCGGTACCGGCGTTGATGTTGGAGGCGTAAGAAACGGTGTAATCCTTATCTGCCTCAAGCGTTCTGCCGCTGATCGCAACGGTCACTTCCGGAGTATGTGCCTTGGTGTTATAGGTCACGTCAGCGATAGGCGCGAACGTGCAGCCGGAAATTTCCGCAGAATTGATAGTGAAGGTCTTTTCCGTCGAGCCCGTGAAGTGATCGCCTATACCGGTGATGATGATCTTCGCAGTACCGGCGTTGATGTTGTTCTCATAGGAAACCGTGTAGTCGGTATCAGCTGTTAGCGCAGCATCATTGAAGGAAACGGCAACTTCAGGCTTCCATTCCTTGCCAGTGTAGCCATAGGGGCCGGCATCATAGGTGATCGCAGCGCTGGAGATCTGCGCCTTGCTGATGGTGAAGGACTTTGTGACCTTACCAGTGTAGTTGCCCGTGCCGGTGACGGTAACGGGATAGCTGCCTGGCTCAGTGCCGGTCAGGCCGGAAACGGTATAGTCCTTGCCGACGGTCAGGGTCTTGCCGTTAACTGTGACGGTCACAGTCTGGGTCAGTTCATTGCCGGTGTAGGTCAGTTCCTTATCAAAGGCAACGTCCTTGGCTTCGATCTCGCGCGGTTCGACCGTGAAGGTCGCTTCTGCGGTGTAGATCGTGCTCTCGCTCTCGCAGGATGCGGTGACTTTGTAGGTGCCTGCGTCGAACGGCTGCGCGGTGGTGAGCACCTCATGGTTGTCCTTGTCGAAGAACTTGAACGTGACGTCGCCTGCACCTGCCGGTTTGGACTCGCCGACGCTGGGGGTAACAGTATCGCCGTAGGTGACGGTAGCAGGAACGTCGATCTGGAGTTTTTCCGTATCGGTTCTCTTGTTAATGATCTTGATGGTGAGCGTATTGCCGGACGTCTCATTGTAATTCGCCGAAGAGAATTTCAATGTAGCCGTGTCAGACGCGTTATTAGCAGCATCTGTCTTATCCGTATCTCTCAGCATAAACGTGACAGAACGCATGTCATCGCTTGGTAAGTAACCTGTAATCAGGCTATTTCCCGCGTGAGTAACCTCAATTTTAATGCCGTCCTGCGTCAGACCGAAATCAGCCGGAGTAACCGTGACTTCCTTTGTACCGAAGAGCACGGATTTTTCTGCGTCCGTCGGCGCGAGGTCGCCTTTGACGATCGCCCAATCCAGTTCTCTGGTCGTAACGGACTCGTAGATTGCATAATGCGCATCGTCCACCGCGCTGATCGTTGCAGCCGCCTTATAGGTGTTAACGTCCGTTGCCGTGTTGTTTTCGTAGTCAACCTTGATCTTGCCCTGCAGGTCTGCCGGAATTACCAGTTCGACCTTGTGTTCAGTGCCGTCATACTGGAAGGCTTCTGTGTAGTCCCAGTCCTTAATATCGGCGATAGAAATTGTGGCCTTATGGACGTGCACACGAACGTTGAGCGAAAGCTCGGCATAGTTCTCGCTGTCAGTCGGGACAAACTTTGCCGCGAATGCTCTGCCGTACGGCTCAGATGTGCCGTCGTAAACGGTCGGGTCGCCGACGTCTTCGTTCGGATTTACCCATTCGAAGTGGCCGTCGACCGGCGTTTTGTTTGCATCACCGGCAACGATTACCGCGCCGCCGGTGAAGCTGAGGTCGCTGAGCTTCATGCCATAGTGCGCATTGGGCGTAGTGTCGGGAGTCAGAAGCACTGCGAGGGTATCCTTGCCAGCAGTCGTCGCAGTCACGACTGCCTTATAAGTGGTTACGCCATTAACCGGAATTCCTTCTACGATATCGGCTGTCAGGCTTTCGCCGCCGTTGATCGTATAAGTCAGCTTCTGCGTGGTGTCAATGACATAGTTCTCATAAGCTTCCAGTCCGATCTCGATGGTGTAGGTCGTGTCTGCCTTGAACTTATCAGTGGACCCAAGACGATTGCCATCGGGATCATAGCAGCTATAGCCCACCCGCAGGCCGGGGGTCGTCGTGTCGACATCCAGATCAAAGGCTTTCTCGCCCTTGACGAAGTTGGTGATCGTTACCACGGGATTGGTGATCGGTCTCGAAACGATGGTCACAACGACCTCGTTGGAGGTTGCCGCCTCATGGTTGTCATCCGCAGAACGGACGGCCCAGAAGGTATAGGCACCGACGTTCAACTGTGTCGATGTACTGTCGTATACTGTACCGGTACTCTCGTCCGCTGTTTTATAGTAGATCACGACATCAGAAGGATTACCCCCGCCGATGGCGATACCGTTGCCGTCGGTGAACATGATGGAGTCGCCGTATGTAATCGTAACTGCGTTTTCTTCGTTGTTGACCTTCAGCGTCAGCTTGCCGGTGGCTTTTGTGATCTCAAAGGTCTTTTCGGCAGAACCGGTATACTCGGTTCCAGCAGCGGTGACAATCACCTTGGCCTCTGTCGTAACGTTGGTGTTATTGTCATAGGACAGCGTATAATCCGTGTCCTTTACAAGCTCCTTCCCGTTCAGGCTGACCGCCGGTTCGGGCTTGATCTGTTCGCCGGTGTATTCGAAGGGGCCGACATCTTCAATGGAAGCACCGCTGATATTGGCGGGACTCACAGTCAGAACGCCGGTCGTTTCCGCAGTGAAGCTGCCGACCGTGACCGTGATGCGCTTGCCATTGTGTTCAGCGACTGTCAGTTCGGTGTTCTTTGCCGGGTCAGTCGCGTACACGCCGGAGCCAAGCTCAACCGTATTGCCGCTTGCGTATTGCGCGGAAACGACAAGGCCTGTCAGGTTCAGCTTATCGCCGCTGTTGTAGCTCATGTTGGGTTCGTGTGTGATCGAAATGCCGGTCATGGTATCCGGCTTTACTGTGATCGTGACATCGCAGGTATAGCCGTTATAGCTGGCCGTGACGACATTTTTGCCTTCCACAAGGCCAGTGGCCGGAAGCGTGACGGTGATGCCGCTAACCGCAGTCGCATTGCCGTTTTCGTCGATGTATTCACCGACAAGGTTTTCTGCGATCTTCGCCGCAGTGGTGGTGGGGAAGAAGTCCGCCGCACCATCCTTGACGCGGGCCACAAATGCCGGGCATTCGACAATCGTGAACGATCTTTTGTTCACGTCAAACATTCTGCTTTCATTGCTGACTTTGAAAAGCGTCTTCAATTCTTCCGATGTCGCAGCTTTTTTTGCCGTAAAACGCGCCTCGAAGAAATAGCCGTCTGTAACAATATCGCCATCATCCCAGAAGCCATCAGCTGTTGCGTAGGTTGCAATAAGTAATCCATTTCCGTCATTGTTCGGCGTAAACGAAGCCGCTAATTTACAAAAAACGCTTCGCTTTGTTGCCTCACCCGCGTCGGGAATATTCACAACCTCGACATCATATTCCGTGTGAAGCGAAGCACCAACAATCGTCTGTTCTTCATCCGCAGGGTTATTATGGAACATCAGTCTAGCAGCATATGTCTTCCCCTCTTCAAGGGCACTTACTGCTGTATAGCTCTTGTTTGTTTTATCGTATTCATAATATTGCCAACTAAGATAAATTGTATCTTCTTTTGTGCCTGTGAAGATAGTACCTGCAAACACGTTTGCGCTAAGAGTCGTCATTAGCATCATGATTGCAAGAAGTAATGCACATACTCTTTTAATCTTATTCTTCATATGTCGTTATTTCTCCTCCAGATTGGTCTTTAAAAACTTGTAATCAGCTTTGCAAGATAGCGGAGAATCATTACCGCATCATTCACGTCCACTACACCGTCTCCATTGGCATCAGCTGCTTTCAATTCCGTTTCACTAAGGTCAATCAGTCTTGCAGCGTACCTCAAAATATGTACAGCATCATTTACGTCTATTTCGTCATCCAAATTTGCATCGCCCTTTGTGTACGCCGGCTTTGTGCCGTACTTGAACGATGCGACCTTCTTGAGCGCCTTGTCGGTCGTGCTGATGTAGATGTTATATGTACCCTCCGTCAGGGCCTTGGGCTTGAGGGTGAATGTCACCTTGCCAGCCTCCACGCTCGTCTGGTCGATGTACTGGATGTTTCCTTCTGTGGGGACGGCGCTGTCGCCCGCGAGGAGCAGGACGAGGGAATACTCGCCGGTCAGGCCGGTGCAGTTCAGCTTGAACGTGTCCGCGCCTGCGTAGAAGCCGCCGTCCTTCGTGCCGTTCGTCACGGTCAGGGGGCCGGTCACATTATAAACGCCGAGGACTTCCGTGTCTTCCGCAAACGCGGCTGCGGTGAGCATTGTGAGTGTCAGCACTGCGAGCAGCAGCGCAAGCAATCTTCTTTTCATGCCGCTTCCTCCATCGTCATAAATTTATCTGCATACCGCAGCAGGATCGCCGCGATCTGTGCGCGGGACGCGTTGGCCTCCGGTGCGATGCGGCTGCCGCCGACGCCGGAAACAAGCTCGTGGTAGACCGCCCACCAGGTCGCGTCCTTCGCCCAGGAGGCGATGGTCGTGCTGTCGGCGAAGGTCTGCTCATAGATGCCGGTCAGCGTCAGCTCTGTGCCGCTCTGCCCGCCGTTCAGGCGGAAGAGGATGGCCATGGCCTGCTGGCGCGTGATGGGGGCGTCGGGGCCGAAGCGCGTGTCGGACAGGCCGTTCACATAGCCTTTTTCTACGGCCCAGCTCAGTGCGTCCTGATACCAGTCCGCGCTGGCGTCTGCAAACGAGGCCGCCTTGGCCGCAGCGGGCTTGCCGCACATACGCCAGAGCATGAGGACGAACTGTGCGCGGGTCACAGCGGCGTCGGGACGGAAGGTACCGTCGGAATAGCCCGTGACAAGGCCCATTTCCGCTGCGCGTTCGACCGAGGCGAAGGCCCAGTGCGCGCTGGTCACGTCGCGGAAGGAGGCGGGCTGCGTTTCCTCTTCGGACTTTTCCCCGTCGTCGTCTTTCTTGTCCTCGTCCTGCTTCTCGTCGTCGGCAGGCTTATCGGGCGTTTCCGTCGTACCGCCGGCAGAGCCGGTGCTTTCGGAGCCGATGTCCTGCGTGATGAGCGCCGGGAGCGAGTACGTGGCGGAAAGGGACTTTCCGTCCGGATCGGCAAGGACTGCGTCAACCAGTCTGAACTTCGCGTCGCCCGCCGCCTTGACGCGGAAGGTAAACACGGCGAGGCTGCCATCGGTCTTGACGGCGGTGGTGGTCGCCGCTGCGAGGATCGCGCCGACGCCGTCACGCGTTGCGTGCGGGTTGCTCGCGGCGAGCATACCGGCAACGAGCGCGCCGTTTTCAATGCCGGTGCATTCGACAACGGAATCGTCGTAGCCCAGTTTGATCTGCACAGCGCCGAGGCCCGTGTTGCCGGTCAACTCGACCACGACGGTAAAGGTCTGGCCGACGTCCGGCAGCTTGTCCGGGGCTGTGAGCTTGAGCGTCGTGCCTGCGGCGCAGGCAAGCGGCGTCAGCAGCTGCACCGCCAGCAGCAGTGCGATGCCTATGGCCAATATTCGGTTGCGTTTCATTCTTCGCATTCCTCCTCATCTCGGTCGGACGTACAATCGGGGTGAAATTGTAACAGGGTGCTGCAAGAGTCTACACTACCCCTAGTATTTGTAGAATAATTATATACGAACTGTGCCGCAATTGCAAGATGCTGGCTGCTTTATTTGTGGGGAATTTGGAGAAAAAGTTTTTTCGGAGAAAAAACTTTTTCCGGATGGGCGGCGATGCTGTGAAGCTTCAACAATTCGCGGCTGCTCCCCGCCCTCATCCGGCCCTTCGGGCCGCCTTCCCCGGCGTGGAAGGCTTTGAGTGCGTGCGGATTTGCCGGACTGTCGGCGGTTTAACCGGGAATTGATTTGGATTTAAGATTCTGCGGGAAATATCACGAAGATTTAACGTAATTCTGGACGCGCATTTGACATTCTCTTTCTATATTTATATCAGATAAAACGAATTTGGAAAGAGGTCTGTGCGGATATGACGATTTTTAACTTTTTAACATTGCTCGGCTCGCTGAGTTTGTTCCTGTTCGGCATGAGTGTGATGGGCACGGCGCTGGAAAAGCGCGCGGGCGGGTCCTTGAAGGCCATTCTGGCGAAGCTGACGAACGGGAAATTTTCCGGGCTTCTGACGGGGCTTGCCGTTACGGCGGTCATTCAGTCATCCTCGGCTACGACGGTCATGGTCGTGGGCTTTGTCAACGCCGGTTTACTCGACCTTATGCAGGCAACCGGCGTTATTTTAGGTGCAAACATCGGTACAACCGTCACCGCGTGGATTGTCGCCGGGTTTCAGGCAACCGCGTTCATGCCGCTGGTCCTGCTAATCGGTGTGGCGATGATGATGTTCCTTAAAAAGCTGAAGCTTCAGCGCATCGGACAGGTAGTCGCGGGCTTTGGTATGCTGTTTGTAGGCATGGGCATGATGAGCGACGCGATGAAGCCGCTCGCCGAATCGGCCGAGTTCGCGCGCCTTATGACCGCCTTCTCCAACCCCATAATGGCGCTGCTGGTGGGCGTGGCGGTCACGGCGATCATACAGTCCTCCTCCGCGTCGGTCGGCATACTTGAAATGCTGGCGATACAGGGGCTGGTGCCGCTGGAAACGTCGCTGTACATAATCATGGGTACCAACATCGGCACCTGCGTTACCGCGTTGATCTCCTCTGTGGGTGCCAACAAGAATGCACGCCGTGCTGCCATGGTCCATCTGTACTTCAACATCATCGGTGTGACCATCTTCCTTGTCGGCTTTTACGGCCTGAATACGGTCTGCCACTTTGCTTTTGTGAACACCACCATCGAGGCATGGGGCATCGCTGTGGTGCACTCGGTGTTCAATATCGTGGCAACGCTGGTGCTGCTGCCCTTTGCAAACCTGCTGGAAAAGCTGGCCATCCTCACCATTCCGGATTCGCCGGAAAAGGAAAGCTTTGCGCTGCTGGATGACCGCCTGCTGAACACCCCTGCCGTGGCCGTGGAGCGTGCACGCTCTGCAACTGCTGAAATGGCAGAGCTTGCCCGTGTGGGCGTGATGCAGGCCATGAGCCTGACTCATGAGTGGAACGACACACTTGCGCAGAAAGTCCGCGAGGAAGAGACGCAGGTAGACCGTTACGAGGACGCTCTCGGCACCTATCTCGTCAAGCTTTCCAGCCGTGAGCTGAACCATGCCGACAGCCAGAGCGTAAATACCCTGCTGCACACCATCAGCGATTTTGAGCGCATCAGCGACCATTCCGTAAACCTGATGGAATCTGCCGAGGAGATGCACACCAAAGACATCCAGTTCTCGCAGGATGCCCGCGACGAGCTGCAGGTGCTGGAGGATGCGGTGCAGGATATTCTGAACCGCACCACTGATGCTTTCCGCAAGGGTGATCTGCATCTTGCCAGCAAGGTGGAACCGCTGGAAGCCGTGGTCAACGAGCTGGTACGTGCCATCAAGGCCCACCACATTGCCCGCCTGCAGGCCGGCAGCTGCTCCATTGAATATGGCTTTGTGCTGGACGACCTGCTGACCAACTATGAGCGTGTGTGCGACCACTGCAGCAACGTAGCCGTTGCACAGATCGAGGTTGCACAGGACAGCTTTGATACCCACGCATACCTCAACGAGCTGCGTCACGGCAATGACACCAAGGAAAGTGAGGAATTCCATCGCCGTCTTGACCGTTACCGTGAACGCTATCTCTTCCCTGAAAATCAATCTGCGGAGGATTTTGACAAATGATCTATATTGTTGAAGACGATGCCGCCATCCGGGAGCTGGAACAGTATGCCCTGCAGTCCAGCGGATACGAAGTGACCAGCTTTGAAAGCTCTGAGCCGTTCTGGCAAGCCATGCACGCTGCAGAGCCGGAACTGGTGATCTTAGACGTGATGCTGCCCGGTGAGGACGGTTTTTCCATCCTGAAAAAGCTGCGCAACACCCCTTCCCTGCGCAGGCTGCCCGTCATCATGGTGACTGCAAAATCCAGTGAGCTGGACACCGTGCGCGGGCTGGACTGCGGCGCCGATGATTACATCTCAAAGCCTTTTGGCATCATGGAATTTTTGAGCCGGGTGCGCGCCGCCTTGCGCCGCTCGGCTCCAGAAGCACGTCCCAACGTACTCAGCTTTCACGAGATCCTGCTGGACAATGCCCGTCACAACGTGACTGTAAGCGGAACGCCGGTGGAGCTGACCTACAAGGAGTACAGCCTGCTGCGTTTGCTGCTGGAGAACACCAATCTGGTGGTGACACGCGAGACCATTCTGCAGGTGGTGTGGGGCACCGACATTTCGGTGGAGAGCCGCACTGTGGATATGCATATCCGCACCCTGCGCAAAAAGCTGGGGGATGCCGGCAAATACATCTGCACTGTGCGCAAGGTGGGTTACAAGCTGACCGATGAAGAGGAGGCCGGTGAAGAATGAAGCTGCGCAGCATGGAAGAAAAGATCAGCTACCGCCTGTTCCTGATGGGCTTCCTTGGTCTGCTGTTCACGGCGGCGCTTTGCATCTTTGTTTTTCACAAGGCATTCACGGCTCAGGCATGGACCAGCCTTGAGCGGGAAGCCGATCTGGTAAGCGCCGGTTATGATCTGGTGCAGGACCCGCAGCAGCTTTCGTCCTTTGTTACCAATGATCTGCGCATCACCCTGATCTCGCAGGACGGCAGCGTGCTGTTTGAATCTGCTACCGATCAGCCCATGGAGAACCATCTCTCCCGCCCGGAGATCCGTCAGGCCATGACCGAAGGTGTGGGCCGGGACATCCGCGATTCACAGACCATGGGCTACGAGACCTATTACTATGCCGTACTGTTGCCCAACGGTGAGATTTTGCGCATGGCACAGGATGCAGAAACGGTCTGGTCTATTTATGATTCGACCCTGCCTGCCATCGTGCTGAGCTGCGTTGCACTCATGCTGGCCGCCGCTGTGCTGGCAGCTCTGCTCACCCGTGCATTGGTCTCCCCTGTGCTGAGCATGACCGAAGATCTGGATCATATTCAGGACAATGTTCCCTATAAGGAGCTTGTCCCCTTTGCCGAAAGCATCCACTCTGACCGCATCCTCCGTGAGAACAATGAAAAGATGCGGCAGGAGTTTACTGCCAATGTCAGCCATGAGCTGAAAACCCCGCTGACCAGTATTTCCGGCTATGCGGAGCTGATCGAGACCGGCATTGCAAAGCCTGAGGATGTGCCGGGCTTTGCCCAGAAGATCCATGTGGAGGCCAGCCGTATGATCCAGCTGGTGAACGATATCCTGCAGCTTTCCAGTCTGGACAACGCCAGCGAAGCCGGTTCTGAGCCGGAGATGGAGACAGTGGATCTGCTTACCGTTGCCAAGGACTGCGTAGAGCGCCAGAAGCTGAATGCCCGCCGGGCATACATCTCGCTGAACTGTCTGGGCGAAAGTGCTCTTGTGCACGGCAACCGTGCCCTGCTGGACGAGCTATGCCAGAACCTGTGCGATAATGCGATCCGTTATAATCGTCCCGGCGGTAAGGTACAGATCACCACAGCCTGCAGCCGCGACGGACACTGCACCCTGACTGTGGCCGATAACGGCATCGGCATCCCGAAAGAAGCACAGTCCAGCGTGTTTGAGCGCTTCTATCGTGTGGATAAGAGCCGCAGCAAGGCTACCGGCGGTACCGGTCTGGGCCTTGCCATCGTCAAGCATATCGCGCGCATCCACAACGCACGCATCAAGCTGGAAAGTCAGGTGGATGTGGGCACTACCATTACTGTCACCTTCCCCACTGCCAACTGAATCACATCGGTAAAAATCTCACGTCTGCCTGCAATTGCGGGCAGGCGTTTTTTATTGTGATCTTTTCTCTGCCCACACCGTTCTGCAATGCACTGCGCTGCTGCAGATGCACAAGGTCGATGCCCTGCTGCCAGAAAGACTGCACCGTCTGCGTGCACAGTTCTGCCAGCTGTTCGCACTGTGCGGCGCTGGGCTGCGGCGTATCATAGCTGCGCTGACAGTCCAGCCGCAGACTGGCAGTTTCTTCCCGCAGGGTGACAGACACGCTGCATCGGCGGACCGTTACCGGCTCACCTTCCAGCCAGAAAGTATGCACGCCGCCCATTTCCAGCAAAAGCCGCGCTGTTTCCGCCTGCCGGGCCTCCAGCTCAATGCTGTTTTCCACTCGCCAGAGGATGCTTGTATCTGCAAGTGCCACTTCCTGTTTCTCTGCCCGCAGCTGCGGCAGAAGCATTCCGTCCTGATACTGGTAAAGCCTCGGCATCTGGTCTGCGCACTGCTTGAGCTGCTCAAGCAGTTTGTTCGGAAATTCCTGCTTTTCCGCTGGAAGTTCCTCCAAAAATCCATCGTCCATTTCCAGCACAGAAACTTTTGCCGATACCCTGCCCTGCCTGTTTTCCAGCACCGTACGCTCATACGCTGCAAGCAGCTCTGCCGATGCATCTTGATCGATCAGCAGATAATCGCACAGGCGGTAATCCGCCTTTTGCGGCAGTTGCTTTTGAGCCGCCGCAAGCGCTTTTGCCAGCGTGTCCGCCTGCGCCAACTGCAGCTGCACAGCCCCAGAAGCCTCGGATGCATCGGCGGCAGCTTCCGGAGCCTGATACAGCAGCCCTACGGTGATGGACTGTTCCTTCTGAGCAAGATACAGCGCACGAACCATGCTTTTTTCGGTGGTCTCGCAGCGCAGAAAAATCAGGCACCACCCGATCAAAAGCACCGCACTGAGAGAGCGCAGTTTCTTCTGCTTCATTTTACCGCTCCTTTCCCGCACTGCACCGCGCGCTGCCACACGGTACGCACTGCCGCGCAGAGAAAGCCGGTGCGGAAGATCGCGCAGGTGAGCCAGATGAGCAAAAGCAGCGCATCCATGCGGGAGAAAACATCTGCACTCCATGCCCGCAGCAGTTCCTGTTCCGGGTAATCCGCTGCGCCAAATACGAGGCACATCCCGGCAGTAAGACCCGCCTGTGCCAGAAAGGTGAGCCATGGCAGCCAGGACATGCTGCGCGGCTCTTCATAACCTGCAAGAAGCGGCCAGAACAAATACTCCGCATACAGCGGAACACGCGGCCAGCGGGCCAGTTGCACAGCATCTGCCGTCAGCAGGTGCGCCCAGTCCATCTGCCCGGCAAGCCCTGTCAGACAGACCAGCCCACCCAGCAGCACGAACCACCACAGCACCCGTGCCGGAGCATCCCAGCCGGAAGGCGGAATACACCACCCTGCCCAGAGCAAAAGCGGCAGCAGGCCGATCAGCGCCATGGAGCGGAACTCCTGCTGGCAGATGTTCTGGGCTTGCATTACGGTTCCAAACAACTCTGCCAGAAACCATGCTCCTGCGGAAAACGGCCAGACCCACTGCATGGCTGCCCGCTGCCAGCAGGCAGAGAACACCCCACTGATGCATGTGAGCAAAAGAGCCTGAACCGCTCCATGAATGATCATCCCACGCGGAGAGATACCGGTCTGCATTTCTTCTGCCAGCGCAGCTGTCCACACGCTCAGTGCCAGCACGGGAGCAGAAAAGCCTTTCTGTTTTTGTATCATTTTCCCTCCCGTTTCTGCCAGATATTAAAGTCGTGCGCTGAAAGGCGGCGGTAGTTGCGGCGGATGATGCCATCCTCTGCCATGGGCCGCTGCGGGAACGGATGCGCCGCCAGATATGGCACCTGCAGGCAGGCTGTGCCGGAAAGACTGAGCAGAACTGCAAAAAAAGCCCCCGCAAGGCCCACCGGCCCGGCAAGACCTGCAGCCAGCACCACACCCAGACGCAGCAGCGTAGCAGGCTCGTACAAAGAGGGCGTGACGAACACCGCGATGGCCGTGATGCTTGCCACAAAGATCACCGGCGTGCTCATAAGCCCGGTGGCAATGGCAGCATCGCCGATGATCAACGCGGACACCAGACTGACCGAATGCCCCAGCGACTGCGGCATCCGCAGACCTGCTTCCCGGATGACCTCCAAAATGAGTATGACCAGCAGCATTTCCGCAAACAGCGGCAGCGGTGTGGCCTTCTCCGCCGCTTCGATCTTGTACAGAAGCTGCGGTGGGATCAGCTCCGGCAGGTAGACCGCCAGACAGACGAACACACCCGGCAGAAATACTGTGAGGTAGAACGAAACATATTTGAGGATGCGCAGAAAAGAGGAAAACACGGCGGTGGATGAATAATCGTCCAAGCACTCAAAATTTTCGCAGAAAAGAGCTGGAAGCACCATGGCAGAGGGACTTCCGTTGACCAGCACCACGATCTTGCCCTCACAGATCTTTGCCGCCGCCACGGCAGGCCGCTCGGTGTAGCTTACCGGCGTGAACAGCCGCGCCTTGCCCGGCAGAAGCCACGGCACAAAGTAACTGGAATCCAGCAAAAGCTCCGGCTTTGCAGCGGCAAGCGCTTTGCGCACACGGATCACCATGGCGGAGTCTGCCCTGTTTTTGCAGTAGCAGATGGCGTATTCCGTTTGCATTTCGGTATCGGCCTGCGCCACCTCCTGCACCAGATGTTCGGTACGGATGAGCCGCCGCAGCAGGCTCAGATTGACCCGCAGCAGGTCGGCAAAGCCTTCGCGGGAGCCGCGCAGATTGCCCTCCCCGGAAGGCTCGTCTACCGAGCGGAACTTCAGTCCCTGCACCGAGAAGGCAATGCCCTTTGCGCAGCCGTCCAGCAGTAAGACCGCCATGCCTGCCGTCATTCGTTTGATCAGATCAGCCAGATCTGTTACCGGCTCACTTTCTGCCGGAAAGGCTGAGCCGTGCAGGATCAGCTCAAAGACCTGCGGCCCGGTGCAACGCTGGCCTGCCTGCTGCGGCGGTGCCTGACGGCTGGCCGCATCCAGTAAAAGCTCCCACAAAGAATCCAGGCTTGCCATGCCGTCAAACAGCAGGATGCTTCCCCTGCAATGATAAATCGTGATCTCCTTGGCATAATAATCCGCAGAGGTGCCAAACATTTTGTCCAGCACCGCAAGATTTGCCGCAAGGCTCTGTGATAACTGCCGCATCCAACCACTCCTTTGCACAGCAGTATGCCCGGCTGCAGCGGCATCCATTCCGCCAGAAACGACAGGAGGTCTTGTTACTTGAAGCTTCTGATCTGCCGCACTATCATCATTTATCTGTGCGTCCTGTTTGCCATGCGGCTGATGGGCAAGCGCCAGCTGGGCGAACTGCAGCCCGAAGAACTGGTGTCCACCATTCTCATTTCCAATCTGGCATCCATCTCCATTGAATCGGAAGAGGTGCCCATCACATCCAGCCTGATCCCACTGTTTCTCATTGCAGCGCTGGAACTGCTGGGCTCCGTACTGAGCTTCCGCAGCCAGAAATTCTTCAACTTTCTTTCCGGCAGACCAAAGACGGTGATCTTGGACGGGCAGATCGATCAGAAAGCCTTGCGGATGCTGCGGCTGACCACAGCTGACCTGATGGAAGCGTTGCGCGGTAAAAATATTTTTGACCCACGGGAGGTCTCCTACGCGGTGATCGAGACGAACGGCACCCTTTCGGCAGCACTGCGGCCAGAAAAAGAGCCAGCCCGTCTTGCTGACCTGCAGCTGAAGGTGACCCATACCAACGCCACCATTCCCTTTGTGCTGGACGGACAGGTGCTGGAAGACAACCTGCGCTGGTGCGGCAAGGACCGCGCGTGGCTGGAACGCACGGCGCAGGCCAACACCCTGCTGCCGGAAGAAATTTTGCTGCTGATCGGCAACGAGACCGAGGATTATTTTTTGCTAAAAAAAGAGAACCGCCGTGCCGGCGGCTCCCATTGAGGTGAGCGGATGAAGCGGATCTATGCATGTATCGCCATTGTGGCCGTACTGCTGAGCGTGGCCTTTTACAGCAGCTGGAAGGTGCAGAGCTTTGCGGATGTGATCTCGGCAGACCTTGACACCGCCGCCGAAGCCATCCGCAATGCCGACTACCCTGCCGCCCGGCAGGCGCTTGCTGATGGTGCCGACCGGTGCGACCAAATGCGCACCAAAATGAACCACCTGCTGCGCACCGCAGATTTTACCGAGCTGGAAGCTGCGCTGCGGGCGGCGGACGGACACCTGGAAATGGGTGCCCCAGAGGAAGCCTTTGGTGAGCTGCGCCGCGCACAGGTACAGGTGGAAACACTGGAATGGCTCTCGCACCGGCTGGTATAAACAAAAACACCGGCCCTGCCCCGTTGGGCGAAAGCCGGTGTTCTGATGCAAATTATTTCTGTGGTTCCTTGCGGTCGCCCATCAGCTTTTTCAGCTCATTGAAAAAGCTTTCCACGTCTGCAAACTGACGGTAGACCGATGCAAAGCGAACATATGCCACTTCGTCGATTTTTTTCAGTTCCTGCATGGTCAGCTCACCGATGCGCACGCTGGGGATCTCACGGTCGTAGGAGCTGAGCAGCGTCTGCTCAATGCTGCTTACCGCACGCTCCAGCGATTCGTAGCTGACCGGCCGCTTGGCGCAGGCACGCACCATGGCGTTGAGCAGCTTCTGCCGGTCGAACGGCTCACGGGAGCTGTCCTTTTTGATGACCACAAGCGGAACAGTCTCCACGACCTCATAGGTCGTAAAGCGCATATGGCAGCTCAGGCATTCGCGGCGGCGGCGGATGCGCTCACTGTCTTCGGTGGGGCGGGAATCGATCACTTTGGATTCCTCGGCTCCGCAATAGGGACACTTCATGTTCTGTTCCTCCTGTCCGGTCTGACCGGGCTGTGTTTTTAGGCTTTGGTCTTGGGCTTGCGCTCACTCCACAGCACCCACGCAGAGGTGGAAACGCACAGCGAAGTGTACACGCCGCTGATCATGCCCATCATCAGCGGGAACGCAAAGGTAAAGATGCTGTCCAGACCATACAGCTTTGCCACGATGCACATAACGCCCAGCGCCATCACCGTGGTAATGGTGGTGATCAGGGTGCGGCGGGCGGACTGGTTCACCGAGTGGTTCACCAGCTCTTCAAAGGATGCCTTTTTACCCATCAGGGTGCGGTTCTCGCGGATACGGTCGTAGACCACAACGGTATCGTTGATGGAGTAGCCAAGGATGGTAAGCATGGCTGCAATGAAGTTGCCGTCCAGCGCGGTGCGCAGCAGCACAAAGGTGCCAAACACCACCATCAGGTCGTTCACAAGCGCCAGCACTGCCATCATGCCGCCGGTCAGGCCGCCGATGTTCTTGAAGCGCAGGGCGATGTACAGCAGGATCAGCACCAGTGCAAACACCACGGCAACCAGACTCTTCTGCAGGAACTTGGTGCCCATGGCAGCGCTGACGTTGCTTAGCGACAGCTGTTCAAAATTGTTGTCCGGGCAGCTTTCGTTCAGGCTGTCCAGCAGCTTAGCCACCTGCTCGGTAGTCACTGTTTCGGTACCGGGCATCGAGATTTTCAGGGTCTGGCCACCGGTAGCAACATTCTCGCCGGTTTGCAGGGTCAGGCCGTTATTCTCCAATGCAAAGGATGCAACCTTCTGCACATCCGACATGGTAAAGCTGCCCTCGTAGCTCAGGGTGATCATGGCACCGCCGGTGAACTCGGTATCCAGATGGACACCCAAAACCACAGCGCACAGCACGATGGCTGCCATCAGGCAGGAGGAGATCGTCAGGAAGCGCTTGCGCAGGCCCACAAAGTCGATGGGCTTCTTCTCGGTTTTTTCCTTGCCGGGCTTTTCAGCGCCGTAAAGCCAAGGATTGCGCAGTGCCTTGATGGATGCCGCACCGCGGATCATCACACGGGTAGCAAACACGCCAAACACAAAGTTCAGCAGCACGCCGGTGAGCAGCGTGTAACCGAAGGCATAAATAGTGCCTGCGGTGGAGGGGCCAAAGGCAAAGAACACAAAGTGGAGTGCCTTTGCAAACATGCCGTCCGAGGGGCCAAAGGCACCCATCAGCACGATGGCCACGATGACGATGGTCACGTTGCCGTCAACGATGGGGGTCAGGCCGCGGGCAAAACCGCTCTTGAGTGCGCCATCCAGAGACTTGCCGTTTTTCAGCTCTTCCTTGATGCGTTCTGCCGTGATAACATTGGCATCCACGCCCATGCCGATGGCAAGGATGATGCCTGCGATGCCGGGCAGGGTCATGGTAAAGCTTTCAAACACCGGGAAGTAGCCGGAAACGAACGCCAGCGTTGCTGCCACCTGACCAGCCAGTGCAATACATGCAAGGAAGCCCGGCAGACGGTACAGCATCGTCATGAACACCACGATCAGTGCAAAGGCGATCAGGCCGGCCAGAACCATGGCGCTCAGGCTGTTCTCGCCCAGACTGGGGCTGACGGTGGAATAGCTGTCCACCGTCAGTGCAAAGGGCAGTGCGCCGGAGTTGATCTGGCGGGCCATCTTGACGACCTGCTCCTGCGTGAAAGGATTGGAAGCCGAGCTTGTAATGATGGCAGAGCCATCGGTAATAGCGGTGTTGACCGTGGCCGTGCTCACGTTTTCATCGTCCAACCAGATGCTGATGGTGCCGCCCGATGCAGCCAGCTTTGTGGTAGCATCGCCAAATGCCTTGGCACCGTCATCGGTGAACTTCAAGGAGACGAAATATTCCGAAGCACCGCCATTGCTGACGGGGCCATACTGAGCTGCGGCGCTCTCGATCATGGAGCCGTCCAGGATCAGCTCACCGTCCGCACTGCTTCCCTCGCGGAAGGTCAGATAGGCGGTGGTGCCGATCTCATCGATCGCAGCTTCCGGGTCAAAATCCGTCTCACCGGACTGCCACGGGAACTCCAGGATCAGGCTGTCGGAATTGTTGTCCACATACAGCTCATAGTCGGTCACGTTCAGCGCCACGAGACGGTTCTCAATGACGAGCTGGGCTGCTTCCAGCTGTTCTTCGGTAGCATCGTAGCCATCCGACGGCACAAAGGTGACGTTGACACCGCCCTTGATATCCACACCGAAGCGGATATCCTTTGCACCTTTGATGTAGGTCGTGGTCGTATCGCCGTACTTGGCATACACACCGAAGAACGCAGTATACACAAATACCACGATCAACAGCACTGTGGCGATCAGATGCCATGCTTTTCCTTTTGTTTTCATAAAATTCAGGGAACCTCCAAAAGCAGCAGTTCTTGCAGCTGCCGCCCGTATTCTAGTGCGGACCGCCTGCTCCGGCGGGCCTTATCATTTCCGCAAGGGGGCCGTCGTGCCGGCTTTCTTGCGACAAAACTCCCCTGACGGCCCAAACGGGCCGCACAGAGGAGATAAAATCAAAAAATGTTAGTCTGCCTTGTCAGCCAGCAGTTTTTCTGCCACAGCCAGACGCACACAGATGCACAGCAGTTCGGAAGCGGTTTCCACCTCGTCCAGACTGGGATAGGTGGGCGCAATGCGCAGGTGAGAATCCTCGGGGTCCTTGTGATAGGGATATGCAGAACCGGCACCGGTCAGGGTCAGGCCCGCATCCTTGCACAGACCCGCCACGCGCTTTGCACAGCCGGGCATCACATACAGGCTGATGAAGTAGCCGCCCTTGGGGTCCGTCCAGTGGGCAATATCCCCGCAGGGGATGAGGTTGTTCTTGAATGCGGTCTTGACGGCATCAAAGCAGGGCACCAGACGACGACGGTGCTTTGCCATGTGGGCCAGCACACCTTCCTTGTTCTTCAGGAAGCGGACGTGGCGCAGCTGGTTCATCTTGTCGTAGCTGATGATCATGACCGAGAAGCGCTTGCAGATATACTTCATGCTGCTCTCGCTGCAGGCAATGGCAGAGACACCTGCGCCCGGGAAGGTGATCTTGCTGGTGGAAGTGAACATGAACACACGGTTTTCGTTGCCGTACTTCTTGCTCTCGTTCAGCAGCACCGGAGTCTCGATGATCTCATCGGTGAGGTGGTGCACAGATGTTTGGAATTACTCTTCCAGAGAATTTCAGAAGACCATTCTTTTCAAAGAGCATTGCAGAATACTGGAGAAGATGGCACATTACACTGTGCGCATGGTTTAAGGATTATCTTTTCTATCCGTTATCAATGTCTAAATGGATGAATAAGGTATCAAGGTGGCTTAAGAAGCACGTAGGAAAGCCGGTAGGTTCAAGATTTCCAGTATATTTTTCAAGTCTTACTGTGTGGTTTGTGACAGGTATATGGCATGGTGCAAGTTGGAACTTTGTAGTTTGGGGGCTTTTGAACAGCATAATTATGCTTGTTTCTCAGGAACTTAAGCCATTATATGAGAAGGCAGATAACAGGTTAGGTTACAGAAAATTAAAATACTACAAAGTATTTGAGATAATAAGAACTACTGCTATAGTATGCTGCCTGCAGATGCTTGATTATTACAGAGATATTGCAGAGGCATTCCGTATGTTTTTCTCAATGTTTACAGGTGGTAATTATGCGGCTGTATTCACTAAGGGAATGTGGAGTATTGGTTTATCAGCAGCTGATTATATAGTACTTTTTGCAGGCGTGGTTATAATGTTTGCGGTAAGCCTGCTTGAGAGAAAATGTCCGGTAAGAGACCGGTTAGCAAAGAAGAATTATATTATAAGATATACAGTTTTTCTTGTGATTTTTCTGCTTATAGCTGTATTTGGAATCTATGGAATCGGATACGAGTCAAGCCAGTTTATATATAATCAGTTTTAGAAAACATTTTCTAAGGAATGGAGATAGTTTTGAGAAAGAAGATATGTACAGGTATTGCAGTTGTCATAATACCGATAGTATGTCTGTATCTTTTACAGTGTCTGTTAGTTCCTAAATATGCATCAGATATTAAAGAAGGTGCAATGATTAAGGAATATTATAACAGTGAAAAGAATCATGATGTGCTTATTCTTGGTGACTGTGAAGTGTATGAGAATATATCCACGGTTACAATGTGGGAGAATTACGGAATATCAAGTTATATCCGTGGAAGTGCGGAACAGCTTATATGGCAGTCGTATTATCTTTTAGAGGATACACTAAAGTATGAGAAACCGCAGGTTGTTATTGTAAATGTACTTGCAATGACAGAAAGTGATGCCAAAAGCGAGGCTTATAACAGAATGACACTGGATGGCATGAAGCTTTCAAAGTATAAGATAGCTTCTGTAAGGGAGTCAATGACAGAAGAAGAGAATATGGCTAGCTATATATTCCCACTGCTTAGATATCACTCAAGATGGAGTGAATTGTCATCAGAGGATTTCAGATATATGTGGAAAACACCATCTGTTACGACTAACGGTTATCTTATGCAGAAAGGTGTAAGACCAGTTACTACTATACCAAAAGCTGCACCACTTGCTAATTATACATTCAGTGACAGGAATATGGAATATCTTGATAAGATATATTCACTTTGTAAAGATAATGGTATTAATCTTGTTCTTATGAAAGCACCGAGTGTATATCCTCACTGGTATGATGAGTGGGATAAGCAGGTTAGTGATTATGCGTATGAGCATGGAATACTATATCTTAATACAATTAATGAGGCTGGAAATATAGGTATAGACTATACTACTGATACATTTGACTATGGACAGCATCTTAATGTGGAAGGAGCTGAGAAGCTGTCGTTATATCTTGGGGAACAGCTTGTTAAGAATTTCAGGCTTACTGACCATAGACAGGATGAATCATATAAGAATGCATGGCAGTCAATAGTTAATAAATATTACGAAGAGAAACAGGGAGATTGATTATGAGAAAGAAGAGTTTAATGTTAGCGGCAGTACTTGCAGCAGGAGTTATGATGGCAGCATGTGGAAGTGCATCAACACTGCCAGATAATAGTCAGGAAAAGCCAGTTGCATCACAGCAGACGGAAAGTAAGTATTCATTTGAATTAAAAGGCATAGAGTTAAAGACAGATGGCGATCTTACAGAATATACATCTAAGCTTGGAGAACCTTCTGGTGGTTACTATGAGGCTAAAAGCTGTGCATTTGAAGGAATGGACAAATTTTATTACTATGATAGCGTAACTCTACAGGGATATCAGAAGGACGGAAATGATAAGCTTTATTCTATAACACTTATGGATGATGCTGTTAAGACTAAAGAAGGTGTCCGTATTGGCGATAAGAAAGATAAGGTTTTATCAGCATATGGAAGTGATTATACAGAAGCTGACGGACAGCTTCTGTATGAATCAGGTAACACCAGACTTTCGTTCGTTATGAAGGATGATGAAGTACAGAGCATAATATACAGTGTTAAATAATTCAATGGGACAGAGCAATTAATCCCGTCAGACTGGTTTACAGACAGTCTGGCGGGATTAATTGTTGTATGACTATCAGCGTATATTTATGAGTATACAATATATGTGTTGTATCGGAATTTACGCAGCTTCTGCTCCATTTTAATGGCGTTTGAAAGCTGTCTGAAAGCACCAACCTGAACTTTATAATAGTCATTCTCATATATGATAAAAGCGGGGAAGCCTTCAATAAGCAGGGAATTAAGCATGCGGTCTGCATTATTTTTATTGCGGTAGGCACCAACCTGAACACGATAAAGTGGCTCAGGAGAGAGGTCATCATCACAGTTACATGATGGTTTAGCAGGAGGTGCAGGCTTTTTTTCGCATGCTGCAGGCATGATTTCAGTGGATTTGGCAGAATCTGATTTCACTGATGGGACTTCACCTGAAGCAGCCTGTGCAGTAGTATTATTTGTCTTTGGTTTAATTCCAAGGGTCTTAAGAATACCATCTGCGATTCCATTTGCAATCTGGTTAAAGTTCTTATCAAATGTTTCATTATCTTTATCGTTATTAATAAAGCTGGCTTCTACAAGTACGGCAGGCATTTTTGTCCGTTTGAGTACAACAAGGTTAGGACGTTCGGTAATTCCAAGATTTTTAAAGCCAGCCTTTTCCAGCTCAGAATTGATATTGGCAGCCATCTGTGATTTAATACCGGAATTATTGTAAACAAGAGTTTCCACGCCTGTGTACTGGTTAGGCGTAGGGGATGAATTTCTGTGGATTGAAACAAAATAATCAGCCTTAGCATCATTGGCATCAGTCGCTTTTTTAAAAGGTGTCTCATATTCATCAGTAGTACGGGTGTACACAACGTCAATACCATTTTTTTCTAATATATCACCTACGGCAAGAGCGAGCTTTAAGTTGTCATCTTTCTCAGCTCTGCCATTATATGTTGCACCATAGTCGCTACCGCCGTGTCCGGCATCTACAGCTATCTTATATTGAGCCATAATATCTCCGATAACATTAATCATATTATTGTATGCAAAAGACATAATAAGCGTACCTGTCACATATATTTATCTTAAGATGAGAAAGAGGACAGATTATGAACGTTGGATATGTACATACATTTGAAGTGCCAGAAAATAATATTGATAAAGGCCGGTTGAAGGTAAGTGTTGTCAATGAAGAAAATGTGCCAATTAAAGGAGCGGCTGTAAGACTGTCGTATACAGGAAATCCTGATAATATAATAGGAGAAAGTGGTACAGACGGAGACGGGATAAGTATATTTAACGACTTAAGAACGCCTCCAATTGAATATAGCATGGAACCGGGGAACAGGCAGCCATTTTCAGAGTATGACATAACTGTAAGTGTGCCAGGATTTGATAATGTAAATATATCAGGCAGTGATATGTTTTCGGGGGAGCTAAGCATTCAGAATGTAAAGATGTCTGCAAGGGATAATTCACAGAATAATATAGTCATACCTGTTAACACATTATATGGAGATTACCCACCTAAGATTGATGAAGAAGAGATTAAGCCTATGGGTCAGTCGGGTGAAATTGTGCTTGACAGAGTTGTTGTTCCTGAAATTGTAGTTGTACATGACGGACCGCCTAAAGATACTGAGGCAGATAATTATTATGTTACTTATAAGGATTATATTAAGAATGTAGCAAGCTCTGAGATATATTCAACATGGCCGAGGCAGACAATTGAGGCAAATGTGCTTGCTATTATGTCATTTACATTAAACCGGGTATATACAGAATGGTACAGAAACAAATTCTATGATTTTACAATAACCTCATCAACTGCATATGACCAGAAATGGGTTAATGGAAGAAATGTGTTCGAAAGTATATCACAGGTAGTAGATGATATATTTGACAATTACATATCAAGACCTAATGTAAAGCAGCCAATACTTACACAGTATTGTGATGGAAAGAGAGTGACATGTCCTAACAGGCTTTCACAGTGGGGAAGCAAGTATCTGGGAGATCAGAATTATTCATCGATTGATATATTAAGATATTATTATGGTCAGGATGTGTATATTAATGCGGCAGAACAGATAAGCGGAATTCCTTATTCATGGCCGGGAACTAATCTTGATATAGGTTCATCAGGGCAGAAGGTAAGACAGCTTCA
>OLRV01001109.1_pt1 | contig 23967 bp, 20 predicted proteins | sample 1672421 | NCBI WGS metagenome assembly OLRV01 (sample SAMEA3136684, study PRJEB25190) | human gut metagenome | biome: human gut; feature: human-associated habitat; material: faeces | place: Austria | collected 2013
AAAACTGTGTTAAACTACTTTTATTGTAGCTTGACACAGTTTAGTTTACACTCTCTTAAAGATTCTTATGCCTTGAAGCTCTCCAAGTCTTCTGCCTTGAAGTTCTGGATGTATGCTGAATGGCCGAGAACTTCTTCCTCTGCCATGCGAACATAAACATTGGCACTCTTGGCAAACATCTCTGGAGCCTTGGTTGCATCGTCGAGGATGAGGAGAGACATTACGATGTCGCCAGTCATGTTGTAGAGACGGCGAGCCAGGAAGTCGTGAACTGCCTGATCGTTTGCTTCCTTCACCTTGTTGATGGCTGCCTCGTAAAGTTCTACGAGCTTAGCTACACGCTCCTTCAATGGCTTCAAGTCATCTGATACCTCATTCTCCAACATCTCCTTAATGATGCTGAGATAAGTACCGTTGGTGATGTAGCGGATGGCTGCAACAACCTGAAGCTGAGTGGTACCCTCGTAGATAGAGAAGATGCGGGCGTCACGGAACAGGCGCTGGCACTTGTACTCCATGATGAAGCCAGAACCACCGTGGATGCTGATGGCATCGTATGCATTCTGGTTAGCATACTCAGAGTTCATACCCTTAGCCAATGGTGTGAATGCATCTGCCAAGCGGGTGTATTTCTTCATCTCCTGACGCTCCTCTGGAGTGAGCTTAGTGTCGCGGGCGATGTCTTCCAAAGCCTTGTAGATATCTACGTAGCGAGCGCAGCAGTAGAGGAGTGAACGGCCTGCATCCAACTTAGCCTTCATTCTTGAAAGCATGTCGTATACAGCTGGGAAGTTGATGATCTTCTCACCAAACTGAGCACGCTCCTTGGCATAAGCCAAGCCCTCATTGTAAGCCTCCTGCTCAACACCCACACTCTGAGCTGCAATACCCAGACGGGCACCGTTCATCAGAGCCATCACGTACTTAATCAATCCGAGACGGGTGTTACCGCAAAGCTCAGCCTTGGCATTCTTGTAAACCAACTCGCAGGTTGGAGAACCATGAATACCCAACTTGTGCTCGATGTGACGAACAGTTACGCCGCCATCACGCTTGTCGTAGATGAACATAGAAAGACCACGACCATCCTTGGTGCCTTCTTCAGAACGAGCCAGAACCAGGTGGATGTCTGAGTCACCATTGGTGATGAAACGCTTCACACCATTCAGACGCCATGTGCCGTCCTCATCCTGTGTAGCCTTCAGCATTACGCGCTGCAAGTCAGAACCTGCATCAGGCTCAGTCAAGTCCATACTCATGGTCTCGCCTGCGCAGATGCGAGGGATGTACTTCTGGCGCTGCTCCTCAGAACCGAACTCATAGAGTGTATCGATACAGCTCTGGAGCGACCAGATGTTCTGGAAACCGGCATCGGCAGCAGCAATGATTTCAGAAGCCATAGAGAAGATGGCGTTAGGCAAGTTCAAACCGCCGTAACGACGAGGCATTGACAAGCCCCAGAGGCCAGCCTTGCGGGTAGCATCGAGGTTCTCGAATGTCTTGCTGGCATAGATCATGCGGCCATTCTCCAAGTGTGGACCTTCGAGGTCAACATCCTCAGAGTTTGGTTCGATGATGTTAGCAGCTACATCGCCGGTAATATCCAGCAATCGCTTGTAGTTCTCGATGGCATCCTCGTAGTTGACAGGAGCATCTTCAAACTGGTCTTTTTCTACATAATTTCTTTCCTTCAAGTCCACAACACGCTTCATAAGCGGATGATTCAAGTGGAACTCTATCTCAGGATGGTCTGTATAATAATTAGCCATTTTGCTTTTCTTATTTAAATAATGTGTAATGCAGATTACTTAGAATTCTGCTTGTAGTACTTGATGAGCTTAGGAACCACATCCTCAACATTGCCGTTGATAACGTAGTCGGCAATCTTGTTGATTGGAGCATCAGGATCGTTGTTTACAGAGATGATGATGCCTGAATCCTGCATACCGGCGATGTGCTGAATCTGACCAGAGATTCCGCAAGCGATATATACCTTAGGATGAACGGTAACACCAGTCTGACCAATCTGACGGTCGTGATCTACCCAACCTGCATCTACTGCAGCACGGGAAGCACCTACCTCACCATGGAGGAGATGAGCCAATTCGAAGAGCTGGTCGAAGCCTTCCTTGCTTCCTACGCCATAACCGCCGGCTACGACGATGGCAGAACCCTTCAGGTTGTGCTTGGCAGCCTCTACGTGGTGGTCGAGTACCTTTACTACGAAGTCCTCAGCAGGAACATACTTGCTTACCTCAGGGTAAACTACTTCCTTCTTGCACTCACCCTCGTAGATGCTCTTCTGCATCACGCCAGAGCGGACTGTAGCCATCTGTGGACGGTGGTCTGGGTTTACGATAGTAGCCACGATGTTACCACCGAAGGCAGGACGAATCTGATAGAGCAGACCCTCATAGTGCTTGCCGCTCTTCTTATCGTCGTAATCACCGATTTCAAGTTCTGTACAGTCGGCGGTAAGACCGCTGGTCAATGAAGAAGAAACACGAGGACCGAGGTCGCGACCGATAACGGTAGCACCCATCAATGCAATCTGAGGCTTCTCCTCCTTGAAGAGGTTGACGAGAATGTCTGTATGAGGAGCTGAAGTATATGGGAACAAACCCTCAGCATCGAAAACAAATAATTTATCTACACCATAAGGGAGAATCTGATCCTCTACCTGACCCTTGATGCCGGTACCTGCTACGATGGCATGGAGCTCCACGCCCTGCTGGTTAGCGAGCTTACGACCCTTGGTGAGCAATTCCTGAGATACTTCGGCAACGGTTGTGCCTTCTACCTCGCAATATACAAATACGTTGTTCATTGTCTTTTCAAAATTATCCGATAATACTTTCGTTCAACAATTCCTTCATCAGTCCGTCGATGTCTTCATCGCTGCTGGTCAAGGTCTTGCTTTCCTTAGCCTGGAACACGATGTTCTTCACGGCCTTCACCTTGGTAGGTGAACCGCTCAAACCGCACTGTGCAGGGTCGCCGTCAACATCGGCAACACTCCACTGGTTCAGAGTGAGGTAAGGGCGCTCTTCATAGAGGTTGGCCCAAGGCTCATCACCCTTGCGCTCCATAGGGCAGGTAGCGTATTTATATTTCATTACGAGCTTCACGTTGCATGGGCGACATGGAGCAGCACTTCCGTTTACGGTGATAACCAATGGCAATGGAGCCTCAACAGTCTCCACACCACCATCAATGAGGCGGCGTATAGTAGCCTTGCCATCCTCTACCTTGAGGATTTCCTCTGCGTAGGTTACCTGGTTCAATCCCAACTTCTGAGCCACCTGCGGACCTACCTGGGCTGTATCACCATCGATAGCCTGGCGACCACCGATCACGATGTCAACGTCACCAATCTTCTGGATACCAGTAGCAAGGGCATAGGAAGTAGCCAATGTATCAGCACCGGCAAAGAGACGGTCGGTAAGCAACCAACCCGTATCAGCACCACGATAAAGACCCTGGCGGATGATTTCGCCAGCACGTGGAGGACCCATAGTCAAAATACCAACTGTAGAACCTGGATTCTGCTCTTTCAATCGGAGAGCCTGCTCCAATGCGTTCAAATCTTCAGGATTGAAGATTGCAGGAAGGGCAGCGCGATTTACGGTGCCTTCGGCGGTCATCGCATCCTTACCCACATTTCTTGTGTCAGGTACTTGCTTGGCAAGTACTACGATTTTTAAACTCATATTTTTAAAAATGGTTATTGTTATAATTTCCTAAGTTTGTTAGTGCTCAGTACTCAAGTTGTACGTCGTCTAGTGCGATTATCAGACTTGCTATCGTCCAATAAGTTACTGTCCAATGTTCAATTTGGGACAAAACACGGGGACAAAAGTAACACTTTTTTATGGCTTACGCAAATATTTTATAAAAAAAATGCACATTTAGTCTTGCTTTGTGCGCAAAACGCAAGAAATGTGCAAGTTTTTTAGAACGTCCGTACTTAACTTTGCTGGCTTATTCAAAGCTCTTGAGTCGAGCGATATATTTGCCCAGAATGTCGAATTCGATATTCACTACCGTTCCCACTTCGATGTCGCAGAAGTTGGTATTCTCTCTGGTATAAGGAATGATGGCAACGGTAAATGTGTTGTCTGTAGGATCACAGACGGTGAGTGAAACGCCGTTAACGGTAACGCTGCCCTTGTCGACCGTGAAATAGCCTTTTCTTGCCATTTCCTTATTGAGCTCATATTCGAAAGTAAAATAAGTAGAGCCATCAGCGTCTTTCATTGCGATACATTTGGCAGTCTCGTCCACGTGTCCCTGTACGATATGACCATCCAGACGGCCGTTCATCACCATAGAACGCTCCACGTTCACCTTGTCGCCCACCTTGAGCAGACCCAGGTTGCTGCGGTCCAGGGTTTCCTTCATGGCGGTAACAGTATACGTGCCATCTTTTATTTCCACTACGGTGAGGCACACACCATTATGAGCCACGCTCTGATCGATGCCGAGTTCATCAACGAAAGAGCACTTCAACGTAAAGTCGATGTTCTCCTTATCATGTCTGATAGCTACGACGGTAGCCATTTCTTCTACGATTCCACTAAACATAATTTCAGTATTAATTTAACATATACTGCAAAGGTACGAGAAAAAATGAAATCTCCCAACTTTTCTATCTGAAATGTTGGGAGATTTATATTATATTAATGCTTTTATCCGGTAGATTATATCACCTTGACTCTCTGTTTACCTTCTCTTCCATCTATCACAATCTTCTCGAAAATGATGGCAGGATCATTTGGTGTGAGAGTAAGGGTATGGATGCCATCGCCTGTAACGGGCAGTTCTATTTCTATCACCTTGTCGATGATGCGGGAGGCTACCGTAGGATAGTAGATGTTGTAGATATTCTCCGGCTTCTCGTTCAGATTATGATTTAAGTTGACGACGACCGGCTCGGCTCCATCTACGCTTACGCCATAAGTCATGCCGCCCTTGTTCTGATAATCAAGGGTAGATTTGGTGATAATATGTATGCGTACCTTCTTGCTGTCAGTAGCAGATGATGCGCCTTGGCGTGCCAGAGCGTTCATCTTGAACCTGTAGGTGAGGCTGGCTCCTTTTACGTTTTTGGTGTATGGCATCAGGGTGACACCGGCTACACTTTTGCCCATGAATGGAATCTCTGTCCATTTTGCCTCGGCAGCATCCGTCTTGCTGCTATAGTAAGGAGCTTCGATTTCTACCACGCCGTTGTTTTCGCTGATAATCACTCCATCCTTGGAGGTTACCCGGAAGAGCTCCGGACAGGTATCTTTCTCGAAATCATCATTCCAACTCTTGTAGCCGATATGCTTCTGGGTCATCATGCCGTTCCACTTGCCGCCAGCCATCTTATGGTTGTAATAGTCGCAGATGAGGGAATCGCGCTTGAAGAGGCGCTCGCATTCATCAGCCCATACATTCGCCTTCGGATTGCCCTGCTTATAGAGGGCATGGTTCTGTGCCTGGGCAAAGTACATCTGATGCAGATTGCTCATCATCTCGATAGGGAAGAGGATGATCTGGCGATAGGCATCGTGGTAGGATGCCGGCAGACTGTTGTACTGGCGCAGCGCATCGGCTTCGAGCTGGAGATACTGGTTTACCACCTCCTGCCATTCACCGTTTTCCAGACTGTAGGTGTTCTTGTCGAGCATCTCTGGGGTGCAGCGGCCGTTGTACTTGCAGATGAGGTTAAGAATGCGGGCAGCTTCATCGGCCTGCGATTCACCAAACTGCTGTGCGCACCAGTCGCGGGTATGGCGGGTGATGTTGTTTACATCGTATTTACGTGGATTCCAAGCCATGTCCATAAACTGGCTGATAGGATATTCCATCGGCTTGAGGTCGCCCACATTGAGAATCCAGAGACGGTCGATGCCATTCTCGTAAGCAAGCGTCAACTGCTCCCAAGGATTCTGCACAGGAGTAACGTTGAGCATCTTTGAGTTTCTTGGAGCACCTACGTAATCTACGTGATAGTATAAGCCCCAACCGCCTTTGTGCTTGCGTTCCTTGGCATTCGGCACACGGCGCACGTTACCCCAGTTGTCATCGCAGAGCAGGAGGGTTACGTCATCAGGCACCTTCATGCCCTTGTCGTAGTAATCCAATACCTCTTTATATAGTGCCCAAACCTGTGGGGTTTCGCTAGCCTTTCTGCCGGTTACGTCAGCGATAATCTTACGCTGGTCGTTGATGATGTTGGTCATCAGCTTCGTATCTGCCTCTTCGCTCATCGCTTCATCGCCGTCGCCGCGCATTCCGATGGTTACAATCTGTTCTGTTCCCTTCATTCGCTCAATGCCTTCACGGAAGAACTTCTGCAGGTTAGCCTTGTTTTTCTGATAGTTCCATGGTCCCCATCCCTTTCGGTTGCGGGCGTATTCCTGGTGGTTGCGGGCCATCGGCTCATGATGGGAAGTACTCATCACTACGCCCATTTCATCTGCCGTCTTCTCGTTCTCCGGGTCATCGGCATAGAAAGCCCAGCCCCACATGGCAGGCCACATCATGTTACCTCTCAGTCGCAATACCAGTTCGAAGATGCGCTGATAGAAACGGTGGTCGCCATATCCGGTGCCGTAGGTATTCTTTACCCATGACGTTAGGCAAGGTGCCTCATCGTTGAGGAAGATGCCGCGATAACGTACGGCTGGTTCGCCATCTGTATAGATACCCTTGTTTACGAAAATAGAATCGTGGTGCTCTACAGGCACGTCTGCCCAGTCATACCAAGGCGATACGCCCATCTGCTGCGAGAGTTCGTAGATGCCATAGATGGTGCCTCGGCGGTCGCTGCCAGCAATGACGAGCTGACCATCTGTGAGCGTGATGATAAACTTTTCCCGTTTGCCCTTCAGTAGATTTCCGTTGATGCGCTTCTGTTTCACCAGTTGGTCGATGGCTGCAGAATGGCCGATGGTACCTACGAGGATAGCTGGTCGGGCTGTGTCGGCTTTTTTCAGAAAACCGGCATCCGAGGTGAGGGTGGCTGTTGCTCCACTCACACTTTTGATATCTTGCAGCAGGGCATGAGCAGCATAGCTCACTCCTTTGCAGTCGTTGGTGTCCATGTAGATTTCTACCCGGTTATTGGCATTCAGCAGCAAGTCTCCTTGCTTGAAATCTACAAATCTGTCGGCTGCGCTCATGCTGATTGTTGAGAGCAGGGCAGCGCCAGCCAGGAATGTTTGCTTGATGTTGTTTAGTTTCATGTTTATTTATCTTGTTGTTATTTTATCTGATTGTCAGCAATGTGTTTTTGCCGGTTGCAAAGGTAGCCAAAACTATCCGGATATACTTTATTTTATGTAATCTTTAGTTTTTAATATGTTTCATTTTTACTTTTCTGTCCGTTTCTCTTTGTGTTTTCAAAGAAAAATAGTAATTTTGCATAGTAAAAACAGAAAAAAGAATATATATAATGATAGACAGACCGACGATAGCAAAAATTATGGATGCCACCAAGATAGAAGAGGTGGTATCTGAATTTGTTACGCTCAAGAAGCGAGGCATCAATTATGTCGGCTTGTGTCCTTTTCATAACGATTCCAATCCATCTTTCTCTGTATCTCCAACAAGAGGTATCTGTCATTGTTTTACCTGCGGAAAGGGAGGTAATGCAATCAACTTTCTGATGGAACTGGAACAGATGACCTATCCCGATGCTCTTCGCTGGCTCGCCAAGAAATATAAAATAGAGATTCAGGAACGGGAACTGACCAATGAAGAAAAACAGCGCGAGAGCGAAAGAGAATCCATGTTTATCGTCAACGATTGGGCGGCGAAATATTTTCAGGATATTCTCCTGCATGATGTGGATGGTATTGCTATCGGTATGGCTTATTTCCGAGGAAGAGGTTTCAGGGATGATATCATCAGAAAATTTCAGTTGGGTTTTGCGCTCCCTAAGCGTACTGCTCTTGCTGAGGCGGCTAAGGCGGCTGGCTATAATCCGAAATATCTGGTTGATACGGGACTCTGCTTCAAGGTGGATAAGGACGAAGCCGGCAATAAGTCGGGTGAGGATAAGATTCTTGACCGTTTCTCGGGCAGAGCCATCTTCCCCTGGTTCAGCGTGAGCGGCAAGGTGGTAGCTTTTGGCGGACGAGTTCTCGACAGCAGAACCAAGGGCATCAGCCAGAAATATGTCAACTCGCCTGATAGTGTTATTTATCATAAGGAGCGCGAACTCTATGGACTCTATCAGGCCAAGAAGGCGATAGCCAAGGAGGATTGTGTCTTCATGGTGGAAGGATACACCGATGTTATCTCGATGCATCAGTGTGGCATCGAAAATGTGGTGGCAAACTCGGGTACAGCGCTGAGCGTGCATCAGATCAGATTGCTGCACCGCTTTACCAGCAATATCGTTCTTCTCTATGACGGCGATAATGCGGGTATTCATGCTGCGCTGCGAGGTACCGATATGTTGCTCGAAGAAGAGATGAACGTAAAGGTTCTCTTCCTCCCTGACGGCAATGACCCAGATAGTTTCGCCCGCAGTCATTCGGCAGAGGAATTCAGAAGATATATTCAGGAGAATCAGACCGACTTCATACAGTTTAAGACCGATATTCTGCTGCGCGGTGTGACAGACCCTGTAAAGCGAAGCCAGGCTATCAATTCGATTGTAGAGAGCATCTCGAAAATCAAGAATCAGATAACGCGCGCTTCTTATATCACCGACTGTTCTCACCGTTTGGGCGTGAACGAGGCAATTATCGTGAATGCCTTGAATAATTTTGTGCGCAACGGTATGAGTGAGCAGGTAAAGGCCGAGCGACGTGCTGCGGGATTGAAAGATTCGCCTGTAGCGGCAGCGCAGCAGGCGCAATCGGTGATGAGAGCGGTTACCCCACTGGATAAACTTCTGGAAGTAGAAGGACTTCTGGTACAGTTGATTATTCATCATGGCGACCAGCTCATCACGGTACAGGATGTAGACGGAAATGATGTGGAGGTAGCTGTGGCCCAGTATATCAGTCTTGATTTGGGTGGAGATGGCTTTAAGTTTCATAATGATTTATATAATCAGATTATGCAGGAGGCTGTGGAGCATCTCGAAAAAGAAGATGATTTTGTCGCTGAAACTTATTTTGCCAATCATCCGAATCCGGAAATCAGCAGGTTGGCAGGTTTGCCTACAGGTGACCAGGAGGTATCTACGGCTAGTCTGCAGATGAAGATGAGCGCCGATAAGCTCCGTCAGTTTGTCTTTAAAGACATCTTGAGCTTCCGTACTCATTATATTGCTCAGCGTATTATTGAGGTACAGCAGGAGTTTGCCAGGAATCCGACCAATCGTGAACTGCTGCAGGAGTTTATGAAACTCAAGCAGATGAACACGCTTCTGGCGAGTCAGGCAAACAATATCTTCAATTAACCGGAACTCCTGTCCTGTGGGGAGGAACTCTGTAAAGAAGTATTAGAGATTTAAAAGGAGAAATGCTATATGATTTATTTTCATTGGATATATCTGTTGCTTTATGTCGTGGTAACCGTTCCGGCTATCATTACCGTCTTGATGGACAATCGTCAGCCCGCCAAGACGATGGCATGGATATTGGTCTTCTTCTTCATCCCCTTTGTGGGTATCATCTTCTATTTTTTCTTCGGACAGAATACCCGCAAGGAACGGCTTATCAGCGACCGCAGCATGGACCAGCTCACCAAGCGCTCCATGCTCGAGTTCGTAGAGCAGGAGAATCTTCACCTGCCAGACAGCAATAAACCGCTGATGAATCTCTTTGCCAACCAGAGTTGGGCGCTGCCTTTTAAAGATAATCAGGTGGATATTTATACTGATGGCTATGATTTCTTCCTTACCTTATTATATAATATAGGACAGGCAAAGCATCATATTCATCTCGATACCTATATCTTCGAAGCCGATGCCTTGGGATATCTGATAGCTGATGCCTTGATTGATAAGGCGGAGCAGGGAGTAGAGGTGCGACTGATTTATGATGATGTAGGCTGCTGGAAGGTGAAGGATGAATTCTTTGAACGTATGCGTGATGCAGGCATTGATATACATTCGTTCATGCCAGTCCGCTTTCCGGCTTTTACGAGTAAGGTAAACTATCGTAACCACCGCAAACTCTGTGTCATAGATGGTAAGGTGGGCTTTATCGGCGGCATGAATATAGCTCTGCGCTATGTGAAGGGTGATAAGAAACAGGCTTGGCGCGATACGCATCTCCGTATAGAGGGCGGTGGCGTTTACGCCATTCAGAGAGCCTTTCTGGTAGACTGGTATTTCGTAGACCGTACATTGGTTACCAGTCGCCAGTATTATCCGCCGGTCAGTGCGCATATCCACAACAATTGTCTCGTACAGATAGTTACGAGCAGTCCTATCAGTCCTTGGCCTGATATCATGCAGGGCTATGTCCGCATCCTGCTTCAGGCCCGGAAGTATGTGTATATGGAAACGCCTTATTTCCTGCCAACAGAACCAGTATTGTTTGCCATGAGAACAGCAGCTCTGGCGGGTGTGGATATCCGTCTGATGTTGCCCCGTCATGCTGATGCCAAACTGGTAGAGTGGGCATCGCGTTCGTATGTGATAGAGGCGATAGAGGCTGGCGTAAAGGTTTTTCTCTATACGGCAGGCTTTAATCATAGTAAATTGCTGGTGAGTGATGATAATCTCTGTACGATAGGCAGTACGAATATCGATTTCCGAAGTTTTGAGAATAATTTCGAAGCGAATGCGTTCTTCTTTGATGAGGGGATGGCGCAACGCGTGAAGGCTGTCTATCTGCGGGATGAGGCGAAGAGTATCCTGGTAGATGATGTATCTTATTTCGTAAAACGTCCGTTCCGGCAGCGTCTTTTCGAGAGTACGGTAAGATTGCTCTCGCCGCTGCTGTGATTAGGCACAGATTTTTATTTAAGTATGGATTTATTTAAGTATGGATTTATTTAGGCACGGATTACACGGATTACACGGAGTTATGAGCTAAAATTCAATATTCCGAATTTATAATCTCATAAAAAATCCGTGTAATCCGTGTAATCCGTGCCTAAAATTTGCTTTTATCTGAATATTGAGAAGTTTACGCTTCCGTAACTTCTGTGTTCCAGGAATCGTGGATGCTCGGAGAAATCATAGTCTTTGCCATGCTCAAAGACGAAGATGCCTCCTTCGTTGAGATAGTCGCCATTCAGAACGAGGTCTGGAATCTGCGGCAACTCCTTCAGAGCGTATGGAGGATCGGCAAAGATAAAGTCAAACTTCTGCTTGCAGGTCTTCAGAAAACGGAATACATCACCACGAATCAGAATATCCTTGTCTTCGCCCAACTTCTGAAAACATTGGCGTATGAAGTTGGCATGGTCACGGTCTGCCTCTACGCTGATTACCCGGCTGCAGCCTCGTGATACCAGTTCGAGCGAAATGCTGCCCGTACCGGCAAAAAGGTCGAGGGCAGAGGTATTTTCGAAATCAATATATCCCTGCAGAACATTAAAGATGTTCTCCTTTGCAAAATCTGTTGTCGGACGCGCCTTAAACGAACGTGGAATGTCGAAATGGCGTCCCTTATATTGTCCTGTTATGATTCTCATATTTACTTTGAACTTTGAATGTTGAACATTGAACTTTATGATAAGCTATTCTGTTGAATTCTTAACTATCAACTTTTTACTATCAATTCTTGTCTTACTTACTTAAGTACAGCGCCATCAAATCGAATGGCAGACCTTTAATCTCTGTGATGGGCGCACGGTTGAATTCGGCGGCAGGATTCAGAATGAAGGTCTTCTTGATGTAGAGTTTCGTGTTGTAGAGGAACCAATCCTTATCCGGAACATTGCCTGATACATGCAACTCATCCTGCATCTGGTTGAATCCTAACTGCTTCCATACATAGAGAATGAAATAGAGGGCATCCTTGGCATGCTCGGCATTGAACGAGTTGAAAAATTTGAAACGGTTCTTCTCGAAACTGAAAACGTCCAGCTTCTTGTCGTGGAAATAAACATAAAGCTTGCGGTGAATGCCGGTGAAACTGCGATGATGCAGATAGTGCCACATCGGTTGCATGATAGGTGTGAAGCGGACATCCTTGAAGTTGTCTTCTACCACCATCTTCAAATCCTTGTTGATAGGGAATACCGCTACCGCATTCAGTTCCGGCTGCACTCTGTAGAGAATGGCATCGCTGTTATGACTGTTGAAGGCATGCTGATAGAGCACATCGATATCCTCTTCATGAAATTCTTCGATAGGAACCAGCAGGATAGGCGAATCGAGAAATACGCGTACCTTCTGGTATCCCCGCTGCAGGAGAGTACTCTCCTTGAAAGCCTGACGCAAGTTGGCTGCCATCGAAACACCACTCTTTACTGTGTAAGGTTCATAGATGAGCTGATGCTCAGCTTCACGGTCAACTACCGAAAAACTGAGGGTGTTTCTGCTCACGCGGATGGTGAGGCGTGCTTGCTGAATGTTGTTACCTTTTATTTGCATATCTGTTACCAATTACCTGCGTTGTTATTATCTGTCGTTAAATCGCCTATCTTGAGTCCGGGATAGTTACCGGCATAGTTGGCCTCCTCTATCTTCTGCTGGATGGAACCTTCATCGAGTCCGTCGAGGAAGGTTTCATAACCGGCCCCACATTCCATCACCGGAATCTGCTTACCGCTTTTTCCTACGATAACCGTGGCAGCAAGTGTAAACTTCTTACCATCGGCATAGGGAATGTATTGGGCATCTTCCTGTAAGTACTTGCCTTTTACCAGTGTCGGAAAATCGCCTGTATATACGCCATGTTTCGCCTTGTATTTCTCTTCAGCCTGACGTATCAGCATCAGTTTCTCCTTCACCTCTGCTTCTCTGCTAGCCATGGCTTTCTGGAAGCGGATGGGCTGGCTCACACTCAGAATACAGAGTAGCATCATGATGATGACGCATGCTCCCAAAATATAATTATTCTTTATTCTTTTTCTCATTTCAAAAAGTATTATTACTTTTGCACAGCAAATAGGTGCAGTAAATTTTCTGCAAAGATACTAAAAGTTTTCGAAATATGAACATTGAAGAGTTAAAATATCAGATATTACAGCAATTTGGCTTTCCGCCAACCCCAAAACAGGCTCAGGCGCTCGATGTTTTCGTGCAGTTTATGACGGATAGTAATCCTCATGCTGTGATGATTCTCCGGGGTAGTGCGGGTACCGGTAAGACATCGCTTTCGGGTGCTATCGTCCGTACGCTCCGTGCTGTTCGCCAGAAGGTGATGCTCCTTGCCCCTACGGGTAGGGCGGCTAAGGTCTTCTCTCTGAACAGCGGGATGCCTGCCTATACCATTCATCGCCGCATCTATCGCGAAAAGGCGTTTGCCGGAGTGGATGGACAGTTCAATCTCAATGATAATCTCTATACTGATACGCTTTTTATGGTAGATGAGGCTTCGATGATTGCCAATCTGGGATTGGGCGGAACCACCTTTGGCAGCGGTTGTCTGCTAGATGATCTGATTCATTTTGTGTATCAGGGACGTAATGACCGACTTTTGCTGATTGGCGATAAGGCACAGTTGCCTCCTGTTGGTGAGGAAGAATCACCAGCCCTTTCTGCTGCGATGCTCCAGGGATATGGACTGTCAGTTTATGAGTGCGATTTGAACGAGGTAGTCCGCCAGAGTCAGCAGTCGGGTATTCTCTTTAATGCTACCCGCATCCGTCAGATGATTACCCACGATGACATTACCCAGCTGCCTAAAATCCGTTTCTCCGGTTTCTCGGATATCAGGGAAATGCCGGGTGCAGAACTCATCGAGGCGCTTGGCGACAGTTATCATCATGTAGGACTGGACGATACCATTGTGGTGACTCGTAGCAACAAGCGCGCCAACATCTTCAACCAGGGCATTCGCAACATGGTGCTTGATAGGGAAGAGGAACTCGAGAGTGGCGACATGCTGATGATTGTGAAAAACAATTATTATTGGATGGAGGAAGAAAGAAAGAAGATAAAGGAAAGGCAATTAAGTGAAGAACGAAAAGTGAAGAGTGAAAAATTTAATACTCTAGCTAATCATACAGTTCAAAGTAACAAAGTTCCAAGTCATGAGATTCCTGCTTTCCTGGCTAATGGCGATAGGGCGAAGGTGATGAAGGTGAGCCGTCGCATCGACCTCTATGGTTTTCATTTTGCCACCCTTCTGTTGAAATTCCCCGATTATGATAATTATGAACTGGAGGCTACGGTATTGCTGGATACCTTGACGAGTGAGGCTCCTGCTTTGACGCATGATCAGCAAGAGCAGCTTTTCCATAAGATAGAGGAGGATTATCAGGACATACCCCTGAAGGCAGACCGTATGAAGGCAATCCGGCAAGACCCGTATTTCAATGCTCTGCAAGTGAAGTTTGCCTATGCCGTTACCTGTCATAAAGCGCAGGGTGGACAGTGGTCGCATGTCTATGTAGACCAGGGCTATATGACGGATGAAATGCTTACTCCCGATTATATCCACTGGCTCTATACTGCATTTACAAGAGCCACAGAGATGCTATATTTGGTGAATTGGCCAAATACGCAGATAGAAGGAGAGTAAATTACTCTTCTTCTTTTGTTCAGGATTTATATGAAAAGAAAAAAGGCCGGCTCTCTCTCGAAAGTCGGACTCTTAAATTTTTGAGTTATTTTTTGGGAAAAGTGGGTAGTGATGGATTCGAACCACCGAAGGCATAGCCAGCAGATTTACAGTCTGCCCCATTTGGCCACTCTGGTAACTACCCAAAAGCTTTATATCTCAAAAGCGAGTGCAAAGGTAATGCTTTTATTTGATATTACCAAATTTTTTCGGCACTTTTTTCTCTTTTCCTTCAAAAAATGTTCTTTTTCCCCTATAAAATAGGTTTTTCCCCTCTCTTTTACTTTTTTACCCTTTTACTTTTTTACCTTTTTACCCTTTTACCTTTACCACATGTCTTCTGCGGTGTTTCCTCGACAGCCTTCTGTGCTTGTAATGCTCATACTTCTTGATGGCAACGAATACCGTGAGGGCAAGGACTAGCAGGAAGAGCGAGATACCGATGATGATGATGAAGATAGAGGAGTAGAGTAGCATATGTTGTGCTGTCTTGTTCATTTTTGTTGTAAATTTGCGTGCAAAGTTACGCATTTTTCGATAAATATTGAAAGAAACAAAGAAAAAGTTGTATCTTTGCAAACGTTTTGTAGTATCTGATATACAGAACTGAATAATTATTGAATAAATATACATACATGATTGTTACAATAGAATGGATGGAGGAGTGGTTTAGGCGTTTCGACCAGGAATATTTCGGGGGAAAACTGCCTGTTCCTGAACTCGGACTTACTCATGCCAAGACTCGGTTGGGGCAACTTGCCTATAAGCGGGCCTCCAGATGGGGACGCACCAAGCTCTACGATTTCAAGCTCTCCATGTCTACTTATTATGATATGACCGACAAGCAGGCAAAGAGTGTCTTGCTCCACGAGATGATACATTACATCATCGGTTATACGGGACTGAAAGATACCTCGGCTCACGGGATTGTGTTCAAGGGACTGATGGATAAGCTCAACAGCCAGTATGGCTGGGATATCAGAGTATCGACATCCACCAAGGGTTGGAAAGTAAGTGAAACCGTAAAAAGCAGGAAAGAGAAGAAGGGACCGCAAATTTATCTGATGCTTGCCATCGAAATGAATGATGGAAGACATTATCTCTCGAGAGTGAATCCGAGTTTTGCCCGTCGCATCGAAAATCAGCTGAAGACGGTCAGGGAAGTGGTTTCTCATCAGTGGTATACTACGATGGAGAACTATTTCGAAGACTATCCGCAGGTGCGCAGTTTGAGAGGAAGGCGCATCTCGAAGGCCGATTTCGGAAAGTTGCTCAATGTGCTCACTCCCTTTCAGCTGTAATGTCGGGCAAATGTATAAGAAAAAGAATAACCAAAACTCATTAAAGATATAAAATGAAAGAAACCTGGAAAATGATAGCCCTGCTGGCAATAGCCATTGGAGGACTGCTGGTTTATGCCTTCATTCCAGAGCAAGTGGCTGAAAACATTCCGCTGAAACAGATTGGAATGGATGCGCTCACCGGTAAAAGTGAGGCAGAGCTTGCTGAAGAGGAAAAGGCTGACAGCATGATAAAGGAACCCGTGGATACGGCGGCGCAGCGAGTACTGATCTTCGGCGACTCGATGTCGGAATATCTAGGTCTGCGACTGGCTGATTATGCCAACAAGAACGGTCATAAACTCACCTGTATTACCTGGGTGAGTTCGGGCACCAGAAACTGGGCTGCTACCGATACCCTGCAGCATTATATCCAACGTATCAAACCTACCCATGTCTTTGTATGTCTGGGCAGCAACGAGCTGTATACGTCTGATATGAAGGGATGTGAAAAACGCATCCGTGCCATCTTGAGCAAGATTGGTAATATTCCGACGATATGGATCGGTCCGCCAAACTGGTGTGAGGATAATGGATATAACAAACTCCTCCGTGAGGTGATGGGACCACGAGGCTATTATCCTAGCTACAAACTTACCTTCGAACGCCAGAAAGACGGCCGGCATCCAACTATGACTTCATCTGCCATGTGGATGGATAAGATTGTAGAATGGATGAATAGCGGTCATTGTGTGCATCCGTTCCGTTTGGAAATGCCGGATAAGCGTGACCGCAGATACAGACAGATTACCATTTTGCCTCCTGGAACCAAACATAGGGCAGACAACACGGCTATGAAGAAGGATTCTCTTTCTATGCCTGTTGAGGGAACTGTGCCTGAAGCCACAGAAAGTCCTGCTGCAACCAAGGTACCTGAAACTGCAGGAAAAACGGCTCCGGCTGCTGACAAGACGGTTCCAGCGGTAAAGCATGTAAACCATAAAGACTCCGTATAAGAAAGAGTTCAATAAATAATATCTTCAGAAAAGACAAATGAATTATTCAACATTCGAAATAAGTGCCTTGTGGCATTGGATAGAGCGGCTGTTTGTTTATCAGGCAGATTCTCCGCTGATGATGGGCAGTATTCCGTTTGCGCTGCTCTTCATCTTCTTCCTTGCCATTTATACTCTGCTCAAGAGCTATTCGCGCACAGCCATGATGATGTATGTCATCTGCTTCAGCCTTTTCTTTGCCTATAAGGTGAACGGAATGGTGATGTGGATGCTGCCGCTTACGGCTTGCATCAATTATGCCATAACCCAGGAAATGAGACTGCATGAGGGGAAGGCGCGCAAGGCGCTGCTCACCTTCGTAGTGCTTGTAGACCTGGCTCTGCTGTGCTATTTCAAATATACCAATTTCATCATTGGCGATGTAGTCAACGAGATGTTCAGTACCAACTTCTCCCTGCAGTCTATCGCTCTGCCTGTAGGTATCTCGTTCTATACCTTCCAGGCTATCAGCTATGCGGTAGATACCTATAAGCGCAAGTTTGACATGGAGGTAACGCTCCTGGAATATTGCTTCTATCTCACCTTCTTTCCGCTGCTGATGGCGGGTCCTATCACCCGTGCCGCCAACCTGATACCCAGACTGAAACGAAACGAACAGGCTTCCAGCAGAATGCTTTGGACAGGACTCTTTCTCATCATGCTGGGACTGGTCAAGAAGAATATGCTGAGCGATTATATCGCACAGTTCAACAACTGGGTGTTTGATGCGCCGCAAATCTTCTCGGGGTTCGAGAATCTGGCAGCGCTCTTCGGCTATCCAGTCCAGATCTTCCTCGATTTTTCGGGATACAGCGATATGAGTATCGGTGTGGCAGCCATCCTGGGTTTCTATCTGCCCGACAACTTCTATTTCCCTTACCGCTCACTCTCGGTTACCGAGTTCTGGCGTCGCTGGCACATCTCGCTTTCCTTCTGGTTCCGCGATTATGTGTATATTCCGCTGGGTGGAAACCGGAAGGGAAAGGTGCGCATGTATTTCAACAACTTCCTCACCATGCTGGTGGCAGGTTTGTGGCATGGCTCTTCCTGGATGTTCGTCATCTGGGGTGCTCTTCATGGTTTCGGACTTGTGGTGCATAAGTTCTTCAGCCGTCAGTTGGGCATAAGCATTCCCCGTACGCTGGCTGGTAATTCCCTCAGCTGGCTCATCACCTATTTATATATATGCTTTGCGTGGTCTTTCTTCCGTGCCAAGGATTTGGGTGTGTTGGGGAAGATGTATGATAAGGTGGCAAATGATTTCAGTATCGATTATCTGGTGCCTTTCTTCCATGCCCGTCCTGCCTGGACGCTTTGCATCATCGGTGTCATGCTGAGCTATCTCTTTACCGAGCGCCAGTATCACCGTCTTCAGGCGCGGTTCATCCTTCTGCCTTGGGTGGCTAAACTGCTGCTCTTCATCATCTGTCTGCAGATGGTGGTGGAGGTTTCCCAGGAGAGTGTGCAACCGTTCATTTATTATCAGTTCTAGTTTCGATGGTTAATATTAATATATATATTTGAAGTAACAGATATAAACAGAAAAATTGTATGAAGAAACTATTATTCTTTTTGCTCCTGATGACGGCTGTTGTCGGTAGAGCACAGACTTCGCTTGACTTGCTGCCTGTAGGCACCGAGGCTCCCGACTTCACGATTACTGACAGTAAGACGGGTAAGAAAATCTTCCAGCTTTCAGATAAGAAGACTCAGAAGGATAAAGACGGAAAGACGGTTCCGGGTGTCTGGACCGTGCTCGATTTCTGGGCTTCCTGGTGTCCTGACTGCAGAAGAGACATGCCGATGGTGAAGGCTATCTATGACAAATACAATACCAAGATCCAGGTAGTGGGTGTTTCTTTTGATACCGATGAGGCGAAGATGAAGAAATATCTGGGCGATAATCAGTATACCTGGTTGCAATACTGTGAGTTTAAGAAATGGAAGGAAACTAAGATTTCCAAGGATTATCACATCTCATGGATTCCTACCTCTTATCTGATCAATCCGGAAGGTAAGGTTGCATTCTCTACCGTGAAGGCGGAGGAGATGATGAAGAAACTGGATTCGCTCGACCAGGCAGGAGCATTGAAACCTGCTCAGGTGCAGACTGCTCTCAAGAAGGTGTATAATGAAAGCATCGATCCGATGGCTCAGATTGATGAGGCTTTGGCTAAAGCCAAGAAGAATGGCAAGTTTGTTATCTGTCAGGTAGGTGGTAACTGGTGCCCATGGTGCTTGAAGTTTGCCGATTTTGTAGAGAAGAATGCTGCGGTCAACAAGATGGTGAATGATCATTTCGAATATATTCATGTGAACTACAATCGCAGAAAAACTGCCGGTGATGCGGCGGTGAAGAAGGCTGAGCAGTTGATGAAGCGACTGAACAATCCTCAGCGTTTCGGATTCCCGGTCTTTGTGGTGCTCGATGAAACCGGAAAGGTTCTCCATATCCAGGATTCCAGCTTCCTGGAAGAAGGTAAGGGATATAACGAAGAAAAGGTGCTCAGATTCCTGAAGAGCTGGACACCTCAGGCTATTAAAGGATAAAGAAAGAGGGTGTGTCATTAACTTATGGCACACCCTCTACCTGTTTCATCTCGTAATTTTTTTGCATTATAAACCTCTTGCTTTCAGGAATCCGGAAGCATCGGGCTTCTCCATACCTGTAAAGTCGGTAAACATTTCCATCTGGTCCTTGGTGTTGCCACGGCTCAGAATCTTATCGCGGAATGCCTGACCAACGGCTGGGTCTAAGGCACCATGCTTTGCAAAGTAGTCGGCGATGTTCACAGCCAGCACCTCTGTCCAGAGATAGCTGTAATAGCCTGCAGCATAACCGCCGCCCCATACGTGGTTGAAGTATGATGTGCTGTAGCGAGGAGGAATCTGGGTGTTGAGCAAACCGATGTTGTGGAGCTCTTCCTTCTCGAAGGCGCCTGCCATATAAGGTGAAGGCACCTCTTCTTCGCTAATCTTGTGCCAGGCAAGGTCAAGACAGGTTGCAGCCAGATTCTCGCCCAGTGAATAAGCGGTCTGGAAGCTGATGCTCTTCAGCATGCGCTCTTTCAGATCGGCTGGCATCGCAGCACCGGTCTCGGTATGACGGGCGTAATGGTCGAATATCTCCGGAATAGAAGCAAACGATTCGTTAAACTGGGATGGCATCTCTACGAAATCGCGGGCAACGGCTGTTCCTGACAGGGTATTGTACTTGCAGTCGGAAAGGATTCCGTGAAGTGCATGACCGAACTCATGGAACAGGGTAGTAACCTCATCCCATGTGATGAGAGATGGCTGACCCTCCGGTGCCTTGGCGTTGTTGCATACATTATATATGATAGGCAACTGGCCGCGCTGCTTGCTCTGCTTGGCAAAGGCGCTCATCCATGCACCGCCACGCTTGGTAGGACGGCGGAAGTAATCGCTGTAGAAGAGGGCGATTGGCTTGCCGTTCTTGTCGCTCACCTCGAATACCTTCATGTCTGGGTGATAGGTTGGAATATCCTTGCGCAGCTTGAAGTTCAGTCCGTAAACACGATGGGCGGCATAGAACACACCGTTCACCTGTACGCTGTCGATGTTGAAGTATGGCTTGATCTCATCATCGGTAATGTTGAGCATCTCCTTCTTCATCTTCGCAGAATAATAGAATCGGTCGTATGGCTGCAGCTTGAAGTCCTTGCCCTCCGCCTTCTGGGCATACGCTTCTATTGCCTTGGTTTCAGCATCAGCCTTAGGAGCATATTCCTTGATGAGCTGCTTCAGGAAATCATCCACATTCTTGCTGTTCTTAGCCATCGTCTTTTCGAGCGAATAGTCGGCATAGTTGTCATATCCCATCAGCTTGCCCTTCTCGGCACGCAACTTGGCAATCTCGGTTACGATAGGGAAGGTGTTGAAATCAGGATTGGTTCCGTCGGCACGGTGGATGCTTGCCATATACACCTTCTTGCGCAGTTCGCGGTTCTGGAGATTGGTGAGGATAGGCTGCTGGGTGGTGTTGATGATGACGATGCAGTAAGGCGCCTTGCCTCCGCGGCTCTCAGCATCTTTCTTGCATTGTGCAATGTCAGCATCGCTCAATCCGGCGAGTTCTTCCTTGCTGTTCACCCAAACCACGGCGTTGTTGGTAGCGGCAGGAAGAAGGTTGCCCCATTCCTGCTGTAACTCAGAGATGCGGGAGTTGATCTGCTTCATGCGCTCCATCTTCTCGGCAGAAAGGAGGGCACCTGAACGTACAAAACTCTTATAGATAACCTCAGTAAGGCGCTTGTCTTCGCCCTTGAGTTTCTTATATTCATTATCGTAAACATACTTGATGCGCTCGAAGAGTTTCTTGTTGAACGAAATCTCATTGTCGAGTTCGGTCAGCAATGGGGTAGCCTTCTTTTCGGTTTCGGCGATGCCCGGAGTCTTGTGGGCGCTGGTGAGACCGAAGAAGATGTTAGTCACCTTTTCGAGCAGCGTACCGCTCTCCTCATAGGCGAGGATGGTGTTCTGGAAGTTAGGCTTCTTCTTGTTGTTTACAATCTTCTGGATGTTGGCACGCTGCTCCCTGATAGCCGCTTCGATGGCTGGCAGGTAATCGCTCTCCTGAATCTTGCTGAAGTCAGGAGCACCGAATGGAAGACTGCTCTTTATTAAAAGAGGATTCTGACGGTTACCGCCCACAGTCTGTGCGAACGATGAGGCTGGCATCTGCAGGAGTGTTGCGGCCAAGCCCAGGGTAAGGAAAGTCTTGTTAAGTTTCATTATGTTTCTTTGTTTATTTGAAATTCTTCTGCAAAGATAATCATTTATTTCGGATTATCGCATTTTTTATTCATATTTTTTATGGAAAATCAGCAGACAGATGGCTCCTGCCAATGCCATCGGCACACCGATAAGGGCAGGGAAGTTGTATCCTAATCCCATCGCAACAGGAATACCACCGAGGAAAGCTCCTATGGCGTTACCCAGATTGAAGGCACCCTGAATGCAGCAGCCGCCCAGCATTTCGCCACCTTTGGCGTGCTTCACAATGAGGAATTGCTCAGGCGATCCGATGCCGAAAAGACAGGCGCAGCAGATGAACATTAGCACCACAGATACCCAGCCGAAAGGGGCGAGGAAGAAGGTGAGCAGAAGTGCCGCTGCTGCCAGAAACTGGAGATAACAGGTAAAGCGGCCCGGTTTGAAGCGGTCGGCAAGCAAGGCACTCACCTGATTGCCTACTATCATTCCGCCGCCTGCAAGAATCATCAGCAGAGAGATGCTGGCTGCGCTGAATCCGCCCTCCATCTGAAGCAGTGGCGAGATATAACTGAACCAGCAGAGGATGCCGCCATTGCCCAGGAAGGTGGCGGCGATGATGAGCCACGGAGCCTTGTTGCGGAGGAAATGGAACTGTGCCTTCATACCGTTGTTTGGCAGTGCTTCTACATCCGGAACCCATCTGTGAATCATGTATAAGGTGATGAGTCCGAGCACGATACAGCTGACAAAAGGTATTCGCCAGCTGAACATGTGACTCAGGAAGGTTCCCACTGGCACACCCAGCAGGTTGGCCACCGGCATACCTGCGCACATCATTGCCACGGCATTGGTTCCCTTACCCTCTTTGGCAATCTTCACCGCCACGATGGTACCCGTTCCGAAGTAGGCGCCATGAGGCAGACCTTCTATAAAGCGGGCGCAGAGCAAGAGCCAGTAGTTAGGTGCTACTGAGGCGATGACAGCTCCGAAGGTGATGAGCGAAGCCAGGAACATCAGGATATTCTTGGGTCTGTATTTATGCATGAGAATCAGTGAGAAGGCTCCGGCGCAGACGCCGAGTGCATAGATGGAGATGAGATGTCCTGCTTCCGGGATGGAAACGTTCATGTTGTGAGCGATGTCTGTGATGATGCCCTCGATGATGAATTCAGCGATGCCCAAGGTAAAGGTACCCAGCGCGAGTGCAAATAGTCCTTTTTTCATTTGTTCTTATGAGTCAATATTATCCTTAAAAAATAGTTTCTCTCTTATTTTATGTCTTTGTAAGACAATAGTTTCAGAAATTCGTGTGCAAAGTTACTCATATTCCCTTTATCCTGCAAGTTTTCTCGCAGGAATATAGTAAAGATTAACAGAAAGTGTGGGGTCATTCATGCTCATTCAAGAGCTGTTAAAGGTTATTAAATTATAGGGGTATTAAGTTTTTGTTTTGATGAAAATGCTTAATTTTGCAACTTGAGAAAAGAAAGGTGCAAAAAATAGGTATGAAACGTTCGCTCAACATATTGATGGCTTTGATGCTCTCGCTCATGGTGGTTTACTTGAGCGTGGGTACTACCGTCATGCACTGCCTTCACTATGACAAGGTGATGGTGGGTATGGTGACTGACTGTTGCGTGAAACGTAGCATGCACCATGACTGTTGCCTAGGTAAGCTGGGCACACAGGTGAACAAGCATTGCATGAAAGTGGAGCTGGTAAAACTGTCGCCTACGGTCTCTATCCAACACTTGGATTTCGATGCAGCACCAGTGTTTGCAGGCATCGCGCCAGCCCTTTGGCAGACGTTGCCTCGTCCTGTTATCTGTAGCATTCAGAAGGCAAGATATTGGAATCTGAATGTTCCGCATTCGCCTCCAAGGGCTTATCTTGCCCTCCTTAACCTCCTGATTATTTGATTTTTCCATATTTGCAAATAGGTTGCAAAAGTTTTTCTGTACTTTTGCAGCCAAGATTGTCGTATGCCTATCCCTATCAGTAAAATCTTAGGGTTGCATACATATATAAAATGGTAAAATCATCCGAAGCGAAGATTTAAGATTCGGATAAAAGGAAATATATTTATGTATTCAAGATATATATTGCTCAGTGCCTTGCTGGTTATTGGTGCTGAGACTTATGCAAAAAATAATAAGACAGAGGTTGTGTCTCTGTCATCATCATATAATAATTCTGTAGAAAATAACGGGTCACTTGCAAAAGCGTGTGGATAGCATAGCACAATAAAAGCAAGCAGGTGTA
>OLRV01001121.1_pt1 | contig 23719 bp, 17 predicted proteins | sample 1672421 | NCBI WGS metagenome assembly OLRV01 (sample SAMEA3136684, study PRJEB25190) | human gut metagenome | biome: human gut; feature: human-associated habitat; material: faeces | place: Austria | collected 2013
GCAAAGAAATTCAGCGTTAATCTGGAAGCAATGTATGTGGATTATTCCAAAAACCGCATTAACGACCGGACGATGAAACTGTTGCTGAATCTGGCCAGAGAGTGCGATTTGGAAAATAAAATCAAGGCGATGTTCAAAGGCGATAAAATCAACGTAACCGAACGCCGCCCCGTTTTGCATATTGCACTGCGAAACCGTGCCAATACGCCGATTTACGTTGACGGCAAAAACGTCATGCCGCAGATTAACGAAGTTTTGGCGAAGATGAAGAAATTTTCCGACGCGGTGCGTTTCGGCGAGTTTAAGGGGCAGACCGGCAAAAAGCTGACCAATATCGTCAATATAGGCATCGGCGGTTCTGACTTGGGGCCGGTTATGGCCTGCGAGGCTCTGCGCAAATACTGGGCCAAGGATATCAACTGCTATTTCATTTCCAATATTGACGGAACGGCCTGTGCCGAGGTTCTGAACAAGGTTGATCCCGAGACGACGCTGTTTATCGTTGCGTCCAAGACCTTTACGACCATTGAAACGCTTACCAATGCCAGAACCTGCCGCAAATGGCTGGTTGACGCCTTGGGCGAACATGCGGTTGCCAAGCATTTTGTGGCGCTGTCTACGAATACAAAAGAGGTGGAGAAGTTCGGCATTAATCCCGAAAACATGTTTGAATTCTGGGATTTTGTCGGCGGACGCTATTCCATGTGGTCGGCCATTGGCCTGATTATTGCCATCGCGGTCGGATTTGAGAATTTTGAACGGATGCTTGAAGGCGCCTATGCGATGGATCAGCATTTTTACAATACCGATTTTGAACATAACATTCCGGTTATTCTCGGCATGCTCAGCATCTGGTACAACAATTTCTTCGGGCTGCACCGTTATGCGGTTATTCCCTATGACCAGTATTTGCAGTATGTGCCGATGTATTTGCAGCAGCTGGATATGGAAAGCAACGGCAAGTTTGTGGCCATGAACGGCGAATATGTGAAATATGCGACCGGGCCGGTGTTGTTCGGCGGCGCGGGAACAAACGTTCAGCATTCTTTCTTCCAGCTGATTCATCAGGGAACCGAAATTGTGCCGATGGATTTTGTCATTCCGGCGATTTCGCATAACGAAATCGGCGAACACCATGAGATTTTGGTGGCGAACGTGCTGGCGCAGGGCGAGGACGTCAACGTGCTCGTTCTGGATACCGAGGTGTACTCCAACACCGGCGGACAGGCTTCCAAGTCCACCCCGACCGGCTCCATTGCGAAGTTCGCTGCCTCCGGCAAGAAGACCCGCAAGAAGGATTTGGGCATGATGGCGATGTCTTATGGCTACGTGTACGTTGCGACCGTCGCCATGAGCGCGAACCCGGCTCAGCTCCTGAAGGCCATGAACGAGGCCGAGGCTTACCATGGCCCGTCCCTGATCATCGCCTACGCGCCGTGCATCAACCACGGCATCAACATGGCGCACGCGCAGATGGAAATCAAGCGCGCTGTGGCCTGCGGTTACTGGCCGCTGTACCGCTACAATCCGGAGCTCGCCGAGCAGGGCAAGAATCCGCTGATCGTGGACAGCAAGGATCCGACCGAAAACTATCAGGACTTCATCCGCGGCGAGGTTCGCTACGCCTCTCTGGCGAAGCTGTTCCCGGCCAAGGCTGAGGAAGCTTACAAGATCAACGAGGAAGACGCGAAGCGCCGTCTCGAGACCTACAAGAAGCTGGCCGCCGAGTAATTTCGGCTGCGCCGCCTGAGCGGTAAAAACAATCAAAGCCCCGTTCTTTTCCGCAGATGCGGAGGGGAACGGGGTTTTTGTATGCCGAAAAGCGCGCCAAACCCGCCCAAGCGTGTCAAAAATTGACGAAAAAGTTAAAAATGCTTGCAACTCTGTGACAAAAACTTTATAATGGGCGTATACCATGAATGAGTTATCCCCATACCGAAACGGGCGGGGTTAAGGAGGGTTTTACGATGGCCAGAAACCGCGATTATGATGACGGCGACTTTGACCAGCCGAAGCGCAGCAGCCCCTATCAGGATATGGACGGCGACGAATATGACGACGATTACGCCGACGACTATGAGGACGAGGACGAATACGCCGCTTCTAGCGTGAAAAAGGGCGCGCGAAAGGGCGGCGGGACGGTGAAAATCCTCGGCGGCGTGATTGTGCTGCTGGTCGTGATTTTGATTGCGCTGGTTGTCGTGCGCGCGGTCATCACCAACAAGCGAAACGCGAACGACGGCGTGAAGCCGAGCGAATCCGTGAACATGATTCCGGAGCAGACGACGAACCCTGCGCCGATTGTCTTCGGCCCGGTGGGCGACGCGACGGACGAGCCGACCGTAAGCGGCGGCGATACGTACACCACGCCCGACAGCGATTGGAGCGCGGGCTTTGCGACCCCCGACATGGGCGGCGAGGACGCGAACGACCCCGTGCCGGACGACACGGGATACGACGAAACGGGCGATTTGGATATCGAAACGCCCGCGCCGGTGATTGCGACGGCTGAGCCGACGGCCACGCCGGATGTGACGGCGACGCCGCTGCCGATTATCCTGACCAACACGCCGACCCCGACGCCGGAACCGACGGCCACGCCGACGCCGTCGCCGAGCCCGACCCCCAGCCCCACGCCGGAGCCGAGCCCGACGCCTGTAGCCGAAGTCGGGACGGGAACGGTGAACCGCGACGCCAAACTGCGCGCGGATGCGGTCGCCAACGCGAAGGTGAAAAAGACCATCAAAAAGGGCGAAAGCGTCACCATTCACGAGGCGAAAACGGATTCCACCGGCAAGCTCTGGTATTATCTGACCGTGGACGACAGCAAGGACGAGGGCTGGATGCGCGATTACGTCGTCACGACGAAGCAAAAGATTTCCGCCCCGACCCCGAGCGACACGGCGGAGGAAAGCGCGGCGGTCGGAGAGGAGACGGCGGATTCGACCGAGACGAGCGCGAATCAGGAAGTGATCGCGACGGCGAAGACGAACCGCGCGGCCAATCTGCGCCAGACGATGGGCGGCAAGGTGCTTGTGCAGCTCAAAAAGGGCACAAAGGTCAACATTTACGAGCAGACGACGGACAAAAAGGGCAACGTCTGGTATAAGGCGCAGGCGCAGAACGGCGAGAAGGTCGGTTATCTGCGCGATTACGTGGTGACGCTGGACAAGGGCGCGAGCACGACGGGCTCAAGCGCTTCGACGGCCGCCGCAGCGGAGGATTTGCAGGATCGCGAGGTCATCGGCAAGGCGACGACGAACCGCGCCGCGAACGTTCGCGAAGAGCCGTTGGCCAACGCGACGGTGGTTCGCCAGCTCGGCAACGGCATGGAGTTGCAGATTCTCGCCAAGTACGCGGGCGTGAAGGAAGAAACATGGTACGAGGTTGTGACGGCCTCCGGCAAGACGCATGGCTTTGTGCGGGATTACGTCGTATATGTGACGAAGCTCGATAAGAACGCGCCGACGCTGACCTACGAGAAATAAGAGAATACGAAAAAAAGCAGGAGCTTTGCGGGCTTCTGCTTTTTCTTTAGAGAAGTTTACAGCATTTTCAAAAACATTGCAGCGTTTAACGACAAAATTCCCAGCGTCTTATCTTTTGAATAACGGAGTAACTTGTTTCTAACCAAGTCTGTTTTATACTGCTCTTCCTTGCATACCGGTGCAATCCACATAACAGCGTTAGGCAAATCAGAACAAATGATTTCATCAATGTGTGAACGAGCGGCCGTCGTATCTTCCAGTTTGAGAAGGCATTGATTCATTCGTTCAAGTTCTGTGGCTGCGGTGTTTCCTTTTCGATAATTCCCCGATAACGTGTTTTCGGCATGGCTGGCCGCATGAAGCAGGTATTTTTCAACAAATGCATCCATACTGCGTGTACTCCTTTTTTAGAAATTCATTGTGCAATGCAGCCCGTGGCCAGTAAGAGCGCAACGATGCCTAAAAAGAAAAAGAGGAGGGAAACGCCGTACACATCACTTTTTTTGACCGAATCCCAGCAAATCATACTTGGATTCATTGGCTTATGGTAGGCGTTTTGATAGGAACAATAGATGTGCTTCCACTTTCGTTTATAGCCTGTAAAAGACCAAACGGCAAAAGCAAGGAAAAAAGCGCTGACAATATATAGGGAAGGAAAGAACTGCATGAATGTCAACATAACTATCAGCCATCCATAACGATGAAAAAGGGCTAACGCGATGATTTGGTTTAAATAGACATCTCTTCTGCTCATCGTATGACCTCTGTTTAGTGTTCAAGATACTGATAAGGAGAAACGCTTATTTCAACACGACATTCTTCGCGCCCAACATATCCGAAAGGGTATCCATCAATTCCTGCGTGGGCGAAACGAAGAGATTCTGCGGGGCGCGCAGCTTTGCGCCCGTGCTTTCGATGTAGAGCACAACGGGCTTTCGACCCGAAAAACGCTGCAATATCGGCTGAACCATGCCGATGGCGCTGTCGCTGGGCAGGCGCAGATAGAGCGTATTGCCCGGTAAAAGCTGCTTGACGGCGGGGGAGAGCGCGCCGTTTTCGCTCATCTGGTCGAGCTCCGCATCGGTATAGAGCGGCTCGACGGTGTCGAGCATCAGCTTCGGCTCCTCCTCCTCGCGGATGGAGAGGCGGCCGCTCAGCACCACGGCCGTATCGGGCATCAGCTCGGTGGAAACGCGCTCGAGCACCCGCGGAAAGACCAGCGCTTCGATGGTGCCGGTCAGATCCTCAAGCGTGGCGAACCCCATCAGGTTGCCCGCCTTGGTGGCTTTCTGCCGCACTTCGGTGAGCATGCCGCCCATGCGGACGCGCTGACCGTCGAAGGAAAGGCCGTGATCCGGCGATTCCAGCAGCTCGGTCAGGCGCGCGGTGTTCATATCCAGCGCGGACAGGGCTTTGGAATAATCGCCCAGCGGATGGCCGGAAATGTAAAGCCCGGTCACGTTTTTTTCAAGGCTGAGCATCGTGCGGAGGTTGTATTCGGGGATGTCGGGCAGCGTGGGTTTCACCTCTTCGAGCAGGCCGTCGCCAAAGAGGGACAGCTGCCCGGCCACGTTGCTGCGGCGGCTCTTTGCCGCGCCGTCCAGCGCGCTTTCATACACGGCCATGAGCTGGGTGCGCCTCGCGCCGGTGCAATCCATTGCGCCGGAGAGAATCAGCGATTCGACGACGCGCTTGTTAACCTGCTCGGAATCCATTCGCTGGCAGAAATCGAAGATGTCCTTATACGGGCCGCCCTTGCGCCGCTGGGCGATAATGGAATCAATCGCCTTGTCGCCGCAGGATTTGATCGCGCCGAGGCCGAAACGGATGCCGCTCACGCCCTGCGCGTTCCGGCCGACGGAGAACTTGCGCACACTCTGGTTGATATCCGGCGGGAGAAGCGGAATTCCGTGCTTGCGGCAATACTGCGAATACGCCGCGACCTTTCCGCTGTCGGAAGAGACGGAGTTGAGCAGGGCGGCGAAGAACTGCACCGGGTAATGGCGCTTGAGCCAGCCGGTGCGCACGGCGACAACGCCGTAGGCCGCCGCGTGGGATTTGTTGAAGGCATAGGAGGCGAAGGCCGTCATCTCGTCGAAAAGCTGGCTGGCGATTTCGGCGCTCACGCCGTTGCGCACACAGCCCGGCACGACGATCTGTCCGTCCTCCTCCAGACCGTGGATGAAGATTTCGCGCTCCTTGGCCATGACGTCGTGCTTCTTTTTCGCCATGGCGCGCCGCACGAGGTCGCTTCGGCCATACGAATAGCCCGCAAGATCGCGCACAATCTGCATGACCTGCTCCTGATAGACCATGCAGCCGTAGGTGACGTCGAGAATCGGCTTGAGTTTAGGATGCAGGTAGTGAATCGCACCGGGGTTGTTTTTGCCCTCGATATAGCGGGGGATGGAATCCATCGGGCCGGGGCGATAGAGCGAAATGGCGGCGATGATATCTTCAAAATTCTGCGGCTTCATGTTGGAGAGGAAGCTGCGCATGCCGCCGGATTCGAGCTGGAACACGCCGTCCGTTTCGCCTTCGGAGATCATATCGTACACGGCCTGATCGTCCAGCGGGATATCCTCGGCCTTCATATCCACGCCCGCGTCGCGCATGAGGTCGAGCGCGTCGCGGATGACGGTCAGCGTGCGCAGACCAAGGAAATCCATCTTGAGCAGGCCGAGCTTTTCGATGGTGCCCATCGGGAACTGGGTGGTGATGACCTCGTCGTTGCGCTGGAGCGGCACATAATCGGTGACGGGCTTGTCGGTGATGAGCACGCCCGCCGCGTGGGTGGAGGCATGGCGGGGAAGACCCTCGAGCGCGCGGCTGGTGTCGATCAGCCGCTTGACGCGCGCGTCCTCCTGATAGTTCTTTTTCAGCTCCGGCGAAATATCCAGCGCGCGCGCCAGCGTCATGTTCAGCTCAAAGGGAATCGACTTGGAGACCGCGTCCACCTCGGCATACGGATAGCCCAGCACACGGCCAACGTCGCGCACGACGGCGCGGGCGCTCATCGTTCCGAAGGTGATGATTTGGCTGACGTGATCCGCGCCGTAGCGGCGGGCGACGTAGTCGATGACCTCCTGACGGCGCTCGTAGCAGAAATCCACGTCGATATCCGGCATGGAGACGCGCTCCGGGTTGAGAAAGCGCTCGAACAGCAGGCTGTAACGCAGCGGATCGAGCTGGGTGATATACATGCAGTAGGCAACGATGGAGCCTGCGCCGGAGCCGCGCCCCGGGCCGACGACGATCCCATGACTGCGGGCGTAGTTGATGAAATCCCACACGATCAGGAAGTAATCGACATAACCCATTTTGGAAATCACGCCGATTTCGTATTCCATGCGGTCGCGCGCCTCCTGCGTGACGGGCTGATAGCGCTCGGCCAGACCCTTTTCGCACAGGCGGCGGAACATCTGCTCGCTGGTTTCGCCCGCCTCGGTGGGGAAGCGGGGGAGCTTGGTTTCGCCAAAGACGAAATCGACATGGCAGCGCTTGGCGACTTCCTCCGTGCGTTCAATCGCGTCGGCGTATTCGGGAAAGACACGGCGCATCTCATCCTCGCTCTTGACATACAGCTCGCGGGTTTCCATGCGCATGCGGTTGGTATCGTCGAGCGTCTTGCCGGTCTGGATGCACATGAGAACCTCCTGCGCGTCCGCGTCCTCCCGGCGGAGGTAGTGGCAGTCGTTTGTGGCCAGCAGGGGGATGCCCGTTTCGCGGCTGACCTGCACGAGCAGCGGGATGACGCGCTTTTCATCCTCCAGATCGTGATCCATGATTTCCACGAAATAGTTGCCCTTGCCGAAGATGCTTTCCATCTCGCGGGCGTGGGCGCAGGCCGATTCGAAATTGCCGTCGAGCAGAAGCCGGTCGAGCTTGCCGGATAGGCAGGCGCTCGACGCGATCAGCCCCTTGCTGTATTGCCTCAGCGTTGCCATATCGACGCGGGGGCGATAGTAGAAGCCGCGCGTCCAGCCCTCGCTGACCAGCTTGGTCAGGTTTTGATAGCCCTCCTGCGTTTCGCACAGCAGAATCAGGTGGTTCATGGCGCGCATGCCGTTGGCGGCGCTGCGGTCGTCCATGTTTTCGCAGACGTAGATTTCGCAGCCGATGACCGGGTGAATACCGCGTTTTTTCGCCTCGGTGTAAAAATCGACGACGCCGTACATCGCGCCGTGGTCGGTGATGGCGCAGGCGTCCATGCCCAGCTCCTTGACGCGGTCGAGCAGCGGCCCGATGCGGTTCGCGCCGTCCAGCAGGCTGTATTCCGTATGCAGATGAAGATGTGCGAAAGCCATGAAAACGCTCCTTGTCAGTTCTCTTGTGCGATGGGCGTAAAGGCGATGGTGGCCAGAATCGGCAGAACGTCGCCGGGACTCATGCGGGTTTCAAAGGTGAGCTGGATATCGCCGTCCCAGGTTTCATAGGTGTCCCACGTCTCCTCGCCGTCCTCGCGGTCAACCGTCGCGCGGTAGCAGATGAAGCGGCGGCCGCCGAACGTGCGCAGGCGAACGTCGGTCGCGCCCGCGTTCATGTAATAGGTGACGACGTCCTGCTCCCGGTGCTGCCTGAGGCTGTCGCCGGATTCGTTGGCGTAGCAAAAGAGATACAGTTCGCCAAGACTGCCGTAGACGCAGCCCGCGAACAGCGCGTTCCCGCCCTCCGCCGCGTTGTTCGTCGTGTAATCGTTCAGCGAAAAGTCGTCCGGAACGGTCAGGGTGAAGCCGTAAGCCGAAAAATCGACGGTCTGCCCGCCGGAGATGGGCGTGATGCGCTCGCTGTGTCGGTCGTATGCGTTCAGCCCCAGCGCAATGCCGCAGCCGACGACAAAACAGGCGATCAGTGCCAGAACATATTGAATCGTAGTTTTTTTCATGCAAGCTCCTTTTTCAAACGCAAAATAAACCAATCTTATTGTAAACCCGGCGGGATAAACTGTCAAGCGCGCGGGCGGCGGGAAGCGGGGCCGATTCGCTGCGCTTGTTCGCCTTGCCAATTCGCCCTGCCCTGTGATACAATGAACGGGTTAAGAAGGATGCAAAGGGGGAAGAAACATGGCGTTTTGCGCGTTTGATGACAGCGCCGCGCTGTTTGATTCCACACCCGTGGAAAATATGTTTATCACCGAGTATATGCTCCGCGCGCCGGGCGATTTTGTGAAGGTGTATCTTTACGCGCTGATGCTCTGCTATCATCCGTCGCCGCGCATGTCGCTCTCCGCCATGGCGAAGGATTTGGATATGCAGGAGGAGGATGTGGAGCGCGCGTTCAAATATTGGGCGCGGGACGGGCTGGTTCGTCAGGTCGGCGATAACCCCGTCTGCTTCACGCTCGCTAATTTGAAGCAGTTGACGCTGACGCGGGCAGAGAATCCGGGAGACAAGCTGTATAACGAAAAGTTTATCCGGGAGGCCGAGCGCATCCTCAAACGGACGCTTCTGCCGGAGGAGACCAACCTCATCAACGACTGGGTGCAGGTGTTCGAGCTGCCGGAAGAGGTCGTGCTGATGCTGCTCCAAATCGAGATGGAAAACAGCAGGGGGCGCGTCTCCATCAAGATTGCGGACAGGCGCGCGAAGGAATGGGCGCAGAGCGGCATCCGCACGGTGGACGACGTGGAGAAGGTCGTCGTCATGGGCAGAGAGCGCGAACAGCAGCTCCGCAGGCTGCTGGCGCGTCTGGGTCAGCGCCGCGCGCCGAGCGAGGACGAAAAGACGATGTACAAGACGTGGATCGACGAATGGGGCTTCACGCCCGAGGCCGTGCAGGAAGCCTGCCGCGAGACGACGAAGGGAACGCCGACCATGGCGTATCTCAACGGCATCCTGATGCGCCAGCACCAGCTCGGGCGGCACGAGGCCATCGCGCTGGAAACGGGCATGCAGAGCGAGCACGAGGCGCGCGGCTTTGCCCGCGAGGTATACGCCGGCCTGGGCGTGACGGGCAAAACGCCGACGCAGGATGATCTGGACGCGATTGAAACGTGGCACGAGCAGGGCGCGGGGAACGAGCTGATTCTGCTGGCCGTGAAGGCGGCGCACAGCAGATCCGGCGGCGGCAACATGGACGATGTGGACAGCTATTTGCAGGACTGGCGCAGACGCGGCCTGACCACGGCGGACGCCGTTCGCGCGGATTCGGCGCGAACGCGCATGCTCAACGGCCAGCTCCGCGAAATTTACGCGGCGGCGGGCATGGAAAAGCGCCCCAACGCGCCGGATCGCGATTTGCTTTGCCGCTGGGTGGGTGAAATGGGCATGACGCAGGAGCTGATTCTGCTTGCGGCGGAATACGCGCGCGGCGCGGGCTCCCCGATGATGCTCATCGGCAGGATTCTGCGGGATTGGAGCCGCGCGGGCATCGCGACGACAGAAGCCGCGCGGCAGGAGCACGAGAGCCACGTTCAGAGCATCGCCCAGAAAGCGCCTACCCTGCCGACGGCTCAAAAACAGGACACTATGCTGCGCTATACGCCGGAAGAGCGCCGCGCGACATACAGCGCTGCTGTTGTGAATTTTGACGAGGAGGATGACGGGCAATGAATCGCGAAAATGTGATGCGTGAAGCGCTCAGCGACTTGGAAGCCCAACGCGCCAACAATATTGAAACCGAGAGACAGCGGCGCGAAGAAGCGCGGGCGAAAAGCGCGGAAATTGCGGCACTGCTGGATGAAAGGCAGAAGCTCTTTTTTTCCGGCATGCGCGGCGCGTTTGCCTCGCCCGAAAAAGCGAAACAGATTTCAAAAGACATGCAGAAAAAGATGGAGAAAATCAATCAAAACCTGCGTGCGGCGCTCGTCAGAAATGGTTTTTCGGAGAATTATTTGCAGCCGGTGTATCGCTGCCCGGTCTGCAAGGATACGGGCTATGTCGGCGAACCGATTCACGAACCCTGCGCCTGTCTCAAACGGACGGTTTTAAATAAACTCTATCAAAACGAAGGCCTGCAGGGGCTTGAACACGAAAATTTTGATACGTTTGACGAAAGCATCTTCCCCGATACGCCCATCGAGGGAAAAAAGCAGAGCCAGCGCGGGTATATTCGAAAATTTCGGGAATTCTGCGAAAACTACGCCAATCAGTTTAAGGCGAAAGAGGGAAAGGGACTGCTTCTTTCCGGAAGGTCGGGCTTGGGCAAAACGTTTTTGATGAATTGCGTCGCCCAGCGCGTACTTGAACGCGGGTATTCGGTGGTTGTGATTTCGGCCTATAAACTGGTTGAGCTGATGCGCGCGTATCAGTTTGACGGAAAAGGGACGGAGCAGGTGCAGGATATCTTGAACTGCGACTTGTTGGCCATCGATGATCTGGGCAGCGAACCGATGATTCGCGGCGTAACGATCAGCTCGCTGTATTACATTGTCAGCGAACGGAACAACGCCAATCGCGCGATTCTGGTGACGACAAACTGCGACAGCGATTTGCTGTATGAAAAGTACGACGACCGCATTGCAGCGCGCCTGACTGCGCCCAGCCGAATGAACGTCATCGAATTTGTCGGGACCGACGTTCGCCGCTTTGCGCATTAAACAGACTGCGGAGGTCAGCGGAAAACCGCGTCTCCGGATGAATGGACATGTGGGAGGGCGATATGGTTTATCTGAAATCGTTTGAATTTCCGGATGACGACGCAGAATTTGATTTTTTGCTTAATGTCAAGCGGAAGTGCTACGCATCGTTCTATCCGTTCAAGATTCTCTCCCGCCGCCGCTTTGAGAGGATTGATTTTGAGCCGATCACAATGCTGTATGGCGGGAATGGTTCGGGTAAATCGACGGCGCTGCATGTTATGGCGGCGCGCGCAGACGTGAGGTGCGACGCACGTTTCAACAAAACCAGCTTTTTTGAAGACTATGTGAAGCTCTGCCGAATGGATGCGGACGACATTCCAACCGGCAGCCGCCTGTTAGCCAGCGACGACGTGTTTGACGAGATGCTGGACACGCGCGCGTTCAACGACGGCATGGATCAGAGACGCGAAACGGTTTTTGAAGAATATTTGGCCAATAAATGCAGTCATTTTCAACTCTCTTCGATGGCGGATTATGAAAAGCTGCGCCTTGTCAACAGCGCGCGGCATAAAACGCAGTCTCGCTATACGCGCGAGGAGCTTGGAATGAATGTGCGGACGTATTCCAACGGCGAAAATGCGTTCAAAATGTTTACGAACGCCATTGAGGAGGATGCGTTGTATTTGCTGGATGAACCCGAGAACAGCCTGTCGCCCCAAAGACAGATTGAATTGACGGAATACATCGAAAATGCGGCTCGCTTTTTCCGGTGTCAATTTGTAATCTCGACCCATTCGCCGTTTTTGCTTGGGCTGCGGGGCGCGAAAATCTATGATTTGGACAGCGATCCGGTGGATGTGCGCAGGTGGACGGAGCTTGAAAACGTGAGGGTATATTACGAGTTTTTCAAGAAACACGAGAAAGCGTTTTTAACCGAATAAAAAAGAGGACGACTATCCATTCCGGATGAATCGTCCTCTTTTGACGTATGGGAGATTGTGTAAACCGACGCTTTACAGCCTTCGGCGGAGGTCAGACGGGCTAAACCCGCTTACATCAGCCCCGCCGCCTGAAGCTGACTGCGCAGGTTGCTCACCGCACCCTCGAGCGACGTGTAATCAATCGGGGAGAGGGAGAGGAGCGTCTGCACCGCGCTGATGGCGGTATTGATCTGCCGACGGGTATCGTTGGAGAGATCCGGCGCAGAGCCGACGAGCTGATACGCCGTATAGACCAGATTGCTCGCGTCGCTCACGATGTTTTGAAGATCGGAGGGCTGCTGCGCGGCGGTGTAGGCGTCGTGAATCTGGCAGATGTGGTTGGCGATGTCGTTTGTGCTCTTGAGCGTGGCGAACTCGCCCAGATACTTGCGGATGGTGTCGCCATAAGCGTCGATGGAATCATAGAGCGGATGGCCGCGCGGAATGAGCACGATGCCGCGCGTTTCCACCGAGTAGGACGGGCAGTAATCCGTCGCCAGCAGGCCGGATTCCGTGCAGACGGAAACGGATTTGTGCATGCTGCAATAGGCGGTCGGCACGCTGTCCGCGCTCCAATAATCGGTGATGGTCTTGTAGCCGTTCACGTCGTTGTAGCAGGCGTCGGTCGCCAACTGCCCGCTCACGCCGCAGGTTGTCACGCGCACGAGGTTGTAGTCGCTCGGCGTGCCGTCGATGATTTCGCGGGAGTCGAGGTTCTTCGCCTTGTGGATTTTCTCCATGAAGGATTGCCAGAGCGGCGCGGCGGCGTTGCCGCCCGTCGCCTTGGAGGAGAGCGCCTTGTAGTTGTCGTGGCCGATCCAGACGGAGCCGGAATACCAGCCCGTCATGCCGGCGAAGAACACGCCCTTGCTGTCCGAATTCGTGCCGGTCTTGCCCGCGACGACCTGCGAGGAAATCTTCGCCTTGGTGCCCGTGCCGCTCTGCACGGCCTCCTTGAGCATATCCACCACGAGATACGCCGTCGAGGGCTTGAACACCTGATGGCGATCCTGCTGCTGGTGCATATCCACCACGACATTGCCGTTGCTGTCCACAATGCGGGAGAAGGAGAGCGGCTGCTGATACACGCCCTTGTTGGCGATGGTGCCGAAGGCGACGGCCATCTGCACCGGGGTGAGGCCGGAGGAGCCGAGCGCCAGACCGAACGGATCGGCGTTGATGTTTTTATCGGGGATGCCCATCAGGTGCAGATATTCCACCGAACGGGACACGCCCACGTAGGTCATCAGAATCTGCGCCGCGGCGGTGTTATAGCTGTTGCGCAGCGCGCTGCGGAAGCTCTGCGGCCCCTTGTATCCGCCGCCGCCGTAGTTCTTCGGCCACGAATCCTTGCCGCTGGAATCCTTCCAGCCGGAAATCGGAACGGGCATGTTGTAGGCGATCGACGCGGGGGACGCGCCCAGATCAATGGCCGGGGCATACACCGTCAGCGGCTTGATGGAGGAACCGACGGGCATGGTCATGCCGCTGGCGCGGTTGAGCGTCTTGCGGGTGGTGGGCTTGTAGCGCCCGCCGACGATGGCCTTCAATTCGCCGGTACGGTAGTCAAACACGCAGGCGGCGGCCTGCGGCTGCTCGATTTCGGTGTAGGTGCCGTCCGAATTGCGGGATTGATACACCTTGTCGGACGGGTCGCGCAGGCGGGGGTAGTTGCTCCAGTTCGCCAGCGTATCCTCCACGATTTCCTGAATTTCGGTGTCGAGGCAGAGATAGACGCTGTAGCCGCCCGTGCGGAGCTTGTTTTCCATCGCGTAGCGGTTCGCGGAGGTATCTTCCAGCCCGTTGAGGTCGAGGAAGGTATCCACCACGTCGCTGATGGCGTATTCGACGTAGTGCGGATAGGCGTACATATCCGTCGAGGCAGGCGATTTTTCCAGCACGCTGGCCGTTGAGCGATCCAGCGCGGCGTTATACTGCTGGGCGGTAATCAGCCCGTTTTCGCGCATCTGCCGCAGCACGTAATCCGTGCGGTTGTTGGTGATGTCGGGCGTGCTGCTGCCCTCGGTGTTGCGGGTGTAGAAGTTGCTGCGCGGGTTGTAATAATTGGGGCTTCGGGTCAGCCCGGCGAGCATCGCACATTCGCGCAGGGTGAGCTGATCGAGCGACTTGCCGAAATAGCCGTAGGCCGCCACGCGCACGCCGTAGTAGCTGCCGCCGAGGAAGATGGTGTTCAGATAGCTTTCCAGAATTTGCTTTTTGGTGTAGCGCGTCTCCAGCTCCATCGCCAGATAGGCTTCCTGCAATTTGCGCTTGTAGGATTGCTCGCTGGAAAGCACGGTCTGCTTGATGAGCTGCTGGGTGATGGTCGAGCCGCCCTGCGTGGAGCCGCTGGTGAAGTTGGCGACCAGCGCGCCCACGATGCGCTTGACGTCCACGCCGTTGTGCTCGTAAAAGCGCGCGTCCTCCACGGCGATAAAGGCGTTTTGAAGCATTTCCGGAATCTCGTCGATGGAGACCATGATGCGGTCTTCCGTGCCCTTGTAATCGGTGATGAGGTTCCCTTGGCTGTCGTATATAAAGGAAGTTTTATCCTGAGCATCCAGCGCGGCGAGATCGAGCGTCGGCGCGGTATCGACAAACGCTTTGGCGATGCCGACCACCGCGCCCAAAAGCGCAAGGGCGACGCACAAAGCGAGAACAAAGGACAGGCGAATGGTGGTCGCTGCGACGCTGAGCACGAAATTCGGCTTTTTGGTGCGCGCCTTGAAAATGGAGCGCGCACGCGGATGAACGGCGCGATTGGGCATGATTCTCCTCCTTGCCAACAGGGTAAAGCGCCCGGAAAGAAACAGGGCGATACGATATTATACCACACATCCGGCTGTTTCGCATCAAAAACCGCAAAAGTTGCGGAAGAATAGCTTTTCCGAATCGGCCATAGGTTCAGGGGGAGGGGATGGGCGTGACGGAAAAGCAGCTCAAACGGTATTCCGCGCGGGTGCGCAGGCAGCGGCGGCTGAGGCGGCTGACGCTCGCGGCGCTGGCGCTGCTGGCGGTCTTTCTGCTGGTGGATCGAAATTTCCGGCCGCTGGTCTTCTCTCTGGCAGAGGCGAGGAGCGCCGCCATGGCGACGCGCGCGCTCAACGCCGCGCTGACGGAGGCGCTGGAGGACGGCGTGGACTACGACGATCTGATGAACGTGCGGATGGATGACGGCGGGCAGGTTTCGCTGCTTTCCGCGAACACCATGCGCATGAACGCGCTGGCGGAACGGGCAGGCGACGCGGCGCTGCGCAAGCTGGAAACCGTCAGCGCGCAGAAGGTCGATGTGCCGCTCGGCGCGGCGCTGGGGCTGACGCTGCTGGCGGGCAGCGGGCCGCGCATCCCGATTTCCATCGTGCCCGTCGGCTCGGTGCAGACCGATTTCGAAACGGAATTTGAGGCCTGCGGCATCAATCAGACGCGGCACAAGGTCTATTTGCAGCTATCGGCCAGCATCCGCATCGTCATTCCGACGGGGGCGAAGACGACGAACGTGACGGCCAACATGCTGGTGGCGGAATCCATCATCGTCGGCAAGGTGCCGGAGAGCTTCGTGGGATACAGGCTGAGCGAGGAGGAGCTGAACATGGCGCCGTAATCGCTTGCCTGTCGGCCGAAAGGATGATATAATACCTAAAAAGGCAGTTGGGGGATGCGGACGATGAAGGTGCTCGATCTGGATATGGATTTTTTCCTGACGGACGCCTGCCCGCTCGCTCCGCTGGGGGAAAGGCCGCCGGAAGACTGCGCCGAGCCGTACAGCGACGAGCAGGTGATCCGCTTTCTGGAGATGCAGTGCGGGCTGAGCCGCGCGCATCCCGTGCCGGGGATGATCTTTGACACGCACGACAAGGCGCTGGATTTCTGGCTGGCGCGCATGCGGCGCGGCGAGCTGAGCGCGCCGTTCGACGTTGTGCACGTCGATACCCATTCCGACCTCGCGTTCGGTCCGCCGGGAACGGATTTTGTGCTCAAGGCGGTGCTGACCCGCAGACCCGACGCGCGCGCAGCGCTTGAAGCCTATCGCGCGGGAAAGAAGCTCGACGAGGCGAATTATCTGCTCTTCGCGCTGGCCTTCCGCTGGATCAGCCGGCTGACGTATGTGCGCAACCCGAAATCGCGTCAGGATATCCCCGACCATCTGCTCGATTCGGATAGAAACATCCACCTATGCAGCGCAATTTCCGCGCTGATGGAGGGGACGAACGGCTGCGAGCCGACCGTTCCGTTCACGGTCTTTGACGATTATACGCAGTTTCGCGAAACGGGCTACGATTTCGTGACGATGGCGCAGTCCCCGCGCTACGCGCCCGCCTCGGCCGACCGCATCATGCGGCTGCTGGAGCCGTATGTGATGAAAATTGACGGATGACCCGCGAAAAAACGGCAAGAAACCAAGCGAAACGGAAAAAATCATCTTTTTTTCAAAAGAAGGGTTATAATTTCCATATTTGTACATAAAATGCAGTGTATAAAAAAGATCGTGTCGGATTGAACCTTTGAGGATTGCGTTTGAAGCCGCCCGGCGGAGAAAAATTCGGATTACAGGAGGGTGCCTAACATGGATACGGTACGTGTGGTCGTTGCGGACGACAATATACAGCTCAGGGATATGGTCGCGGAGTATTTGCAGGAGCAGAACGGCATTGAAGTGGTCGGCACGGCGGGCGACGGTGTGGAAACGCTGCGGCTGGTGACGGAATGTGAGCCGGATGTTCTGGTCTGCGATCTGATTATGCCGCAGATGGACGGTTACGCCGTTCTGGAACGGCTTCAGGCGATGAAGCTGTCCAAGCAGCCGGGCGTGATCGCGCTGACGGCGCTGGGACGCGACGATTTCATTTCCCGCGCGGTGAATCTCGGCGTGAACTATTATATGGTCAAGCCGTTTGATTTTATGATGCTCGCCCAGCGCGTGTATGAGGCGGCGGGGGAGAGCCTGCGCGCCGAAGCCATCAGCGCGAAGATGATTAAGCAGCAGGGCGGCAAAACAGGCGGCGAGACGCTGGAGGAGCGCATCGCGAACCTGTTTTTGACGGTCGGCATCCCGGCACACATCAAGGGCTATCAGTATTTGCGCGAGGCGGTGCGCATGGTGATGGATAACCCGGAGTTGATGGGGCGCATCACCAAGGAGCTTTACCCCGGCATTGCCCACCGCTTCGGCACGACGTCCAGCAAGGTGGAACGCGCGATTCGCCACGCCATCGAGGTGGCGTGGAACCGCGGGCGCATCGACGCGCTGGACGAGGCCTTCGGCAAGAACGTCTGCGCGCTGGATGATAAGCCGACCAACGGCGAGTTTATCGCGCTGGTCGCAGATCGGCTCGGCGCGGGGAAGAGCGCGTAAAAGGGATTTCCTGATGGGAAAATGATTGCTCGGCACGCAACGTGAGTCTAAAATTGAATAAAAAGAGCGAACGCACACGAAAATGCGTCCGCTCTTTTCATTTTTCCAGAAAAGTCTTAATGGTTAAGTCAATGCACTGTTGTTCATTTGAGGTGAGAGAACGAAAACGGTTTATGATATCTGCTTCGTAGGCATTTAAACGATAAACTTCTGTGTATTCGATACGGCGGCGGTCGGTCGTGTGGCCGACAATAAAATCAATGGAGGTATTGAAATAATCGGCCATACGCTTGAGCACTGCAATTTCCGGTTCAATGTTGTGGTTTTCATATTTGTTAATAGAGGGCTGACTGACCTGAATCGCGTCGGCAAGCGCTTGCTGGCTGACGTGGTATTCCTTGCGAAGCAGTTTCAGATTGGGAAGCATGCTCATCCCCCCTTTTTGATAAACAGTTTAACAACCTGATGGAATAATGTAAAAATCCTAAAGTGACTTGACAATAATTTGAGGGAATAATATAATGAGAAAAACCGGAAGGGATGATGGAAGTGGAATATGTAGGCGCAAAAGTAATAGCGGAACTGTGGGGATGGAAACAAAGCAAAGTAACCGCGTATTGCAGAGCTGGGAAAATTTACGGAGCGGAACAAGACAAAAAAGGATGTCCGTGGCGGATTCCGATTGACGCGTTGAAGCCGGATGAAAAAGAAGGGAGAAAAGCGAAATGAAAAGGGGATTTTTTGCGGCAGTTTTGTGCGGATTGACGCTCTTTGTATGTGTCGTGCAGGCAGAAATCGAGGGAGAATATACTTATTCAATCAAAGGAAACGGAACAGTTTCCATCACAGATTTTGATTGGGAAAAACATGAGGGCGATATTTATATTCCCGATATGCTTGGCGGTTATCGTGTGACAGCTATCAGCGAGGAAGCATTTAGCAAAAATTCAATGAAATATAATGGAGAAGCGGTTGTTGTAACCTTGCCGAGCAGCATTAAGACGATTGGCGAAAAAGCATTTATGAAGGCGAGGGTAGCCAGCATCAATATTCCGGCTAGTGTGCAGCAAATCGGAGGCGGCGCTTTTGCAGGTTGCCCGATGATGGAATTTGTACTTGAACCGGGGAATACCGTGTATGCGACGATTGACGGAGCACTGTATAATAAAACGACAAAAACGCTTGTTGCATGGCCTAATAAGAAGGACGAGGGCAGTATACCGAATGGCATTGTTGAAGTTGGAGACTATGCGCTGTATGGTATTTCTGGAAGATGGTTAGAAATTGACGCATTTATACCAAACTCGGTTGAGAAAATCGGAGATTATGCGTTTGCAAACGATGACGATGGTTGGCGTTGTATGAGAGCGGGAAGCATAGGAGAAAATGTTGAGATAATTGGGAAAAATGCGTTTTATAATGGCCGCATAGAGTCAAACACGGGAACGAATGCTTTTACCGGACGGTCAGAAGAAGATATTGTTATTGGAAATGAAAATACTATCATAGACGATGAAGCTTTTAAATGTGCACAGTTTCCTGAGTCGGGGATAATTATAAAGGCACAGAGAATTGGCGATAATGCCTTTGCAGAAGCATCGGTAGGATATAGTGGCTGTGACATGATTTTGGATGACTGCGTGAGGGAAATCGGAAATAGCACATTTTCGTCAGCTGAGAATTTGATTATTGGTAAAGATTCAAATATTGAAAAAGTGGGAGCGTACGCTTTCGAAAAAGTGAATCTTACCTATAACGACGGAGATGTGTTTGTTACGCCGAAAAAATTGAAAAACATAGAAAACTATGCATTTTCTGAGGCGTTTGGCTATTTGCGGAAAGATTGGAGGACGTGCAAAAAAATCGAGGTAAGTGAAGGGACAGAGCGCATCGGCGACTATGCATTTGAAAGAAATGAATTTATAGAAAGTGTAAGTCTACCGTCTACACTGACGGAAATCGGGGAGGGTGCGTTCCAAGAGTGCCCCGCTTTGACTTCGATTTCCATTCCGTCCAGCGTGAAGAAAATCGGTGACGGTGCATTTGACAGGGCAACCATCACGCTTGAAGTTGAACAGGACTCCTACGCAGCGCTTTGGGCTTCCGAAAACGGATACAAATATCGGTATCAGGGCGTGACCGAAGATACAAGCTGGCTGAATCCATAAAATAATATCTTTTTAGAAGCGAACGCACGGAAAAAGCGTTCGCCTTTTTATTATGAAGGATGAAGAAAAATGGCCGACGCGGGCGCATCCTGCCGTTTACAGCGAATCCCAACGCTTTTTTTGTCCGTAAGCCTTGCCAATTTCGCGGTTAGAGGGTACAATAGACAATGTGTAGATAGGAGTATGAGCATGCAGGAAACGTTTGTCGGCCGCCTACGGGGCGCGTGCGCCGTTTTGCCGGGCAGTCATGTGCTGGTTGCGGTCAGCGGCGGCGCGGATTCGACGGCGCTGCTTTGTTTTTTCTGCGAAATTCGGGAAACATACCCGATTTCCGTCTCCTGCGCACATGTGGAGCACGGTATTCGCGGCGCGGCCTCGGAGGAGGACATGCGCTTTGTGAAAGCGCTGTGCGAACAAAAGAACGTTCCGTTTTACGGCGGACGGGTTGACGCGCCGGGTTACGCGCGGGCGCACGGGTGCGGCCTTGAGGAAGCGGCCAGAGCGCTGCGCTACGATTTTCTTGAGAAGACGGCGGAAGCCGTCGGCGCGGACGCAATCGCGTTGGCGCATCATCGGGGGGATCAGGCGGAGACCGTGCTGCTTCACGCGGCGCGGGGGAGCGATATCCGCGGGCTTTGCGCGATGCGCTGGCGGCGGGGGAAGCTCATTCGTCCGCTGCTGGACGCGGAGCCGGAGGCGCTGCGCGCGTATCTGCGGCGCATCGGTCAGCCGTGGCGCGAGGACGAAACCAACGCCTGCGAGGATTACGCGAGAAACCGGATTCGCCGTTCGGCGCTGCCTGCGCTGGCGGCGGCTTATCCCGACGCGCAGGGGGCACTTGCGCGGCTGGCCGCATCGGCGCAGCGGGATGAGGATTACTTTGCCAAGCAGCTTGACGAGCTGGGGCTCGGCACGCCGCTGAAGCTGGTCAACGGCGCGTGTCTGCCGCGGGAAAAGCTCGAGGGGCTGCATCCGGCGCTGGCCGGTCGGGCGCTGGTCGGACTGATTGAGCGCGCAGGCGCGCCGACGCAGAGCGCACAGACGGTCTCGCAGCTGCTGGACGGTCTGCCGGGGCGGGGCGCAATGAACCTCTCCGGGGGCGCTCGGGCAGAGATCGGCGCGCGGTATGTCGCCATCCTCCGCACGGAGCAAGCCGTCACGGAAACGCCGCTCAACCTGTCGGGGGCGACCGAAACGCCGTTTGGCACGTTCATCGTCCGCCGAGCCGAACCGGGGGAGACGGGCGACGGCGTACACAGCCAGACCGTAGACGCAGACCGATTGGCGGGCGCGGTGATCGCGCCGTGGCAGAGCGGCGAGGCGATGACGCCGTTCGGGGCGAAAAGCCCGGTGCGGATGAAGAAGCTGCTGGAAGACGTGGAGCACGCGCTGCGCAGAAGCGTGCCCGTGCTCAAAAACGGAGAAAACACATTGCTATGGATGTCGGGCGTTCGTCCGGCTGAGATATGCCGCGGCGGGGGCGGAAACCGCGTGCTGATTGCGTTTGTCAATCGGTTCGAAGGCGATTTTCGCTCGGCGGCGGCAAACCAATATTTCAATTCAGGGGGAACAAAAGCATGAGTGAGCAAAGAAAAATGTATGCCGATCTGAAGGATGAACTGCTGATTACGCGCGACCAGATTGCGGTGCGCGTCAAGGAAATGGGCGCGGAAATCACGCGCGACTTCGAAGGCAAGGATCTGACTGTGATCTGCATCCTCAAGGGCGCGGTGGTGTTTTTCGTGGATCTGATCCGCGAAATCGACCTGCCGATGACGATGGATTTCATGGCGATTTCCAGCTATGGCAGCGCGACCAAGTCCTCCGGCGTGGTGCGCATCCTCAAGGATCTGGACAAGCCGATCAACGGCAAGGACGTGCTCATCATCGAGGACATCGTCGATTCCGGCATGACGCTCTCCTTCCTCAAGGAGAATCTGCTCAGCCGCGGCGCGGCCTCGCTGCATATCGCCACGCTGCTGGATAAGCCGGAGCGCCGCCGCGTGCCGCTGCATGTGGATTATTCCGGCTTCACGATTCCGGATGAATTCGTCGTCGGTTACGGCCTCGATTACGCGGAAAAGTATCGCAACCTGCCGGACATCGGCGTGCTGCGCCCGGAAATCTATGAATAATACGCTTTCGCCGCGGCGCAGGCCGCGTCAACTGGAGGTTCCCATTGAAAAAATCATATAAGGGCTTTCCGATTTACGCGCTGATTATCATCGGCGTGCTGATTGCGACGCAGCTTTTCTCCTCGTCGTTCAGCAGCCAGCGCGGGCAGAAAATCGAGGCGGCCAAGCTGTTTGAATATATCGACAGCGGTGTGATCGACGCCGTCGCGCTGGAAAGCAGCACGGCCTACGCGCACATGAAGGCGAGCTCCATCCCGCTTTCCGCGTTTTCCAATGCGGCGTATGATTTCAGCGCCGTCATTTCGCGGGATACGTTTGTGGAGACCTGCCGCCAGCTTGCCGCCAGAAAAGCGGGCAAGCCGCTGGAGGACATCACGGAGATTGACCTCGGGTTTGACCTGATCTATCTGCCGCAGCCCGCGACGCCGTGGCTGCTGGATATGCTGCCGTATATCATTATGACCGTCGGTCTGATGGCGTTCTGGCTGCTGATGATGCGTCAGCAGGGCGGTGGCGGCGGCAAAATGATGACCTTCGGCCACAGCCCGGCGCGCGTGTTCGAGCCGGACGGCAACCGCATCACCTTTGCGGACGTTGCCGGCGCGGTGGAAGAGAAGGAAGAGATGCAGGAGCTGGTCGAGTTCCTCAAGAACCCGCGCCGGTTTACGGCGGTCGGCGCGCGGATTCCCAAGGGCGTGCTGCTCGTCGGCCCGCCCGGCACGGGCAAAACGCTGCTGGCCAAGGCCGTCGCGGGCGAGGCGGGCGTGCCGTTCATGTCCATCTCCGGTTCGGATTTTGTGGAGATGTTTGTCGGCGTGGGTGCGAGCCGTGTTCGCGACCTGTTCGATCAGGCGAAGAAGCACGCGCCGTGCATCGTCTTTATCGACGAAATCGACGCGGTGGGCCGCAGGCGCGGCGCAGGCATGGGCGGCGGCCACGACGAGCGCGAGCAGACGCTCAACCAGCTTCTCGTCGAGATGGACGGCTTTGCGGTGAACGAGGGCGTGATCGTGCTGGCGGCGACGAACCGCAAGGATATTCTCGACCCGGCGCTGCTGCGTCCCGGCCGGTTTGACCGGCAGATCACCGTCGGCTATCCCGACGTGCGCGGCCGCGAGGCGATTTTGCGCGTCCACGCGAAGGAGAAGCCGCTGGCGGATGACGTCGATCTGGCGAACATCGCCAAGCGCACGCCGTATTTCGCGGGCGCGGATCTGGAAAACATTATGAACGAGGCCGCGATTCTCTGCGCGCGCGAGGGCAAGGAGAAGATCACCATGCGCCACCTGAACGACGCGATTGAGCGCGTGCAGATGGGGCCGGAAAAGAAAAGCCATATCGTCAGCGACGAGGACAAGCGCCTTGTCGCCTGCCACGAGGCGGGTCACGCGATTGTCGGCGAGCTGCTGGGCGGCTGCGACGACGTGCATCTGGTGACGATCATGCCGCGCGGCGGGAGCGGCGGCCACACGCTGCTGCTGCCGGACAAGGAGAGCGATTTCACCACCCGCACGCAGCTTCTGGACTTTGTGGCGATGGCGCTGGGCGGCTATGCGGCCGAAACGCTCGTCATGGGGCAGATGTCCACCGGCGCGAGCAGCGACTTGCAGCGCGCGACCGATATCTGCCGCCGGATGGTGACGCAGTACGGCATGAGCGACGACATGGGGCCGATCTATCTCGGCGGCGACCACGACGAGGTGTTCCTGGCGCGGGATTACGGCCAGCAGAGCCGCACGTACAGCGAGGACGTCGCGGCGCGGATCGACGCGGAGGTGCAGCGCAAGATGAACGACGCGCTCGCCCGCGCGACGGCGATTCTCAAGGAGCATCGCGCGCAGCTCGACGGCCTCTCCGACCTGCTGGTGGAAAAGGAGACGATCGACCGCGCGGAGTTCGTGGCCTTCCTCAAGGGCGAACCCTGCCCCGAAAAGAAGGAAGAAACCGTGCTCAGGGAGCTGGAACAGGTTTAACAGACAGGCGGGAGCTGTCAAGCAAAAAAGACCGATATTTCAAAAATCAAGTATTTGCGCCCGAAGGTTTCCAAAGGGCGATCGGAAAGCCCTTTGGTGGGGC
>OLRV01001131.1_pt1 | contig 23559 bp, 18 predicted proteins | sample 1672421 | NCBI WGS metagenome assembly OLRV01 (sample SAMEA3136684, study PRJEB25190) | human gut metagenome | biome: human gut; feature: human-associated habitat; material: faeces | place: Austria | collected 2013
AAGTGCGCGATTCCGTCGCCGAAGCGCATCGCGCCGGCATCCGCACCGTCATGATCACCGGCGACCATCCGCTGACCGCGGCACGCATCGCCAGCGATTTAGGCATCATCGACGCGACCGGTGCCGCGGACCTCGGCAGCACCGTGCTTACCGGCACCCAACTCGACGAGCTGCCGGACGAAGCCGCATTCGACAACGCCACCCGCAACATCTCCGTCTACGCGCGCGTCGCGCCGGAACACAAGCTGAAGATCGTCGAATCGCTGCAACGGCAAGGCAATATCGTGGCCATGACCGGCGACGGCGTGAACGACGCGCCCGCCGTCAAAACCGCGGATATCGGCGTCGCGATGGGCATCACCGGTACCGAAGTTACCAAGCAGAGCGCCAAGATGATCCTCGCCGACGACAACTTCAGCACCATCGTCGAGGCGGTACGCGAAGGCCGTGGCATTTTCGACAACATCCGTAAATTCCTGCGATACCTGCTCAGCTCCAACGTGGGCGAGGTCTTCACGGTTTTCGGCGGTGTGATGCTGGCCGGCTTCCTCGGCATCACGCAGCCGGGCAGCCAAGGCGTGACCGTGCCGCTGCTCGCCACGCAGCTGCTGTGGATCAACCTGCTTACCGACGCGGCACCGGCCTTGGCGATGGGCGTCGATCCCTCCACCGACGACGTGATGGCACGCAAGCCGCGCAAACTCACCGACCGCGTGATCGACGGGCAGATGTGGGGCGACATCATCTTCATCGGCATCATCATGGCCGCCGTCACGCTGATCGGCATGGACATGCACCTCGCCGGAGGTCTGTTCACGGACCGTTCCGTGGATGCCATCGGACATGATGCGCAAATGACTGAGGCGCGCACGATGGGCTTCACCATCCTGGTCTTCGCGCAGATGCTTAACGCGTTGTGCTCGCGCTCGCATGACCAGTCGGTGTTCGTGGGGCTGTTCGCCAACAAGTGGCTGTGGGGTGCGATCGCACTGTCCACGCTGCTGCAGCTTGCGGTGGTCTACGTGCCGTTCCTCAACACCGCGTTCGGTACCGTGCCGCTGTCCGCGGGTGCGTGGGTCGAATGCCTCGGCCTGGCGATGATTGTGCTCGTCGCCTCCGAGCTGCGCAAGTGCGTGCTGCGTGCGATGCATCGGCGGTGATGCTGGCTTATAGCGTCGACGGGCTAGACTGGACGACAGTTGGTGGGCGCGCGTTGGCTGCGCGCCCGCTCATATGACGATTGTTCCGGTGATGTTTGGAGGAATTTCGATGCTGCTGTCCGATCGCGACATTCTCGCCGCACAGGCTGACGGCCATATTTCGCTCGATCCGTGGACCCCGGAAATGGTGCAGCCGGCGTCGATCGACGTCCGTCTGGACCGCTTCTTCCGTCTGTTCAACAACCATGCGTATACGTATGTGGATCCGGCGGAGAACCAGGGCGAGCTGACCGAGCAGTTCGAAGTCCGGTCTGATGAGCCGTGGATCTTGCATCCGGGCGAGTTCGCGCTCGGCTCCACGTGGGAGTATGTGAAGCTTGATTCGACGGTTGCGGCACGACTCGAAGGCAAGAGTTCGCTTGGACGACTCGGCATCCTCACTCACTCCACCGCGGGATTCATCGACCCGGGTTTCGAAGGGCACATCACGCTGGAGCTGTCCAATGTGTCGACGCTGCCGGTGAAGCTGTGGCCGGGCATGAAAATCGGACAGATGTGCTTCTTCCAGCTGAGCTCGCCCGCCGAGCATCCGTACGGCTCCGCCGGCACCGGCTCGCACTACCAGGGCCAGCGCGGTCCGACCCCGAGCCGCTCCTACGTGAACTTCTACAAGGCCGATATCACCGACTGATGCATCACAGAATCCCCGGCGCGATGTCATGCACGGCGAGCCATCCGCGTAGGTCGCTGAACTCGTCGAGGCTGACGGAGTGGTCGAGCCCACGGTAGCTTTTCGCGGTGAGGAACGTGTGCTCGTCCAGCCAGGCGCTCATGGCGAAAAGCTCCGGCTTGGCGATCACCGTATCGCTGTTGCCGTAACCGAAGAACGTGGGAATATTGAGCGGCGCGATACGGTCGTCGGCAGGCGCGGTGCCGCGGACGAGCCCAGGCGCAAGGAATCCGGACAATGAAATCGTCGCCGCGTAGCGTTCCGGGTGCACGCGCAGCAAGTGAATCGCCAGCAGACCGCCCTGCGAAAAACCGATCGGCACCACGGCACGGTCGTCGGGAATGTTCGCCGAAACCCAATCGTCGATTGCTTTCGCTGCGGCGAATGCGTCACGGTCCAAATCCTCGCCGGTATCCACACAATCATGCAGCCACGAGTACGCGCCGGGTGCAAAGCGGCCAGCCGGCTGCAACGTCAGCGGCGCGCGCAACGAGGCGAAATCGTTGTATGGCGCGACGTAGCGCATCATGTCGGCCAAGTCCGTCTCGTTCGACCCCCAGCCGTGCAGGCACAGGAACAACGGTCGTTTCGGCGCGGTGTTGCCGCCGCCGCGCGAATACTGCACATGCGTGATTTGCAGCGGTTCGCCGAAACGGCCCGGCACCACGTCCGATTCGCGTCCGATCAGCGCCGTCTCGTCATGCCCGTTGTTGTTTGCTTTGCTTTCGATTGCGTCGCTCATACCTTCCCAATATAGCGTGCGTTTGCGGCACGCGTTCGCAGTGCGAAGAGGGCTGCGGAAAAGTTGCGAAAAAAGAAGACCCCGGCGGGATCGGCCACCGGGGAGAGAAAGGAGAGAGAAGAAGAAAGGGTTCAATTGTCGGGAACTTTAAGGTTCCTGGTCGGCTTGTTTCTGCTGACAATTCATATATAAACACCTGATGCTGAGCGCATGTCTGGTGTTTTCTGAAAACTTCCTGAGAATCCGACGGCACATGTCCGGACAGACCCCTGTATATCCCCGATTGCATACATCTGAACCCGTCCAACCGCACGGTCCGAGCGGATCGCAACGCTTCGGCATATGACCAGGCACGGCAAAGCGGGCCGAGTCCATACAGGAAGCAAACGTGTATCCTGAGCGCGCAACCCGGGTCAGATCTGCGCGTCCGCATCCACGCTCATCACATACACGTTGCGTCGCAGCTGCTTGCTTTGCGCACGCGTGATGTCGCCGGCCTCATACATGTCCTGGATCACGCCCAGCTCGATGCCGTAGCTTTCGCGCTTGACCTCCTCGGCCTGTTCCTGCGCTTCGGCGCTGATGCCCATATTCGGACGCGCCCTCAACGCGGATTCGCTGCGTCGGTAGTCCAACAGCAGGCCGGAGCAGTGCTCGGTGTTGTACGTGTCGCCGCCCATCTCCTCATACAGTCGGTCGATCACATGTTCGATCGCATCCACTTGGACCACGCGCGTATGCGCGAACAGCTCATCGTCGCTGAACAGCGGGGTCGTGCGCCGGATGCGGCTGTTCACGCGTCTCACCAGCGTACCTGTACGACGCTGCAATGCGCGCAGACGGCCCTTCAATCGCCAGATCGTACGACCGGAATTATGTTCCGTTTCGATGTGACGCAACGAGCTCATGATCTGGTCGAGCAGGCGCTCGCAAGCTTCGGCTTCCAGATCGTTCGCGGCGCGGTTCCCGGTCGGATTCGCCTTGATCGCAGCGCGCACGCCCGCCAGTCGATTCTTGACGTATTCCTTCTCCCAATTGAGCGCATCGATCTGCAGTCTCATGTACCCTTGCGGATCGATTTCGCCGGTGCGTTGCTTCAGCCGTGTAATACGTTTCGTATACGAATCGATGATCATGAGCACTGCACGTCGGTTCTCCGGCGTGACGCGTCCCGACAGTTCCTCGACGGTCCGGCGCAGCACTTCGATGGTGATTTCCGTCATTTCCGTCGAATTGTCTTTATTGCGATTCGGCGCGAGCAACGGCAGCAGGAAATTCGCCAGCAGCAACGTCACTACTATCACACCGCCGGCGATGAAGATCAGTTCGTTGCGCATCGGGAAATTCGCGCCTGCCGCAAGCGTGTACGGAATGGTGAACATCAGTGACAGTGTGATGGTGCCTTTCGGTCCGCCGAACGTCATGACGGCCGCCGATCGCCAGCGTTTCGCCGTCATCTTGCGTCGCTTGCCGGTGGTGGTGTCGCGCGCCAATCGCAGCATCAGTGAGATCCACAGGAAGCGCATGACGATCACCACTGCGGAAACCACGAGAATCGCAGTAAGCAGCAGCCAATTGCTGACGTGCGGATCGTCCCAGCTGGTGGTCATCGCGCTTGGCAGCAGCATGCCGAGCAGAATGAACACGGTGCCGTTCAGCGAGAATGACAGCACCCCCCATACGCTGGATGAGACGATGTTCGTACGTGCCACATTCGGGCCGATGCCGGTGCGGTCGAAGCGGATAAGCAGGCCGGCGGCCACCACCGAAAGAATGCCGGAAACGTGCACCGCTTCCGCGCCCAAATACAGGATGAACGGCAGGAACAGCTCCATCAGAATACGTGTGGTCATCGTTTCCCAGCCGAGGGAACGCATCGTTTCGAACACCACGTCGGCCACCATGCCCACGACGATGCCGAAGAATGCGCCACCGAAGAAGGACGCCACGAATTGCATGGTCGATTCGCCCACTTCGAATACGCCGCTGACGGCCGCCGCGATGGCGAACTGGAAGCCGACGATGCCGGACGCGTCGTTGAACAGCGATTCGCCTTTCAGCACGCTCGTCTGCCGTTGCGTCAGCGCCGCTTCCTTGCCGAGCGACGACACTGCGACCGCATCCGTCGGCCCAAGCGCGGCGCCGAGCGCCAAAGCCGCGGCGAGCGGAATCGCCGGCCATACGGCATGCAACGCGAAACCGACCGCCGCCATCGTCGCGATTGCCAAACCGATCGCCAATGACAACGACAGTTTCACCGATTTGAGCAGTTCCGATTTATCGATTTCGTGCGCTTCCAAATACAGCAGCGGCGCGATGAACAACACCATGAACAGTTCAGGGCTGAGCGTTACGTCCGGAAAGAACGGCAGTTGTGATGCCAGCGCGCCCAACGCGATCTGCACGAGCGGCGTGGAGACCTTGGGTATGAATCGGCTCAGGAACGAGGACAGTACGACGGCAGCGATGATGCATAGAATCAACTCGAATACCGCCAACGTGCCTCCTTCGCGCGTGTTTCCAACCTTTTCCAGCCTACCAAGAGGCGGTTATGAGCGTGTTTCGCCATGGGCTGACGTTCGTGCCGCTTCGGTTGGGCGCGCAGGTCGGACGTGCGGACCAGTCGTGCGGAGCGGTCGTATGGCCGCCGCTACACTGTGGCGTATGCGATGGGACGATGATATGGAACCGGCGATCGCGCTGGCCCGCGAAGCCGCCGCGGATGGCGAGGTGCCGGTCGGTGCCGTCGTGCTTGCCGCTGACGGACAGGTGATTGGCCGCGGGCGGAACCTGCGTGAGACGCATGCCGATCCGCTTGCCCACGCTGAAGTCAAGGCGATGGCTGAAGCGGCCGCCTCGCTTGACACTTGGAATCTCGCTGATTGCACGCTTGTCGTTACGTTGGAGCCGTGCCCTATGTGCGCCGGTGCCTGCCTGCAGACGCATATCGGACGTATTGTGTTCGGTGCGTGGGATGCCAAGTTGGGTGCATGCGGTTCGGTATGGGATATTCCCCGCGATCCGCACGTCGGACTTGTACCGGAAGTGATTGGCGGTGTGCGCGAAGCGGAATGCGGGCGATTGATGACCGATTTCTTCGCGCGCCGACGCTAATTACTTTCCGAAAGAAACAAACACGCAGGGCGACGAGAAGAAAAGCGGTATGCAGTATCATCAAAGCGTCATACCAACCAAGAATCGCAAGAAAAGGATGCTGCAATGACGCTCATTCAGACTTTCCACGGCACCGCTTCCAACGGCACACCCCTTACCGCCGTGTATGCCGAGCAGCCGGCTGCCGCCGCAGCTTTTGCTCTGGTGTTCCCCGGCAGCGATTTGCCGAGATTCGTGCATTGGGGCCGCCCGCTCACCGCACCGGAAACCGTGATCAACACGTTCGACGCGCTCGCTCCGCAGCGTGTTTCCGGAGCCCTCGACTACACCGCATGGCCGAGCGTGCTGCCGACACAGTCCGAAGCGTGGTCCGGCTCTGACCGTTTCGACGTGCGCCGTGACGGCGTGGAACTGTTCTGCAAGTTCCAGGTCACCGACATCAAAGCCGAAACCGTGGCCGCCGGCAAAACCTACACCATGGCCGAAAAAGACGGCTACCCCAGCTGGAGCGTGGCCTCCGAGCCCAAGCAGACGCCTACCGTCACCGTCACTGCCGAGGACGTGGAACAATGCGTGAAACTTACGTGGACCTGTGAGCTCGATGAAACCGGCCTCATCCGCCAGCATGCGGAGGTGACGAACACCGGCGAGGGACGACTCGAGATCGGCAAGATCGAACTTGCATTCAGCGTGCCCGCCGACGCCAACGAGATCCTCACCACCACCGGTCACCATCTGCGTGAGCGTTCCCCACAGCGCCAGGACTTCACCATCGGGCGCTTCGCCAAATCCTCCATGATCGGCCGCCCCGACTTCGACGCCACCCTGCTGCTCAGCGTTGGCGAACACGGCTTCGGTTTCACCCACGGCAACGTCTACTCCGCGCACGTGGCATGGAGCGGCAACAGCGTGCTGTCCGCGGAACGACTGCCCTACACCACTGGCGTGATCGGTGGCGGCGAAGTGCTCTTCGGCGGCGAAGTCGGTCTGGAACACGGTGAAAGCTACACCACGCCATGGCTCGTCGGCTCTTACGGCGAGGGGCTCAACGAAGTCGCCTCACGCTTCCATGGTTACATCCGCCGCGTGCACCGCGACTGGCTCGTGGACCATGGCATCGCGCCCAAGCCGCGTCCGGTCATCCTCAACACATGGGAAGCCGTCTACTTCAACCACGATTACGACACCCTGACCGCGCTCGCAGACAAGGCCGTGGAAAGCGGCGTGGAACGCTTCGTCGTGGATGATGGCTGGTTCGGTGCCCGCCGAGACGACACCGCCGGTCTGGGCGATTGGCAGATCTCACAGGACGTTTGGCCCGATGGGGACAAGTCCCTCAAGGCGCTCGCCGACTACGTGCACGGCAAAGGCATGGAGTTCGGCCTGTGGTTCGAACCGGAAATGGTCAACCCGGACTCCGATATGTTCCGCGCCCACCCGGACTGGGTGCTGAAGCCCACCGCCAACCGTCTGCCGATGCAGGGGCGCACTCAGCAGGTCGTCGATCTCACCAATCCTGACGCGTACGCGTACATCTACGGCGCCATGGACAAGCTCGTCGGCGAACTCGGCATCGACTACATCAAATGGGATCACAACAAATACGTCACCGAAGCGGTGTCGCCGCGCACCGGACGTCCCGCCGTGCACAACCAGACGCTCGCCGTGTATCGGATCTTCACCGACCTGAAAGCGGCCCATCCCGGTCTGGAAATCGAAAGCTGCTCGTCCGGCGGCGGCCGCGTCGACCTCGGCATCCTCGAAGTCGCCGATCGTATCTGGGGTTCCGACTGCGTCGACCCGGTGGAACGCGCCGACATCCAGCGCTACACGTCGCTGCTCGTGCCGCCGGAGATGATCGGAGAGCACGTGGGCGCTTCCCCGGCGCATTCCACGCACCGCGCCACCTCCCAGGAGATGCGCATGGCCATGGCTTTCTTCGGCCACATGGGCATCGAATGGAATCTGCTCAAGGAACCGCAGGAAGACATCGACAAGCTCGCCGAATGGGTCGCCGAATTCAAGAAGCATCGCGAATGGTTCGCAGTCGACACAGTCGTGCATTCCGACGCCGCCGATCCAGCAGTGCGCTTGGACGGTGTGGTCATGCCCAACAAGGCAGCCGCCATCTACCGTTTCACCCAGCTCACCACCTCGCAGACCTACCCGGCCGCGCCGGTACGCCTGCCCGGTCTCGACCCCGACAAGGTGTATGAGGTGTCTCCGCTCGACGTGAGCCTCGACCTCGCCAAGCAAGACATCGCCAACGGACAGAGCCCGCTCGGCTGGTGGAAGGCCGAAGGTGTGAAGATGACCGGACGTGCGCTCGCCACGTACGGTATCCGCCCGCCGGCACTGCATCCGGCGCAAGCAGTCCTTTTCAAGGCTGTGCTTGCGCCCGTCGAGAGCGCTGAATAAGCCGTAATCGCATAACAAAATCCTCCCTGAACACAAGGGAGGATTTTTTGCATTAAAAAACAATTAAGTAATCAATCAGCCAACATATTGCCGAATCGCCTGCGCTGCAGCAGCCTTGGCCCACAATGCCCAATCATGGTCGGGAATTTCAAAATCCACTGGCGCGGCCTGGCTATGCCGATACATGTTGATGCCGTTGCGCAAGTCGTCAATGCCGAATTTCGCGATGAACGACGATTCTCCGGCGATCATGATTTTGTCTGGCATGGCAAGATTGGCGATTGTCGCCACCATGGTGCCGAGACGGAAGCAGGTGCGGTTCACCAGATTCGTCGCCTGCGGTTTGTTCGCGCGTGCGTCACGTGCGAAATCGTCGAATGATGCGGGATGTCCGATAATCTGCGAATATTCCGCCGCGATTGAGTTGTCGGACAGGCATTGCGCGCATCCCTTGTGTCCGGAAACACAACGCGGCCCATCCGGATCGACCAGAATATGCCCGACCAAACCGTAACTTTTATCCGGACAGCTCACCGGCTCGCCGTTGACCGTCAACGAATAGCCGACGCCCGCGCCGAACGTCAGCACCGCGAAGCTATCCAATCCAACACCGGACCCAAACAGGCAGGCATCAACGGCCAACGAATCGATATCATTGTAAATGCCTGTCGGCAATCCGGTAGCCTCGCGAACCATAGCGGAGAGCTCCACGGGCTGCGACCAGTGCATGAACGGTGCGAACGTCACTACGGCATTGTCGACGACATGCCCGCCCAGTGAGATTCCCACGGCGCACGGTTTCGGCCATCCCGCCATCTCCGCCTCGTCGGAACAGTCGATCGTCAGTTGTTTGATCAGCGCGACCACGGCTTGCGGCGACGTGTCTTCGATTTCCAAATCGTGGCATCCGGTGATAATCTGCCCGATTGCGTTGACCGCAACCGCCGAAATATGCGTCGCATTGATTTTCATGCCGACGAAAGATCGCGCGTTCTCGATTATTCGCAATCCCGTTTGCGGTCGGCCGCGACGTTCCGCATTTTCTTTCTGAACGAAACCTTTCGGCAGTTTGCCGGCCTTGCCGGACGGCATCGGCGTTTCCTCGATCACGCCCGCATAAATCAGATCGCTGGTAATACGGGAAACCGCGCCCTGCGAAAGTCCTAAAATCTGTGCCAAAGTAATACGCGAAATCGGACCGTATTTCATGACGCAAGTCGCGACTTTATGGGTATATTCCGAGCCTTCAAACCACTGTGGCAGAGGTGAAACTGCCATCTGCACCATCCTTCGTGCTCCTGTCCGCGCACATCGCACATCAAATTACTTTCTCAGAGTAACAAAATCTCGTCGTTTTTGTTTTCCGCCCCGCACAGGCGCGCTGAGCTGGGAATGAAAACTGCCTCCTTCTACAATTTCCAGTAACGGTGATGCGGTAAGGAAGCTGCTTCACCGTAATGGAGAAAAGATACAAAGGAGTCGAGAATGAAACCTGATTCCACCACTAGTGTAGGTAAATTCAGGAGGATTGTATACCGTACGCTCACAGCCGTATGCGCAGTCGCATTGACTGCCGGTCTTGCCGGTTGCGGCAACAGCACCGCTGGAACCGTCACTTTGGATTTCTTCCAGTTTAAAGCCGAAGCGGCGGACTGGTTCACCGCAAAAGCAAAGGAATTCGAGAAAACCCATCCCAACATCAAAATCAACGTCAACAATTCGTCCGACGCAACCACCGATCTGCGTACTCGACTGGTGAAAAATCGCGAACCCGATGTCATCACTATCGATGGCGATATTAATTTCGGTATGCTCGCCGAAGCAGGTGTCTTCCACGATTTTACCGACGACGACATCGTCGACGAACTCAATCCAGGCATGGTGAACATCGCCAAGAGCCTTGTACAAACTAACGACGAATCCAAGAAGCGCCTGTACGGCCTGCCGTATGCGGGTAACGCATCCGGTTATATCATCAACGCCGACGTGTGGGAGCAGGCGGGCGAGGATCCCGACAATCCGCCGCAGACATGGAGCGAATTTATCGACCTGCTGCAACGCTTCAAGAGCAAGGGTATTGTACCGATCGAAGCGAGCACCGCCGATTCGTGGACACTTCAGGCGCCGTTGGCGTCACTCAATTCCACGCTGGTGCCGGAATCCGAATATCTTTCCCTCAAAGACGGATCGAAGAAATTCTCCGACCTGTGGGGCACTGTCAGCGATCAGTTGGTCGAGATCTACCAGAATTACACGCAGAAGAATCCGGCAGTTACTTACCAGCAGGCCACGCAGGATCTGGCCGCAGACAAAGCCGCGATTTTGCCACTCGGCACCTACGCGATTCCGCAGATCCGACTCATCAACAGCGATGCCAACCTGCGGTTCGCGCAAATGCCGGCAACTGATAATGCCGAAGAACAGCAGCTCACGGCAGGCGATGACGTGATTCTGACCATGGGTGCGCACACCAAGCATGAGAAGGAAGTGCGCGAATTCATCGACTTTCTGATGAACGACGAAAACATCAAGGACTACTCCAAGCAGCAGTCCGCATTTACCCCCTACAAAGACACGTATGTGGGTGACGAAGCGCTGAATGGCGTGCTCGACTTCTACCGGGCGGGCAAACTGGCCGACTTCTGCGACCATCACGTGCCATCCAGCATCAATCTCGCAGGCTTCCTGCAGACGCTGATTCAGTCGGGCAACACCGAAAAATTCCTGAACAGCATGCAATCCGAATACGACAAGATCGAAGCCAGAAACTTCAGGTGAGAGGAGGAACGGACATGACTACCGCACATACTGCAAATACTGCGAAGAAATCGGCAAAAACTTCCAAGAATAAGGTTTCGAAATATTCCAAGCGCAAGGTTGATCCGGCATTTTATTGGATGACCGTTCCGGCTGTGATTCTGGTGTCCATCTTCCTGTATTGGCCGTTCCTGCAGGGCGCGGCATACTCGTTCACTAATTCGCAGGGTTACGGTGATTTTAAATTCATCGGATTGAAGAATTATATTGCGATGTTCCAGGATTCTCGCGTCGGTCACGCGTACCTGTTTACTATTTTCATCGCAATTTTGATTACGATTGGCACGAATTTTCTTGGCATGTTCCTTGCGGTGCTGCTGAATTCGAAAATCGCGTTCAAAAACGGATTCCGTGCGATCTTCTTCATTCCGTACACCTTGTCGGTGCTGGTGATCGGCTACGTGTTCAAGTACATTTTCATGACGCCGCTGCCGGCGATCGGTCAGGCGCTGCATATTGATTGGCTGTCGACGTCGATGATTTCCAATCCGGATTTGGCATGGTTCCCGATTGTGTTCCTGTCGATCTGGCAGGGCGTGGCCTACTCCACGCTGTTGTACTTGGCTGGCCTACAGACCATCGACAACGAGATTTACGAGGCAGCTGCAATCGACGGCGTGAGCGCTTGGCAGAACTTCTGGCAGATCACCTTCCCGCTGATTGGCCCGTTCTTCACCATCAACATGGTGTTGAGCCTCAAGAATTCGCTCGGCGCGTTCGACCAGATCATGGCATTGACCAAGGGCGGTCCGGATTCCAAGACCGAAACCGTCTCGTACCTGATCTTCCAGAACGGCCTTGGTAATGGCGAATACTCCTACCAGATGGCGAACGCGGTCACGTTCTTCATCGTGCTGGCAATCTTGGCCTTTGTGCAGCTGAAGTTCTTCAGCGGCAAGGAAAAGGTCTGAGCAAGGGTCTGAAAGTCTGAAGGTAAAGAGGAAATATCATGACTAGCGCAACTGTTGCAAAGACTGCAGCCAAGACTACTCAATCGCAGGCAAAGCCGGAGAAAATCCGCAGGGATCATAAGGTCAACTGGTGGCTGACCGCGGTTGTGGCCGTGTTGAGCCTTACCGTGCTCGTGCCGTTGTATTTCGCTGTGGTCACCGCGTTGAAGACTCCGAGCGAGGCTGGTACGTTCAGCTTGCCGACCACATGGGAATGGCATAATTTCGCCGATGCGTGGAATAAGGTGAACTATCCGAAGGCCGCGCTTAATTCCGCAATCATCACCGTGTGCGCGGTGGTGTTGACGCTGCTGACGAACACGTTCGTCGCGTATGCTGTGGCAAGGAATATGGATAAGCGATTCTTCCGTTTCCTGTACTACTTCTTCCTTGCGATGATGTTCGTGCCGTTCACGGTGATCATGCTTCCGATTGCGAAGGAAATGGGTTCGCTGCATCTTGATAATCAGCTTGGTTTGATTATTTTGTACACGATTCTCGGTATTGGCACCAATCTGTTTATTGCGATTGGTTTTATTCGTTCGATTCCGATTTCGCTGGAAGAGGCGGCTCGTATCGACGGTGCTTCCACTTGGCGCATTTTCTGGACGATCATTTTCCCGCTGATGGGACCGATTAATGCCACGATTGCGATTTTGACCGCACTGTGGGCTTGGAACGACTTCCTGCTGCCGTTGATCACGCTGACTGATCAGAGCAATCAGACGATTCCGCTGGCGCAGTACGTGTTCCAGAGCCAGTTCACCTCGAACTATCCGATGGCCTTCGCCTCCTACCTGATGGCCATGGCCCCGGTGCTTATCGTCTACATCTTCGCCCAAAAGTGGGTCGTCGGCGGTGTGATGAGAGGAGCCGTTAAGTGAACAGTCCTGTGGACTGTTCATAGGCTCCTCCTGAGCGAGCAGATAGGCGAGCGAAGGCAGGAACAACGCGGCCGTAGGCCGTCTGCTTGTGAAGTAAAACTTCACAGCGCCGAGCGGGAATCCTCGTTTCCCCTTTTTCGAGGATTCCCGCTTTTCGTATGCATTGATGTGATTCCGAAGGGCGCATCCCGCTTGCAATATATCTTTCATTTCCTGCTTTGCAAAACGCGCCGCAGGCAAGAAAGAAAAAACGCTTTACGTACCATGGGATATAGCAAAGTTCATCCATTCCACTTAGGCAAAGGAGCTCAATCGCGATGACGAATTTCAATCGTTCCACTCTTCCTGACACCGTCCGTTCGAATGGCGCCACCCCGAATCCATGGTGGGCTAACGCGGTGGTCTACCAGATCTATCCCCGTTCCTTCCAGGATTCCAATGGCGACGGCATCGGCGATCTGAAGGGCATCACCAGCCGGCTCGACTATCTCGCAGATCTCGGCGTGGACGTGCTATGGCTGTCCCCGGTCTTCAAGTCCCCGCAGGACGACAACGGCTACGACATCTCCGACTACCAGGACATCGATCCGCTGTTCGGCACGATGGCCGATATGGACGAGCTGCTTGCCGAAGCGCACAAGCGCGGCCTGAAGGTCATCATGGACCTGGTCGTGAACCACACGTCCGACGAGCATGCCTGGTTCCAGGCTTCCCGCGACAAGAACGATCCTCATGCGGATTGGTATTGGTGGCGTCCGGCCAAGCCGGGCCATGAGCCGGGCACGCCCGGTGCCGAGCCGAACCAGTGGGGCTCCTACTTCGGCGGCTCCGCATGGGAGTACGATCCGAAGCGCGGCGAATACTATTTCCACCAATTCTCTAAGAAGCAGCCGGATTTGAATTGGGAGAATCCGGAGGTGCGCAAGGCCGTCTACAAGATGATGAACTGGTGGATGGACCGCGGCATCGACGGCTTCCGCATGGACGTCATCACCCTCATTTCGAAGAAGGTCGACAAGAACGGACGTCTGCCGGGTGAGGAAGGTTCCGAAATCGCCGATCTGCCGGTCGGAGAGGAAGGATATTCGAATCCGAACCCGTTCTGCGCGGACGGCCCAAGGCAGGACGAGTTTCTTGCCGAAATGCGTCACGAGGTCTTCGACGGTCGCGAAGGGTTCCTGACTGTAGGCGAGGCTCCGGGCATCACCCCAGCTCGCAACGAGCACATCACTGACCCAGAAAACGGCGAACTAGACATGCTGTTCCTGTTTGAGCATCTGGATGCCGATTGCGAGGACAATACCAAGTGGAAGCCGACCAAGCTCGAACTCCCCAAGCTGAAGGAGATTCTCAACGGCCAACAGAATGCGGTATCCAAAGCCGGCTGGGCCAGCCTGTTCTTCGATAACCATGACCAGCCACGCATCGTCTCCCGCTGGGGCGACGACTCCACCAAGGAAACTCGCGAGGCATCGGCGAAGGCGCTTGCCCTGCTGCTGCACATGCACCGCGGCACCCCGTACATCTACGAAGGCGAGGAACTGGGCATGACCAATGCCCACTTCACCGAACTCGACCAGTACCGCGACCTCGAATCCCTAAACGCCTACAGGCAGAGAGTTATCGAAACCGGAGTGCAGGACTGCGAATCCATGATGCATGGAATCGCAGAACGCAGCCGAGACAACGCGCGTACGCCGATGCAGTGGGACGGCTCCAAGTACGCCGGCTTCACCGCGCCGGACGCAGCCACCGAACCGTGGATCAGCGTCAACCCGAACCACGTGGAAATCAACGCCGCAGCGCAATGCGATGACCCGGAATCCGTGCACGCTTTCTATAAGCAGCTCATAGATCTAAGGCACAGGAATCCAGTCGTGGCCGCAGGAGATTTCCGGCTACTGGACGCGTCAGATCGACAGGTGTATTCGTTTGTCCGCGCTCTTTCGTCCAAGGACGGGCAGGTCGCTAAACGACTTCTCGTCATGGTCAATGTCTCGGGAGAGATTGCACGTATTCCGTCGGAAACAGCGGCCTTGCTTCCCCTCGATGTCGACGAATCCCATATCGTCATAACAACGCACGATTCAGCTCACACCAAACTTTCGCTTACGAAGCGTGAACTGGCTCCATGGGAGGGAGTGGCGATCGAACTTTAATTACCATGCTTAGCATGTAACGTTTCACTCATCATAAGTGGACAGATGGCGGGCAAAATTCCATTCCCCTCAACCCGCCATAGCCCTTCCGACAAACGGTATCAATAACCGGAAATCGGAACGTGCTCTCATCCTGGTGACATGGATTTGGTTTCCTTCTCTTTCCCAAGTCCTCGCCACCAGGATGTTTTTCTTTAGGAACAACAAAGGGTCAGCCCCATCTGCGAGGCAAGACATTCGCCAATCAAGAATAGGGGAACCGCAACTACGAGCCTTCTCAAAATTCAGATGCTCTTCCCTTGCTTTTATGCATCCTGCATATTCTCCTAAGCATCGACAAAATCAGGAGCATATACGCATAGGACGCACATCCGAGCAGAGAATTTCGCCGTCACATACCCATATGGCATCTCATGACTTCTCCATCAGACTTATGACAGAGGAGCAGTTGAAGCCCTCAATGCAAGATATGTATCCAAAACCCTATTCTGAACTTCAGGCTGTTGTCCACGGATAAGATCCAACACCAGACGCCCTGCCTCAGCACCAAGAAAATCCACTTCCTGATGAACGGTGGTGAGATTGAATTGCTTTGCATAGGTGCTGTCATCAAAACCGACAAGCGACATGTCCTGAGGAACTTTAATACCGCTCCGCATCAGCTTGAATAACAGCGGAATGGCCATCTCATCACTCAAACAACAGACTGCCGTAGGCCGCGGCGAGCATGTCAGCAATTGCGATATCGCGTAATTCTCCGGTTCATCAACTTCACGTGGCACATGAATCAACAAAGGCTCAATGGATTCGCCAACGTCATGGCATGCACGCAGGAAGGCATCGGAACGTAAATCAGCACTATACGGCAAGGGTGCATGCTTCAATTCGGAACATACAAAACAAACTCTGTGGTGTCCAAGATCATGCAGATGCTTAACAACCAAGCGCATACTGGCATATTCATCAATGCCGATGGTGGCGCTAAAACCCTGTGTAACAGGCACATTGATACCAATCAACGGTATATCAAGACGTCTAAGATCCTCGATTTCCATCACGTCTACACCGAACGACGAGACGACCACGGCATCAACGTTGTGCCGCAATGGAATCTCCTCAAACAGTTGCCGACGATTGGTTACATCGGGAATGTAATACGTACAAATGTCATAGCCCTCCGGCTGCAACACATCATTCAACGCCCCACAAATGTGAGAGTTAAACCAAGTGGCCACCGGATCGCTAATCAGCACGGCACTACGGAACGATTGTTGTGATTTCAACGCCGAAGCGGAACGCGAGATAGTGAATCCAAGCTCCTGTGCCGCAGTCATAACCTTTTCACGCGTTTCCTGCAACACCTTGTCAGGATGAGCGAATGTTCTCGAAACAGTGGCCGTCGACACGCCGGCTTTATTCGCGACATCTTGCGTCGTGGGCTTCAAATTGATGCCTCATTTCTGTTGTTTTTCAAAGGATAACACCTGCGTTCTCCAAGAAGGGGTTTCTCCGATGAACTCGTATACATCTAAAACCAGTATACATTGTTTGACGGTTGGAAAACTTGATGATATCGTATACATTGTTCCCGCAAATCGAAGTAGATCACAGGGAACAAAGGAGGATTGAAAATGAAAAACAAGCAATGGATGCTTCGTGCAGTCGGCGTGATTTCTGCTCTTGCTTTGGGCCTCGGCGGACTTGCCGCATGCGGCAACAGTTCCTCGGCGGAAAGCAAGAACGGACGCGTCTACTATCTCAACAAGAAAGCCGAAGAGCAGTCGACATGGGTTAAGCTCGGCAAGGCATTCGAGAAGGAAACCGGCATTCCGGTTCAGATTCAGACCGGCGGCACCGATTACGATGCGACGTTGCGTTCGGAGCTTTCCAAGAAGGCCGCCCCTACGATGTTCCAGGCTGATGGCCCGAGCTTCATGAGCAGCTTCCAGAAGTACGCCAAGGATTTGTCCAACAGCGACATCTACAAGCAGCTTGACAAGAATTACAAGAATCGTGTGCTGACCAACGATGAGGGCAAGCCAATCGCCATTCCTTACGCAACCGAAAGCTATGGCATCATCTACAACAAGGCTTTGCTCAAGAAGTATTTCGACGCCAGCTGGTCAACGGTGAAGTCCGCCGAAGACATCAACAACTTCAAGGCGTTGAAGACCGTCGCGGACGAGATTCAAGCGCACAAGGACGAAATTGGCGTCAAGGGAGCGTTCAGCTCCGCAGGTCTCGACACCAGCTCGGCTTTCCGCTATAACTTCCATCTCCCCAGCGTGCCGCTGTACTACGAATACGCCGATGACGGTGTCGACATGACCAAGGTTCCGTCCAGCGTCAAGGGCACCTATGTCAAGAAGATGAAGAACATCTTCGATCTGTACATTAAGGATTCCACGGTCGAGCCCAGCTCCTTGTCCGGTAAGACCATGGATGATTCAATCGCCGAATTCGCCACAGGCCAGGCCGTGTTCTTCCAGGATGGCGTGTGGGCCTACAACCAGATCAAGGGTCAATCCGTGTCTGACAACGATCTGGGAGTGTTCCCCATCTACATTGGCGCCAAGGGCGAAGAGAACCAGGGTCTGAATCAGGTGATCAGCAATTACTGGTGCGTGAACTCCAAGGTCTCCGAAAAGGATCAGCAGGCCACTGAAAAGTTCCTGAACTGGCTGGTCACTTCCGATACCGCGCTTAAGGCCATCTCCCAGGACATGGGACTGGTGTCTCCGTTCAAGGGCTTCGACAACGAGAAGTACCAAGTCACCAATCCGCTGGTGGTCGTCAATCGTGAATACCAGAAGGCCGGAAAGACCGATGTAATCAGCGTTCCTACCGTTTCTCACCAGTGGGAGCAGAATCTCGGTTCCGCAGAGCTTAACTACGCTCAGGGCAATGGCAGCTGGGATGATGTCGTCAAGGTATTCACCAATGACTGGGCCAGCGAATACAAGCTTGCTTACGGCGAGTGAGGAAACCCTGTCATGATCACTATGACCGGTCGGGCCATCAGGCGCTGGTGGCCCCTGTTTGTACTACCGACATGCTTCGCTTTCGCCCTCGGCTTCGTAGTGCCGCTGGTGATGGGTATCTATCTCAGCTTCACCGAATTCACCACGATCACCGATGCCGAATTCGTAGGCTTGAAAAATTATGTCAGAGCATTCCAGGATCCCGACTTCCTGCATGCGCTGCTGTTCACTCTGGCCTTCACCATCGTCACCACCATATTGATCAATGTCGCCGCATTCTTCGTCGCTTATATGTTCACGAAGGCGATGCGCGGTGCGAAACTGTTCCGTTCGGTGTTCTTTATGCCTAACCTCATCGGCGGCATCGTGCTGGGCTATATCTGGCAGCTGCTGTTGAACGGCGTTCTGGCCCACTGGAACATCTCGCTGACATATCACGCCAAATACGGATTCATCGGCATGGTAATCCTAGTTTGTTGGCAACAAATCGGCTACATGATGGTGATTTACATCGCCGGACTGCAAAACGTTCCTGGCGACGTGATAGAGGCCGCTTCTGTGGATGGTGCCACTCCGAAACAGATTCTATGGAGCATCACCATTCCGCTGATGATGCCAAGCATCACCGTCTGCTCGTTCCTTACCGTGACCAATGGATTCAAGCTCTTCGATCAGAACCTCGCTCTGACCAACGGCGCTCCGAGTAACACCTCGGAAATGCTGGCCTTGAATATCTACCGCACGTTCTACGGACGAGCCGGATTCGAGGGCGTAGGCCAGGCAAAGGCAGTGATGTTCTTCATCCTCGTTGCCCTGATTGCCATCATCCAGAACAAACTCACCACCAGTAAGGAGGTCCAAGCATGAACCAGCGCATCAAGCACGGCCCATTCTGGACCGGACTGTTCTCGGTCATTTCTTTGGCGTGGTTGTTCCCGCTTGCTCTAGTGCTGATTAATTCCTTCAAAAAGAAGGTCTACATCTCCGCGGACACCTTCTCCTTGCCAACTGGTAAGGAATTTGCGGGACTCTTCAACTACAAGGATGGCATCGAGAAGACCAACTTCATTGCCAGCTTTGGGTGGAGCCTTGTCATTACGGTCGGTGCAGTGCTTCTCATCCTCCTTTGCACCTCGATGTGCGCTTGGTGGATTGTGCGAGTGAACAACGTCGCATCGAAAATCATCTACGTGTTGTTCCTGTTGAACATGATTGTTCCATTCCAGATGGTGATGTTCCCTCTGTCGAAGATGGCTGACATGCTTGGCCTGAACACCCCATGGGGCGTCTGCCTTGTGTATCTGGGATTCGGCGCAGGACTTCCCGTATTCATCTTCACAGGTACGATCAAATCCATTCCGCAGGAAATCGAAGAATCCGCAATGATTGATGGCGCCGGAGCGGTGCGTACATTCTTCACCATCGTTGTGCCGATGATGCGTTCATCTATCATCACCGTGGCGATTCTGCAGACCATGTGGATTTGGAATGACTACCTGCTGCCGTATCTGACCTTGGATCTGCAAAGGTTCAAGACCATTCCAATCGTGATCCAGTATCTGCGTGGAGGCTACGGCAGTATCGATATGGGCGCCCTGATGGCATGCCTGGTGCTGGCGATTATTCCAATCGTCATCTTCTTCGCACTATGCCAGAAGTACATCATCCAAGGCATCACCGCCGGTGCGGTGAAGGGCTGATCCAATATGAACACAGTGTTCGCTAAGGACTCTGTTTTCATGCGAGGCCTTGATATGGTGGCCAACGCCGCGGTACTCACTCTACTTACAGCAGTGTGCAGCATCCCGTTGGTCACCATTGGGGCCGCGCTATCGGCTTCCTACGAAGCTGCTTGGGCGGCAAAAGCAGGTCGAGGATACCTGCTCCGCACATATTTCTCGGCATTTAAAAGAAACTTCCCAGTTGCAACGGCCATATGGTCAGTGCTCGCCGCAACTGGATTGATGCTCATTGCTTTATGGCTTTTCACTACCAGCATGGCTGCGATGATAGTGAAAATCATGCTAACGCTGCTATGGCTCATCATCATGGTCTGGGCTTGGCCGTTAACGGCACGCTTCGAAAACTCAGTGATGGCTACTTTACGCAACGCGCTACTGTTCGGTGGCACATCGCCGTTTACGACTTTGGCTGCTCTTATCATTCCAGCCATCGCAATCGGACTAACAGTGGCCAGTCTGCAATGGCTTCCCAAAGGATTGTATCTATTGCTGATACTGGGCTTCGGCATAGTGGTACAACTGCAAATACCACTATTCGAACATGCGCTAAAACCCTATGTAAATAAGGTGGCCGCATAGCAGCAAGCAAGTTTCCAAGCTTTTGAGCAAATACAATAAAGCTCAATCTTTCGGGCGGTAGCAGTGCTACCGCCCATTTACGTTTTCATTCGCATTTCGTATGAACCGCATGACACTTTTCTCTTTAAGGCATCGAGGTGGTGACGTTTTCTTGGACTTCCCGACCGGGAGGAGAACCCCCTTATGGCGAAGTGCAGCAAGGAGCAGCGCGACAGGGCCGTGGACCTGTACATCAAATACGAGCGCTGCGCCGCGGACGTGATCCGCGAGCTCGGCTATCCCAGCAGAGGGATGCTGCCGGTGTGGTACCGGGAACGCCTCGAGGAGGAACGCACCGGCGTCCCCTCCAGGCGCGGCGAATGCTACAGGCGCTACACGGACGAGCAGAAGCGGGCCGCGGTGGACCATTACCTCGGACACGGCAGGCGTCTGAAACGCACCATGCGCGCGCTCGGCTATCCGAAAAGCCATGAGCTGCTCACCGCGTGGATCGACGAGCTCGCTCCCGGCCGACGCAAGCTGAGGCACGGCCCGGTTCCCGAGGAATCGAAGCGGAAGGCGGTGGTCGCGGTCGCGTCCGGAAGGTCGGAATCACGCGATACCGCCGCCGGACTGGGCGTGGAGGCGTCCGAGAACAGCAAGCGCGGGTACGGGTACAAGCGGGTCCACCTGGAGCCGGAAAGCATGGGCGTCAGGGTATCGGCGAAACGGGTCATGCGGCTGACGGCCAGGCATGGCCTGGCGCCCCTGTTCAAGAGCGCGAAGCGGTACGGCTCATACAAGGGCGAGCCCGCCAAGGCGCCGAAGAACCTGGCGGACAGGGATTTCCACGCCGAGCGTTCGATGAGCGCGAAAGGCTGTTCTCCGGACAACGCGGCCGCGGAGGGGTTCTTCGGCCATCTCAAGCAGGAGTTCTTCCATAAGCGGAGCTTCGCGGGCGTTGCCTCGCGAATCCCATTCGGACCCACCGGAAAGCATTGCAGCCTTTTCAACGACCGAAAGTTCTTCGAGTTCCATTGGCTCTCCCTTGCACTAAGTATGTCGCAAACCCGCTTCGTCAGGTCTGTCTTGCTTGGCTTCACTGTGGTTTTTCTTGCGATTTTCCCGCTGCCGCACCGCGCTGCATCGTGCCGTGCCGCACGCAGGTTTTCGCCGCTAGTTTGATTGAACCAGCTTTTGTCACACCACCACTGCCGTATTACACAACCTGCCGTTTTGCACGCACAATCGGATATCCCCAAACTGATTTCAGAATCAAAGGAACTCACATGGCAGATAGCACTCTGTTTGGAATTGGCATCTGATCGACGACGTCGACCCAGCGCACGATTTTACCGCTCCCCCGCGCTTTCGCATGCGTTCCATACACACCACACGGCGTAGGAAATGAGTGGGCAGATGGTGGCGGAAATAATCACGTCGGTCGGATAGTGCAAGCCGAGCAGTAGTCGCGAACAGGCAACCGCCACGACAAGCGCGACAGCGCCAATGATCGCCCTGCGGAGGAATACCCGTCTTCGGTTTGCACGCCCGTCATCTTCTCCGTCGGGGAAGCATTTGCGCGCGAAATTACGTACGGTAAGAATCATCATGACCGATACGATCACCGCGGCCGCCGTGTGGCCACTCGGAAAACTTGGATCGCCAGGCAACAGACCACTGCCGACGGACGTGACCGGACGAGGACGTTCGACCAGCCATTTGACACCGGTCACGTACAGTATCGGCGCCGCCGACACGACGACATCGCGGATGACGACGCGCCTGCTGCCGGTAATACGCAAATCGACAGCGGCAAGCGCGGCGACGATTGCGATGCAGCCTACCGTTGAAAACAAATACGCAAGTACCGTAGAGCAGTCGCGCAACCCTTCTGGCAGCGCCGCTAAAGCCTGCAAAATATTGGTTTCACGCATTGTCGCGATTGCCGAATTGCGCAGTGCGACGCCAATCATAGGCACAATGCCGCACAATATGGCGGTTGCGATTACCACAGCCGCCGCTCTCGCGATGCTTCCGTTCTTCATATGCATGATTTCAGTTAAGCACAGTTCACCATACCGTTGCCGTATGTTCACATCCGGGGTATCCCCGAAAATCGAGGATTATCCTTCAGGGGGCTTCCCCGACACGCGCGCTGCAGACGGCCGCGCAACACAAATATGGCATACCCACACGGGAAGTACCGCGAACGATGCGAGAATCGGAATTGGCGTTTAAGAAGGAAAGAAGGAAATATGACCGAACCAATCGCAATGACCATACGCCATATGAAAATCGAGGATTATTCGCTGGTATACGGACTGTGGACACGATGCACAGGTTTCACTATGAGGGATATAGACGATTGCGAGGATGCGATAAAGACGTTTCTCAAACGCAATCCCGACACCTGTTTCGTAACTGAGGACGATGACGGAAGGATCATTGGCGCGATTCTTGCCGGTCACGACGGAAGACGGTCACGCATCTACCACACGGCGGTCGACCCCGACGCACGCGGTAGGGGCATTGGCTCGATGTTGGTGGGCCGTGTGGTTGAAACGCTTCGTGCAATCGGTCTGCCGAAAGTCGCTGTCGGAGTGCCCGCAGACAACGACGCCGGCAACGATTTCTGGGAACGGCAGGGCTTTGCAGTCCGTGACGATTTGGTTTATCGAGAACTGCCGTTGTAATAACGAACCATCCACGATGCCGTGCACGTCGCCCAGCCCACGTTGTTCGCGGACAGCGAGTAGCAGCCGGTCAGCATGCCGCCCCGCCCATGGACACGTAGGCAACAGCGATGCCGCGGTCCAATGCGTTCATTGCGTGGTGCAGCAACCACGCGTCAAGAGGATCCCTGCCGCGATGGGAGTCTGAGAAATCATTGATGGCGGATCACTGTTCGTACGGAAGACGCGGTCTGTGCGAGCGAGCTATGCTTTGGCTAGTTTCTTACGTCTGAGGGTGTAAACGGCATCGGCGGAACCGGCGACACGCTTGGAATGCGTCACTACGATGACGCATTTACCGAGTTGATGGGCGGCATGCCGCAAAAGATTAATCACCTCATCAGTCATTTCCGGATCCAGGTTGCCAGTCGGTTCATCCGCCAGAATCGCGCGACCGGGCGCCACTAGGGCACGTCCGACCGCCACCCGCTGACGTTGGCCACCCGACAAGTGCATGATATTGCGTTTCGATTCCTCACGGCTCAGCCCCAGATCCTCGAGAATCTTCATATCAGCCTTGGGATTGACCAGGCGCAGATTCTCTTCGGGGGTGAGATAGTCGATCAGAT
>OLRV01001142.1_pt1 | contig 23449 bp, 18 predicted proteins | sample 1672421 | NCBI WGS metagenome assembly OLRV01 (sample SAMEA3136684, study PRJEB25190) | human gut metagenome | biome: human gut; feature: human-associated habitat; material: faeces | place: Austria | collected 2013
ATTATCTGAAATCATATATCAGAATGAAGTAAATGGCTATACAGTAGGAGTTATAGAAACAGAAGATGAACAAATAACAGTAGTAGGATATTTACCATTTATAAAAAAAGGAGATACACTAAAAATAACAGGAAAGTTTGTTGAACATAAAGATTATGGAGAACAATTTAAAATAGAAACATTTGAAAAATTAATGCCTCAAACATTATCTGCACTTGAAAAATATTTAGCAAATGGAAATATTAAAGGAATTGGACCAGCAACAGCAACTAAGATAATAGAAAAATTTGGTGAAGAAACAATACATGTACTAAAATTTGAACCAGAAAAGCTTGCACAAATAAAAGGAATAAGTAAAGATAAAGCTGTAGAAATATCTGAAAGCTTTGTTGAAAACTGGGAAGTTTGGCAGATAGTAGGATTTCTTGAAAGATTTGGAATAGGGGCAGAGAATGCCAAAAAAGTTTATGATATGTTAGGTGCAAATGCGATTGCTGAAATAGAAGCAGATCCATATATTTTAATAGATATATCAAGAGGAGTAGATTTTAAACAGATAGACCAAATGGCAATAAAACTTGGAATAGAAAGAGAAAATCAAAAAAGAGTAAAAAGTGGTATAAAATATGCTCTTATAAAAATAACTTATAATGGTCATTGTTGTACACTAGAATCTAATTTAATTGAATATGTAAAAACACTTTTAAATGTTAATGAAGCAGTTATACAAGATGGAATTGTTAACTTAAAAGTAAATAATGAAATTGTAGTAGAAAATAGAAATGATGAAAAATGGGTATATCTATATAGTTTTTATAAAGCAGAAAATCAGATTGCAGAGAGAATATTAAAATTAGATAAAGCCAAAAACATGAAAAAAGTATCAAATATAGAAAAAGAATTAAAGCTAGTTGAAGAAAAAACAGATATAATGTTATCAGAAAAACAAAAAGAGGCTATTAGAGCAATAAATGATAACAATGTCACAATTATAACAGGTGGACCTGGAACAGGAAAAACAACAATTATAAAAAGTATAATTGAAATATATAAACAAAAAAAATACAAAATAGTTTTGTGCGCTCCAACGGGCCGTGCTGCTAAAAGGATGACAGAAACTACAGGAGAAGAAGCAAGTACATTGCATAGATTATTAGAGATTGGAAAAGTAGATGAAGAATCTTTATTTAAAAAAGACAGTGAATATCAAGGAGCACCAATAGATGGAGATATTATAATAGTTGATGAAGTTTCAATGGTAGATATGTTTATAATGAGTTATTTGTTGGATTGCATATATTTAGGAACAAAACTAATATTAGTAGGAGATAGTGACCAGTTACCATCAGTAGGACCAGGAAGTGTACTTCAAGATTTAATAGCATCAGAAAAAATAGTAACAGTACATTTAGACAAAATTTTTAGACAAGCTGCTAAAAGTAAAATAATTGTAAATGCACATAGGGTAAATAACGGAAAAGGTTTTATATCTAAAGAAGACCCAGAATTAGAAAAAGATTCAAAACAAGATTTTTATTTTATAAAAGAAAATAGTCAAGAAAAAATATTAGAAGAAGTATTATCATTATGTAATGGAAGATTAAAAAAATTTGGAGACTATGATTTCTTTGAAAATATTCAAGTTTTAAGCCCAACTAAAAAAGGATTGTTAGGAACTAAAGAGATGAATAAAGCATTACAGAATGAATTAAATCCACACAGAGAAGGCGAAAATGAAAAAGCTAGTATGGGAGCTATATTTAGAATTGGAGACAGAGTAATGCAGATAAAAAACAATTATGATATTAGTTGGGAAAGAAGAAGTGATGGAAGCGTAGAAATTGGAAATGGTGTATTTAATGGAGAAATGGGGACAATAACAAATATTGATGAAAAACAAAAAAATGTTAGAGTAAAATTTGATGATGAAAAAGTTTGTTGGTATGAATTTAATGAACTAGAACAATTAGAACATAGTTATTGTATTACAATACATAAAGCACAGGGAAGTGAGTTTGATGTAGTAATTATGATAATACCACAAGCAGCACCAATGCTACTTACAAGGAATCTTCTTTATACAGGTTTAACTCGTGCCAAAAAGCTTCTAATTGTAATAGGAAATGACAGAATTATTGATTTTATGATAAGAAATGTAGATAGTAAAAAGCGCAATACTGGATTGGAATACAAATTAAAAAATAAATAAAATTTTCTTGACAATTTATTTTAAATAGTATAACATATTATGGAAATAATATTTGAATACGATAGGAGGAAAAAATGGGCGAAGAATACAAAGAAGATAAAAAAATGAAAAAACAGAACAAAAAACAAGCAAAGAGAAATGCTATGTTTAGAAAATTAAGAAAATATGTTAAAGAAAAATATGATAAAGAAATAGCAAAAAAAGAAAAGAAATTAGGTAGAACATTAGAAAAAAAAGAAAAAATAAAAATAGTAGATGGAATAGTAAATAGTATGGGAATCCAAGCAATGGCAAGCAGAGCTGCTGTTGCATCAGTGTTTAAAGGACCTAAATATGATACTATTTTAGCATTACCAGAAGCTAAAAAAGTAGAAGTACCTCAAGTTGAAAATTCTAAAAAAGAAATTGAAGAAAAAGAAGAAATAAAAGAAAATATAACAGAAGAAAATGCACCAGAAATTATAGAAGAGAGCAAAGAAGAGATTAAAGAAGAGATTAAAGAAGAAGTAAAAGAAGAAAATAAAAACGGAAATTTAGAAAAAGAAATTGACAATATAGGCAGTATAAAAGACACACAAGAATGGTTAAAAGAAGTGTATGTAAAAAAACATGAAGAAATTTCAGAAAAACCTAATAATGATTTAATGCCAGATGCTATTAATATTGTAAACACAAGAGTTGCTGGTATGTATAAAACATTTGACGGAGAATATGTAACAACAGTTAATAAAAAAGAAGCAGCAGAGAACATACTAGATGAAAAAGGAATTTCTTATGAATCAGTATTTTCAAGTAAAGTATATATGGCAATAAATGAAGATGATGGAACAATTATAGATTGTGCAAATAAAATTAATGACGAATACCACAAAGTTCTTGTAGCAGAAAATTACGAAAAAATGAGCAGTGATGAAAAATCAGTTCTAGTAGGAATGGGTGGAATTACACCTGCAGCATTTTATTTAATGAATTTATATAATCAACAAGAAGAATATCAAGAAGAAAATAATAAATCAAGTGAATTCTTAGAATTAAAGATAGAAGATGCTAAGAAAATATTAAAAAGCAAATATAGCAATGCATTTTAAAAATGTATAAATAACCACTTTTTGCAAACAATATGTATAAAACATATTTTGCAAGGAGTGGATTTTTTTGAAAAATTTTCAAAAATTAGATATAGAGGGAGCAATATTAGATGAAGAACAACTAAAAAAACATTTAGAAAAAATGGCAATGCAACATACTTTAAAATCAAAAGCAAACAAAAATACTTATCCAGTGCCACAATTAGTTGAAAATTATATAAAAATAAAAAATGTATATAAATTATTAAATGAACATATAAAATTAGGAATTAACATACATCCTGCAGGAGAATGGATATTAGATAATTTTTATATTATAGAAGAAGCTGTAAGACAAATAGAAAAAGAAATGACATTAAAAAAATATGCTAATTTTGTAGGAATTCAAAATGGAAAATATGCTGGTTTTGCAAGAATTTATGTATTAGCAACAGAAATTGTAGCATATACAGATAATAAAATAAATGGAGAAAATTTGAAAAAATATTTGCAAGCATATCAGACTAAAAAAACATTAAATATGGAAGAAATCTGGAATATAGGAATTTTTCTTCAAATTGCTATTATTAATAATATTGCAGAAATAAGCGAAAAAATTTATAGTAGTCAAATACAAAAATATAAGGTAAAGAGTATAATTGAAAGATTGGTAGAAAACAAAGAAAAAAATGAATTAAAATACAATCAGATAACTGCAACAAAATTAAAAAATAATGAATTTAGAAGTATGAGATATCCATTTATAGAATATATGTCATATTCACTAAAAAAATATGGAAAGAGAGCATATGGTTATTTAAATATATTAGAAGAAGAGGTTGAAAAGGTCGGAACCACGGTATCAGAAGCAATACAGAAAGAACATTTTGATATAGCAATAAGAAAAATTTCCATGTCAAATTGCATAACAAGTATAAAAATGATTCAGAGAATTAATTTTTTAGATATTTTTGAGAAAATAAATGGAGTAGAAGAAATTTTAAGTAGAGAGCCTGCTGGCATATATGAAAATATGGAATATAAAACAAAGGAATATTATAGAAATACGATAAAAGAAATAGCTAAAAAGACAAATATGTCAGAAATATATGTTGCAAAAAAAGTAGTTGAATTATGTGAAAAAGAAGAAATTGGAAGTAAAAAAAGCCATATAGGATATTACTTAATAGATGAGGGAAAAGAAAAATTATATAATAAGTTAGAATACAAGGAACGTATAATTAAAAATAATACAAAAGTTAAAATGCATATATTTTTAATTATTTTGTTAACAATCATATTTTCAGTTGCGATATCAAAGTCAATACTAGCATTGTTATTAATTATACCAATGTCTGAAATTGTAATTCAAACAATTCAATATATATTAGGAAAAACGGTAAAACCTAAATTAATACCTAAAATGGATTTAAAAGATGGAATTAACAAAGAAAATGCAACATTTGTAGTAATACCAACAATAATAAAATCAAAAGAAAAAGTAAAAGAACTATTTCAAAAAATGGAAGTTTATTATTTAGCTAATAAAACTAAAAATTTATATTTTGCTGTTTTAGGAGACTGCTCAGAAAGTGATGTAAAAGACGAGAAATTCGACAAAGAAGTAGAGGAAGAAGGATTAAAAGAAGTAAAAAGATTAAATGCAAAATATTCTACTGAAGAAGAATTTCCAATATTTCATTTTATATATAGAGAAAGAAAATATAATGAAAGTGAAGGAAAATACCTTGGTTGGGAAAGAAAAAGAGGATTATTGACTCAATTTAATGAGTTTATTTTAAAACACGAAAAAAACAAATTTAAGGTAAATACTATAGAGCAAAATGAAATTCCAACAATAAAATATGTAATCACATTAGATTCTGATACAGAATTAATATTAAATTCTGCATTTGAATTAATAGGAGCAATGTCACATATTTTGAATAGACCAGAAATAGAAAAAGGAATAGTTGTAAAAGGGCATGCATTAATGCAACCAAGAGTGGGAATAAATTTGGATGCAAGTCATACAAACTTATTTACCAAAATATTTGCAGGAGCAGGAGGAATAGATAATTATACAAATGCAATATCTGATGTGTATCAAGATAATTTTGGAGAAGGAATATTTACTGGAAAAGGAATATATGATGTAGAAGTATTTTCTAAAGTTTTAAAAGAAGAAATACCTGAAAATAAAGTGTTGAGCCATGATTTACTAGAAGGAAGCTATTTAAGATGTGGACTTGTAACAGATATTATGATAATGGATGGATATCCTACGAAATATGCAAGTTTTATGAATAGGCTTGCACGATGGACTAGAGGAGATTGGCAAATTATAGGATGGCTTAATAATAAAAAATTAAATAAATTATCAAAGTTTAAAATATTTGATAATTTAAGAAGATCAATTTTTGATATATCTGTTTTAATATTAGGATTATTCAGGCGGATTTCCAATTTGGTTCTTTTTGCTAGCTATTTTTTATCCTTTTCTACTTGAATTATTAGACCTTGCTTTTTCAAGAAAGGAAGGCGAAAAAAGGCAAAAAACATTTACACCAAATATAATAGGAGTAAAGGGAATATTTTATAGAGCCATTTTAACTCTAGGATGTTTACCATATAAGGCATATATTGAAATTATTTCTATATTAAAAACACTATATAGATTAATATTTTCACACAAACATTTTCTTGAATGGATGACTTCAGAAGAGGCTGAAAAGCAATCAAAAACCACATTATTAAATTATTACAAAATGATGTTTTTTAATGTCATTGTTGGAATTATTTTTATAGGATATACATTTATTACTAAAAGTATTGTAGAACAATGGATATATGTTATTATTGGGGCATTATGGATTATCATCCCAGGAATCATGTGTGAAATAAGTATGATACCACAAAAGAAATCAAAGAATATATCAGAAAATGAGAAAGAGTATTTAAGAGATATAGCACGAAAAACATGGCAATATTTTAATGATTATTTAAATGAGGAAAATAATTATTTAATACCAGATAATTATCAAGAAGATAGAAAAAATATTATAGTTGACCGTACTTCATCAACTAATATAGGGCTAGAAATGATGGCTGTTATAGCAAGTTATGATATGGGATTCGAAGAGTTATCTAACTCGATAGAATTACTAGAAAACATCATAAATGTAGTATATGAACTTCCAAAATGGAATGGGCATTTATTTAATTGGTATAACATAAAAACAAAAGAGCCATTAGTACCAAGATATGTTTCTACAGTGGATAGTGGAAACTTAATAGGATATATGTATACAACAAGAGTGTTTTTGGAAGAAATTCAGGAACAAGAAAAAATAAGCTATGATAGAATAGAGAATTTGAAAAATAAGTTAACTCAAATGATAGAAGATACAAATTTTAAAGTATTATATAGTGAAGAACAAAGATTATTTTCAATAGGATTTAATATAGAAGAAAATAAATTAACAGATTCTTATTATGATTTATTAGCTTCTGAAGCAAGACAAGCTAGTTTGGTTGCGATTGCCAAAAAAGATGTGCCACCAAAGCACTGGAATAATTTAAGTAGAACATTAACTGTTTTAAAACAATATAAAGGACTAATATCATGGTCAGGCACTGCTTTTGAGTATTTAATGCCAAATATAAATATTCCAAGATATGAGGGAAGTTTATTAGATGAATCTTGCAGATTTTTAATTATGAATCAAATAGAATATAGCCAAAAATTAGGAATTCCATGGGGAATATCTGAAGCCGCATTTAATTTAAAAGATTTACATTCAAATTATCAATATAAGGCATTTGGGATTCCATGGCTTGGGTTAAAAAGAGGGCTTGCAGATGAGATGGTATCTGCAACATATGGAAGTGTATTAGCTATTACAGATACTCCAACAGAAGTAATAGAAAATTTAAGAAAATTAGAGAAAGAAGGAATGTATAATAAATATGGATTTTATGAATCAATAGATTATACTCCAGAAAGAGTTTCGAAAGGCAAGAAATCTGAACCAGTAAAAACATATATGGCACATCATCAAGCTTTGATTTTATTATCACTTAATAATCTTTTTAATGATATGATATTTCAGAAAAGATTTATTAAAAATCCTGAAATTAGAGCAGTTAGTATTTTATTACAAGAAAGAATGCCTGAAACATTTATTATAACAAAAGAAAGCAAAGAAAAGCCAGAAAAAATCAAATATCAAGATTATGAAAATTATACAGTAAGAGAATATGACAAAATTGATGAAAGAATTATAAAAGGAAATGTTATAGGAAATGAGAAGTATGTTGTTGCAATAAATCAAAATGGTGAAGGAGTTAGCAAATTCGAAGATATTTATATCAATCGTTTCAAAAAGACAGATGATCATAAACAAGGAATGTTTTTCTATATTAAAGATATACAGACAAATGAAGTATGGGCTACAACAGGAGATGAAAATTGTGAAAAATGCATTAGTCAATTTATGCCAGATAAAGACCAATTTGAAAAACAAAGAAAAGAAATAGTAACCAAATTACAAATTACAGTTGATGCAAATGAACCAGTAGAAATAAGGAGATTGAACATTCAAAATAATTCTGATGAAGAAAAAACATTAGAGATAACATATTATTTTGAACCAGTACTATCGAGAAAAGAGCAGGATTATGCACATCAGGCATTTAATAATTTGTTTTTAATATATGATTATGATGAAAAAAATGGATATTTAACTATTAAAAGAAGAGCAAGAGAGTCAAATCAAAAAGAAGTATATTTAATTGCAAAACTTCAAACTAATTGTGAAAAAGTGGGAGATACAGAATTTGAAATAGATAAAACAAGGTTTGAGGGAAGAAATAATTTAAAAATTCCACAAGCAATTCAAGAATCTAAACCTCTATCTGGAAAAGTAGGGCTTACTACAGAAGGAATAGTTGCATTAAAAAGCACAATTAAAATAAAGCCAAATGAAAAAGGAAAAATAGATTTAATGCTTTCAGTTGAATATGATAAAGAAGTAGCAGTAAAAAATATAGAAAAGTATAAAAGCATAGAAAATGTAACTAGAGAATTTGAAATAGTAAAGGCAAAAACAGAAGCGGAAATGAGATATTTAGAGATTAAAGGTAGAGACATGGATATTTATCAAACAATTTTAGGATATATATTGTTTGATAATCCATTAAAAAACAATTCACAATTTGCATATAAAGTTTACGAACAAAAAGATTTATGGAAATATGGTATTTCTGGTGACTTACCAATTATTACAGTAACCATAAAATTTATTAACGATATATATGTTGTAAAACAGATTTTGAAGGCATATGAGTATTTTAAAACCAAAAATATTAAAATAGAATTAGTAATTATTGATGAAGAAAATTATAGCTATGAAAATTACATTAGAGATGAAATAGAAGGAGCAATACTGAATAGCCATTTAGCATATATGAAAAACATTAATGGAGGAATATTTGTACTTTCTAAAAGTGAAATAGATGTTCAAGATATTAATCTTATAAAATTTATATCAATATTAGTAATAGACAGCCATTTAGGAAATCTTGAAAATATTATTAATGATATGGAAGAAGAAATAATAGATAATTATAGAACAATTGAAAAGTCAAAATGTATAAGTAATTATGAAGATGAAACAAATGATATAGATATAATCGATAAATTACAAAATTCTAAATATTATAATGAATATGGTGCTTTTTCAGAAGATGGAAAAGAATATATTATGAAGATAAAGAAGGAAAAAAATCTTCCTGCAACATGGAGTAATGTTATTGCAAACAAGAAATTTGGAACAGTGATAACAGAAAGTGGAGGAGGATATACATGGTATAAAAATTGTAGATTAAATAGAATTACAAGTTGGCATAATAGTGGAAGTACAAGCATTCCATCTGAAATAATTTATTTAAAAGATATAGAAAATGGAAAGAGTTGGACGATGACAGCCATGCCTATGCCAGATAATAAAAATTATAATATAATTTATGGATTTGGATATGTAAAATTTTTGCATGAAAGTGATGAAATAACTCAAGAACTTGAAGTATTTGTTGCAAAAGATGATAGTATTAAAATAAATATTTTGACATTAAAGAATAATGCTCCTAAAAAGAAAAAAATAAAGTTGATATATTATATAAAACCAGTGTTAGGAGAAGATGAAATTAAATCAGATGGATATATAAAAGTACAATATGAAGAAAATTCTAATTTATTAATTGCAGAAAATTTATACAATGTGGATCAATTTAAAGATATAATTTATGTATCAAGCAGTGAAAAAATAAAATCATATACAGGAAATAAATCAATATTTTTAGGAAAAGGTGGAGTCACAAATCCAGATGGATTGCATCGAGTAAGGCTAGATGACAGTACGGGAATAGGAAAAAAATCTTGTATTGCGATAGAAATTGAAGTTGAGATTGAAAGCTTTTCAAATAAAAAGATTTCATTAATTTTAGGGGCTGAAGAAGGATTAATGGAAGCAAAAGATGTAGCCTATAAATATTCAAAAATTCAAAATTGTAAGGATGAACTAAGTAGAGTAAAATCATATTGGAACGAATTACTTGGAAGGGTACAAGTAAAAACACCATATGAATCTATCAATATAATGTTAAATGGATGGATAATGTATCAAACAATTAGTTGTAGATTACTTGCTAAAAGTGGCTTTTATCAATCTGGAGGTGCATATGGATTTAGAGATCAGTTACAAGATACATTTGGAACCAAATTTTTAGATAGCAAATTATTATATAATCAAATTATAAAACACAGTAAACATCAATTTATAGAAGGAGATGTTGAACATTGGTGGCATGATGAAAATGACAGAGGTATTAGAACCAGGTTTTCAGATGACTTATTATGGTTGCCATATATGGTAATTCAATATATCAATCATACAGGAGATTACAGTATTTTAGAAGAACAAACATCATATTTAAATGGGGCAGTTTTAAATGAAAACGAAAATGAAAAATATGACAGATATCTATCTAGCAAAGAGACTGGAAATATTTATGAACATTGCAAAAAAGCAATAGATAGATGTCAGTTTGGAGAAAATGGTTTGCCTAAAATAGGAATAGGAGATTGGAATGATGGATTTAGCAATATAGGGCCAAAAGGAAAAGGAGAAAGTGTCTGGTTAGGATTTTTCTTATATAGAATTTTGCTAGGATTTTCAGAGATTGCAGAATATATGAAAGAAAATGATTTGGCAGAAAGATATAGAACTAAGGCAAAAGAATTAAAAGTAGCTTTAAATCAAAATGCATGGGATGGACGTTGGTTTAAAAGAGCATTTGCAGACAATGGAGATGTTTATGGAAGTATAGAAAACGAAGAATGTAAAATAGATAGTATTGCACAAAGTTGGTCGATTATATCAGAAGCAGGAGAAGAGTCAAAACAAAAACAAGCGATAGAAAGTTTAGAAAGTCATTTAATAGATAAAGAAAGTGGAATAATAAAATTACTTGATCCGCCATTCGAAAAAAGTAAATTAGAACCAGGATATATAAAATCCTATTTGCCAGGTGTTAGAGAAAATGGTGGACAGTACACACATGCTGCTGTTTGGGCAATAATTGCTGAAACATTTTTAGGAAGAGGGGACACAGCTGTTGAATTATACAGAATGATAACACCGATAGAACATGCACGAACAAAAGAAACTGCAAATAAATATAAAGTAGAACCATATGTAATAGCAGCAGATGTATATGGAGCTAAAAATTTGGCTGGTTCAGGAGGATGGACATGGTATACAGGTTCAAGCAGTTGGTACTATTTAGCAGGAGTTCAATATATTTTGGGATTAACAATATATCATAATGCAATGAGCTTTAAACCATGTATTTCAAAAGATTGGAAAGAGTTTGAGATAAGATATAAATATAAAGAGAGTATTTATAATATAAAAGTTACAAATCCTAATAGAAAAAATACAGGAGTTAGTAGTGTGATTGTAAATGGGGTAGAGTCTGAAAATAGAATTCCATTGGATGGAAGTAATAAAATTTTTAATATAGAAGTTGTAATGTAAAAAATGCGAAAATGGGGTCGGTCCTTTTTTTCACAATGTGAAAATGGGGTCGGTCCTTTTTTGGCATTTAAATTTTTATAGTAAAAGTATTGAAAAAGTAAACAAAATATGTTAATATATTTTGAAAATAAAATAAGGGTGGGTTTTATTTTTTATAGATTATATATTAGAAAGGAGGAACAATGTGTCGAGACCACTTAGAGTTTTTAGTCATTCAAAAATTTATCATATTATTTTAAAAGGATTAGATAGCCAAACAATTTTTTTTGAAGATCAAGATAGAAAGTTTTTTTTAAATCAAGTTTTTATTACCAAAAAAGAATTCAATTATGAAATATTTGCATATTGTTTAATGTCAAATCATGTACACATGGTTATAAAGTGTGAAGATGAATTTTTATCTAAAAGTATTCAAAGTTTACTGGTTAGATATGTTAGTTACTTTAATAAAAAGTATAATAGAACAGGTAGTTTAGTTCAAAATAGATTTAATAGTAGAAATGTAGAAACAGAAAAATACTTTATTGAAGTTTGTAAGTATGTTCATAGAAATCCAGAAAAAGCAGGTATTGCCTTAACTCAAAATTATAAATGGAGTAGTTATCAAGAATATATAAGAAAGAAAAAGATAATTTCTTCAAGTTTATTAATGCATTATTTTGATAATGATATATCTAAGTTTGCAGATTATACATTAAAAACATTAGAAAAAATAGGGATAGAAGATTATATTGAATATGAAATGATTCCTAAAATTTCAGATGAAGAATTAGCAGAAGAATTAATAAAAAGATTCAATGTTAATAATATGGTAGGATTGTTAAATTTTTTCAAAAATAAAGATAAAAAGGAGTTAGTAGAATGTTTAAAAGAAATACATAAAATAAAAGTTGTTAATATTTCACAAGTTGCAAGAGTAACAAAAATCACTAAGAGAATTGTGGAAAGTGTGTGGAAAATGAAATAAAATAATGATGCGAAAAAAAGGACCGACCCAAATTTCGCATTGCGAAAAAAAGGACCGACCCCATTTTAACACATTCTAATATTAGAAATCACAATTATTTGGTGTCCTAGGATAAGGGATAACATCTCTAATGTTTTCTACTCCAGTAATATACATTAACAATCTTTCAAAACCAAGACCAAATCCTGAATGGATATCAGTACCAAATCTACGTAAATCAAGATACCAATATAGTGGATCTGTTGCAATTCCCATTTCTTTCATACGAGCACTTAATTTTTCGTAATCTTCTTCCCTTTGAGAACCACCCATAATTTCTCCAGCACCAGGTACTTCTAGGTCAACAGCAGCAACTGTTTTACCATCTGGGTTAACTTTCATGTAATATGATTTTATATCTTTTGGCCAGTTTTTAACGAAAACAGGGCCATTGAAATATTCTGTAATATATTTTTCATGTTCTTTTGCTAAATCTTCGCCATATTCTGGTTGGAATTCCCATTCTTTATCAGCTTTTTTCAAAATATCTATAACATCTTTGTGATCTATTCTTACAAACTCAGAAGAGATTAAATTTGTTAATTTTTCTTTTAATCCATTTTGAATGAATTTGTCACAGAAATCAATTTCTTCTGGACATTTTTCTAGAACAGTTTTAACAATATATTTTAAACAATCTTCTTCAATATCCATTAAACCATTTAAATCACAGAATGAGATTTCTGGTTCTATCATCCAGAATTCGTTAGCATGTGTTTTTGTATTTGAATTTTCACTTCTTAATGTTGGACCAAAGGTGTATATTTTTCCAAATGCAGCAGCAAATGTTTCTCCATGTAATTGGCCAGAACCTGTAATATAAGCTTTCTTACCAAATAAGTCCTCTGAAAAATCGGTTTTTCCATCTTTTTTTGGTAAATCTTTATCAAGGTTTAATGTTGTTAATTTGAACATTTCAGCAGAACCTTCGCAATCTGCACATGTAATAATTGGTGTGTGAACATAAACATATCCATTATCTTGGAAATATTGATGGATAGCGAATGCGGCAACACTTCTTATTCTAAAAACAGCATTAAATGTGTTTGTTCTTGGACGAAGATATGCAATGCTACGTAAATATTCAAATGAATGTCTCTTTTTTTGAAGAGGGTAATCTGAAGCACAAAGGCCTTCAACTTCAATATTTGTTGCTTGAATTTCAAATGGTTGCTTTGCATTTTCTGTAATTACAACAGTTCCTGTAACTTTTATAGATGAACTAATTGTAAGTTTTGCAATTTCATTGAAATTTGATAATTTATTATTAAAAACAATTTGAACATTTTTAAAAAAAGAACCATCATTTAGTTCAATAAATCCAAATGTTTTAGAATCCCTAACTGTTTTTACCCATCCTTCTAAAGTAACTTTTTTTTCTGCATAATCTGATGTTTTTTTAAATAAATCTTTTACTGTTAAATCTGTCATAAAAATCATCCTTCCTATTGTGATTTGAGTAGTATATAAAGCTCACAAATCTTACTTTGTTTTATTATGTAAAGATTATACAATATCATACTAAAAAAAACAAGGAAAATGCGAAAAAATCTTGAAAAAATGCAATGATAATAGTAAAATAAAAATATCAAAATGCGAAAGAGGTAGAAATATGTCAAAAAAAATAAGTGTAATTTTAATTGGAATAATAATTATTATTAGTTTAGCACTTTCAATATATATACCAAATAAAGATAAAATTAAAGATGAAAAAGAAGATACATCTATTAATTATTCGGTTATAGAGAAAGATGGCAAAAAAGGTGTAGCACAAAATGACAAGACTATAATTGAACCACAATATGATGAGGTAGTAATTCCAAATCAACATAGAGAAGTATTTTATTGTAAGAATGGAGAAGAGTCTAAATTTGTCAACTCGAAAAATAAAGAGATTTTTACGGAATATGATGATGTTGAATTAATAAGTTATGATGAAAGTAAATATGAAAAAAATATTTTGAAATATGAGAAAAATGGTAAAGTTGGGCTATTAGGAATTACAGGAAAGCATATTACAGAAACTAAATATGAAGAACTTAGCAGTATTGGAAAAAAAGAAGGAGAAATACTTGTTAAAGAAAATGGTGAATATGGAATTATTGATGAAAAAGGAAATGTAAAAATAAAAAATAAATATGATGCAATAGAATCAGATGGATTTTACACAGATGAAAATGGTTATAAAAAAGCTGGATATATTGTTAGAATAGTTACAACTGATGGCTATAGATATGGATACTATGATTGTGATGGAACTCAAGTTTTGAAAGAAGAATATAATCAAATAGAAAGATTAATAGAAATTAAAAATGATGTATATTTGATAGTAGCCAAAAATGGGCAATATGGGGTATATATAAATAATATTAAAATTATAAATACACAATACCAATCAATAGATTATAATTCTGATTTGCAAATATTTATTGTTGAAAAAACAAAATTATATGGAGCATTTAATTTAAAAGGAATAGAAATATTGCCAATAGAATTTTCACAATTATCAGTAAACGGAATATATTTATATGGAACTAAAAACACAGAGGAGACTCAAGAAAATAAAGTGTATGATGTAAATGGAAAAAGTGTTAATATACCATTTGACACCGTTATAAATAAAACATCAAATTCAAAATATTTTATAGAAAATGAAAAAGGAAAATATTATGTAGTTGATGCAGAGTTTAAAAAACTAACACAACAGAAATATAATTTCTTAGAATATGCATATGATAAATATTTTATAGCAACAAATGAGCAAAATAAAATGGGAGTAATAAATTTAGAGGAAAAAGTAATTGTAGAATTTGAATATGATGTTATACAGTTAATAAAAGGAAAATCAATTTTCCAAGCACTAGATTTTGCAGATAATAAAACAGATATATATGATAGCAAATTTGATTTAGCTTTGGAAATGAGTAATGCTAATATAGATATTTTAAGTAATGGAATTAGAGTTTATAATAATGAAAGAGAAAATTATTTAGATAACAATGGAAAAATTACCACTAAAGATGGTTTAAATATTGAAAAATAGTAAATAATAAACCAGAATAGGAGGATTTGCTATGGGAATTGGAATTGCATTCGCAGGTGGCGGAATTAGAGGAATTGCACATGTTGGTGTGCTAAAAGCACTAGAAGAAAATAATATAAAAATAGAAGCAGTAGGAGGAACAAGTGCTGGAAGCATTGTAGCAGCACTATATGCAATGGGATACAAGCCATATTATATTTATGTACTTTTCAAAAAATATGCACAAGATATAATAAACATAGGAAATTCATCAATTGTTAATGGAATAGGAAACTTTGTAAAAACTAAAAAAATTGGAATTGCAGGATTAAATGATGGCACATTATTAGAAAAAATGTTTAATGAATTAGCAACAAGAAAGAAAATGAAAGCGGTTGCAGATATAAAAATGCCATTAGTAATTCCAGCTGTTGACATAGCAGAGGCAAAAGAATATATATTTACTAATTGTGCTCCAAGAAATAATGTAAATGATGAATATATAACAGAAATAAGTATAGGAAAGGCAATTAGAGCAAGTAGTAGTTTTCCAGCATATTTTTGCCCATGTGAATACAAAAAACACATCTTTATGGATGGTGGAGTCTTAGATAATACTCCAATTCTCCCATTAAAGAGAATCTGCAAGCATAAGGTAATGGCTGTAAATTTTGAAGCAGATCCAGTAGAAGAAAATTGCGATGTTATGGATATTATAATGAAAACTCTTGATATTATGGGAAACAAGATTGCAGAAGAGAGTTTTAAACAAAGCGACTTAGTTCTTACTGTTCCAACAGATAGAGCAGGATTGTTTGATATTGAGAAAATGGATAAATGTTATAAATTTGGATATGATACTACAATGAAAAATATAGATAAAATAAAAAAGTTAATATATTAAAAGCTTAAAAGATGGTTAGAGCCATCTTTTTTTGTGTTTTATTTTAGAAATGATTCATATAATATAAAAAGGATAAAGGTGATTATATGAATATTATATATTTAGATAATAGTGCAACAACACCAATAAAATCAGAAGTTTTACAAGAAATGATGCCATATTTAACAACAGAATATGGAAATGCCTCATCATTATATTCAGTAGGAAGAAGTGCCAAAAGAGCAATAGAAAAAGCAAGAAATAGAGTAGCGGAATTATTGAATTGCAATCATAATGAAATATATTTTACAGGAGGAGGCTCAGAAAGTGACAATATAGCATTAAAAGGATTTGCATATGCCAATAAAGAAAAAGGAAATCATATAATAACTTCAAAAATAGAACATCCGGCTATATTAGAAACATGTAAGACACTAGAAAGACAAGGATTTGAAGTATCATATATCAATGTAAATGAAGACGGAATAATAGATGTAGAAGAATTAAGAAAAAGTATAAAAACAAATACAATATTAATTAGTGTAATGACTGCAAACAATGAGGTTGGAACAGTTCAACCAATAGAAGAAATAGCTAAAATTGCACATGATAATAATATTGTATTTCATACAGATGCAGTTCAGGCAATAGGAAATGTGCAAATAGATGTAGAAAAAATGAAGATAGATATGTTATCACTATCTTCTCACAAGATTAATGGACCTAAAGGTGTTGGAGCGTTATATATAAAAAACGGAATTGAAGTAGAAAAGTTTATAAATGGTGGACATCAAGAAAAAGATAGAAGAGCAGGAACTGAAAATGTTGCTGGAATTGTGGGAATTGGTAAAGCTGCAGAAATAGCTAGAAAAAATATGGAAACACATATTAGAAATTTAAGTAAAATTAGAGATTATTATATAAAAAAAGTTCAAAAAGAAATTCCTAATATACGAATAAATGGTAGTATGGAAAATAGGCTTCCTGGAAATGCTAATATTTCTTTTAAAGGAATTAATGCCTCTGAATTAATCTTTAAATTAGATGAAAGAGGAATATGTGTATCAAGCGGTTCAGCATGTTCATCAGGAAATACAAATCCATCACATGTTTTGACAGCTATGAATGTTCCAGAAGTATATTTAAATTCAGCAATAAGAACAACATTTGGAGATAATAATACATTTGAACAAGTAGATTATGTTGTAAAAATTTTAAAACAAATCATAAATTAAACCAAAACACAAGTTCGAAAGATGTTGAAATGACTGACGAACTTGTGTTTGAAAATGTAAAATTTTTCAAGAAATTTTATAAAAAGTATTGCAAAAAAAAAGGAAATGTATTATTATGGATTCGAAGTGGAACAAAGTGGTATAAAGTGGTAGAAAAAAGAAATGAGGTGGAGTTCGATTGCTAATTGGTGAATATGAGCATTCTCTAGACACTAAAGGCAGATTAATAATGCCGGCAAAATTAAGACAAGACATAGGAGAAAAATTCATTATAACCAAAGGGTTAGATGGATGCTTATTTGTATTTTCACAAAATGAATGGTTGAACTTTGAAACAAAATTAAAATCACTCCCACTATCAGATAAAAATGCGAGAAACTTTGTCAGATTTTTCTTATCTGGAGCAACAGAATGTGAAATAGACAAACAAGGTAGATTTTTAATACCATCAAATTTAAGACAAGCTGCGAAATTAGAAAAAGATGCGGTTATTGTTGGAGTAGGAACAAGACTAGAAATTTGGGATAAAGAGATTTGGCAAAAATGTGATGAAAATATTTCTGCTGATGAAATTGCAGAAAATATGACGATGTTAGGTATATAACTTGCAAAAGTTTATATAAAGATACTAAAGACAAAAGTACAAAAGAAATCATACGAAAGAAAAATAAAAAATACAAAAGACAAAAATGCTAAAGATAAATTCCAAAAAAACAAAAGAAATAATTTATGGCTGGAGTAAAAAATAAAACTCCAGCCCAAAGATAAAATGAGGTGGAAAATTGGAATTTAAGCACGAACCAGTATTGTTAGAAGAAACAATCAATGGATTAAATATAAAACCAAATGGAATATATGTAGACGGAACTTTAGGTGGAGCTGGACATAGCAAGGAAATTTTAAAACAGCTATCATCTAAAGGTTTACTTGTTGGTATAGATAGAGATGAAGAGGCTTTAAAAGCAGCCAAAGAAAATTTAAAAGAATTTGAAAATGTAAAATATATTCATGGAAATCATGATGAAATAACAGAAATTCTTGAAAGCCTAGATATTAAAGAAGTTGATGGCATATTATTAGATTTAGGGGTTTCATCATATCAATTAGACGAAAGAAATAGAGGATTTAGTTACTTAGGCAATAATGAGCTAGACATGAGAATGGACAAGACTCAACCTCTAACGGCGAAAAAAGTCGTAAACACGTATTCTGAGGAAGAATTAGCAAATATTATATACGAATATGGCGAAGAAAGGTTTTCAAGACAAATAGCCAGAAAAATATGTGAATATAGAAAAAATAAAGAAATAGAAACAACAGAAGAATTGGTTAATATAATAGAAAAATCAATGCCAGCATTTGCAAAAAAAGATGGACATCCTGCAAAAAGAACATTTCAAGCAATAAGAATAGAAGTAAATGATGAAATAAAACCATTATATAATACAGTAAGAAATTGTATTAAACTTCTAAAACCAGGTGGAAGATTATGTATAATAACATTTCATTCACTTGAAGATAGAGCAGTAAAAAATGCATATATAGATGCACAAGGAAAATGCACATGCCCAAAAGATTTACCATATTGTGTATGTGGTGCAATTTCAGAAGGAAAAATAATAAATAAAAAACCAATTATAGCAACAGAAAAAGAACAAGAAGAAAATTCAAGATCTAAAAGTGCAAAACTAAGAATTTTTGAGAAAAAATAGAAATTACTAAGGAAAAAAGGAGGTGAGTAACATGCCAAGAACTTCATATCAATATGAAACAAGTCCAAGAAAATATGAACCTGAATATACAAGAATAAGTTCTACAAAAGAAAAAAAAGTTCAAAAAAAGAAAGTAGCTAAAAAGAATACTGCTAAAGTACTAGCAGAAAGACAAAAAGCTAAAAAGGCACAAGAAAAGAAAAATAAATTTATACAAGTTGTATTGGTAATTGCTGTTTTTGGAATGCTACTTGCAATAAGTTATAGAGAAATTTCTATTATGGAAATGTTCAACCAAAAAAAGGATATGGAAAGTCAGTTAGCAGTTATTGAAAAGGAAAATGGACAAGTTCAAAAAAATATAAAAGAAGAAGAAAGCAAACTAGATTGGAATGAAATTAAGAAAAGAGCAACAGAAGAGCTTGGAATGCAAACTAAAATCGGAACACCAGTTAACTTAGAAAAGACTGATAATGTTGAAACAAAAACTAAATTAATAAAAGAAGAAAAAACAAGTATTTTAGAAAAAATAGTAGAATATTTTGTAATAAAATAAAAGATTGACATTTTGTGTCAATCTTTTTTAGACTTTAAGACTTTTAACATTTTTTATTTCTTGATGTAATCCAACTAATACTTCATTACGAAGATCATAAGCTTTTTGAAATTCTTCATGAATAGTATCAAAATTTTCAAGCTTTTCTCCAGGACGTAGTAACATATTAATATATTGTTCAAAATATAATACATCAGATTCTTTTTTTGCATTATTTTTCTTTTCTATATACTTTTCAATTTGTTTACATCTTTTCAATTCATCATTAAGATGATTTACATAGTCAATAGTAGAAGAAATTTCATATTCAATATCATCAATAACAACTAATAACAATTTTTTTACTATTTTTTTGTTATTTTTTCCTGCAAAAGTATATCCTGTATTAGGTTTTGCATTAGGAGATGGTTGTGTATTTTCTATTATAATTTTTAAAGAATCTGTAATTCCAATATGTGATTTATATTGTCTTTTATTTACAAGTGCATCATATTCATCAGCAACTCTAATGATTTGAGCCTCGTAAGGAATATCTTTTTTTAATAGACCTTGAGGATATCCAGTTCCATCAAGAGCTTCATGATGGTAGTATGGCCCAGCATAATAAGGTCTAAGTTTTGGATCTTTAATGCATAATTTATATCCAAGAGTTGTATGTTGTTTCATAATTTCAAATTCTTCGTCAGTAAGCTTTGCGGGTTTTTGAAGAATAGAAGAAGGAATAAATAATTTTCCTATATCATGTAAGTATGCACAAATAGTACAATACTCAGTAAATCCTTTTGAAAGATGTAGTTTTCTACATAAATTACAAGTTATTGTAGCAACACTTTCAGAATGTTTTCTAGTATAAATATCTAGTGAATCTAGTAAATTTAATTGGTATTTGATTGATTGATTTAGGTTGTAAGATTTTAAATATGTTTGGTCATAAAAATTAAAACTTTGTTTTATTTCGTTCATTTTTTTCTCCTAAAATATAAATATATTCAAATCATAACATTAATAGTCAAAAAAATCAATATATGCTTATATTTTTTATAGTAAAGTCAAAATAGAAAGACTGAAAATGCTAGAACTCAAAGTGTTTTGTCGATATTTGTCGAACGATTTTTCTTGACAAAGTTAACCATAAGATGTTAACATATATTTAGAATTTAAATTCAAAGTTAAATCAAATAATTTTTTCGAAAAAATTTAAAAGAAAGTGATAATTAAATGTTAAAAATACCCAAAATAGCAATAACATATTTAATTCCAATCATAATATTTGGAACATATCAATTTTTTTATTCAAAACTTTCCATGAAAAATGAAATTTATGAAAACATAATGCAACAAGAAAATACTACAGAAACACAATTAAGCAAAATAGAAAAAGACAATCAAATATGGAAAATAGAAATTCCAAAGATAAATTTAGATGCAGAAATATCAGAAGGAACAGACAGAGAAACATTAAATGAATATGTTGGGCATTTCGAAGAAACTCAAGTAGAAGAAGGAAATATAGGACTAGCTGCACATAATAGAGGATATGCAGTAAACTATTTTCAAAATTTAAAAAATTTAAGAGAAGGTGATGAAATAATATACCAACATAACGATTTTCAAAAAATATATGAAGTTGAAAAATGCAGAATAATAAAAGATACTGATTGGAAATGTTTGGAGAATACTGAAGAAAATAGATTAACATTAATTACATGTATGGAAAATGAGCCTGAATACAGAAGATGCATACAGGCTATAGAAATAAAAAATTAGGAGGAATTTGAATTGAAAAAAGAGAAAAATAAAAAAATAATTAAAATTTTATGTGCAGTATTATTGCTAATGTCATTAGGAATGACAGGATATACATATGCCAAATATGTTACACAAGAAAAAGGAAATGGTAGTGCAGACATAGCTACTTGGAGTTTTAGAATAGAAAAAGATGAAAATGAAGATGTAAAAACTATAAGATTAGCAGATACATCAAACAAAGAAACATTACTTAATGGAAAAATAGCACCTGGAACATCAGGACAATTTTACTTAAAAATAAATGCAGTAGGTTCAGAAGTGGCAGTAGACTATAAAGTAACATTTGGAAACGAAAAAAATAAACCTGATAATATAATTTTTAAATATGATGGAAAAACATATAGTTCATTATCAGAAATAGATGCAATTCAGGGAACAATGGGACTAACAGACTATAAAAGTCAATTAATAAAAGTTGAATGGGAATGGCCATATGAAACAGGAAGTGCAGTAAACGGAATAGCTTCTGGAGATAAAGTAGACACTCAAAATGGACAAGACAATTTAGATTATACATTTGATGTAATTGCCACAGGAACACAAAGTAAATAAAGGAGGAAAATAAAAAATTAAAATAAAAATAAGCATTATAAGTATTATTATTTTAATACTATTAACTCCTATAGTTTACGGTAAATATATTGAAAATCTAAAAATAAATTTTAGTCAAAAAATAGCAAATCCAATTTTTATTATAGAAGAAGGCGAAAAAGTCGAAATAAATGCAAAAAATAATATAGGATATTATGAATTTACTATAAAAAATTATAAAGATGAAATTGTAAGTGATGTTGGATTTTTATATACAATAGAAGTAGTTGCAGATGAAGATGACAATAGTAAATTTGAATTGTATCAAGAAGATAATGAAATAGCATTAGAAAATTTAAAAACAGACAAATTGTATATAAAAGGACAAGAAAAAACAGAAAATAAATATACTTTGAAAATCACCTATGATGAAACTAATAATTTAAAAGGAAATTCAGAAAAGGTCCATATAAAGGTTCATTCTGAACAGGAGAAAATATAATGAAAAAAATCATACAACAAATTTTATTATGTATATGTACTATAATAATTTTCAGTAATTTAATTTCTACTTGTTATGCAAAATATGTGTTTGAATATAAAATAGAAGTAGCAGAAATTCAAAATAATGATGTATAAAAAGAATAAAAGTGGAAAAAATTACAATATAATTATTTTCTAAAGGAGTGATATAATGGAATCAAGTGATATGAAAAATATGGTAGTTTTAAAAAATCTTCCATCAAATATGGTTGAGGAAGCAATCATTATTTTTAAAGAAAATCAAAGAATAAAAGAAGAAATCCTTGACAGTAATAATAAAGTTGGAGGAGTTGAAGTACGTCCAAAATCCAAAGAATATATTTTAAAAGAAGCGGAAATTTTAATATCAGATTATATCAGCAAAATAGAAAATAAGAAAAAAGGATATAAAGATGAAATAAACATAAAAATTAAATATAAAAGATTGAAATATTATAGTATAGTAATGTCAATATTTTTTATTATCAGTTTTATAATAAATGTCATATAATAACATAAAACACTTTAATAATGCATAAACATTAGTAAATGCATTAGATAAAGTGTTTTTTCTATGCAGAATAGATGTAAAAATTATTAGAAAGGATGGAGTTATATGGAAAAAACAATGTCTGTAGAAGAGAAAATTAGAAGAGCAGAAGAAATCTACTATAAAAGAAAAGAACACGATTTGCCAGCTAGAGAAATAATAAAAAAACAAGAAAAAAAGGATTTTAAGCTATTAAAGAAAATGATCAGACAAATAATTGGATGTTTATTAATATATGCATTTTTTTA
>OLRV01001155.1_pt1 | contig 23256 bp, 19 predicted proteins | sample 1672421 | NCBI WGS metagenome assembly OLRV01 (sample SAMEA3136684, study PRJEB25190) | human gut metagenome | biome: human gut; feature: human-associated habitat; material: faeces | place: Austria | collected 2013
CCACGCACCCCATGCGGGGTGCGACGAGCGGAGACGTGATTGACAAGCATGAGACTTATATTTCAATCCACGCACCCCATGCGGGGTGCGACATAAATGCGCGAAAAAATTCCACACTTAAAATTAATTTCAATCCACGCACCCCATGCGGGGTGCGACGAGCGGAGACGTGATTGACAAGCATGAGACATATATTTCAATCCACGCACCCCATGCGGGGTGCGACATCGGAGTAGACAAGACCGTCCTATCTCACTGGCATTTCAATCCACGCACCCCATGCGGGGTGCGACGCCCCGATTTAAGCGAAGGCCGGGACGTGTGCGTATTTCAATCCACGCACCCCATGCGGGGTGCGACGATGAAGCTGTTGAGCTTGGCTTAATGCGTCCGAGATTTCAATCCACGCACCCCATGCGGGGTGCGACTTGTTCCTTTCGATGAAATCTCGCATAAAAGCGCGATTTCAATCCACGCACCCCATGCGGGGTGCGACAATAAGTAATAAAAAGGAAGAAGGTAAACATTATATTTCAATCCACGCACCCCATGCGGGGTGCGACTTCTTATAAGCTTCATAATCTTCTTTTCTTGTCCGATTTCAATCCACGCACCCCATGCGGGGTGCGACCTGCCGTGTCCGATGCGGCGGCTCTCAAAATGCCGATTTCAATCCACGCACCCCATGCGGGGTGCGACACGGAAACTGGAGCAAGAACTGGTGCACTTATTTTATTTCAATCCACGCACCCCATGCGGGGTGCGACATCTCGCAAGTAGCATACAAACTCCGACACACGTATTTCAATCCACGCACCCCATGCGGGGTGCGACTCCAGCACGACCGGCAAGGTCACACTGACGAGGCAATTTCAATCCACGCACCCCATGCGGGGTGCGACGGGAGATAGATACTCACGGCCAAAATGGGTATCACATTTCAATCCACGCACCCCATGCGGGGTGCGACGTTGTATGCGGCTATGCGTGTTAGTCCATTGACTGATTTCAATCCACGCACCCCATGCGGGGTGCGACGCGGATACGAGGAAGGAGAAGCGAAATGGTAAACGTATTTCAATCCACGCACCCCATGCGGGGTGCGACATATAAGGTATTGTTGTGAAGTGAGGTGATTCGATATTTCAATCCACGCACCCCATGCGGGGTGCGACAAAAGGGCAAAGGATACCGATATCACAACGTTGAGATTTCAATCCACGCACCCCATGCGGGGTGCGACCACGGACTTCGGCACACGTTTGCCACGTTGATGTTATTTCAATCCACGCACCCCATGCGGGGTGCGACCTGCTCCAGCTGTGTGGTTTTCAGGCGCATGTCTTATTTCAATCCACGCACCCCATGCGGGGTGCGACGTCGAACATGCCGCCCTGCTGCGCGTAGCCGAATTTCAATCCACGCACCCCATGCGGGGTGCGACCCAATGACTGCCGTAATGGCCAGCCCCACCGGCCCATTTCAATCCACGCACCCCATGCGGGGTGCGACGTTTGCTGTTTCCTCATCGGTTATTCCACACTTTCATTTCAATCCACGCACCCCATGCGGGGTGCGACGATGTGCTCATCGTTAGCATCCTGTCTGCAATTCGAATTTCAATCCACGCACCCCATGCGGGGTGCGACGGAGTATGTCGATGACGCGGTTCAGCCCATCGCGATTTCAATCCACGCACCCCATGCGGGGTGCGACTCGCCTCGGAGACGTTAGTCACGCGGCCGATTGGATTTCAATCCACGCACCCCATGCGGGGTGCGACTACTGCCGATGATGACGATGTATTTGGGTACCAAATTTCAATCCACGCACCCCATGCGGGGTGCGACGCGCGAGCTGTACCATGAGCGGAGACAACACGCGATTTCAATCCACGCACCCCATGCGGGGTGCGACTTCGTTTCATCGGCCACGTGCTCGGAGTCCGTCGCATTTCAATCCACGCACCCCATGCGGGGTGCGACAAGATGCTCATCAAGCCACGCTCTTGCAGTTCTTTATTTCAATCCACGCACCCCATGCGGGGTGCGACATGACGTTGTCCGCATCGATGATGACCGGGTTTTTATTTCAATCCACGCACCCCATGCGGGGTGCGACTGGCCAGCGAGGCGTCTGAAATGTTAGCGTACGCCTTATTTCAATCCACGCACCCCATGCGGGGTGCGACGCCGGTATCATTGCGGCCCTGATGCTTCTGTGGGCATTTCAATCCACGCACCCCATGCGGGGTGCGACGGCAAACTGGACAGCGCCGTGATACTTCGAGTTATTTCAATCCACGCACCCCATGCGGGGTGCGACCCTCCACCCGGAGCCGTGTCAAAGTAAACGGGCTGATTTCAATCCACGCACCCCATGCGGGGTGCGACCGTTAGAAAGGAAGTGATTTGAAGATGTCTACAGCTATTTCAATCCACGCACCCCATGCGGGGTGCGACTGATCTTAGCAGAACAAAATGTCATAGCGTTGCTATTTCAATCCACGCACCCCATGCGGGGTGCGACATGTCGATCGTCTGATTGGTGTGGTCGGCAGTCTATTTCAATCCACGCACCCCATGCGGGGTGCGACTGCAGAAGTTAATATTCCTTTCAACATTCAGCTTATTTCAATCCACGCACCCCATGCGGGGTGCGACTCTCCCCTATTTTACCATTTTCCGACCGTAAAGAATTTCAATCCACGCACCCCATGCGGGGTGCGACGACGCAAGCATCACCTGAGGGAGATATGCATTGAATTTCAATCCACGCACCCCATGCGGGGTGCGACGGGAAAAGTGCACTTAATCACCGTTGGCGATGTGCTATTTCAATCCACGCACCCCATGCGGGGTGCGACTGCGGTCAGTGTCTTGCTTGTAAAATGCGCAAAGCATTTCAATCCACGCACCCCATGCGGGGTGCGACCACCAGTTACAGCATCCCAAAAACGTCCAAAAGTACATTTCAATCCACGCACCCCATGCGGGGTGCGACCATCACCCCCCATGGAGCTTATTTGTTCCTATCGATATTTCAATCCACGCACCCCATGCGGGGTGCGACCATCTTAGTCAGAAGTTTGATTCTCTCCCTAAATTATTTCAATCCACGCACCCCATGCGGGGTGCGACGCGCTGCTACGGCTGCTACAATCAATAGCCTTCGTATTTCAATCCACGCACCCCATGCGGGGTGCGACCTGATGCTTGTACTCAAGATCCTCACGCTTAGAGCATTTCAATCCACGCACCCCATGCGGGGTGCGACGAATACAGTCATCACTATAGGTAAGAGTAATGAAAATTTCAATCCACGCACCCCATGCGGGGTGCGACTATAGCGAACCTCTTGATTATTGGCATCTTAGCCAATTTCAATCCACGCACCCCATGCGGGGTGCGACTCATCGGTACCCTGAGTATAAATCTCCTTGTTAAATTTCAATCCACGCACCCCATGCGGGGTGCGACGCGGAGCCTTACGCTTGGCTGTCCTGTTTAATGAATTTCAATCCACGCACCCCATGCGGGGTGCGACTGGATTTTCGGAGATAAACTCAGCGTTGAGTTTAGATTTCAATCCACGCACCCCATGCGGGGTGCGACAGGAGACTGGTTTGGTTAAAATCCGGTCTAAGCGTATTTCAATCCACGCACCCCATGCGGGGTGCGACAAGATGATATAAAAGCATCACCATCAATAACAGCGATTTCAATCCACGCACCCCATGCGGGGTGCGACGTCCGCGGCTTGCGGAAGCTGTTGTCGTAGCCCAGATTTCAATCCACGCACCCCATGCGGGGTGCGACCTCCGCGGGCGATCTTGTCCAGCAGATCGGCGAGATTTCAATCCACGCACCCCATGCGGGGTGCGACTTCACCAATTCCTTGCGGTCTTCACCCGTGTCGATATTTCAATCCACGCACCCCATGCGGGGTGCGACCGGCCCGGTCTTTGATCTCATCGTTAACGCGGGTGATTTCAATCCACGCACCCCATGCGGGGTGCGACCCTTGAGCGTTTGCAGTATCTTCTCTTGAGTAAGAAAATTTCAATCCACGCACCCCATGCGGGGTGCGACATCAGCAGCAGACCGCGGATGGATACGGCGCGCAATTTCAATCCACGCACCCCATGCGGGGTGCGACAGCCGTGCGAGTTAATCCAGTGCGTGGGCATCGAATTTCAATCCACGCACCCCATGCGGGGTGCGACCTCCAGGTGTCCGACCCGGGCGCGGAAGTCCGGCAATTTCAATCCACGCACCCCATGCGGGGTGCGACGGACACGGGGCTTCTCGGATATCCAGCCTTCTCATTTCAATCCACGCACCCCATGCGGGGTGCGACCTGACCGACGTCAACGACAAAGTGACTGACGTCGTATTTCAATCCACGCACCCCATGCGGGGTGCGACAGGTGCGGCTCTTCTCATATACGGTCAATCCAACGATTTCAATCCACGCACCCCATGCGGGGTGCGACCAGTTGACTATGGCTAATGCGGCTAAAGCTGTTTCGATTTCAATCCACGCACCCCATGCGGGGTGCGACCGTTGCGCCCCTTTACGGGGGCGCTTTTTTTTGTTAATTTCAATCCACGCACCCCATGCGGGGTGCGACGGATTAAAAGTTGATGCGCCCTTATTGGCGCTAAATTTCAATCCACGCACCCCATGCGGGGTGCGACGCCCTGCTCGCCGTGGCGGTGTCGTATCTTGACGGATTTCAATCCACGCACCCCATGCGGGGTGCGACTCCGGGACAGCATGCCGGTCTCGGTGACGCAGTGGATTTCAATCCACGCACCCCATGCGGGGTGCGACTACAGCAATTACACGATCGATAGGCGGATTCTCCTATTTCAATCCACGCACCCCATGCGGGGTGCGACATGATTTTACTGCTGGATCCGCAAGGAGTTTACAATTTCAATCCACGCACCCCATGCGGGGTGCGACATTTTGTCACACAAGTAAAAAAGAGCCTTCCAACGATTTCAATCCACGCACCCCATGCGGGGTGCGACACGCAAGGTAATAGTAGCAAGACTATTATGGTTTTTATTTCAATCCACGCACCCCATGCGGGGTGCGACGAAAGGTTTATAGGATTCTGTAAATTCTCATCTCTATTTCAATCCACGCACCCCATGCGGGGTGCGACCGTTCTTTTTTGCGGTGCCGATGCGGCTTATCTGATTTCAATCCACGCACCCCATGCGGGGTGCGACGCGGCGGGGAAGTCCACGGACTGGAGCACAAAGTGATTTCAATCCACGCACCCCATGCGGGGTGCGACTTTACGCCTTCATTTTGCGGCCCATGATCCAACATTTCAATCCACGCACCCCATGCGGGGTGCGACCAGGGGTGCGGAAGACATCCGACGATAAAGCCGCAATTTCAATCCACGCACCCCATGCGGGGTGCGACGGCGCTGATAATCAACATGCCGCCGCGCCATGGATTTCAATCCACGCACCCCATGCGGGGTGCGACTTTTCGGACTGTTTTAAAAGATTTGGGGACGGCGATTTCAATCCACGCACCCCATGCGGGGTGCGACACGGCGATCTCGCTCACGGACTTCTCAGCAGAAAAATTTCAATCCACGCACCCCATGCGGGGTGCGACGGACGGACAACTCGCGTTGTTATCCGCCCGGTAATTTCAATCCACGCACCCCATGCGGGGTGCGACATTCCCGCTACTACCTTACAGGGTTATTGCCTCGATTTCAATCCACGCACCCCATGCGGGGTGCGACAAGGGATTAATGTATATTCTTTACTAACGTTACAATTTCAATCCACGCACCCCATGCGGGGTGCGACTGGGCCCTTGTGGAACGTACCCCATACGGATGACAATTTCAATCCACGCACCCCATGCGGGGTGCGACATTTTTCTTCCCCTTCCTCTTGCGTACCAACAAATATTTCAATCCACGCACCCCATGCGGGGTGCGACTACATATTACGTCGTGATACGCCTGCTTCTGGATATTTCAATCCACGCACCCCATGCGGGGTGCGACAAAAAGCGCCCTCTCTACGTCGTCAACGTCGTTAATTTCAATCCACGCACCCCATGCGGGGTGCGACTAATTCCTTTTTTGCGGCGGCTTCCCATTCATCGAATTTCAATCCACGCACCCCATGCGGGGTGCGACGTAATAGCCGTCGCTCATCGAAAAAGCACGATATATTTCAATCCACGCACCCCATGCGGGGTGCGACAAGATTTATGAAAGCACTATAGACAACAACGTCTGATTTCAATCCACGCACCCCATGCGGGGTGCGACGCCAGCCGTGCCACACCCTGCGTCCAATTTCTGATATTTCAATCCACGCACCCCATGCGGGGTGCGACGTCTTTACGTCCTAAAATATCGCCCGTACGCATAATTTCAATCCACGCACCCCATGCGGGGTGCGACTCGAGTGTATACCCAGCCTCGTCTGCAAACTGTTATTTCAATCCACGCACCCCATGCGGGGTGCGACCCCATATTTTCCCACTCATAATAGGGAGTGACTATTATTTCAATCCACGCACCCCATGCGGGGTGCGACCTCATGGTGATTCAACAAAAGCGGCACACCGTTATTTCAATCCACGCACCCCATGCGGGGTGCGACCCTCCCTTTCGCTTTCTCCTCTTTCAGATAGCTTTTGTATTTCAATCCACGCACCCCATGCGGGGTGCGACGGCAGAGTTATCAAGCGATGTACGACACAGAAGGAATTTCAATCCACGCACCCCATGCGGGGTGCGACCTGTGTGCAGGGATAGGGGGCTTTCGGCTCGGCATGATTTCAATCCACGCACCCCATGCGGGGTGCGACCTATGATAAGGGCCGCCGCGCCGCCTTGAATTCGGATTTCAATCCACGCACCCCATGCGGGGTGCGACTAGCCGGATAAGCAGGAGTATCTTTAGCACCAGAAATTTCAATCCACGCACCCCATGCGGGGTGCGACCGCGCTTGTCTCTTCGGCCGACCCATGGGCAGTCCATTTCAATCCACGCACCCCATGCGGGGTGCGACTCTTGAGTAGCAAAGAAAGGACCTATGAGGATGATTTCAATCCACGCACCCCATGCGGGGTGCGACTTTGCGTCTCCGCTTCCGGCAACTGTAACCGTAGGCATTTCAATCCACGCACCCCATGCGGGGTGCGACGCGATAATGCCGTAGGCCTCCTCGGCTGTGATGCCATTTCAATCCACGCACCCCATGCGGGGTGCGACGGCGGTGGTTTTGCTTCCGTCTTTGGCTCTTATAATTTCAATCCACGCACCCCATGCGGGGTGCGACTTTTTATGACCGGGGATCGCTTTCAGCGCGTTATATTTCAATCCACGCACCCCATGCGGGGTGCGACGCCGAGCGTTCAAAAATATTCATACGTAAACCGCTATTTCAATCCACGCACCCCATGCGGGGTGCGACCGGATGCAAAATTTTCGTACAGCGACAACACCGCATTTCAATCCACGCACCCCATGCGGGGTGCGACCCGGCTTACTGACGTTATCGCTGCCGATGACGTCCTATTTCAATCCACGCACCCCATGCGGGGTGCGACTCATGGTTCTTATGTAGTCATTCCCGCTTTTGATATTTCAATCCACGCACCCCATGCGGGGTGCGACACCCGTGGCCTATGCCGCCGGCACCAATCCCCGCAAGATTTCAATCCACGCACCCCATGCGGGGTGCGACAACAGCAGATAGAAGCAGTATACGCAAAATGCATGATTTCAATCCACGCACCCCATGCGGGGTGCGACCATCGAAAGAAGTAGCGGCTAAAAAGTGGAATATGGATTTCAATCCACGCACCCCATGCGGGGTGCGACGCGCGTATTGCTTCATCCTGGTTAGTTTCAAGTTTATTTCAATCCACGCACCCCATGCGGGGTGCGACAAGGCGCCACCACCACCGAACCGGAGCAGACCGAGATTTCAATCCACGCACCCCATGCGGGGTGCGACAAGAGATAGCGGCCAGGCATGGCCTGGACTACGAGATTTCAATCCACGCACCCCATGCGGGGTGCGACTTGAAGAAAAGGTCAACGAATATATTAAGCACGTATTTCAATCCACGCACCCCATGCGGGGTGCGACCGTTCAGGCGGGCGGTGCTTTGTTCGTGCGTGCTATTTCAATCCACGCACCCCATGCGGGGTGCGACATCGTCACTTCTATGCGCGGGGCCTTTCTATCCGTATTTCAATCCACGCACCCCATGCGGGGTGCGACTTTCCAGCGTGTAGCCCGCCTCGTCCGCGAATTGCTATTTCAATCCACGCACCCCATGCGGGGTGCGACTTAAATCCGCATCGCACATAAAAGCCCTGCGGATGATTTCAATCCACGCACCCCATGCGGGGTGCGACAGCGGGTGATCCGGCGCGGTGATGCGCTGATTCTGATTTCAATCCACGCACCCCATGCGGGGTGCGACTGCGTGCGCCTTGAAGAGTAAAAGCCCGGCACATATTTCAATCCACGCACCCCATGCGGGGTGCGACATGTTCGACTACGACGCATCTCAGGACTACAGCGTATTTCAATCCACGCACCCCATGCGGGGTGCGACATTGACTTTTGACCCGGTTACGGGCGTCGGCGTGATTTCAATCCACGCACCCCATGCGGGGTGCGACCGTTATGTTCATCAGACCGCGCTCTTGAAGCTCTTTATTTCAATCCACGCACCCCATGCGGGGTGCGACTCGGTAAAGCTACGGACTTTAATGTGTCCGTTAAATTTCAATCCACGCACCCCATGCGGGGTGCGACGAGCGCAGCGGCGACGGAATGCCGCGCGTACATCGATTTCAATCCACGCACCCCATGCGGGGTGCGACCGGTGGCGCTAATGCCGGATGTCCGGCAGACGAATTTCAATCCACGCACCCCATGCGGGGTGCGACAGTATGGTAAAAATCTTTCGATTTTACCGCAGGTTTCAGCGTCATTTCCGCGAAGCGGAAAATCTGCCTTGTACCTATCGGGGATTTAGTCAATTTTTCCTGTTGCTTGCTTCCCCTTCGCGCTACAGGATCATTGTTTCGTTGGGATCATAGGTTTCCTTCGCTCCCACATGGATCACTTTGTTTACATAGCGATTTCCCAAGTTGTAGAAACGAAGGCTGTCTGTGCTGCGGTCTATGATTTCGCTCAATTGTCCGCGGAGCGCTACGAATTGGGCTTCGTCAAGCGAGCATTCGAATACGGAATTCTGTACTCTCTGCCCGTGGGCGACGCAGCATTTAGCGACCTGCCGAAGCCGCTTCCGTCCAGCAGCGGTCGTCGTATTTACATCATAGGTCACGAGTACCATCAATTTGCATCACTTCCATAGAAACGGCGGGTAGCTGTCAAGATCATTCCGAAGATATCGGGAAAGCAGGAGGGACTGCACATAGGGAAGGAGCCCCCATGCGATCTTTTCCTGCAGGAAAGGATGGGTAATGATCTCCCGTTTCCGCTCCTGCCACCGGGAGAGCAGTGTCCTCCGCCCTTCTTCATTCAGCCAGACAGCGCCGTTTTCCATCTGTTTGAAATCTTTTGCCGTAATGATCCGATTGTTTATCAATGTCAGTACAAACCGATCGGCATAGACGCTCCGGAGTTCTTCCATCAGATCCAGCGCCAGCGATGTTCTCCCCGGCCTGTCCCGGTGCAGAAACCCGGCATAGGCATCCATCCCGGCCGCTTCCAGTGCAGAAGCGCAGTCATGCGCCAGAAGGGTATACGTGAAGGAGAGCAGCGCGTTAACCCTGTCGAGCGGCGGCCTTTTGTTCCTGCCTCTGAAAAAGAAATGTTTTTTGTCCGCCAGTACTAGCTGGTCAAAGAGGGAGAAATACATCTGTGCCGCATTGCCTTCTATCCCCCGCAGTTCGTCCGGTGATTCCGCTTTCATCGCATCACGGGCTGCCCGCAGGAGGTCTTCCGTATATGCCTGAAAGAGTTCGGAGTCAACGGACAGAGGATGATCCCGCATTCCGCGCATGAGCACACAGCGGGCATTGAAAATCTTCGCAGCGATCATCGGCCGGGCGGCGGCGCAGCTTTTCTTTTCATCTTCCGACACACGGTATTGTTCTTTATGGAGCAGGATATTCCCCCGAGTGATCCCGCCGACGCGCGCAAGAAACCGGCCGTTCTGATCCAGGAAACAGAAGCCGATCCCCCTTTGTACGCACGCGCCAAGGAGTGCCGGACTGGCTCCTTTGTACCCAAAATACAGAATGTTTTCCAGGTTCAAAAGCGGCATCCGCTGCACGGCCTGCCCGTCTTTCCACGCTACGATATTCTCATTTTCCAGAGAAAGATAGATATCTTCCGAGGTGACAAACAGCGTATTCAGGAGTTTTCTCATGCTTTTTCTCCCAGCATCTTCTCGATATATGCGGCTGCCGACAGGTTTCTCCCCAGTTTCGGCAGGCAGATATCCCGCAGAGAACAGGATTGGCATTTCTTTTCCGGCCGGACTTTCGGAGTCCTTCCGCGTCGGAAATATTCATGCATCTCTTCCGCCGTCCTCCGCACTTCTTCCCGCAGTTCCTCTGTCAGCTCGATCTTCCGCCTGCGCCGGATCTCATGGTAAAAAATATCCCCCTCCGGTATCCTGCACGCGAGCATTTCTTCCAGGCACATGGCCTCACAGCAGAGCTGAAGCATATCGGAATGATCGTCTTTATCTTTCCCCCGCTTATACTCCACAGGACGCACGGCCCACAGTCCCCGATGCCCGTGCAGTACTGTGCCGTCTTCCGCAGGGCGGAATTCCACCACGTCGCACTGCCCTGTCATTCCAAGGGAAGGCGAACATACGCGGAGCCCTCTCGTCACCAGAATGCCCGGACGTTTTTCTATGAAAGAATCTTTGTGCGCATTTTTATGGATGAGCTGTCCTTCCGCAGTCAGGCGGTTTTCCTGCCACTGGCCTTCCATATGAATGAGCGCCCATTGTCTCCGGCAGAAAGCAAAGTGCTGAATACCGGAGATCATGAGGTACTCGTCTTCATCCCAGGTCATATCTTTCTTTCGCAGGTCACTCCGGCAGGAAGTTCGTCGGTATTGACTGTCACTTCATAGTCTTTGTAGCTGCGCGGCGTTTGGCAGTCTTCTTTCTTCTTCACGGAGACCCGCTCGAAGAGTTTGTACGACGGCGCATTGCCCAGTTCGCTGTCGTGTTTGAATACGATCAATTCACGCACAGCCATATTTCCTCTTGCTGCGGAATGATCATTTTCAAACATATTGATGATCGCCTGCCAGAGCAGCTCCAGATCTTCCTCGGAAAAGCCGGTCACTTTTCTTGCCAGGTTGGCGGATACATAGCCTTCCGCACGATAGAGCGCATAGGGAACGATATATTTCCGTCCCATTTCCGTGCTCTTATTCATGGCATCCTTTTCCGTGGTGATCGCCACGCGGGTGATGGTGATTTCCTGCGGAGCGATGGGATCAATGCTGCGGGCGAACCCGATCTGCACCGGGCCTCTCACCTGTCCGCAGTTCAGAGCCCCTTTGACAAATGTCGTCATGACGGCGCCGAAGGTGCGGATGTCGTAGAAATTCGAGCACATAAAATTTCTGATCTTTTCATCGGCCTGCGGATCTTTTTTCTTGATCGTCTTGATATCATCCGCGCCGATATAGTCCAGTGCTTCTTTATCGCTCGTTTCCAACGGCGCATTCTCTTTGATATAGATGCGGTATCCTTTCTCGCCTTCTTTTACCGCTTCCACGTAATTGCGGATCTTGCGCTTGAGGCAGACGTCGGTCACGAGGCCAAGCCCCGTCTCCGGGTCCACGCGGGGCATATTGCCGGCATCGGGATCGCCGTTGGGATTTCCGTTCTCCACATCGAAAAGCACCACGAAGTCATAGCGGTTGTGAATTGCTTCTGCCATTTCAGTTTTCCTCCTTTTTCCCTGCATAGCGGGCCTGCGTTTCCTGATAATATCCGAGTACGAAAGCGCCCTGTTCTTCCAGCGACAACCGATTGGGAAGCGGCGTTCCTTCATCGGGCATCGTGATCTTTTCCATGAGACTGCCGATCTTCTTTTTAAAGAAAATACTGATAGACTTATTATCCTTCAATTTATCCAAGTGCGCATTGGCCAGCTTCAGGAGCGTCGGAAAAACGGAAGCCGGCGTGGCGCAGGCGGAATTGAAGTACCGCTCTTTGATCGTCGTATTGATATTCGGATTCGCCTGCATCTGGATATTTTCCAGCACGGAAAACAGCCGCCCCAGTACATAGGAAATTTCTCTGCAATTTTCATTGACTGCCATAAAGATTTCATCCTCCCATCTTTGTTTTTTATTTTTCAGCAGGTACGCTTTGATAAAAGCGGCTTTTGTGTAGCTGACCTTTTCCACTTTCCGGCCCTTCTCGCCGCTGTCAGAATCCTGATCGGAGAAGATCCGAAGCATGATATTCTGAAACATCGCTTCCGGGTACAGGCTGTCCGTAAAGACCGCCCGGAGCAGACTGCCCGCCAGAAGCGGCGACGATGCCGAGTCTTTGGCATGCGGATTGACCGTCGCTTTCAGCGTTCTCCACAGCGGGGTCATGCCCTTTTCCCACGACGGCCCGGAAAGGCGCATCCGTTCCTGATGAGCTGCGATGCATTCTACCGTTTTCCCGAATGTGTTTTTCAGGAAAAAGCGCACCGCCAGACGCGCCGCATTCGGAGCCAGCCCCAAAATGTAGAAGGGCTCATCAGGATCGATGCGGACGCCGTTCAGATCGGCGGGTATCCCGTTTTTCATGGATTCCACGATGCTGTTCAGCGCGGCGTCATCCACAGTTCCCCTGTCACCGCTGATCAGCGCGGCGAAAACATCCTGCACCTGTTTCTCCGCCCGTTCCGTCCAGTAAACGACCGTCGTATCGCCGAATACTTTCGCATGATCTCTGTCCCGCAGCAGCGCATTCAGCGCGGATGCATAAGCAAACGCCGCTCTCTCGCTGATGGGCGCATTCCCTCCCTGCTCTCCGTCATGGCCGTAGGAACAGAATGAGTCTCCATTGAAGGCGACCAGCGTCGCTCCGGAGGACTGCGCTCCCATCACGCCTTTGATTGCCGGATGCAGGCGGGCGATCTTCTGGTGTTCTTTCCCTGTCACAAGGCAGATCCCCGTGTCTGTTTTCTCTTCTGCGGGAACCTCCTGGTATCTTCCCCAGGCGTCTCTGATCTTATCGTCTTTCAGCGGATCTTTTTCATCGACCAGAAAGATCAGATTCCGCGCCGACCGCAGTTCTTCCAGATTCGCGGCAATAACGGGGTGAGTCATGGCTGTTTTGGTACTCCACCCGTCAAAGAATGCCAGCAGCGCCCTTGCCGTATCAGAATCGCAGCCGTCCAGCACCGCATGATGCAATTTTCTGGCCGCCTCGAAGCAGTCTATGGCCCGTTCCGGTTTTCCCTCATCAATACCGAAGAAATAGGCCGGCCCATCGCAGAGAAAATTAGCTTTGACGCCGCTGGACCGCTTCACCTGCGCAGGGACCAGGATATCTCTCGGCACTTCCGCAGTCTTCTTGCCCTTCTGCACGGTCTGAAAGATCGGAATAAGCCGAAGAAGATGTCCTTCCCGATCGATCTCCGCCCGGTGCGTGACTTTGGCAAGGCTCCAGCCTTCTTCCGCGATCTCGCCTTTTTTCCCCATTTCATCATAGAGGTGCACCAAAGATTGAAGGATCATCGTTTCACCTCGCAGTTCCGGAGATCCAGCACTCCATTTTCAAGCTTCGCCCGGAAAAACTGGGGCGTGATGTTTTCCCGGTCGCTGTAGTCCATGTCATATAGCATATACCCGAGGTCTCTCGTTTCCGGATAAGGGACGATTTTCTCATCATCTTCAACGAGGCGGAATCCTGCGGGAAATTCCCGGCATCCCAGGTACGGCTGATGATAACATTGCCCCTTCCGCGCGCGGCGGCAGAGCATTTCTTTGAATTTCCCCGGATTGTCGCTGGGGCTCGCCTTATCCGTCATTTCAAAATGAAGCGTGATGCAGTACCGCACGTCTCTCAGTATCTCCGCCGCTCTCTGTTGGATATCCGCCCTGGTCAGAAGGTACATCCCGCTGCCGCTCCTAGCGTTTTTCGCCGCTGCGGACGCGGAGATCTTGGACTTCACTTCATTCCGCCGGATATTTGTGAAGCGGATCGGCGCCATCACGTCGATCTCGTCGATTACATAGCGTAAGCCGGGGTGCCAGAAAATGGCCTCCACGAGTCCCCGCGCCGCAGAAGGCGTCATCGCATCATACGAAACACGCTCTACTTTCATTTCAGGACGAGTAAAACAGGCGTACTTCCCCCAGCATTCGATTCGAATACCGTAGCTCATATTCTCTCCTTTCTTTTTATTCTTCGTCTTTGTTTAGTTAGTAATTGTATAAACCTCCTTTAGTCATATAATACCACCATAGGAAGAAAAATCAAGGCAAAATTGAATCACGCTTCTGATTTTGTTATGATAATCCCGTCATCATGTAGATGCGGATTGAAATGTCTTTGTTTTGGGCGTCATTGTCAGAAACAGCAAAAAGGAGCGGGAGCTTTCCGCTCCTTTTTGCGTGATCACCATTCGATCCCCAGCCCCTCTTCTTTTGCTTCGAACATTCCGAATTTTTCCCGGTCATACAGGGTCTCATCCGTAAGCACGGCGATCTCCGTATCGTTGGGAAGCATTTCCGCCTGTCCATTGGCGATGAGGCGGGAAAACGGCGATTCATAAGTTGTTGAATATCCCACATTGACGATGTACTGCGCGGCCCGGCGCATCAGGTCTCTCGTTCGGATTCCGCATCGGAGATCATCGATGATCCGGCAGGCGTCTTCATTGTAGGGGATCAACACGGATTTCGTCCGATTTTCAATCAGATGAAAGACCCGGCCGGTCTCCCGATACTTCCTGTCTTCCGCCAGCTTCCAGATTTCTTTCGCGTCCAGGTCGCTGCGTTCACCCATATCTTCCAATTCATAGAGCTCCCGGAAATAGGCCCGGATCGCTTCCGGCGACGAAATATCTCCCTCCGTTTCCACTGTTTTTTTCATCAAATCCCGTTCCAATTTCATGAAACGGGTATTCCCGCTCTTTTCCGTCTCAAAAAGGTGAACGACGCTTTCTTCCGGCGGCCGCTTTCCTTCCCGGTTGCACCGGCCCGCGCCCTGGATCAGGCTGTCCGCGCCGGTCTTTTCCAGATAGACCACGGGGAAGTCGATATCCACGCCCACGGAAATGACGCTGGTCGATACGACACGGCACGGGAACCCTTCTTTTAAGCGCCGCTTCATCTCCTGAATGACCGCCCGCCGGTGCGCCGGGCAGAGATTCGTCGACAGATAAAACGCGTCTTCTCCCGTCACACGGTCGGCGATCTCCCGCGCTTCAGATTTTGTCAATGCAATGCAGAGAGCCTGTTCATGTGCCTGTATGGCTGCCGCCGCTTCGTCATAGGTCATCTCTCCATCATCCTGGAATCTCACCCGCCGGAAAAATTCATACAGCGCGGGGATCTCCTTCATGATCTCCCTGACCGGTGTATCAAACTGGTATTTTTTTACATTTTTCGGGTCCCTCAAGATATTTTCCAGATAAGGCTGCGTCGCGCTGCACAGTACGGCGGTGCAGCCGAAATAGTTGACCAGCATGTGCAGCGCTTTCAGGCAGGGCAGCAGAAATTCCCGCGGAAGCATCTGCGCCTCATCAAAAATGACGACGCTGTCGGCGATATTGTGCAGCTTCCGGCATTTCGACGTGCGGTTTGCATACAGCGATTCCCAGAACTGTTCGCTCGTCGTGATCACAATGGGAGCATCCCAGTTTTCCGACGCCAGTTTTTTCTTTTCCGCCGTTTCGTCTTCATCATCGTAATTCACATTGCTGTGACTCTCCAGCACGTCCTCCGCGCCGAGGAAGGAACGGAAAACGTCGGCGGTCTGTTCAATGATTGACAGGTAGGGGATCACGTAGATGATCCTCTTTTTATGCTGCTTTACGGCCTGTTCCATGGCAAATGCCAGGGAAGATACCGTCTTTCCTCCTCCGGTAGGCACCGTCAGCGAATACAGCCCCGGATCTCCGCTGCCCATCTCCACACAGCGTTTCAATATTTCACAGCGCTTTTCATTGATTCTGTTCCGCGGCGAAAAGTAGCCTTTCTCCTCAAGCTGCCCGAAAAAGCGGCCGTGCAGTTCTTCGATGGTATGAAATCCACCGCGCCGCACAGGTTCCTCCGCCATGAACGATTCCGTGTCCAGAAAGTCCGCGTCCACCAGGCAGGAAAAGAGCATCCGCGTGAGAAGCATCTCGCCCAGCTTGTCACCTTTGATTTTTTCATACATCGGTACATCCGCTTTTTCCGGAAGCGCGGCCTTCGCTCCGCAGGCCTCATAGTCCCGGCGGTTCGCCATTCCTTTTTTCAGCCGGGCACACAAGGTCCCGCCGCCTTCCGGGTCAGCCATGGAGCCCAAATCGGGAAGGCCCGCATGATGTCCGGCAATACAGAAAGGCGCCATCGCCGTCATCGCTTCAGAATAATTTTTCAGGATCGCCAGGACGGCTCCGGCCGTGGAGTGGTCCACTCTTCCCCGATATTCTCCGCGGATATATTTCTGAAATGCCTCCTGGAACTTCCCGTCATCATGGAGCATGCCTGCCGCATACGCCGCCTCTTCTAGGTCGATATCCTTTCCAAAGGCCGCCGCCAGTTCAGCGGTCTGTTTCAGATGATCCTCCAGGAGCTGCGTCTCTCCATTCTCTTTCAAATGCGCAATGTATTCCATATCGTCCCTCCTTGCAAAACATCTCCTTGATTTCTTTTCTTGTCTTTGATTATAACAAAATCCATATGACATATTTTGTCCTTTTTATGCTATAGAAAAAATTTTTTCTGCGTCTCACTGTTTTCAGGCTGTGTGGAAAAGATACAATCAAGAGACCCCTGCCCCTCTTTTGCCTTACTGTATCCCGGCACAGGCAAAATAAAAAACCTGAAAAGCGATGTTCTCACTTTTCAGGTTTACTTTCTATGGAGCCGGCAATAGGACTTGAACCTACGACCTACGCATTACGAAAATTCTAATCCATCCATAGTTAGGATCACTATTATATTTTTACATTATATAAGTAATTAAAATTCGCCTATTTCCCCTATTTTTCCCACTTGTCCTATTAACATTACAAATAAAATTTTTAAACTAGGGGACAAATTAGGGGACTTTCCAGACATATAAATGACCGAAATTAATGCTGTTCCACTCCTCAGAGAGCGTCACTGAATTGCCTCCACAAACCAGCGGCCGGGGCGATCGCTGTCCATGTCACAGGAATGCTCGAAGAAAAGATAGCAAAGTTTCCCACCAATACGAACCGTATACCTGTCTCCCTGCCCGCCGGCCCGAAGCGCTGGTGCAGGAGATATATCCAGGATTTGATCAACAGGAAAACAGCGTCCGTCCTCCCAGAAAATCTCCCGCGGCAGCATTCTTCCATCTTCTCGGAAGCGCACCATTACATCCACATACTGTTTCCTTGCTCCCACGGCTTTCTCCCTTGACCCTATCATCAGCTCCACATACAATGAATTATATAGAACGTCCGTTCTGTACTTATTATAAAAATTTCTTTATTGTATGTCAACGAAAGGAGTCCATATGCGCACGATTCTCCATAGCGACATGAACTGCTTCTATGCTTCCGTTGAGATCATGCAGAATCCCCAATTACGGGGCCAGCCAATTGCCGTTTGCGGGGCGGTGGAAGATCGTCACGGCATTGTCCTCGCAAAATCCTATCCTGCAAAGGCCTTTGGCATTAGGACCGGCATGCCCAGCGGAGAAGCCCGCATGCTTTGTCCCAATCTGATTATTGTTCCGCCTCATTACGACCTATATTTCAAATACAGCCGTCTTGCCCGGAAAATCTATCAGCAGTACACCGATGAGGTGGAACCTTACGGGCTTGATGAATGTTGGCTTGATGTCACCCATAGCGATATCTATGGGGATGGCTATACTATTGCACAAAAAATCAGAAAGCAAATCAGGGAACAGCTGGGCCTTACCGTATCTATTGGCGTATCCTGGAATAAAATTTTTGCAAAGCTCGGAAGTGATATGAAAAAGCCGGATGGCCTGACGATTATCTCACCGGAAAATTACAAAGAAAAGGTCTGGCCGCTTCCGGTATCCGATCTCCTCTACGTCGGACCAGCTACAACGCGAAAACTCACCGGTTACGGTATAAAAACGATTGGCGATCTTGCTGCCCGCCCGGAAAAATTTTTGAAATCTATCCTCGGCAAAAACGGCGTAATGATACACCGGTTTGCCAAGGGCGGTGATGCCGCTGCGGTCCGGCCTGTAAATGCCCAAATTCCCGTTTATTCCGTGGGAAAAGGCATTACCTGTACAGATGACCTACATACACGGGAAGAGGTCGCACAAGTCATTATTGCGCTTTCTCAGGATGTAGGGACCCGGCTCCGCATGCTGCATGCCTTCGCAACGGGCCTTCAACTGCAGCTCCGAACTGCTTCACTTGCCTTTTACCAATGGCAGTGCCGGATTGATATGCCGATGAACAGTTCACCATTTCTTGCGGATGCCATTATCCGCCACCTGCTGCCCAAATATGAATGGCCGGCACCAGTACGGGCCGTCAGTATCCGCGCCGATCATCTGGTACCAGACTATATACCCCGCGCCGTCGATTTGTTTCACATGGATGATACGGTACGTAGTGAGAAAATGGAAAAACTGGATAAGGCTGTCGATGAAATCCGCCGTCATTTCGGAAAAAATGCGATAAAGCCAGCATGCCTGCTCAATGATCTGAAAATGCCCAAAGACGGCCGCGACCAGATCCGACTTCCGGGCCATATGTATATCTGAATCCAGCCCGTTTGAAAGCATCGTCCCCTGCCACATCGGCTGCCTGCTTATATGGTAAAATTTTCTGGGGAGGACAACGGTATGAAATGGATTGAAAACCGCCTATACATGGCAGATCTCATGGTCCGCATGGCTCATCACAGCACAGCAATTGAAGGAAATTCATTTACATTAGGAGACGCACGGTCAATCCTGATTAATGGAATTGTTCCTCCAAAGGCCAAGCCGATCCGCGAGCTTTTTGAAATAGCCAACTATAAAAATTTTATGCCTTTTTTGCAGAAAAATTATCAAGAATCGATCCAGTATCCGTTGATTCAGAAAATTCATAAGATTCTGCTTCAAAATCTCGATACTCATGCCGGCCAATTCAAAACTGCGGAAAATATAATCCTGGGTGCCGCTTTTTTGCCGGTACATCCTTCTCAGGTAATTCCTTCGCTGATCCAGTGGTGCCATAATCTGGCATATAGGCTGAACCAAGCCGCAAGTCCGGAAGAAAAGGTAAAAATCCTCATGGATTCTCATATTCATTTTGAAAAAATCCATCCATTCCCTGATGGAAATGGCCGTACCGGACGCGCATTGATTGCCTTTTCCTGTGCCAGAGAGAATCTTATCCCCATCATCTTTGAGAAAGAACAGCGCAGAGAATATATCTCTCTATTAAACGCTGAGGATATAAATGGACTGACCGCAATGGCTCTGAATTTACAACAAAAAGAGCACGTTCGTATGGAACGTGCTTTGCAATGCTTGAAAAATCTCTAATCTACAGTGTTCCCTTATTATGAAAAGTCATCCCCCCTCAGAAACCAAGGGACATTCCGTCATCTCTGCGGGAAGAAATCCGGACATCAGCACCAAGTGATCCACCGCGGGTATTTTCTCCGAGCAGCCTGTCTGCCATATGTGCAACACGGGCAAGCAGCACCTGCACTTTTGCATTAATGTGCTTCCGCCGCCGGTCCTTTGCTATGCGGTCCTGGAGAATTCGTATTTCATCACGGCGTTTTTGCTGATTTTGTTGTTTCTGTGCGATCCGGCTTTGTACCTCCCTCATGATTTCCGGTGTATTATAATCCTTCCGCAGGAGTGTCACCGCAGCTTTTGCTGTCTGACACTCCTTTTTTAGTGCTTCCATATCTGCTGACCGGCCACGTCCTTTCATTGGACGAAGCGGAGGTTTTTCCCATACCTCTTTCCAAACCAGCAGATTCTCCTTAAATTCGGACCTCACATAGATTTGCGCTTTCCGAATGCGCCGGACCGCCTCATCAGCCCGGAAATACCGCCTCTGGTATTTGTCAATCAGGCCTCCGGTTTTTTCATTAATGATCTCATCCTGACAATCTATGACTCTATTTGGACGGCGGCTGAGCTGAATCACTTTCTTCTCATACAGAAAGGCACGTCGTCTTGCCGCATCAGCCAGAAGTTTTTCCCGTTCTATGTAATAGCGGCTGACAAATGGTTTCCCCCAAGAGCGCCGCACATTCTCACTGATCGGTTTCTTATCATCCCGCAGCAGAGTGATAGTTGCCCGCCACCGCATGATATCCCCCTGCAAAGACCGAACATATTGCTCCAATCCCCGAATACTGCGGGCCGCCTTCTTGTTTCTCGTGCGGCTGCCCAAATCTGCAATCTTTTTTTCCGCCCGGGTGATAGAGCGCTCTGCATCATCAATGGCACGCTGGAGCATCCTTATGTCCGGGATATTCTGCTTCTGTCCTGTTTTAGAAACCGAAACCGTCTGTTCTTTCACCTCTGTTTCATTCCGTGCCGCCGAGATGATCGTTTTATCAGACTTCAGAGACTTGGCTTTTTCCATTTTTACCCGGTGGAATAGCTCCGCAGCCACCTCTTCTGTCATTCCGGAATGTTCCATAATCTGTTTGATTTTATCTTTCAGCAAATCCTCTATGCTGATATATTTCCATCGTTCCTTTTCTGCTTCCTTATGAAGCTGTTCTGCCTTATCAAAATCATCCGGCAAAAGCGTACTGCGGATCAGCTCGTCTTTCTTCTGTTCCAGCACTTTTTTCTTTTCCTCTTTTTCATTTTTCGGCCGAAACGTATAGGAAAGTTTTTCAAGTTCACGGTTTAATTCTGAAATGCCTCCGCCGATACGACGGTCCGTCTCTTTTTCCAAAAACACCTGGATGGTCTGTCCAGCTTTTTCTGCTGCCTTGTCCCGGATAAAAAGATAAGCATCATACAATGCCTGTACGGTTTCTTCCGCCGCAGCTTCCGGTACAGCATTGAAAGATGTCAGCAGCCGATTTTCTGCTTTATTGACAGAGTATTCCCGGGCTTCTTCCTTCCCAATGTCCGGCTGTTTTTCCATTATCTTTTTCTGACTGGCAAGGGAATTCTGTAGCCTGTAAAACTCCTTCTCATACATCCGGCAAATTTCCGTATTCCGGTATGGCGCACCAAAGCAGTCAACAATGATTTTTACCTTCTCCAAAGCCTGAGCAGTCCCGAAATAATTTTCCTGTGGTGTGGGTTCAAGCGCGGCATTGCGTGCAGCGATTTCATCAACAATTGCTTTTACAATCACTTTCTCCCTTTCCTGACAGGCGCGGAGCCGCGCCGCCGGATCGTCAAGCACTTCGGGATTTAGCTCGCCGCGTCCGGCCGCCGCAATCTCACCGGCGTGCCGGACGAATGACTCCGTGGGCGCGCGATAGGGACGGGCTCTTTTGTATAAGAGGCCGCCTTCAATATCTCCGGCGCGGTAGTGCTCGCGCTTCTGCTCCTCGAGCGATTTTGCGCTGACCCGGCAGGGGAGTCCGTTTCGCTCGTAGGCTTCGTTGATTCGGTCAGCGATTTCCTGCCGCAATTTCCGCATGGGCTCTCCGCCTTTTCCCGCCCACTGCCTGTCTTTAATCGATCCACCAAATTGTTGCCCATTTGGTGCTTTTCCGCATTTCTTAAAAAATTCTTCTTCGGGCATATTGCGGGTCCGGTCGTCGATGATGCGCTCGCTGAACATGATATGCACATGGGGATTTTTCTCTTCGGATAACCGGGACCGGGGTTCGTGAATGGCGTAGGTATACGCCTTGTCCGGAAGGTAGTCTTTGATGAAGTCGTCGACGATTCTCTTCTGCTCTTCCCGGCTCAGCTCATTGGGGAGGGCAAATTCGATTTCCCGGTAGGAGCGCCGGTCATGAAGGCCCGTGCGTTCCCAGAAATCCCGCGGGGACGAGGCCCAGGAGGGGAGGTGGCCCGATTCGCTGTAGAGTTTGTCGTTGCGGCGGTATTTGCCCGTGCGCTCGATGTATTTAAAGTGCGCCGCGGCTTTGCCGCCGTTTCCCACGGACATTCTGACGTGGTACGTGGCCATGAGTTTTCCCTCCTTTCTTCAGATTTCTTTATGGTTTGCGCCGAAGGCGGCAGGGAAGAATTCCCTGCACCTGTTCCACGGGCTCTGCCCGTGACCCGTCCCGGCGGAGCTGGGCCCGCATACATATCTCAAAAAGATATGTGAATGTGGGCGCTCCATCATTTTTTAATTTGGCGGACTCTGCGAGCCCGCCGTTTTCGTTTTGCGGCCTTGCCGCGTTTTGGCCGGATCTTCTTCTGTGGAATTTCCGTTTTCTTCTTTTTCTGGAGTTTCGTATTCTTACTTTCAATTATAAACTGCCGTTCCTATCTAATTTATTTCCGAACAAGTTCGTTTATATAAATTCTCTCGCAGTGCGATTTTATGTTGAAAAAAAAAAGAGACTCTCGCAAAGCCTCTTTTTTCAAAAATCATCTGTCGACCACCGGCACGGCGCCGGTTTCCCTTTTATTTTATATTCTACCGTTTTCATGATGCGCTCCGCCCGAAGATGCAGCATTTGCTCTGCCAGCCGGAGCCGCGTTGTGGAGATCCCTATGACCGGCGCTTCCAGATGAATGTGCCGTACCTTTTCCAGCATTTCCATGTGCCTCGGTTCGGCAAATTGCCACACGGCCGCATCGTGCAAAAGGAACTTTCCGCGCTGGCCGTAAAGGCTGTCAATGAAACTTTCCACATTCATGAAATTCACGTTTTCCGTATCGTACAAAATCGATCGTCCGTTATCAAACAGCGGTGCTGGGCGCAAAAATTCTCCGGTGTCATTGTCCACCAGGTATCCAAAGTTTCCCAAGTGACGGTCCCTATTTCCGATTACTGCATCATAAACCATCATGTCTGCATAACATCGACTTCCCCAAAAAGACGCCATTTCGTTTTGTGCTTGCCGTGAACGGATTGGAAGCTGCTGGAATGCCAAATCTGGTTTCCTGAGTGATGAATA
>OLRV01001165.1_pt1 | contig 23152 bp, 17 predicted proteins | sample 1672421 | NCBI WGS metagenome assembly OLRV01 (sample SAMEA3136684, study PRJEB25190) | human gut metagenome | biome: human gut; feature: human-associated habitat; material: faeces | place: Austria | collected 2013
CGAAATCGCTGAATTTCTAAGCACAGAGCTGAAATTAACTCTAAGCGAGGAAAAGACGCTGATAACGCACAGCTCCGAAAAAGTCCGTTTCATTGGATATGATATTTGCGTCCGCAGAAATCAGGAAGTCAAAGGTCACAGAATGAAAAACGGAACGTGGAGAAAATCCCGTACCCTGCACATGAAAGTTGCCCTGTCTGTTCCCCATACGGAAAAGATTGAGAAATTCATGTTTGCAAAGAAAGTCATTCGCCAAAAGGAAAACGGGGAGTTTCAGCCGATACACCGAGCCGGACTTCTCAACCTTGCGGATTATGAGATTGTGGAACAGTACAATGCCGAAGCAAGAGGATTATGCAACTATTACAATCTGGCTTGTGATTATCACACGCTGGACTACTTCTGTTATCTTATGGAGTACAGTTGCTTAAAGACGATTGCTAATAAGCACAAAACCAGTATCCGCAAAATCATTCGCCAGTATAAAGACGGGAAAACATGGTCTGTCCCTTATGAAACTAAAGCAGGAACAAAACGTGTTCGCCCTGTTAAAATCGCAGATTGTAAGCGTGGCGAAGCGAGTGACATCATTTATCAGAGAAAGAAATTCAGCTGGAAAACCACTATTAGACAACGGCTCAATGCCAGAGTTTGTGAACTATGTGGGTGTAAAGAAGCCGATTTGTATGAGGTTCACGTTATACGGAACTTAAACGAATTGGGTAATTCTGATTGGGAAACCGTGATGAAAAAGAAGCGGCGGAAAACGCTTGTTGTTTGTAGCAAGTGCCATGAAAGAATACACAGACACTAATCAATACGTTAATTACTAATGGGGAGCCGGATACTTCGAGAGGAGTAAGTCCGGTTCCGAGGGAGGGTGTAGGAAACCTACCGCCAACGGCGGCAAGGCGCCTTTACCCTACCCTACGATCTGCTGGCCAGTCAGGAAGTCGAGAACATTCTGGAAAACTCCGACTTCATCTGCATGTTGAATCAGGCATCCGGCGACCGGGAGATTCTGGCGAAGAAGTTAGGCATTTCGCCGTATCAGCTATCCTACGTCACGCAGAGCGGCGAGGGTGAAGGGCTGCTGTTTTACGGCAATGTGATTCTTCCATTTCAGGATCATTTCCCGAAGAATACCATGCTGTACAAGGTGATGACCACCAAACTGTCGGACAAGGCAGTGCAGAATGAACATTAAACACAGGAGGTGCATTCCATGACATATGGTTTGGTGCTGGGCAGCTGCATTTTCTGCACCGTGCTGACGCTGGCAGTGTACGCGCTGCTGCGTGCGGCAGCGGAAGCAGACCGCGGGAGCGAGGAAGCGTATCAGCGGATGCAGCATAAGGAAGGGCGGCGCTGATGGAAAAGGAGCGCCATCGCGGCACATCCCGCTTGCAGTTCAGCAAGGAGGAACAGACGCAGGCAGTACGCGCCGGTCAGCCTGAAAGCAGCCATTCGCCGCTGCTTTACGAAGGTATTCATGCAGCCCATGTCCAGCTCCATCATCAGGCGGCAGAAGCCAATGAAGATGAGAACAGCGCTGTGCAAGCCGCGCTGACAGCAGACGACATGCAGGAAGAAGCGTTCCGGGCGGCGGCGCACGCGGGGAAAGCCCCCAAGCGGCACAATGCCCGCTGGCAGCAGAAACGCGCCATCCGGCAGGAATATGCAGTCGCAAAATCTTCCCGCAGTCCAGCCAATCACATTGCTCCCGCGCCGAAGACAGCAGAAAATGCAGTTCCCAAAGCCGAAAACATCAAGAAACGCCTGCGCCAGACGTTTGCCCACCATCCGACGGCTTGGGCGGTGCTTGCGCTGGCGGCGCTGCTCCTTGCGGTGATGAGCAGCCTGCAATCCTGTACGCCGCTGGCGCAGTCGGTGCTGGAATCCATCGTGATTGGCACTTATCCGGCGGAGGAAGCGGACGTAAAAGCGGCAGAAAGTGCGTATGCCGACATGGAAAGGCAGCTCAAAGAGGAAATGATCAATTACGCCCGCAATCATCCGGAATATGATGAAGTGAAGGTGGATGCAGACGAAATTTGGCACGACCCCTATGTGCTGATGGCCATCATCTCCGCCTGCTTCGATGGACAGGACTGGACGCTGGAAACCGCTATGCCGGTGCTGGACAAATACTTCAAGCTCCAGTACATCGTGACAGAATCCGTAACGAGAGAAACACGATACCGCACGGAGACCGAGCAGCGGTACAACCCGGAAACAGAACGCATGGAGACGGTGACGGTTCGCGTGCCGTATGCTTATACAGTCTGTCATGTGCGGCTGGAGAACAAAAATCTGTCGCACCTGCCCGTTGTCAGCATGAGCCATCACACGATGGGCATGTACGCGCTGTACATGGCGACGCACGGCAACATGGAGGGCATTTTCCACGGCAATCCTTACGCTGCCCCGCTCAAAGACCCCATGCTGTACGACATTCCCGACGAGACGCTCGCAAGCAGCCCGACTTTCGCCGCACTCATGGCGGAGGCGGAAAAATATATCGGCTATCCGTATGTCTGGGGCGGTGCATCGCCCGAAACCAGTTTTGACTGTTCGGGCTTTGTCAGCTATGTATTTACCAATTCCGGCGTATACAATACGGGCAGGCTGGGCGCAAAGGGACTGCGGAGCTTGTGCCGGAACGTTCCGGCGGCACAGGCAGAACCGGACGACGTGGTGTTCTTTGAAGGCACGATGGGCGACGGCGTGGATGGCATTACGCACTGCGGCATTTATGTCGGCAATGGCATGATGATTCACAGCGGAAGTCCCATTGGCTACGCGAATTTGAACGACGCCTACTGGAAAAGCCACTTTCATTCGTTCGGGCGGATGCCCGGTCTGTAACCATTTTCGGGGAGTCCAGCGCATGGACTCCCTTTTTCCTACCACTTTTTATCCACATTTGAAAGGAGAACAATATGCAGAGAAACATGAACCGTTCGATTCCCGCAGGGGAAGCAATGGATATTGCCAAGCAGGTGCTGCTTGCGATGCTGATGCTGATTCTGCTGTCCGTGCTGATTCCGGCGCGGGCAGAAGAATCGGTATCCCCGATGATTGTCAGTGAGACGGCGAACAGCACCGAATATCCTGCGCTGGAAGCGGATATTCCCGTCATCACCTCGGAGGGCAAAAGCAATGTGAAAATCGCCGGGGTCAAGTCGAAAAACAAGCTGGTGCGCTACACCATCCCGGAAACGCTGCTCCGGGCGGACGAAAACTTTCTGGCGCTGATGGTGGAAGCGGAAAAATACATCGGCTATCCGTATGTATACGGCGGCAGCAAGCTGTCCACCGGGTTTGACTGCTCCGGCTTCGTGTGCTGGGTATTCCGCCAGTCGGGGGTCTATGATACCGGTCGTCTGGGTGCAAAAGGGCTGTATTCGCTCTGCACGGATGTCAGTCGAGACGAGGCGCGCCCCGGCGACTTGGTATTCTTCACGAAAACGATGGGTGCAGACGTGAAGGGCATCACCCATGTGGGCATTTATGTCGGCAATAACATGATGCTTCACGCGGGCGACCCGGTTGGTTTTGCGGATTTGCAGAGCGACAAATGGGCGAAGAAAATCTATGCCTTTGGCAGACTGCCCGTCCAGCAGGGAGCGCAGGCGGATGAGTGAACCCAAGAAACGCTATCCCGCAGACCGCATCAAGCTCCATGCATTGCTGGAACGGAAAGAAAACGAGCTGTGCCGATTAACCGAAGAGGTCAATCAACTGCGTGCGCGCGTGAAAGAAGCAGACCGCACTGCCATCAATGCCACCTGCGAGCTGTATGCGCTGACGCCGGAAATGCTCTCGACCTTCCTCCGCGCGAAATTCGGCACGCAGGACAATGCCCCTGAAATCCCCGCTGCCCCCCAATTGCTCGAAGGAGAAAATGAATGAAGCGAAAATGGAAACAATGGACAGCCTTCCTCTGCCTGCTGATGCTGCTGGCGGCGAGCCTGCATCTTGCGCGGGCGGAAAGCGCGCTGACGCAGGAAGAATGCGCTCCGTACCGCATTGTGCTGACAGCCTCCGGCGGCTGGAACCGCAGCAACAGCGCTGTCATCACGGTGAACGTGAAGGACGAGCAGAATCTTGGCTGGTACCAAATGGCGTACCGGATGAACGACGGCGACTGGACGGACTGCGAGCAGCTGTTTGACAAGAGCAAGGCGGAAATCGCGGTGCATGAGAACGGTACGTTTACCTTTCGCATCACCGACCCGCACGGACACACGTTTGAAGAAAGCACCCGCGTCGCTGTCATTGACCGAAGCGCACCGACCGTGAAAGCAAGCATCACCGGGACGACCTTGCAGGTAGAAGTGCAGGATGACTTATCCGGCGTGGCAGGTGTGCAGGTCAACAGCATGCTTTTCACCGAGCAGCAGGCAGGGAGCATCATCCGGATTGCGCTGGATGATACGCTGGCGCGGTACGACACGCTGTCCATCCGCGCTTTCGACTATGCCGGGAACTTCTCCGAGCCTGTGCTGCTCAATAATCCCTGCTACGAAGATAACTCGCGGGTGACGGCTGCACCGACCAATTCGCCGAAACCGACAAAGCAGCCTAACGAGACAAAGCAGCCTAATTCTACGGCGGAAATCACCGTCCCGCCGACGGCAACGAAGCGTCCGAACGGGCTGGGCGGCTCGCTGATTTACGTCAACGAAGAAACTGCACCGACAGCAGCGCCGACGCAAGCGCCGTCCCCGACACCAATCATCCAGTACGTTCCTATCGGACCGGGAATGCCCTACAAGGCGGACGGCAATGCCCATACGCTGGATGTGCTGTACAGCGCTGCGACCAACAAACAGTTTATCACCCTGCAAAGCAAAAACGGCAGCACCTTCTACCTCGTTATCGACTACGACAAGCCCATTGACGAAGCTGCGGAAATGTACGAGACATACTTCCTCAATCTGGTGGATGAGCGCGATTTGCTGGCGCTGCTGTCCGACGAAGAGAAGGAGGAACTGCCGACCCCGTCGCCCGAAATCATCTATGTAACGCCTGTCCCTACGACCGTACCAATGCCAACGGCTGCGCCGGAAAAGGGAGGCAGCTCCGACCGAATGACGGCAGTGCTTGCGCTGGGCGGTATCCTGCTGCTGGGCGGCGCGGGTGCTTTTGTGCTGGTGAAGTACCGCAGAAACAGCGCGCGGCATCGGGCAGACAACGATTTTATGCTGGATGACGACGACGAAAGTGCCGAATAAGGAGGAGCCGCATGGAATTGTATATCGCAGAAAAGCCCAGCGTGGGGCGCACCATTGCCAGCGTCATCGGCGCAAACGAGCGAAGAGACGGCTATTGGGAGGGAAAAGGCAGGCTGGTCAGCTGGTGCATTGGGCATCTGGTGGCGCTGGCGATGCCGGAAGCGTACCGCAGCGATTATCAGCGCTGGCGTTACAGCGATTTGCCCATTCTGCCCGAAAAGTGGCAGTACACCGTCGTCGCGGAGACGAAAAAGCAGTTTGACCTTCTCCGCCGCCTGATGAATGACAGCCGCGTGACGAGCCTTGTCTGCGCGACCGATGCAGGACGCGAAGGCGAGCTGATTTTCCGGCTGGTCTATGCAATGGCAGACTGCCGGAAGGAGGTGCGCCGCCTATGGATTTCCTCAACAGAAGAAAGTGTGATTCGCCAAGCCATTTGCCATATGAAGCCGATGCACGACTATGACAATCTGTATCGGGCGGCGCTGTGCCGTGCGCAGGCGGATTGGCTGATTGGCATCAACGCCACGCGCCTGTATTCGCTGCTGTACGGGCGGCCGCTTCCGACGGGGCGCGTCATGAGTCCGGCGCTGGCGATGCTGGTGCAGCGGGAAGCGGCGATTGCTGACTTTCACCCCACGCCGTTCTTTGCCGTGAAGCTGGAAACTGACCCGCTTGCCGCAAAGTCGGAACGCATGGATGACCTGACCGAAGCGCGCACTCTGCTGGAATGCTGCAATCAAGCGCCGTATGCAGTGGTGAAGAAGATTGCGCGCAGGCAGCGCAGCGAGCATCCGCCGCTGCTGTATGATTTGACCACGCTTCAGCAGGAGGCCAACCGGCTGTTCGGCTTCACTGCCCAGCAGACGCTGGATTACGCCCAGAGCCTGTACGAGAAGCAGCTGCTGACCTACCCGCGCACGGACAGCCGGTATCTGACGCAGGACATGCAGGAGAAACTGCCGGAACTGGCTGCCCGCGTGTGCCGTGCGCTGCCTTTCGCATCCGCCTTGGAACTGCACCTGCATCCCGAACGGGTTGTGGATGACAGCAAAGTCAGCGACCACCCCGCTATCATTCCGACCGCCGCAATGCCCGCTCAGGCGCAGCGCATCAATGCCCTGACGACGGGCGAACGCGACTTGCTCCACCTCGTCTGCACCCGGCTGCTGTGCGCGCTGGAAGAACCTTTCGTGTATGAAGAAACAGCCGTCACGCTGATGTGCGGTGCGCATGAATTTGGGGCAAAGGGCAGACGGATTATCCAGATGGGCTGGAAGCGCATTTGGTACACCTTCCGCGGAAGCCTTGGCGGACGGATGAACGAAGAGGAGAAGATGCAGGAAAACGTCATCTCGGCTGACCTTGCAGAAGGCACGAAACTGCCGATTCGTCGCGTATCCATTGAGGAAGGCAAGACCACCCCGCCGCCGCATCACACCGAAGGCACGCTGCTGCACGCAATGGAAACCGCCGGTGCAGCGGACATGCCCGAAAATGCGGAGCGGAAAGGTATCGGCACACCTGCCACCCGTGCTGCCATTTTGGAGAAACTGATTGAAACGAAGCTGATTGAGCGCGTCGGGGAAAAGCGGAAGAAGGTGCTTGTGCCGACGACCAAGGGAAAAGCTCTTGCCGCAGTGCTGCCGGAAAGTCTGCGTTCACCCCTGCTGACATCTGCATGGGAGCAGCGCTTGCAGCAAATTGAACAGGGCGTAGAGAAGTCCGAAGATTTCATGCGGGATATTCAGGCGTTCGTAAAAGAGCTGACGGTGAATCCGCAGCGAGTTGAACATGCGGAGACGCTGTTCCCGCCGCTCCGGGAGAAAATCGGCAGCTGCCCCAAATGCGGCGCGGCAGTCACGGAGCATCCCCAGGGGTATCTGTGCGAAAACCGTATCTGCGGATTCGCACTCTGGAAAAAGGGCGGTATCCTTGCCCATGCGGAAATACCCCTGACTGCTGCCGAAGCAAAGACGCTGCTGACAAAGGGGACTGTCCGCAAAACCGGCTTGCACTCCACCCGCACCAACGCCCGCTATGATGCTGTGCTGCATCTTGATTTCGACAAGGATGGCAGGGCAATCCTGCGCCCGCGCTTTGACTGATGAAAGGATGATAAAAATGAAGAAACTCATGGCGCTCCTGCTCGCGCTGCTGACCTGCTTTGCCGCTGCCTTAGCGGATACTGGAAGTAGACCGGAAATTCCGCAGGGAACGCTGAATGCTGAGGTAATGTCGTTTACGCCGGGGCAAACCTATGCGGTGTATTCCGCGCCGGACAGCAGAAGCATCCGCGGCGCGAAGGGACGCGCGCGGGTCAGCACCAACGGCTGGATTCAGGTGTTCGGCGCGGAAGGCGACTGGCTGCTGGTGCAGTATGCCATCACCCCGGAGCACTGCCGCATCGGGTATATTGACAAGAATGCACTGCCCCAAGATGCCGCTGTTCCCGCACTGGCGCTGGAAGCCGTGCCCGCCATCGTCAGCTATGATGTTTCCGTAACGGATGACCCGCTGATGAGCCAGACGCCGCTGACCCGCCTGACGGAAAACACCAGCGTAACGGCGCTTGCGAGCATGGGCGACTGGACGTACATCGAAGCGGGTACGGGCAAGAGCCGCTTCCGCGGGTTCGTCCCCACCGAGTGTCTGCTGGGAACAGTTACCGACACCCGCGAGGCGAACCGCGCCATCCTCGGCAGCTGGAAACTGTATGCGGGCAGCTCCGTGGATGCGGAACAGATGACCTTCCTTGCGGATGGCAGCATGACGGGCTGCGCAGTGCTGGCAGACGGGACGCGCGCTGATTTCTGCGGCACATGGGAGATTCAGGAATACGATACCCGCCGCGAACGCTACTGGAACGAGTCGGAGTTTGAACTGACGCTTTCGCACGGCAGCGTTACGGAACAGTATGGGCTGCGGATTTGCCGCCAGATGACGGCGGATGGCGGATATAAGTACGCACTGATTCTCTCCGACGGCACAAAGGAAAGCAGCATGGTACTGGAATAAAGGAGGCGTGATTTCTCCCAAACGCCAGCCGCCCTCCCGATTTTTCCGGAAGGGCGGCTGGGTTCAATTCCATTCAGGCTGCGTCAAAAAGTCGCGGATGTTTCGGTGCTTGATGCCGTCGCGGCTCATGTCAAGCTCGTCCATCGACACCACATATTTGGGGAAGTTGTCCGGCACGGAAGCGTAAACGCCAAATTCCCGCTGAATCGTCTCTTCGGAAGCCAGCAGATAGCATACCTGCACATAGAGCTTTTCGTGCTGCTTCTGCCCGACGAAATCAATCTCCCGGCTGCCGATTTTACCGACGGTGACGGTGTAGCCGCGGCGCAGCAGCTCCATGTAGACGATGTTTTCAAGAATGAGGTTGATGTCCTTCATGTTCCCGCCGAACACCGCTTCCCGCAAGCCGTGGTCTGCCATATAGTATTTCTCGTTCGTCGCGAGAATCTGTTTGCCTTGCAAATCCTCCCGATTGACCTGATAAAACAGGTACGCTTCGGTGCAGTATTTGATGTAATTCAGCACCGTTTCGGGCGCAACCGTGCGGTGTTCGCTTTTCAGAAACTTCGCAATGGATGTGGATGCGAACGTTGTGCCGATATTGCCGATGACATACGCCACAATGCGGGCAAGCAAATCCACATCGCGGATTTTGTTGCGCCTGACCACATCGTTGAGGACGACCGAATTGTAGATGTCATGCAGATACTGCCTGCATGGTTCGGGCGCATAGCGGAGATTGGCAAGGTAGGGCATCCCGCCCAGCGTCAGGTACTGCTGAAAAGCTGCCGCGTCTGATGCACCGGGTTCAACCGTTCGGTAGAGTTCGAGAAATTCAGCAAAAGAGAAGGGGTAAATGGTAAATTCCACATAGCGCCCGCCCAGCACGGTCGCCAGTTCGCCGGACAGCAGCTTGGCGTTGGAGCCGGTGATGTAAATGTCGCAGTCCAGCTCAATGCGGAAGGAGTTAATGGCTTTTTCCCACTGCGCAACTTCCTGAATCTCGTCAAAAAACAGGTAGACTTTGCCCTCGATGGCAGCTGCCTGTTTCAGCACCTCGTCGTGCAGCGCCTGTGCCGTGCAGAGGTGCGCATTGCTCATGACCTCGAAGTTAAACGAAATCATCTGCACATCCTGAACGCCTGACGCTTTCAGCTCGTCCTGGATGAGATTCAGCATGACGGACTTGCCGCAGCGCCGGATGCCGGTCATCACCTTCACCAAATCTGTCCCGATAAACGGGCGGATACGCTTCATATACATTTCCCGCTGAATCATGCGGCACAGCCTCCCTTCGATGATACACATAGTATGGCACATCTGCGAAGAAAAATCAAGCAGAAACAAAAGACTTTTTCAGCTATAACTGAAAAACTTCATCTTTGACGCAGAAAATTCACTTACAGATTATCTCAATTGCGCTTTTCCTGCGCCGAAGCACTCATACCACCAAAACAAAAAGAACGAAATGGAGCGATAAAAAACAATGACATACCTAAATCAGCTGATGCGCGCCCGGCGCCTGACCAAGGCGGAACTTTCCCGGAAGAGCGGCATCCCGGAAACCACCCTGCGCGATTTGCTCAGCGGCAGCGTGCGGCTGGAGAACTGCAAGGCGGGCACGATTCTCCGCCTTGCGCGCGCCTTCCATGTTTCCGTTGAGGAACTCCTGATGCACGGCGGCGAACACCCTGCGGATTATCCGGAGCATCGTGCGCAGTCCGTGCCGGAGGACGAGCAGACAGCGTTCTGCGCGCTGCTTCATGCCCTCTCGCAGCTGCTGCCCGATTCCTGATGACCGCGCAGATGGTGGACTGCATCGGACTGCTTGCCCAGCAGGAATGCCCGCGCTGCCGGCAGGGATTCTGCACGGAAACGGACGAGCGCTGCCGCCTGATAGAGCAGGACGAACGCAGCTTCCAAGCCGGAAGCCTCGACTGCGCCTATTTTGCTGACTGCGTAATGCCCGCCGACTGGACGCTGACCGACCTTGCCGCCTACGCGCTGTGGTATGCGAGCGGCGCAGACTGACGCAGAGGAGAAAAACATGCAGACAAAAGTACAAGCCTATGTGCAGCTGGCGGATGAAACATCGCTGAAAATCACAGGCAATTACCTTGACTGGTTGTCGTTCCTGACCACGGCATCAAGGCTCTATAAATATCCCTATCACGACCAGCTGATGATTTATGCGCAGCGCCCGGATGCAAGCGCCTGTGCCGCGTATGAGCTCTGGAACGGCACTATGCACCGCTACATCCGGCGCGGCGCAAAGGGCATTGCCCTGCTGAACCCAACTGCCAATGGGATGCGCATCCGGTATGTCTTTGACGTGTCGGACACGGGAACGCGGGCAGATTCGCGAAATGTAGACGTGTGGCAGCTGACGGAAGCGGCAGAACCGGCTGTCCGCAAGATGCTGGCAGAAGAATTTTCTGCGGATGCGTCGATGCGCCTTGCCTTGCAGATTGACCAGCTTGCCGAGCGTCAGGCGCTTGCCTACTGGAACGAACACCGCCGCGACATCCTCGACAGTGTTGACGATTCGGCATTATCGGAGTACGATGATTTTGCGGCGGGGGCATCCTTCCGAAAAGCAGCGGCGGCAAGCATCTCGGCTGTCATCCAGACCCGATGCGGACTGGAGCCGGAGCTGCTGCGGGAGGATTTTCAAGAGGTCATGGACTGGAACACGCCCGCAGCCGCGGCGGAACTGGGCACGGCAGTCAGCACGATTGCCGAGCAGGTTCTCCGCCAGATAGAAAGAACTGTCCGAAATGCGGAAAGGAGCATGGAACATGAGCGAACTGAAGTACACACAGCACGGGGATTGCCTGCTGCCGGAAATGAAACTGACCGAAGAGGAACAGCAGCCGCTGGGCAAGTACGGGATGATGCGCCAGCAGTATCTGGCGAGCGAGCGTCCGGGGCTGTATACGCGGCTGCTCCTGAGCGGCCGACTGATGACGCACCTGCACGAAATCGAGCAGAGCGCGCAATATCGGCTGAACAGCCTGATGCACATCCTGCCGAAGCAGAGCGGCGTGACCGAGGACATGAAGGCGGAGAACCCGATGCGCTGGGCGGCGCAGATGAACAGCCTGAAACATCAGGCGGAGGAAATGATTCTTTCGGAGCTGATTTACAGCTAAACGGTTATACGCCGCAGCTGGAGCAGATGAGTTTTTTCCTGCCGACAGAAAACGAGCAGATTCAGCTGGTGGACAATTTTGAGGCGGAGAGTGCGCAGGCACCCTTCGCTTTTTCTGTGCCGCAGGAAGTGGTGGATGAATTTCTGCGCAGCGGCAGCAATACGGCTGACCATCGGATGAAGGTCACGGCGGACTTTGCCAAGCAGCTTTCGCCTGAAACCATTGCCCAGCGCCTTCCGCGGATTTATCACGGCGGATTCGGCATGATGTACATGGGCAAGCCGTACAGCGCGTGGTACGACGCAACCGGCATTCGGGTTGCAAGCGGGAAAAGCGCCCGCGATGTACCGAATGCGCAGCGGATTGCATGGGCGGATGCCGCACGGCGCATCGGGGAGCTGCTGGAATCCGGCGAATTTCTGGGGATGATGGAGCTGGCACAGACTCCGGTGCATGAGCGTTCAATGGCAGCGCAGGGACTTTGGTACATGTACCACGATATGGCGGAGAAAGGCAAAGGCTATTTTCCCGCCATGAAGAGCATTCGCGGCAGCAGCTTCCCCGAAGAAACGGCGCGGCTGACGGAGCAGCTTGCCAACCCGGAATTTCTGTCAAGGCTGACAGCAGAAGCAGCGCAGTTTGCGGAAGATGCGCGGGAAAATCGGAACCTACTGCGATTTCCCTTCCACAACCCGGAGGCTGTCCTGAACACGCTCAAAGAGCTGGCGTTTCCGCGGCGCGGCTATGACTCCCTGCTTGCCGAAGTCACCAAGCCGGACGGCTTCATCACGGAGGATGAAATCGACGATACGCTCAGCAGCGGCGGCAATATGTCGGGCGGCAAACGGCGCATCTACCAGTATTTCACCGAAACGCCTGCACGCTCGATGACCGAAAAAGCAAATTTCCTCAAAGACGAGTATGGCATAGGCGGGCGTTCTCCTGCGGTATCCGGTGCGGATGGCAGCAATGAAGCGCATGACAGCAAGGGCATTGTGCTGCAAAAAAACGGCTGCGCGCCTGTCAAAATGCAGTGGACGAAGGCGGCGGCGCGCATTGACACGCTGATTCGCCAGGGGCAGTACCTGACGCAGGATGCAGCCGCCGACCGTGGCAGACAAGAAGCAGACGAAGATGCCCTCCCAAAGGAAGTAGCGCCGGATGTGGACGATGAAAATCGGGCGGAGCAAGGCAAAGAAGCAGACGAATCTGTTTCCGCCGAGGAAAGCGCCGCACCTGCTGATGCCGCTGAAAATCCAGCTTCCTCCGAAACCGCTGCCTATGCGGTCGGCGATACGGTCTATCTGGACGACACGCTCTTTGTGATCGAGGCAAAAAGTGCGTTCGGCGTTCAGCTGCGCGACCCGTCCCAGCGCTATCCTATTTTCCGAGCGGAAAGTCTGCCGCGCTTTGAGCGGCTGCTGGCAGCGGACGAACGGAATGCACATTTCCTGCCAGCAGCAGAAACCGCGCTGCGGAATATCGTGCTTGATTTGTCCGCCAGCGCATCCGAACAGCGCGAACCAGCGCCTGAACAGCCAGCAGCAGAAAACTTCCGCATTACGGATGAGCATTTGGGGGAAGGCAGCGCAAAGGCGAAATTCAGTGCGAACATCGAAGCCGTTTCCGTGCTGAAGATGGTCGAAAGCGAGCATCGCCCGGCATCGCCGCAGGAACAGGAAGTGCTGTCCCGCTATGTGGGCTGGGGCGGCTTGCCGCAAGCCTTTGATGAGCGCAGCGAGGCGTGGCACAGCGAATACAGCGCGCTGAAATCCCTGCTGACACAGGAAGAATACGAAGCCGCCCGTGCATCTACCCTGAATGCGCATTACACCAGCCCGACCGTTATCCGTGCCATTTATGCGGCGGTGGAACAGCTGGGATTTCGGTCGGGCAACGTGCTGGAACCCAGCTGCGGCGTGGGCAATTTCTTCGGGATGCTGCCAGACAGCATGAAGGAAAGCCGCCTGTACGGGGTGGAGCTGGACAGCATCACAGGACGCATCGCCCAGCAGCTGTATCCCAAGGCGCACATCACCATTGCAGGCTTTGAAACGACTGACCGCAGGGATTTCTTTGACCTTGCCATCGGCAATGTGCCGTTTGGGGCGTATCAGGTGCAGGACAAAGCCTTTGCCCGCCACAATTTCCTGATTCACGATTACTTTTTTGGTGCGACTCGTTCCTAAGTGAAAAGCTTAGGTGCAAATTTTGAAAGGCAGGTGAACCAGAATATTTGCAAACTAACAATTCGATTGGTGGAATGATGGGGTAACGCCCTGAAACGCCATCCTTAATACTCCGACTGGCTCTGCTCAAAAGGCAGATGTTCAGAAGCTCGGTGAAGTCGGCAGAGAGCTACCGTCTTGCGGCTGTGTGAACACCGCAACGAAAGCTGTCCAGCGGTGGATGGTGTAGCCTATATGCCGGAGGTCTACAAAATATCTATGGTGAGAATGACCGTAAAAAGTCTGACGAATCCTCGAATGTAAGGGTCTATAAGTAGGCTGTATAGAAATGTGCAGTTATCCAAACGGATAGTATGTGGGGAAAAGTAAGAATCGAAGACATGAAATTCCCTATGCCGTTACAGGCGGCATCAAGCATGCAGGTTCAGAGAGGACATCTACGGATATATGGATAGATAGAATTGTTGGAACGAGGAAAGCAGAAAAGCTAACCAAAGGTTAGTTAGCGCAGGAAATCATAACTGCGTGAATTTTCTGTGAGAGCGATGGCACGACCGTTGATGTTCCTGTAATGGGAACGGAGGAACAGCCATTAGCCGTTTATGATTTTCAAATAATAGCAAAGTAAACATTCACAGCTTCGAGTATGACAAAGAAAAGGCAAAGCTGAACAAGCTACGCCAACTGGCAAATATGCAAGCCATCTAATATCAAAATGAGTTTCTTTACTGCTCGAAAATTGTAAGTTTACTTTAGTTAATACTGAATCCTAAACGGTGGAACGCCGTGTGCGGTGAAAGTCGCACGCACGGTGTGGAGCGGGGGAAAATCCGAAGATAACTTCAAAGGATTACCTATCGCTATCGAAAACGCTGGAACAGGTGCGTCCCGGCGGCGTGATTGCCTACATCACCTCCAAGGGGACGATGGACAAGCAGAATCCGGCAGTGCGCCGGTACATTGCAGAGCGCGCCGAACTGTTAGGCGCGATTCGGCTGCCGAACACAGCGTTCAAGGCGAATGCCGGCACGGAAGTCACGTCGGACATCCTCTTTTTGCAGAAACGCGAGCGCCCGCTGGCGGTCGAACCCGATTGGGTGCATCTGGGACAGACGGCAGACGGCATTCCGGTCAACAGCTATTTCGCGGCGCATCCCGAAATGATGCTGGGGACAATGGTGCGCGAACCCGGTCTTTACGGCAACGAGAATGAAACCGCGTGCATCCCGCTGGAAGGTGCAGTGCTTTCCGAGCAGCTGACCGAGGCGGTGCAGCATATCCGCGGAGAGTATCAGGCAGCAGAACTGCCGAATGAGCTGGAAGGCGAAGCAGCGGCAGATACGATTCCAGCTGACCCCAATGTGAAAAATTACGCCTTCACAATGGTGGATGGCGAGGTATACTACCGCACCAACTCCGTCATGGCCAAACAGAAATTGCCCTTGCCCGCGCTGGAGCGAATCCGCGGCATGATTGACCTCCGGCAGCAGGTGAACGACCTCATTCAGGCGCAGCTGGACAATGCGGATGATGCTGCCCTTGCGCCGATACAGGCACGGCTGAATCAGCAGTACGATGCGTTTACGGCAAAGTACGGGCTCATCAACGCCCGCAGCAATGCCAACGCGTTTTCGAGCGATTCTTCCTATTATCTGCTCTGCTCGCTGGAAGTCCTCAATGAGCAGGGCGGATTGGCGCGCAAGGCGGATATGTTCACCAAGCGGACAATTCGCCAGCAGACGAACATTACGCACGTTGATACAGCGGCGGAAGCGCTGGCCGTCTCCATTGCGGAGAAAGCGCGGGTTGACCTGCCATACATGGCGCAGCTGACGGGCATTGAGCCGGAACAGCTGACCAAGGAATTGAACGGCGTTATTTTCCCGGTTCCGAATCAAGACATTTATGTGACTGCCGACGAATATCTGTCGGGCAATGTGCGGCAGAAACTGCGGGAGGCAATGCAGGCAGCAGTGCAAAATCCCCTGTATCTGCCGAACGTAACCGCTCTGAAAGCCGCGCAGCCCAAGGATTTGGATGCTTCCGAAATCGACGTGCGGCTGGGGGCAACGTGGCTGGACAAGTCGGTGATTCAGGACTTCATGCTCGAAACCTTCGCTCCGCCGATGTATCTGCATCGGGTGATTCATGTGAACTATTCTGAATATACGGCGGAATGGAACATTTCGGGGAAATCTGCGGTATCCGAGAGCAATGTGAGCGCGTATGTGACGTATGGCACAAGGCGGGCAAACGCCTATCGGATTCTGGAGGACACGCTGAATCTTCGGGATGTCCGCATCTATGATATGGTCACTGACCCGGATGGAAAGGAGCGGCGCGTCCTCAACCAGAAGGAAACGACGCTGGCGCAGCAGAAGCAGCAGGCCATCAAGGCGGTGTTCCGTGAGTGGATTTGGAAAGACCCGAACCGGCGCGAAACGCTGGTGGCGCAGTATAACGAGCTGTTCAACGCCACCCGTCCCCGTGAGTACGACGGGCAACACATCACCTTCGGCGGCATGACCCCGGATATTCAGCTTCGCGAGCATCAACGGAACGCTGTTGCACACATTCTGTACGGCGGCAATACGCTGCTGGCACACGAAGTGGGGGCAGGGAAAAGTGCGACACGTTCGTAACTGAAAAGGTTACGCACAAGTCAGCTAACAATAGAATCGGGAACTGGAAAGGAGTCCCTGAAAAGACTTGGAGAACTAATATTCTGATAGGTGGAATGATGGGGTAACGCCCTGAAACGCCTACCTTTGCGATATGCGGCAGTCCTCTGTAACAAGGATTGCGGTATAACGCTCGCTAAAGTCGGCGGAAATGCACCCAAACGGATTATGCCGTGGAAAGTGTCCCAGAGGTGGGATATGTGCATGATACGCCGGAGGTCTATAAACTGCCTATGGTCAGAATGTCATGGATGACTGACGAAATCCCGAATGTACGGGTCTAAAAGGCGCAGGAGCAGAAATGCTCCTTTCCGATTACGGAAGTATGTGAGGATGAGTAAGAATTTTTACTATGAAAGTCCTTGCGGTGTTACAGGCACCGCCCAGCATACAGGCTCAGAGGGACACCTAAGGGCAGATATGTACAGATAGGAATATTGGAACGTGGAAAGGCTGGAACACGGAGCCAGTTACAGGCTATGAGGTGTTGGATTGGAAAGCGCATTGCGTATAACAATCCTTTATCCAGCTGAGAGAGATGGCACAGTACCGTTGAAGCCGTGGAAACACGGTGGAGGGATGGCCATTAGTCGTCAGCAATCAATAAATTGAAAACTATACAGACACAAAGGTTCGAGTATGACTAAGAAAAGCGAAATCCCCCATACAAGGAGGAAAGTACCTGACTTTGGCAAACAAGAAGAAACCCTTGAAGAAACAAAAAATCCGCAATTCCGAATACTACGATATGCAGCTCGCTCTTGACGAATTGTATGCCGCAAGTGTCAAGGGGCAACGGTTCTGCAATCTGGTGGAACTAATAAAACGCCCCGAAAACATCAAGCTGGCCTACAGAAATATCCGAAAGAACAGCGGCAGTCGAACGGCGGGTGTGGATAATAAGACAATAAGCGATTTGAACAAATGGAACGAAAATGCTCTGGTCGCCCATGTTCAGCGCAAGCTGGACTGGTATGTTCCTAATGCTGTCCGCAGAGTTGAGATACCAAAGGACAACGGGAAAACCCGTCCCCTCGGAATACCCACGATTATGGACAGGCTCATTCAGCAATGTATTCTGCAAGTATTAGAACCTATCTGTGAAGCAAAATTCTTCAAACGAAGCAATGGTTTCAGACCAAACCACAGTGCAGAAAATGCCATTGCCCAAGCGGAGAGAATGATACAGAACGTCGGTTGCCACTATGTCATTGATATAGATATCAAGTCTTTCTTTGACAATGTGAACCACGGAAAACTGCTGAAGCAGATGTGGACACTCGGAATTAGGGATAAAAAGCTGCTGTCTATCATTTCTGCCATGCTAAAGGCAGAAGTGGCTGGAATCGGTTTTCCCGAAAAGGGTACGCCACAGGGCGGTATCATTTCCCCACTGTTGTCAAACATCGTCCTGAATGAACTGGATTGGTGGATTGTCAGCCAGTGGGAGGAAATGCCCACCCAAAGGAACTATGTACACAGAATCTATGCGAATGGAACTCCCGACAAAAGCAGTACCATCCGAACCCTGCGCAACTACACGAATCTGAAAGAGTGCTATGTTGTCCGCTATGCAGATGATTTCAAAATCTTCTGTAAAAAGCGGTCAGATGCAGTCAAGCTGTTCGAGGCTACGAAACAATGGCTTTTAGATCGTCTGGGACTGGAAATCAGCCCAGAGAAATCAAAGATCGTAAATCTGAAACGCCATTACTCTGAATTTCTTGGCTTTAAGCTGAAAGTTCGAACAAAAGGAAAGAAGCCAGATGGACAACCAAGGTATGTAGTAGAAGCGCATATCAAGGATAAAGCATTGCAGAAAATCCGGGAGAAAAGCAAGGAAATTATTGGGCAGATACGGCAGACCTATGACCCAGGAATGGAATATCGTCTGATACAGAAATACAACTCCTATGTCATGGGCGTTCATAACTATTACAGCATTGCAACCCATGTGAATATTGACTTTCACAAAATCGCTTTCGATGTCAAAAAGAGCCTTTACAACAGATTGAAGCACAGACTGCAAAAGAAAGGTCAAATCACAAACAGGTATATCAAGGAGAAATACGGCACAAGCCGGGAGGTGCGTTATCTGAATGGTCATGCCATCGTCCCGATTGCCTATGTTCAGCATAGAGTACCTATGGATAAGAAAAGTCGGGTAAACAAGTACACGCCAGAAGGACGGGTTGAGATTCATAAGAATCTTGCTGGTATCAATATGGCAGTACTCTATCATCTGATGAACAATCCATGCGGTAAGCAAAGTGTGGAATACAACGATAACCGCATTGCGCTCTATGTTGCACAGAAAGGAAAATGTGCCGTCTCCGGTGTGGAACTGGAAGCAAAGCAAGTGGACTGTCACCACAAAAAGCCATTGGTGCTTGGGGGCAATGACAGCTACCAAAACCTGATTATTGTCTCCGCTGTGGTTCACATTCTCATTCATTCCAGTAATGAGCGCACCATCCGAAAATATCTGAAAGTGCTAAACCTGGATAAAAAGCAGTTGGCAAAGCTCAATAAACTTCGTGTGATGGCAGAAATGCAGGAACTCGTTTTCTAAAGGGCAAATCTGTTTGATGTATAGATTGTCATAAAAAGTGCTGACGATGGAAAGCCGTGTGATGGGAAACTGTCACGCACGGTTTGGAGCGGGGGAAAATCCGGAGGAACGGATATGCAGCCTGCGGCTGCATATCCCGCCCAAAGGATTACCTATCGCTATCGTTTGAAATGGTGGCAGCAGCGATGGAATCCAAGCGGCTTGGGCTTTGCCAGAAGCCGCTTTTTGTCGTCCCCAATCATTTGACCGAGCAGTGGGCATCCGAGTTCATCCGCCTCTATCCCTCTGCCAGCATTCTGGTTGCCACGAAAAAGGACTTTGAGCGCGCCAATCGGCAGAAGTTCTGCGCGCGCATTGCGACGGGCGATTATGACGCGGTAATTATCGGGCACAGCCAGTTTGAGCGGATTCCCGTCTCGCAAGAGCGGCAGCAGCGCCTTCTCCGGGAGCAGCTGGATGACATTACGCATGGTATCGAAGAACTCAAGTACCAGCGCGGCGAACAGTTTTCCATCAAGCAGCTGGAACGCACCCGCAAACAGCTGGAAAATCGGCTCTCCAAACTGGAAGCCGAGGAACGGAAGGATGATGTCGTCACCTTCGAGCAACTGGGGGTGGACAGACTCTATGTGGACGAGGCACATTCATTCAAAAATTTATTTTTGTATACAAAAATGCGGAACGTCGCAGGGCTTTCGCAGACAGAATCGCAGAAATCATCGGATATGTTCCTGAAATGCCGATACATGGACGAAATCACCGGCGGCAAGGGCATTGTGTTTGCAACGGGTACGCCCGTCAGCAACAGCATGACCGAGCTGTACACCATGCAGCGCTACCTGCAGTACGGCACATTGCAGCAGAAAAGCATGTCGCATTTTGATGCGTGGGCTTCCACTTTCGGGGAAAGCACAACCGCGATTGAACTCGCTCCGGAAGGGACGGGCTATCGGGCGCGGACGCGCTTTGCGAAGTTCTTCAACCTCCCGGAGCTGATGAACCTTTTCAAGGAAGTTGCGGACATCAAGACGGCTGATCAGCTGAATCTGCCCCGACCGACCGCGCACTACGAAACGGTGGTGGTGAAGCCGTCTGCCTATCAGCAGGAAATGGTGCAGGCGCTTTCGGAGCGGGCGGCAGCGGTTCACAGCGGCGCGGTTGATCCGAGCGTGGACAATATGCTGCGCATCACCTCCGACGGGCGGAAGTTAGGGCTTGACCAGCGGCTGATGAATCCGCTTCTGCCGGATGATCCGGGCAGCAAGGTCAACGCCTGCGTCCAAAACATTGTCCGCATCTGGCGCGAAGGAGCGGCGGAAAAGCTGACGCAGCTGGTGTTCTGCGACCTGTCCACCCCGCGCGGCAAGGCGGCTTCGGAGAAGGAAGCAGCGGATGCGGACACGCTTCTGGCGGACGAAACGGGCAGCGAGAACTTCAACGTGTATGACGATATTCGCACCAAGCTGATTGCGCAGGGCATCCCGAAGGAGCAGATTGCCTTTATCCACGAAGCGAATACGGAAGTGCGGAAGAAGGAACTTTTCGCGAAGGTACGCAGCGGGCAGGTGCGCGTCCTGATGGGCAGCACCGCAAAAATGGGCGCGGGAACAAATGTTCGTGCGACTCGTTTGTAACTGAAAAGGTTACGCTCAAGTCAAAATTCTGCAAGATTGAAAGGAGCTTGGAAATTGATTTGAAGAACTGATATTCCAACAGGTGGAATGAGGGGGCAACGCCCTGAAACGCCTGCCTTGATACTGCGGTGTGCGGCAAGGTTTGCAGAAATTGAGCCGTGCAAAGCCCGCTGAAGTCGGCGGAAATCTGCCCCAACAGGCAGTCATGTGCTGTGGAAAGTGTCCCAGAGGTGGGATATGCAGATGATACGCCGGAGGTCTATAAAATCCCTATGGTGAGGATGTCATCCATGACCGACGAAGTCCGAGTGTTAGGGTCTATAGCGTGATATGGCAGAAATGTCATTGTCGTAAATGTACGGCGTGCGTGAGGTTGAGTAAAAATGGACGTTATGAAAAACCTTGGAGTGTTACAGGCACTTCCAAGCGCACAGGCTCATAGGACAGCCTAAGGGGATTATGCACAGATAGGAATATCGGAACGAGGAAAGGTCGGAACGCTGAGTGTCTGCACACGATGAAGCGGTGGTTACGAAAAATCGAGCAGTGAAACAAGTAACCTTTATCCTGACTGAGAGCGGCGGCAAGACTGATGAAGCCCCTGTAACAGGGGCGGAAGAATAGCCGCCAGTCATTTGCAAAACAAATATTCTAAAAAGCAATATATCAAAGGTTCGAGTAAGACTAAAAAAGGCGAAAGCCGACTTTGACAGGACGAAAACTGCTCAAACGCCAAAAGCTGAGGAACAACGAATACTATGATATGCAGTCAGTATTCGACGAACTGTATGAAAATAGTCTTGCGAAATGTGAATTTAAGAATCTTATCAGCATCATCACGGCTGAAGAAAATATCAGGTTAGCTTATAGAAATCTAAAAAAGAATGCTGGAAGCAGAACGCCCGGTACGGATGGGAAAACCATCGCAGACCTTGCAAAAATGAGTGAGCCGGAACTGATTGGTTTTGTACAGCAAAAATTCAACTGGTATCAGCCGCGGTCTGTCAGACGAAAAGAGATTCCCAAGGGAAATGGCAAAACCAGACCTCTTGGGATTCCCACCATCGTGGACAGACTGATACAGCAATGTGTCCTGCAAATCAATATGTGGTCATATCACATATTGCACCCAAAGCATTGGACAGGATAAAGGAGACTGCGAAAAAGAAAGTCAAGGCAATCCAGCACTCATCCGGTGAAATGGAAGAATTCAAGGCTGTAAGCGACTACAACAGTTTTGTCATGGGTATCCACAACTACTACCGCATGGCAACTGCTGCGTCCACGGACATACAGCGATTAGCATTTGAAATTAAGATTTCTATAAAAAACAGGCTGCAAGAGCGAGTAAGGCGACGAAGCAATCAAACAATTCCTGAATATGCCAAACGGTATGCAAGGAGCAGGGAAATACGCTTTATCGGCAAGAACATCCTGCTTCCAATTGGTTATATTCAGCACCATCCGCCAATTCATAAAAAGAAGTCGGTGAATAAATACACCGCTGCTGGACGAGCGGAAATACACAAGAATCTGGAGTGTGTAGACATGTCAATCCTGCACAGTCTCATGAAAAACCCCATTACGAGCGCCACGGTGGAGTATAACGATAACCGTATATCCCTCTATGTGGCGCAGCAAGGAAAATGTGCCATTACGAAAAAGCAGCTGTCCCTTGAAGAAATCCATTGCCACCACAAAAAGCCTAAGTCGCTGGGCGGTGGAGACAATTACGTGAACCTGATTATTCTGCATGAACGGATTCACAGACTGATTCACGCAACGCAAAAAGGTACTATTTCTGCAATCATGCAGACCGTACAGCTAAACAAACAGCAGCTTGATAAGCTGAATAAGCTCAGAAAGTTAGCTGGAATCGAGGCAATTACGTTAGAGGAGCAAGACACCTGCTGCTGATTAGAATAACAATTTGTAAATGATGGAAAGCCGTGTGAGTGGAAACGCTCATGCACGGTTTGGAGTGGGGGAAAATCCGGAGGTGAGTTCGCCAAAGGATTACCTATCACTATAGGATCGTCTCGCCGCGTCGCACGACCTTGACTGCCCGTGGCGGCCGGGGGATTTGGAGCAGCGCGCGGGGCGAATCGTTCGTCAGGGCAACCGGAACAAGGACGTGTACATCTACCGCTATGTCACAGAGGCGACGTTTGATGCTTATCTGTGGCAGACGGTGGAAAACAAGCAGAAGTTCATCAGCCAGATTATGACCAGCAAAAGTCCCGTCCGCTCCTGCGACGATGTGGATGAAACGGCGCTGTCCTACGCGGAAATCAAGGCGCTGTGTGCTGGCGACCCGCGCATCAAGGAGAAAATGGATTTGGATGTGGACGTGGCACGTCTGCGGTTGATGAAGGCCGATCACCAAAGCCAGCAGTATCGGCTGGAAGATCAGCTGCTGAAAGTTTTTCCGCGGCAGCTGGAACAGGATGCACAGCTGCTGGAAGGTTTTGCGCAGGATAGGGCAACGCTGGCGGCGAATCCCGAACCCGAAGCGGAGTTCGGCGGGCTGACCGTTCGCGGAAGTTTCATTGAAGAGAAGGAAGCGGCGGGCAAAGCCATACTTGCCGCATGCAAGGAGGCCGCGCAAGGAAATCCGGTGGAGTTTGGCGCTTATCGCGGGCTGACCATGAGCATCCAGTTCGATT
>OLRV01001167.1_pt1 | contig 23148 bp, 23 predicted proteins | sample 1672421 | NCBI WGS metagenome assembly OLRV01 (sample SAMEA3136684, study PRJEB25190) | human gut metagenome | biome: human gut; feature: human-associated habitat; material: faeces | place: Austria | collected 2013
AAAAGCCCATGCGCAGGAACGATTCTTCCATTTCCCGCAGCGTCTGATGCAGGATATGTTCATGCCCCATGACGGGTTTGCGGCCCGGCAGGGTGATGTCGATTTTTTCCGATTCGATCTTGGCAGCCAGTTCTTTTTCCTTGACTTCTTCCATCTTCGCTTTCAGCTGTTCTTCGATGGCATTGCGGGCTGTATTGACCAACTGGCCGATTTTCGGCCGTTCTTCCTTGGAAAAGTTCTTCATTTCCTTCATAATCGCTGTCAGTTCCCCTTTTTTACCCAGGAACTGGACGCGGATATCCTGTACGTCCTGAAGATGTTCGCTCTTGGCGAGCTGTTCATTGACGGCCGCTTTAATGGCCTCGATCTTGTCACTGATCATGTTTTCTTCCTCCTAATGGCAAGTACATAAAAAATAGACTTCCGCCCCCTAAGGGGCGAAAGTCTGATTCGCGGTACCACCCTACTTGATTCTCGATTGTCCTGTAACGGGAACACCCGTCCTGCCTACTCCGTTCAACAGGAGGCTCTAAAGTGAACGCACGGGACAGCCGCTGCCGGGCTCTCAATCCATGACCCGGATTTCCTGTAAACGTCATCACGTCCTGTACTCTCTTTATCATTGCCATAATATTTTGTGTAATCTATTGTATCAGTAAAGTGTCTTATTGGCAATAACCAAACGCTGAATTTGGTTCGTGCCTTCGTAAATCTGCATGATTTTCGCGTCGCGCATGTATTTTTCGACGGGATATTCCTTGATATAGCCGTAGCCGCCCATGACCTGGACTGCATCGGTCGTGACCTGCATGGCGACGTCGGAAGCATTGCATTTGGCAATAGCAGCTTCGCGGCTGAAGTCCATGCCCTGGTCTTTCATCCAGCAGGCACGGTGGACGAGGAGGCGGGCACCTTCGACTTTCATGGCCATATCGGCGATCATGGCCTGGACCATTTCAAAGGAAGCGATGGGCTTGCCGAACTGGACGCGGACCTTGGCATAGTCACAGCAGGCCTGGAAAGCCGCTTCAGCGATGCCGACAGAAACGGCGCCGACGAAGGGACGGGCTGCATCAAGGGTATCCATGGCGATGCGGAAGCCGCGGCCTTCACGGCCGAGACGGTTTTCGACAGGGACGAAGCAGTCCTGGAAGATGAGTTCCGTCGTGTTCGAAGCGCGGATACCCATTTTGTTTTCTGCTTTGCCGACCGTGAAGCCCGGCGTGCCCTTGCGGACGATGAAAGCCGTCAAGCCGCGGATGCCGCCGGTCTTGCGGGTATTGGCAAAGACGACGAAGACTTCGGCCAGGGCCCCGTTGGTGATGAAGCATTTCGTGCCGTTGAGGATATAGCCCTTGCCGTCTTCCGTCTTCACAGCACGCGTCGAAACGGAACCGGCATCTGAGCCCGTGCCCGGTTCGGTGAGGGCGAAAGCAGCGAGATTGTCGTCATTGATGATGTCGAAATAGCGTTTCTTCTGATCATCGTTGCCGGCAATGATGACCGGATACGAAGCGAGCGCATTGGCAGCGACCGTCGTAGCGACGCCGGCACAGCCTTTGCCCAGTTCTTCATAGATTGCGGCAATGGTAATGGCATCGAGGCCGGCACCGCCGAATTCTTCCGGAATAGCGACGCCTAAGAGCCCCTGGGCAGCTAATTTTTCGAGGAGACCTTCGTGAAGTTTCCCTGTTTCGTCCATTTCAGAAGCATAGGGGACGATTTCTTTCTGCACCAAGTCGCGGACAACTTTGATGATCTCTTTCTGTTCGTCGTTATAAGCAAAATCCATCTTCTACTAACCAACCTTCCCTGTAATTCGTGAATATCATATCAATCGATTTTCTTCAAAATATAAAAAGACGACCGCCCTTTCACGATAATCCTGCCGGCCGCATCATAGCATTCGCAGCCGACGACGAGCGTCTTCCGGCCGTAATGGATGACCTGACCGATGCCCGTGATGTGTTCGCCACTCTTGACGCTGCGGATGTAATTCATGTTGATTTCCAGCGTCGTGATCTGCAGGCCCAGGGTACGGCAGGCCATGCCCATGAGGGTGTCGCAGAACGCTGCCAGGACGCCGCCTGAAGCGATGCCGCGGTAGTTGCAGGCATGCCGGCTGATATCGAAGCCCACGCGGACCCGTCCGTAATCGAGGTCTTCCGGAGTGCAGGGCATGCTCTTGAAGTACGGTGTCTGATCATAGACTTTTTTCAACTCGCAGCGCAGCCGTTCCTTAATATCCGGATCTGTCCGCTTCGTCTGTTCAGTCATCAGCATGACCTCCTTCAGCCGCTTCATAAGGACCGGTCACAAAGAACGTCCCCTTGCCGTGGGCTAAGTAGCGGTCCTGGTTATCGTAAAAATCACAAAGGGCTACCATTGTCGTGCGGCCGTTGTGGATGACCTTCGCCTCCGCCCTGATGAGGGTATTGGCAAAGGCCGGGCGCAGGTAATTCATGGCCAGGTCCAGGGTCAGGACAGCCTTGCCGCAGACAGCGCAGGCCGCTTCCATGGCCGAGTCAGCCAGTGAATAGAGGACGCCGCCGTACATGGTACCGTTCGGGTTGTCCCATTTCGAACCTTTATTTTCAAAGGTGAGGATCGTACTCTCTGTTTCAGCCTTTTCCACATGGAAATCCATGAACAAGTCAAATGGATTTTTATGGATTTCTTCTTCCCATTGTTTATTATCCATCGATAACTCCACTCCTTGGCCAATAACATAAATACCCTTACATTTTACTATACGAACAATCATCCGTCAAACAATTTCGTGGTTCGTTTGCCGTTCGTCGTTCATCGAAGATGGCTAAAAAAATTGAACCCCCACGACAAACGATATGCAAAAAGGGCTGCCGCATGAAGGCCGGAACCTCCATAGGACAACCCTTTATCCGACATGCCTGACCTGGTCTTTACCCCCACACTCGCCTGCCGGGACGTTCGCTCATAGACATCTGTCCCCCACTACTAGCCCTCTCGCGCTTTTTGCGCGGCAGGTCTTACTTCTAGGCCGCACTATGATCAGCACCGCTTTGGGTGCCTTACGTGGATCGCTTGGTCTGCGACTGACATCGACTTTCAACCACAGCGCATGTCATTGGTACATTATACGGGACGAGCCCGCACGTTGTCAATATTAGAACTTATAGCCCATACCGACCTGCCAGCCTTTGACGTCGTCATCGTAATTGTCGACATCGACGCTGCTGCTGCGGTACTTGATGTGGGCGTCCCAGTTCGGCGTGATGTCGTAGCCGACGCCGACTTCGTAGGTGTTGACGTCATCACCGACACCTACGGAAGCAAAGCCGAGCCAGCGGTCCGCCAGGGGGATCTGACCCTTGAGACCGACCTGGTAGCCGTAAGATTTCGTCGTGTTGTACGTTTCCGTCTTGACGTAGGATCCGCCGGCATAGGCCGAAAGATACGGCGTGAAGCGGTAGTTGCCGATGAGATAGTTTTCGTTGATCTTATTGTCGTTGTCGCCTTTGACGTAGTTGTTCACGTACTGGACGTCCCAATGATTGTTGAGGACGTACGTGACGTCGCCGCCGGTCAGACGGCTCTTGGCGCTGCGGCCGCCTTCCTTCTGGTCGAAGCCGTAGTTGGCATTGGCTTTCAGATCGCCCGGCTGGGGATCGCGGAGCGGTGCTGCCAGAGCGGCAGAAGTTACGGCAAAGGCTGCCAGAGTCGCTGCAATGATGAGTTTCTTCATATCTTACACCTCCATAGGACACAGGTTATTTTCTTCCATAATAACGGCTCAGGAGCTCTTCGCCGGCGGCGATGACCTGGCTCATGGGAATAACCGAAATACCTTTATAATTACCTTCGCGGATAATCTGTTTCATGCTCTTGCCCACTTCATAGTGATTCGTCGATTCGAGGACGATAGCCCGGTCCGTATAGGGTCCGTAGAGCTTGGGATTGCTCGGCCCGTACAGGGCCACGAGGGGCACGCCCTGACTGACGGCGACGTGCATAGGGCCGCTGTCATTAGTGATGAAGAGGGCACAGCAGCGAATGGCTGAGGCCAGTTCGCCGATGGTAAATTTCCCCGTCGCAATGATCGGTTTCGATCCCATTTGCGACGTCGCTTCTTTGACCATCCCTTCATCCATGGGACCGCCGAAGAAGACGCACTTGAAGCCGCGGCGGGCGAAATAGTCGGCGACGGCGGCGAAGCGCTTGGCCGGCCAGCGTTTCTGCGGTACGGCACTGCCGATGTTGAAGCCGATCAGGCCGTCGCTGTTGTGGACGCCGTGGGCACGGTAGAAGGCAGCGGCCTTTTCATCCCAGGCCCGGCAGGTAAAGAACTGCAGGCCGTCACTGCGGTAGTCATCGATGCCCAGTTGGGCCAGGACGTTGATATACATGTCAGCCGCGTGGAGATTGATGCGGTCCAGACGGGTGTAGCGGTCCATCAGGGGCCGTACCAGGAAATGGCTCATGCCGACGAACTTCTTGGCATGGATGACAGCGGCCAAAAAGGACGTACGTTCATTGGGATGCAGGTTGATCAGCAAATCGTAGTGATGCTGATGCAGGCGGCGGCCGATATGCCAGAGCGCGCGGACAGAGTTGTCCTTGCCCTTCTTATCGATCGTGACCAGGTGGTCGATGTTCGGATTGTAGCGGACGACGTCGGCCACTTTCTCATCGACGACGAGAGTGATTTCCGACCCCTGGGCATGACGGCGCAGGACCTGCAGGAACGGCGTGATAAGGATGAGGTCGCCTAAATGCATGAGAAAGGTGACAATTATTTTTTTGTTGCGCAGATTAATCATAGTTTCACCTTCTTGAGAACGTCTTCATAGGTTTGCCACAGTATGTCCGGCGTAATCTGGGCCATGCAGTCCGGATCATCGATGAGCGGCTGCTGAGGCGTCGCCTTCGACGTCGGCGACACAAGCATGTGGATATACGGCGCATGGGCACCGCCGTAAGGGCCGGTCCGCTGGGGACAAGTCGGCCCGAAAAGGGCGATCAGTTCTTTTTTCAGGGCATTGGCGATGTGGAGAGGCCCCGTATCGGCACTGACGTAGACCGCGCTTTCTGCAATGGCCGCCATGAGCTGGCGCAGGTCCGTCTTGCCGGTATAATCGAAGACGCGTCCCGACGCATCGCTGTCTTTCAGGGTTTTCCCCTTCGGTACATCGTCGCTGCTGCCGAGGAGGACGGCGTTCATGCCGGATGCCGTCAGGCGCTGCAGGAAGGCCTGCCAGTGCGCAAGCGGCCATTCCTTGACATCCCAGCGGGCACCGGGCACGATGGCCGCATAAGGGCCTGTCAGGCCGTCCGACGCCAGACGGCAGCGCCAGGCGTCCCGTTCGGCCCGGATATCGGGCAGAGGGAATTCGACGGCGTCGACGCGGCCGCCAAGGACGCGGACCGTATCAAGATAGCGTTCGATGACGTGGTCGTATTTATGCGGCCCTGTCAGGCCTTTGCTGACCAGAAAACTGCCTTCGCGCATCTCCCAGTAGCCGTATTTTTCCTTTGCGCCGCTGAGGAAGGCGACGATGGCACTCTTGGCCAGGCCCTGGAGATCGAAAGAGACATCGAAATCATAGGCATGGAGCGTACGGCGCAGTTCCTTCCAGTACGAAAGGGACTTGAGGCGCTTCTTGTCGATATAGACGACGTCGTCGATATAGGGTTTGCCCGGCAGGACCGGCGCAAACTGCTTGTGGACGGCCCAGACGATGCGGGCGTCAGGACAGTTCTGCCGCAGGGCGTAGAGCGTCGGCAGGGCGTGCAGGACATCGCCGAGAGAGCTCATCTTGATGACCAGTATATTTTTATATGCTTTCACGGCCCTTCCTTTCTGCGACAATGGCCCGGACGAAGTCGTCCAGCCTGCCGCCCTTGAACAGATAACCGTCGATGCCGGCCCGCTGGCCGCATTCGACATCGCGGGGCATATCGCCGATCATAAAGGAACGGGACAAATCGAGGTCGTAATCCTTCGCGGCCTGAAGGACCATGCCCGGCGCAGGCTTGCGCCAGTCGCTCTTCTTGTCATAGGCCTTGACAGGTGCGCCCTCAAGGTACGGGCAGTAGTAGACAGCCGTAATGACGCCGCCGGCCTTGGCCGCTTCCCGGCACATCCAGCGGTGCAGCGTCCGGACATCGTCTTCCGTGTAATAGCCGCGGGCGACGCCGCTCTGATTGGTGACGACGATGATGGCATAGCCTTCATGCGTCAAATAGGCCAGGGCCTCTTTGGCTCCGTCCATCCATTCGAAATCCTTGATGAAGCCCAGATAGGACTTATCGACGTTGAGGACGCCGTCGCGGTCAAAAAAGACGGCTTTCCTCATTCGTAATACCCATCGCTCTTTTCCAGGATGCTGCAGTATTCCTTAACAGCTTCCGGCAGGAGCGTAAAGCCGCGGTCATAGCCGGCCTGCATCAATTTCGTCGTATCCGCCTGGGTATAGCTCTGATATTTGCCCTTGAGGATTTCCGGGAAAGGCACGTATTCGATATGGCCTTTGCCGCAGTAGTCAATGATGCCCTGGACAAATTCATTGAACGTATGGCCGATGCCCGTGCCGCAGTTGTAGATACCCGAAAGGTCCGGATGTTCCCAAAAATAGAAAATGACGTTGACTACATCGTTGACGTAAATGAAGTCGCGGATCTGTTCGCCGTTGCCGTAGCCCGCCGTCCCTTCGAAAAGGGTGATTTTGCCGGTCTTCTGCAGTTCATGGTATTTCTGGAAAATCAGAGAGGCCATGCGGTCCTTATGGTTTTCCTGGGGACCGAAGACGTTAAAATAGCGGAAGCCGACGATCTGGCTCTTGGCCAGGGGCATGACGCGGCGCACGAAGCGGTCGAACTGGAGCTTGGAATAGGCATAGGGATTGAGGGCCTGTTCACACGACGGGTCTTCGCGGAAGCCGTTCTTGCCACTGCCGTAGGTCGAAGCCGACGAGGCATAAAGGAACGGGATTTTGCGCTGCATGCAGTAGCGCAGGAGGTTCTTACTGCCTTCGTAATTGTTCTTCATCATGTAGCGGCCGTCGTAATTCATCGTGTCCGAGCAGGCCCCTTCATGGAAGACGACGTCGATGTAACCGCAGTCGAAGGTATCATCGGCCATCTGTTCATCGAAGTCGGCATAGTCCATATAGTCAAAAAAATCGAGGCCCTGGAGATTGCGGCACTTGCGGCCGTCTGTCAGGTCGTCGACGATGAGGATATCGTTGATGCCCCGGTTGTTCAATTGTCTTACAATGTTGCTGCCGATAAAACCGGCACCGCCTGTTACAATTTTCATAGTTTCCCCTTCTTTACTAAATCTGCTATTTTCTGGATCAGGCCCGTCGTCGAATACCCTTCTTCAAAGGAAATGATTTCTACACGCTTGACCGATTCCCGGCCAATGACTTCATCGGCTTTGTAATCGCCGCCTTTGACCAGGATATCCGGACGCAGGACCTGTAAGAGTTCTTTCGGCGTATCTTCATCGAAAATGACGACTTCATCGACGCAGGCCAGGGCGCTGAGCAGGATAGCCCGGTCTTCCTGATGGACGAGAGGCCGCGTTTCCCCTTTCAGGCGCCGCACAGAGGCATCGGAATTGAGGCCGACGACGAGGTGCTGGCCCAGCATAGCGGCCTGCTGCAGATAGAGAACGTGGCCGCGGTGCAGGATGTCGAAGCAGCCGTTCGTAAAGACGACCGTATCGCCCTTCTTCTGCCATTGGCGGATCTTTTCAGCCGCTTCTTCCCGACTCAGGGGCTGATACGGATGCCAGTGGGCCGGCTGCCATTCCTGCCATAATTTGAGCAATTCGTGGCGATGGATGGGATAGGTCCCGACCTTGGTGACGACGATACCCGCTGCGGCGTTGGCGATCTGCAGGCTCGTACGGATTGACAAGTGGCCGGCAATAGCTGAAAGGAAGGCCGCTGCGACGGTGTCGCCGGCGCCGGAGACGTCGAAGACTTCCCGGGCCGTAGCCGGATTGTTCCAGACTTTGCCGTCTTTGCCGATGACGGTGATGCCCTTTTCCGAGCGCGTCACCATGAGATGGGCGAAGTCGTACTGGCGGTGCAGCTTTTCTGCGGCCGCTACGACGGCGTCGCCTTCATTCGTCACGGCCGTACCCAGGCAGTCGCCCAGTTCTTTCATATTCGGCGTCACGAAATCGGCGCCGTTGTATTTCGTCCAGTCACTGCCTTTCGGGTCGACGAGGACCGGGATGCCGGCCTTGTTGGCTGCCCGGATGACGCCCTGGGCCAGGGAATCCGTGAGGACGCCTTTCTTATAATCCGAAAGGATGATGCCGTCCAGACCGGCTTTAAGGCGTTGGTCGAGCCAGTCGAGGAGCTGCGCTTCTTCCGGCACCGCCAAGGGCGCCACTTCTTCGAAGTCCAGGCGCACCATCTGCTGACGGGCACCGAGGATGCGCATTTTTGTCGTCGTCGCATGGCCCTTGCGCACAACCAGGCCGGAACCGTCGATGTGCGCTTCTTTCAAGAGCCCTTTCAGGAGACCGGCATTATCATCATCACCGATGAGGCCGCCCAAAAAGACGCAGCAGTCCAGATTGGCCAGGTTGGAGGCAACGTTGGCTGCCCCGCCCAGGACAGACGTCATGTGGTCGACTTTATTGACGGGCACCGGTGCTTCCGGTGAAATCCGTTCTACCTTGCCAAAGACATAGCGGTCGACCATGATATCGCCGATAACAGCGATGCGCAGCTGCGGCAGGACCTGATTCAAAAAATGATCGATATAATTCTCTGTCATATTCTTCCTCGATTCCGGTCGGTTACTTCTTTTCTTTCGTCCCCATGAGATGCTGCAGTTCAGCCATGAAGCTTTCCAAGTCAGCGAATTCGCGGTATACGGAAGCAAAGCGGATATAAGCGACTTCATCGACATTGCGCAGTTCGCTGAGGACCATTTCCCCTATTTTCTCACTGGACACTTCCTGGGCCAGGGTATTGCGGATATTGCGTTCGACCTTCGTGACGATGTCTTCCAGCTGCTGCCGCGAGACTTCCCGCTTATTGCAGGCCCGGAGCAGGCCGTTGAGGAGTTTGTTGCGGTCGAACAATTCATGGCGGCCGTCCTTTTTGACGACGACGAGCGGCACTTCTTCGACCATTTCATACGTCGTGAAACGGCGGCCGCACTTCTGGCATTCGCGGCGGCGGCGGATGGCCTTGCCGTCATCGGTAGCCCGCGAATCTGTTACTTTTGTATCTGCACATTGGCAAAATGGGCATCTCATGTTCTTTCCTCCTACCTTTTCACCGACGGTATTTTTAAAAAAAAGCGGGTCCGCCGGGATCCGCTTTTTTCATGCTGATTATCTCATCCACGTAGGAATTTCTACGCCGCCGGCATTATCTTTCGTATCGCCGGTTTTCGCTGCCGTACCGTTGCCCTGGCCAAAAGCAGGAATCGAAGACGGTTCTTTGCCAAAACCTGTAGCTACGACAGTGATGCGGATGGAATCTTCCATGTCCGGATCAATGACGGAACCAAAGATGATGTTGGCTTCCGGATCAACAGCTTCCGCCACTTTTTCAGCAGCTTCGTTGATTTCGTAGAGGCTGATGTCCGGGCCGCCGGTAATGTTGAGCAGGATGCTCTGTGCACCGTCGATGCTCGTTTCCAGGAGCGCACTGTGGATAGCACCGTCGACGGCTTCGACAGCGCGGTTTTCGCCGGAACCGACGCCGATGCCCATGACTGCTTCGCCCTGGTCGGACATAATCGTCTTGACGTCTGCGAAGTCGAGGTTGATGAGGCCCGTCGTCGTGATCAGGTCGGAAATGCCCTGGACGCCCTGGCGGAGGACATCGTCAGCGACGAGGAATGCGTCCGTAAGGGGCGTCTTCTTGTCGATGATCTGGAGCAGTTTATCGTTCGGGATAGTGATGATCGTATCGACTTTTTCTTTCAGGTAATCCGCACCTTTGTCGGCTACTTCCTTGCGGCGCTTACCTTCAAAGGAGAACGGCTTGGTAACGACGGCGACTGTCAAAGCACCCATTTCCTTGGCGCATTCGGCAACGATCGGTGCCGCACCGGTACCGGTACCGCCGCCCATGCCGGCCGTGACGAAGACCATGTCGGCACCCTGCAGGGCCTTGACGATTTCTTCCTTGCTTTCCAAGGCGGCCTGTTCGCCAACCTGCGGATTGGCGCCGGCACCGAGGCCGCGCGTCAGTTTTTCACCGATCTGGATCTTGACATCGGCTTTAGAGACTTCCAATACCTGGTCTTCCGTGTTGACCGAGATGAACTGGACGCCCTGAAGGCCGCTTTCTATCATACGGTTGACGGCATTGTTACCGCCGCCGCCGACACCTATTACTTTTATATTTGCAAACTCTGCCATATCGCATTTTCCTCCTTCAGACTCTATAACGCACACCCTGTGCAGTAGGATTCCTTATTATTTTACACTATCTTGGAAAATTTATCTACCTGTTTTTAAAAATCAAGGTCCTGTGCGCTTTATTTCGTCTTGACAAGAGGTGAGCGCACATCCGTATCGATATACTGGACGGCCAGATGGTTTTCCTGGACTTCCGCCAGCAGCGTTTCCGTCAGTTTTGCCCGTTCGGCCGGTTCATCACCGCTGCCGAGATGGATGGGGATAGAATCCGTCGTATAGGCGACGATGCTTTCGGGATTGCCGACATTGATTTCAGCGATATTCTGCATGATATCCGGCGGCAGGCTCTGGAGATAGACCATGGCCGCATGAAGCGTCGGATCCGTAACGGTATCACCGAGGAGCAGGTTGTCGACCTTCTTCCCCGTCATGATCGGCAGGGAGACGCCTTTGATCTGCGGTCCCAGTTCAATGACTTTCCCCGTCTTATCGACATAGGCAAAACCGTAGAGCGTCGTAATGACGGCAGCCGGCTTGCGTTCCGTCAGGGTGACGTGGATCGTCGCCGGGAATTCGCGCGTAACCGTCGCATCGGCAATGCGCAGGTCCTTCTTCAGGCGTTCTTCGACGTCATCCGTCGAAAGCTGGATGACGTTCACGTAGGAATAGGCGCCGCAGGCGCGGTAAACGTCTTCAAAGGACATCTTCTCATTGCCGTCGACGATGATCGTCCCGAAAGGAACCGGTGCCAGGCGCAGGAAGAGCCAGAGGACAAAGACGCCGACGACCGTCAAAAGACAGGCGATGCGGCGGCGGCGCGCCCAGATCTGCTTCTGCCGGGCACGCTTCTTCTTCAGCCTTGCGGCCTGCCGGGCCTTGCGGCGGCGCAGTGCTGCTTTCTTCGCAGCCTGGGCCTGCCGGTCCGGTTCATTCAGCGGGTCGTTCTCAAGACGAGGCGGGACGAAGACATCATGTGTATCATTCGGCAGCACGACCCGTCGCTGCCGCGTATGAGATGAATTCTTTCTCATTAGAACTTACCTACCGATGCTTCCCGTAAAATCTTTTCGCACAAATCTTCAAAAGACATGCCCATGGCCCGTGCCGCATCCGGTACGAGGCTCGTCGCCGTCATCCCCGGGACCGTATTGATTTCCAGGACGAAAGGATTCCCTTCCTTATCGGTCATGATATCGACACGGGAGACACCGCTGCAGTGGCAGAGGTGGAAAACATTGAGGGCCAAATCCTGCATTTTTTTCGTCAGTTCCGGCGAAATCGGTGCCGGGCAGAGATGCTTGGCCACGCCGGGCGCATATTTCGAATAGAAATCGTATTTTCCCGTGCTGGAAACGATCTGGATAACCGGGAAAGCAACGTCGTCCATGACGGCGACAGTGAATTCATCGCCGTCGATGAAAGCTTCCGCTACGAGAGAGGCACTGTATTTGAAAGCTTCATCGACAGCCGGACGAAGTTCTTCTTCCTTCTGGACGATGACCGTGCCGATGCTCGAGCCCTGGCCCGACGATTTGATGACTACCGGCAGGTCGAAGCGCTTCTTGATATCGGCGATGATGGCGTCGCGGTCCTGAGTGGCGAAATAGTAGGCAAAGGGAGCCGTCGCGATGCCGGCACCCTGGAAGGCGGCCTTGCTCATGACTTTGTTCATGCCGACGGCACTGGCCATGACACCCGGACCCGTATAGGGGATGCCCATCATTTCGCACAGGCCCTGGATGACGCCGTCTTCGCCGTAGCGGCCGTGCAGGGCATTGAAGACAATATCAATCTGCTTGTCCTTCAAGGTCTGAGCAAATTCTTTCGGCACGAGTTCAATCGTTTCTACGTGATAGCCTTTTTTCGTCAAAGCGTCGGCAATGGCAGCGCCGGTACGGCGCGATACTTCTGCTTCCGTCGAAGGGCCGCCGACGACGACGGCAATTTTTTTATCTTTCAAGTCTTCCATCTCTTATTGTTCCTTTCCTTTCGCTGCGGCGAGGTAGGCTTCGCCAACTTTATAAATATCGCCGGCACCCATGGTGATGATCAAATCCAGGGGACGGGCATTTTCCTGCAGATAGGCGACGAGATCTTCTTTATGCGGCATATACGTGACATCCTGCCCCGTCGTTTCTTTGACCTTCCTGGCAATCAGTTCGCCCGAGACGCCGGGGATTGGGTCTTCGCCAGCACTGTATACATCAGTGATGATCAGCTTGTCCGCTTTGGCAAAGGCACTGCCGTATTGATTGAGGAGCAGTTTCGTCCGCGTATAGCGGTGCGGCTGGAAAAGGCAGACGACGCGGTGCGTGCCCATATCGCGGGCTGCCGTCAGGGTAGCGTTGATTTCCGTCGGATGATGGGCATAATCGTCGACGACCCAGACGTCGCCGACAAAGCCTTTCGTCTGGAAGCGCCGTTTGGCACCGTGGAAATGGCTCATAGCCGCTGCGATGCCGTCAAAGGGAAGACCGCAGACATCGGCGACAGCTGTCGTCGCCAGGGCGTTGAGGACGTTGTGACGGCCCGGTACATTGAGGACCATGTCGCCCATCTTTTCGCCGTGCTTATAGACGGAAAAATGAAGCTTGCCCTTAATATAGTGCAGGTCTTTGGCCTGATAGTCCGCTGCCTGGTCGATGCCGTAGGAAACGTAGCGGCGGCCCGTCTGCGGCGCCAAGGCGCGGATCTTATCGTTTTCAAAGCAGAGGACTGCCAAGCCTTCATCGGGATCCAGTTTCTGGATGAACTGCTTGAAGGCGGCGATGACATTTTCCAGGGAGCCGTAATGGTCCATATGGTCGGCGTCGATGTTGGTGACGACGGCGATATACGGATTCTGCTTGAGGAAGGTCCCGTCGCTTTCATCGGCTTCGGCAATGACGTACTGCCCCTTGCCGAGGATGGAATTGCTGTGCAGGTAGTCGACTTCCCCGCCGATGACCAGGGTCGGGTCCTGATGGCATTCTTCAAAGACCTGGCCCAGCATGGACGACGTCGTCGTCTTGCCGTGGGCACCGGCCACAGAAATCCCCTTCCCCCAGCTCATGATATGGACCAGGGCATCAGAACGATGGATGACGGGAATATTGCGGCGGCGCGCTTCTGCCAGTTCGACATTCGTATCGCGGATGGCCGACGAGATGACGACGACCTGCGCATCCTGCAGGTTCTCCGGACGCTGGCCGATACAGATACGGGCACCTTTTTTTGCAAACTGTTCGGTCACAGGCGACGCCTTGAGGTCCGAACCGGATACGTGATATCCTTTTTCAATAAAAACATTGGCAATTGCCCGCATCCCCGCGCCGGCAATGCCGATAAAATGAACGTTCGTAACATCGTTCAGATTTACCATTGGTTTATTCCACACCCTTCTTTTCCTTTTACGGACGGCGTTTGCGTGCTATCGACAGGGCCAGTTCGGCAATATCGTGCGCTGCCTGGGGCTTGCCCATGGAGCGGCTGGCCTTCGCCATCGCTGCCAACGCCTTCGGATCGTCTTTTAAATGAATGATTTCTTCCAACAATTCCCGGCCTGTAAGCATCTTGTCGAGGATCATCTTGGCGGCGCCACACATGACCAGGGCCTGGGCATTGTAGCGCTGATGATCTTCTGCTGCATAGGGGTAAGGAATGAGAATCGACGGGACACCGCGCACGGTCAGTTCCGCCAAGCCTACGGCACCGGCCCGGTAAACGGCCAGATCGCAGGCAGCGAGTGCTTCCGGCATCTGGTGCAGATACGGGATGATGCGGCTGCCCTTGCCGTAGCGGCCGCGGCCTTCGACGCCGGGCAGCTGCTTGACGACGCGGTCGTATTCATGATCGCCCGTGACGTGGAGGATCTGGATATTATCGTCGTCGCGGAAATGTTTATGGACTTCGATCATCGCCGTATTGATGCTGCGCGCACCGCGGCTGCCGCCGGCGACGAGGAGCGTGAACTTATCCGGGTCCAGCCCCAGGGCGCGGCGCCCTTCTTCACGGCTGACCGTGAGGATATCCTTGCGCACGGGATTGCCCGTATAGACGAGGATATTCTTGCGTTTGAAGCGGGCTGCCGCTTCTTCGTAGCCCAAAGCGACGCGATTGACGAAACGGCTCAAAATCGTATTGGTGACGCCGGGAATGACGTTCTGTTCCTGAATCATCGTCGGCACGCCGCTCAGGCTGGCCGCCAAGAGGACAGGGCCGCAGACGAAGCCGCCCGTCCCGATGACGACATCAGGCTTGAACTTGCGGATAATGCCTTCCGCTTTAATCAGGCTGACTGCCGTTTTGCCCAGGGTGACGAAATTGCGGACGGAAATCTTCCGTTCCAGGCCCCGCACATCGAGGGTAACGAAAGGCAAGCCTTCTTTAGGGATCAATGTATTTTCCAGGCCAATTTTGGAGCCGACGTAGAGAAATTCGGTGGGTTCAATCTCGGCAATCGCCCTGGCAATCGTAATGGCCGGGTAGATATGGCCGCCTGTGCCACCTCCGGAAATAATAACTCGACGCATGTTCCTGCCTCCTGTTGTTCTAAAAAAAATCGTTAAATGGCGTTGACGATGCCTTTGAAGACACGTCCGCGCTGTTCAAAATTATCATACATATCAAAGCTCGAGCACGCCGGCGAAAGAAGGACGGCCTGCGGCGCTTTGGCAATCTTGCGGGCCAGCATGATTGCACTTTCCATGCTGTAGCCTGTGCGGCGGATATCTTTGATACCCGCCTTTTTGGCAGCTTCTTCAAAGCGTTCTGCCGCATCGCCGATAAGGATCAGCGTATCGACGCGCTTCGCGGCCAAGGCCATGAAATCATCGAGAGGCGTCTTCTTATCGTAGCCGCCGGCAATGAGGATAAGGTGACCTTTCGGGAACGCTTCCAAAGCTTTCATGGACGCATCGACGTTAGTCCCCTTCGAATCGTTGTAGTAGGTGACGCCGTGGATAGTACGGACCTTTTCCAGTCTGTGTTCGACGCCTTTGAATTCCTTGAGGACGCGGCGGATCACATCGAGGGGCGCACCGGCAGCATAGGTCAGGAGAATCGCCGCCAGGCAGTTCTGGATATTATGCTTGCCGAAAAGATGCAGATCCGTTTCGGCGCAGACGACGGTATCTTTGCCGTCGAGGCGCAAAATCAGGTCCCCGTCTTTATAGAAGGCACCGACAGGTACTTCGCCGCACGTCGAGAAATAGACGACTGTCCCGGTCATATCCTTGGCCATAGCCCGGACTCGTTCATCGTCATAGTTGAGGACGGCATAATCATTCGTATCCTGGTTGAGGAAAATCCGTTCTTTTGCAGCAGCATAGCCTTCCATCGTGTGATGGCGGTCCAGGTGGTCCGGCGTGATATTGAGGATCGTCGCTGATTTTGCTTTGATGCTGTGCGTGAATTCGAGCTGGAAACTGGAAAGTTCCGCAACGACGACGGCTTCTTTCGGCAGATTGTCGGCCTGTGTCGAAAGGCCGTAGCCAATATTGCCGCCGACGACAGTCTGACGGCCCGTGGCTTTCATGATTTCACCGACCAGGGTCGTCGTCGTCGTCTTGCCGTTCGTGCCGGTAATGCCAATCATCTCGGCATCGGTGACGCGGCAGGCAACTTCGACTTCACTCCAGACAGGCAGGCCGCGGCGGATGGCTTCTTTCATAATCGGAATTTCCGGAGAAATGACCGGCGACGGGACGACGACATCCACGCCGTCGAGGAGGCTCGTTTCCTGGCTGCCGAAGACCAGCTGGACGCCGGCGGCCTTTATATCCGGCCACGGCTGTTCCGCCGTATCGATGGCCTTCATATCATTGAGCGTCACTGTCCCGCCGTGACCGGCCAGGGCCATAGAGGCAGCGCGGCCGCTGATGCCCGCACCGATGACTAAAAATTTCTTTCCGGAAAAATCCATTATGCTCATTACCAACACCTGCTTTGTGTAGAATATCAATCATAGAATCAGAAATGCCGCCGGCTTATTTGCAGGCCAGGACGACGATGATGGCCAAAATGGCCATGAGAGCCGAAAAGCTCCAGAAAACCGTAACGACTTTGACTTCACTCCAGCCGGAGAGTTCAAAATGATGGTGAATCGGGCTCATCTTGAAGACGCGGACGCCGCGGGTCTTGAAGGAAACGACCTGGATGATGACCGACAGGGCTTCGATGACATAGAGGCCGCCGGCCAGGATGAGGAGCAGTTCCGTCTTGGTCAGGATCGCCATCGCCGCCAGGGCACCGCCTAGGGCCAGGGAGCCTGTATCGCCCATGAACATCTTCGCCGGATGCTGGTTATAGAAGAGGAAGCCCAGGCAGGCACCGGTCAGGGCCGTGCCGAAAATGGCAAAGTGCGTGTAGCCGAGGGCTACGGCAATGACGACGTAGGCGACGGACGTAATCGCACAGGAACCGGCTGCCAGGCCGTCGAGACCGTCTGTCAGGTTGACAGCGTTGCTCGTACCGACGATCATGACGAAGACGAAGAGATAGTAGAACATGCCCAAATCGACGGTAATGGAAGTAAAGGGAATCCATAAGGTCGTCGGGAAGTGCAGGACCGCATCGAGGATGTAGCAGAAAATCGCTGCCATCACAAACTGGCCGGCTAATTTCTGTTTCGCCGTCAGCCCCAAGTTGCGGTGCTTGACGGCTTTGATGCTGTCATCGAGGAAACCGATGACACCGTGGCCGAGGGTCAGGAACAAGGCCAGGCCCTTGCGCAGGTCCATGGGATCGAAGATAAGGCATGAAATGGTCAGGGCCGCCAGGATGAGGATGCCCCCCATCGTCGGCGTACCGGCTTTATATTTATGGCTCTGCGGCCCTTCTTCCCTTTCGGACTGACGGGCGTGGAACTTTTTCAGTTCCCGGATGACAAACGGTCCAAAGACGAGGCCGATGACCAGGCTGACGACAAAGCTGAGGATCAGCGTTTTAAACATTCACATTACTTCCTTTCAAAATAGGGCAGTATTTTTTCCATGGCAAAGCTGCGCGAGCCCTTGAGGAGGACCGTATCGCCGTCACGGATGATTTCCTGAAGCTGCTTTGCAGCTTCTTCGTGCGTATCCGTCACATAGACGGCGCTCATGCCGGCAGCTTTGGCAGCTGCTGCGATATCTTTGGCCAGATCACCCATAGTGATAAGCGCATCGAGGCCGGTCTGGGCGACGAGGCGGCCGATAGCCTGATGTTCCTTCTTCGCCCAGTCGCCGAGTTCTCCCATGCCGCCGAGAACGGCAATCCTGCGCCCTTTCGTCAAAAGGTCCAGGGTACGGATCGCTTCGGCCATGGAAGCAGGGTTGGCATTATACGTATCGTTGATGAAGGTATACGGTCCGAGATGGAGCAGTTCCTGCCGCATAGGCATGCCACGGTACGCGGCCAGGCCGCGCTGCAGTTCGGCATCGCTCAGGCCCGTCAGGTGTCCGACGGCAATGGCTGCCAGGGCATTGTAGACGTTATGCCCGCCGATGACCGGGAGCGAAGCGTCGAAGGTGCTGCCGAAACAGTGGCAGACAAAGCGCACCCCCTGTTGGTCGCAGACGATTTTTTCCGCCCGCACGGGCATCTCCGTGCCCGTCCCGTAGAGGACGCTTCTGCCGCGGCAGAGACTCGTCATGGCGGCGACAAAATGGTCGTCGCCGTTGAGGACGGCTGTCCCCTTTTCATCGAGAGCCCGGACGAGTTCGCTCTTTGCTTTGGCAATGTTTTCCTGGGAGCCCAGGAGTTCGATATGGCTCTTGCCGACGTTCGTGACGACGCCGACAGTCGGTTCACCGATAGCCGCCAGTTCGGCAATCTGTCCCAGGCCGCGCATGCCCATTTCGACGACGCATGCTTCGTGCTGCGGCGTCAGCTGCAGGAGCGTCTTGGGCAGGCCGATTTCATTGTTGAAATTCTTTTCCGTCTGCAGGACCTTGTATTTCTCGCTGAGGACCGTGGCAATCATGTTGCGCGTCGACGTCTTGCCGACCGAGCCCGTCACGGCAATGACGGGGATGGAAAAGCGGCGGCGGTGGAAGCGGGCCAGGTCCTGATAGGCCTTGAGCGTGCTGGCAACGACGAAAAGGGGCGCCGTAAGCTGTTCATATTCCGGGCGCACTTCCGAGACGACGGCGCCGGCCGCACCGGCGTCAAGAGCCTTAGTGACGAAGTCGTGGCCGTTAAACGACGTGCCTTTGAAGGCCACGAAGAGCGAACCCTTGGCAATGGCCCGCGTATCCGTGCAGACATCATGGAAAGACAGGGACGCTGCGGGCTTCAAAAGCCGGGCGCCTGTCGCTTCAAGTATTTCTTCACTCGTAAAATCAGCCATTATTTATCTCCTCTGTGCAGGTCGCGGACGGCATTGCGTGCTTCTTCGCGGTCATCGAAATGAATCGTCTTATCGTGCAGGATCTGATACGTTTCGTGGCCTTTGCCGGCAATGAGGATGATGTCATTGGTCTGAGCCAGTTCGACGGCGCGGTAGATGGCGTCGCGGCGGCTGACGATGACTTCGTGATGCTGCCCCGGTTTAAGGCCTTCTTTGACGCCGGCTTCGACTTCAGCGACGATGGTTTCAGGATTTTCCGAACGCGGATTGTCAGACGTGACGATTGGGATATCGGCCAATTCGGCACCGATGCGGCCCATGATGGGGCGCTTCGTCTTGTCGCGGTCGCCGCCGCAGCCGAAGACGGCGATGATGCGCTTCGGCTTCATGGCCCGCGCCGTTTCCAGGGCCTTCTGCAGGCTGTCCGGCGTATGCGAGTAGTCGACGACGATGGCGAAGTCCTGACCGGCTTCGACGAGTTCGAAGCGGCCCGGTACGGAATGGAAGGTCTGGATGGCCTTGTCGATGGTCGCTTCGTCGACGCCTTCGGCATGGGCCGCACCGATGGCGGCCAATGTATTATAGACATTGAAGAGACCCGTAATGTTCATGTTCAGATGGACATTGACGAAGGGGCCGACGACATCGAAGGACGATTTCTTCAATTCGACTTTCAGGTTCGAGCCCTTGAGATCCGCATCCTTTTCGACGCCGTACGTCAGAACATTGCAGTGGCAGGCTTTGAGGATGTCCTTCGACCAGGGATCGTCGATATTGACGACAGCCGTCTTGTTGTCCTTGACATGGTCGGCCTGGCTCAGGCTCTGGAAGAGCTTAGCTTTGGCAGCGACGTAGTTTTCCATGGTCTTGTGGAAATCGAGGTGGTCCTGCGTAAGATTCGTGAAGACCGCCGTGTCGTATTCGATGCCGGCCACGCGGTTCAAGGCCAGGGCATGGCTCGACACTTCCATGACGACGTGGGTCATGCCCTTTTCATACATCATGGCCAGGAAGTGCTGGAGTTCGACGACATCCGGCGTCGTGTTGTGGATCGGCAGTTCTTCGTCGTCGATGAGGGCGTGAATCGTGCCGATGACGCCGACATGATAGCCGGCGGCACGCAGGATATGGGCGATGATGTGCGTCGTCGTCGTCTTGCCGTTCGTGCCGGTGACGCCGATCATGCGCATCTTGCGGCCCGGATAATCATAAAAGAAAGGAACCATGTCTTCCAGGGCATGGTGGATATCCGGGACCAGGATCTGGACGGTACGCTGCGGCAGGTCCAGGTGCTTCGTCGTCAGGACAGCAGCCGCCCCTTTTTCGACAGCCTGGGCAGCAAAGGCTGCGCCGTCGACATGGACACCGGCGATGCAGACGAAGAGATAGCCGTCTTCAATCTGGCGCGAATCCGACGAAATGCCGGTAATCACCGTATCGGCACTGCCGTTGAGATTATAAATGCCTTTGATCTGCTTACAAAGTTCTCCTACCGTTTTGGTCATGATAATAGGTCCTCCTTGATTGTTCAGTTCTATGCTCTATAAGATAAATAACAATGAGGCCGTCGCACGAAGTGCGTCGACCTCTCTGGTTAAGCAATTATCGACGTTTCCCTTTTGCGGCCTGATCCGTTTGATTCCCGTAAAGGATCCGTGACGGTGCTACCATTCCCAGTCGTTGTGTCGCTGTCGTGTAAATTCGTTCAGGTGTCTCCAATTTGGAAATCTCGACGCGCAGTTCATCGTTTTCACGCTGCAGCTGCTGCGTCTGGCTCTTTACTTCCATCAGTTCGCCGCTCTGTTGATAGGCCAGGGACGTGAGGAGATTGGAAATGATTACGATCACTGCAATCATGCCAATCGGAATCAGGACGTAAAGCGCTCCCCGACGAATCGCCTGCAGGGCAGCCGTCCGCCATAAGGGTATGCTTTTGTCATCATTAATATTTCCGGCCTTCCTTGCCAGCATACGCAACACATCCATTTCCATGATATAGCCGGGTACCGCTTCGGTTATTTACGGATACCCACGCGGAGCTTCGCACTGCGAGCCCGCGGATTCATGTCCAGTTCTTCCTGTGAGGGCAGGATAGGCTGGCGCTTCGCTTTTAGGATGGCATGATGATGGCACGTACAAATCGGCATGTCCGGCGGGCAGATACAGTCCGTCGACAAAAGTTTCAGCGTCTGTTTGGTAATACGGTCTTCCAGGGAGTGGAAGGTAATGACGCAGATATGACCGCCAGGCTTCAGGCGCTGTGCCGCCTGCTCCAGGGAATCGTGAAGGATCCCCAATTCATCGTTGACTTCGATGCGGATTGCCTGGAAAGTCCGTTTCGCCGGATGAGGCCCGTCTTTTCGGGCACCGGCAGGAATGGCCTTCTTGATGACCCGGACCAGTTCTTCCGTCCGCTGTAGCGGCTTTTCCCGCCGCGCCTCGACGATGAAGGCGGCGATGCGCTTCGCCCAGCGTTCTTCACCGTAGGTCTTGATGATGCGGTAAAGGTCCGCCTGGCTGTAGCCGTTGACGATATCGTAAGCACTGCGCTTTTGATCGCGGTCCATACGCATATCGAGGGGGCCGTCCTGCATATAGGAAAAGCCCCGTTCCGGCGTGTCAAGCTGATAGCTGGAAACGCCGAGATCGAACATGACACCGTCGACGGCAGGGATTCCCAGCTCATCAAGGACGTCCGGCAGATAACGGAAGTTGCGCTGTACAAGGATGCGTTTGCAGGCTGTATCCTTCAGGCGTTCTGTCGCCGCTGCGATGGCATCCTCGTCCTGATCAAGGCCGATGAGGGTCGCATTTGCTGTCAGGCGGTCTGCCAGCATCTTGGAATGACCGCCGCCGCCCAGTGTACAATCGACATAAATTCCGTCAGGATCGGTAATTAAGTTGTCGATCGTTTCTTTACGCAGTACACTGACGTGATGAAAATTCATAATTCCTCCTAAAAGTCCAAGTCCAGGGAATCGTCGAGGCTTTCGGCAATTTCTTCCATGGCAGGTACGGTCTTGGCGACGTAGGCTGCATAGGCTTCTGTGCTCCAGATTTCGACTTTATCCCCTGTCCCCAGGACAGTCACATCCTTAGTCAGTTTGGCATAGGCCCGCAATGTCGCTGGAATAAGGATGCGGCCTTGTTTATCAAATTCTACTTCGGCAGCGCTGCCGAAGACAAAGCGCTTAAAGGCGCGGACATTTTCTTTCGAAGCCCGGAGCTTTTTCAGGCTCCCGGCCAAACGCATCCACGCCTCCATCGTGTAGACAGAAAGGCAGCCTTCCAAACCGCGGGTAACGACGAACTTTGGCCCCAGTTCGTCCCGAAATTTGACAGGCAAAATAACGCGGCCCTTGGCGTCAATGGTATGTTCGTATTCCCCCATAAACATAAGGCCGCCACTCCTTTCACTTTTCACCACATTTTACCACATTTCCACACGCTGTGACAACACGCTGGCAAAAAAAAGAAGGGATTGTTGCCTGAAGGATTTCTCTATCAGTCAACAATCCCTTTCGTAAGTTTGATGCTGCGGGTTTCATGTTTGATGCAGAAGGTAAATTTTTATCCCCTATCACATCAAACGTCAAACATCAAACGTCAAACTTTTTTTGAAAAACTATCCGGCCGAATGACGATAGGTTCCCGCCGCAGGCGCTTAAAATCGCACTGCTGCACGAGTTCTTCGAGGCTGTAAATCCGGCTTTCCGTCACGAGGCCGCCGGCATAGGCCAGGTGGGAAAGGATGGCTTCTGCCGTGACGCCCTGCTGGCGCAGGCTGCGGACGGTAATGCCGTGCTGGCGCTTGGAAAGGCGGTTGCCTGCCGTGTCGATGAGCATGGGCACGTGCGTATAACTGGGCGGCTCATAGCCAAGGGTCTCGATGAGCCAGATCTGCTGTGCCGTCGAAGAAAGGAGGTCTTCGCCGCGCAGGACATGGCTGATAGCCATGGCGCCGTCATCGACGGAAACGGCCAGCTGATAGGCGTACATATCGTCCGCCCGGCGGACAACGAAGTCGCCGCAGCAGCGCGTCAGCTCTTCCTCAAAAGGCCCATAGACCGTATCCGTAAAGGAAATCGTCCGCCGCGGCACGTGGACCCGCCAGGACGGCTTCTTGGTCATTTTCTGCCGCTCGCTTTCGCTCAGGCCGTAACAGTGACCGTCGTAGACCGTATGCTCGCCGGCATGGGGCGCGCCGATGGCCTGCAGGCGGGCGCGGCTGCAGTAGCACGGGTAAAGCAGTCCCAGGCGCTTCAGTTTTTCCAAGGCCGCCGCATAATGGTCATAGCGTTCCTGCTGGATGTACGGGCCGAAGGGACCGCCTTTATCACCAAGATCGAAGACCGGAAGAATTACATCATCCGCCGCGCTTCCAATCTTTCCAAGCAGTCGCATATTATCGCCGCAAACAGAATTGGTATTGAAAGCGTTGAGCCATCATATGAAAATAATC